>OGCI01002496.1_pt1 | contig 12068 bp, 7 predicted proteins | sample 1570021 | NCBI WGS metagenome assembly OGCI01 (sample SAMN06264664, study PRJEB24512) | hot springs metagenome | isolation source: Hot spring water | place: South Africa: Tshipise | collected 2015-06-21
CTCTCGCTTTAGGATGATGCGGTGCGCGTGGGTTTGTTAGACAGTTGGTTAAGTAGACGCTATCTGCCTTTTTGGGAACCGTATTTACGTGCCCTGGATGTAGAAATAATCCGTCCGGAAGCAGTTTCTATCCAGCTTCCCCTGCCCCAGCCGATTCGACGTCTGGTAGAACAGGTATTCAGCCTCAAGAAGCAGGGCGTGGACTTTTTGCTGCTGCCTGATGTGCAACTGGGTGCGGAGGCCCGCCATGGCAGCCCTTCGTCCTGGATGGTGGATCTGGAGGCCACCCTGGGCCAGCTGGTGCCGGGGCTACCCCCGGTGCTGGTTGTGCCTGCCGAACGGACACCGGAGCTTGCTGGGCTGGCGGCCGAGGTTGGGCAAAACCTAACCCGTAACCCCATGCTGGCCCGGCGGGCCCTGGAGCGTAACAAGCATTTGCTGACCCCCACCCACCGGCCGCCCCAGCAGCCCGGGACCCAGCTAATAGGCCTTGTAGCCCAGCCCATGTTGAGCGACGATGCGGTCTGGTTAGCCGGCCTCGAAGCAGGCCTGGCCGAGCAGGGGCTGAACCTGTTTCTGCTTGACAAGCCCCCCGCCGAGCTACGGCTTGAGGGGACAAAACTCGGGCTGGCCCTGGAGTTGCCCACCGACCTCGAGGCCGCTGGTCTGCACCGCTACCTCTCGCGCCTGGGCAAGGTCAGGGGGCTGCTCTACGTGCACGACCCCACATACCTCCCACTGCCCAGGCCCTTGCGGCGCTTGCTAAAAAAAGACCCGCCCGCCAAGCCCTGGCGGCTGGTGGGGCTGGAGGAGCGCTGGGGTGAGGTAGCCCTCGAGCTAGCCAGGGAGCTGGGAACCTGATACACTGCGCAACTGCCCGGTCCCGCTGACGAACAGGTCAGAGGTCACGCTCTTGAACTGCCTGGAGGAATACACTGGTAACGATGCAAGGGTCTTCCCCCGAACCACCCTCAGACAGAACTGACCGGTCAGTTTTTGGTCCACTTCGGGCTCTGATGCCCTATCTGCAGCGCTATGGCCCCCAGTACCTGTGGGGTATGCTGGCCGGTATTGCTTCGGTGGGGATTGCTTCGCTGTCTCCGTACTTTCTGCGCCATGCGATCGACGCGATTCGGGCAGGGGAGGCCTATTTGGTATGGGTCTGGGCCATCCTTGGCGCGGCGGTGGCCTCGGCTTTTTTCTCCTGGGCCAACCGGCAACTGCTGGTGGTAGCCAGCCGCTATATCGAGCACGACCTGCGCCTTGACCTCTTCCGCAAAGCCCTGGTGCTGGACAGCTACTTCTACAACCAGAACCGCATCGGCGACCTGATGAACAAGTTCACTACCGACCTTGGCGCGGTACGCGAGATGCTGGGTGGCGGTATCAATATGGGCAGCCGCCTCTTGATGTTTGTGGGCTTTGCCATAGTGGCGATGTATCTGGTCAGCGTACCGCTGGCCCTGGTGCTTTCACTGGTATTTCCGCTGATTTTTGCGGTGATGTACTACGTGCTGCAGCTCATCGACCGGCGCTACCGCGAGAGCCAGGAGTCTTTCGACCGGATTTCCACGCGGGCCCAGGAAAACTTCTCGGGCATCCGGGTGGTCAAGGGGTTTGCCTTAGAAGACCTCGAGCTCAGGGAATTCCAGGCCCTCAACCAAGACTACATTGCCAAAAGCCTGGCCTTGACCCGCGTGGACGGTCCCGTGCGGGCCCTGATGGGGCTGCTGATGGGCCTGGCCGGCCTGATTGTGCTGTGGGTTGGGGGCGGTATGGTGATCCGGGACGAGCTTACCGCCGGGCAGTTCGTACAGTTCAACGCCTACCTGATGATGTTGGGCTGGCCCATCATCGGTCTGGGCTGGACCCTGACCATCTTCCAGCGGGGCTCCACCAGCTACCGACGGCTCGAGGAGTTCTGGCAGCAGCCGGCCCGCATCCAGGATCCCATAGCGTCAAAGCTGATCGAGCCCTCGAGTCTATCGGGGGAGGTCAAGTTCGAGGAGGTGAGCCTGGAGCTAGGGGGGCGCAAAGTGCTGGATGGCATCACCCTGACCATCCCCGAAGGCACCACCCTCGGCATCACGGGGCGCACCGGTAGCGGCAAAACCCTCTTGGTGAGCCTGATTCCCCGCCTGCTCGAGCCCACCTCGGGCCGAGTCTTGGTAGGGGGCTACGACGTGCGCGAGCTGCCCCTGGCTGCCCTGCGGTCCCTGATCGGCATGGTGCCCCAAGAGCCTTTCCTTTTCTCCGACACCCTGGCCGAGAACATCTGTTTTGGGCTGCCCGAGGCCGACCCGGCTAAGGCCGAATGGGCGGCAAAGCTGGCCGGGGTGCACGACGACATCCTCAGCTTCCCCAAAGGCTACCAAACCTCGCTGGGCGAACGCGGCGTGACCCTTTCGGGCGGACAGCGCCAGCGCACCGCTTTGGCCCGGGCCCTGGCCCGCCAGCCCAAAATCCTGATCCTCGACGATGCCATGAGCGCAGTGGATACCGAGACCGAGGCCCGCATCCTCTCCGGCCTCAAAAGCGTGCTGGGCCGGCAGACCACCCTGCTGATTGGCCACCGCACCTCCACCCTGCGCTATGCCGACTGGATCGTGGTGTTGGAGCACGGAAAGATTGCCGAGGAAGGCACCCACGAGATGCTCTTGGCCCAGGGAGGCCTCTATGCCGAACTCGACCGCATCCAGCGCCTGCAAGCCGAAGTAGATTAGCCGGAGCTTTATGCACGAAGAAGAAGCCTTCAAGAAGAGTTTTGATGCCAGGCTAGCCCGGCGCATACTGCGCTATGTACGGCCTTATTGGAAGCAGGTGGGCTTGGCCCTGCTGGCCCTGGTTGCGAGCACCCTCACCGCTGCCTCGACGCCGCTGTTTCTCAAGTACGCCATCGACCATGCCATCGTGCCGCGCGAGGTGCTCCCCCTGGCCCAGCGCTACGAGACCCTCCTGCTCATCTGTGCGCTTTTTTTGGCCGTGCGGGTGGTTGATTTCATTGCCAACTACGCTCAGGTTTACCTGATTAGCTGGGTGGGCCAGCACATCCTCTACGACCTGCGCTCAGAGATTTTTGCCAAGTTACAGCGGCTGCACCTGGGCTACTTCGACCGTAATCCGGTAGGCCGCCTGATGACCCGGGTCACCTCGGATGTGGATGCCATCAACCAGTTCATCACCGGCGGCCTGGTGGGTCTCATCGCCGACTTCGCCCTAATGATCGGACTGATGGGCTTTATGCTGGCCCTGGACTGGCGGTTGGCCCTGGTAGCCTTCGCCATCATGCCGGTCTTCCTGGCCGTAACCACCTGGATCCGGGGGGGGATGCGCCACGCCTACCGCGAGATGCGCCTGCGTCTTTCAAGGGTCAATGCCTCGCTACAGGAGAACCTGACCGGGGTGCAGACCACCCAGCTCTTCAACAGGGAGCCCAAAAACGAGCGTCTATTCAACCTGCTCTCCACCGACCTGCGCAAGGCCTGGGTGGAGATCATCAAGTGGTTTGCGCTGTTCTTCCCGCTGGTGGGCTTCATGGGCGAGGTGACGGTGGCCCTGGTGCTGTGGTACGGGGGTGGGCAGGTCATCCAGCAGGCCATCACCCTGGGACTGCTGGTGGCCTTCACCGACTACGTGAGGCAGCTGTTCCAGCCGCTGCAAGACCTATCCGAAAAGTTCAACATCTTCCAGGCCGCCATGGCCTCGGCCGAGCGTATCTTTGGGCTTCTCGATACCCCGGAGGAAGTGGCCGACAAACCCGGCGCACGGACGGTGCAGCGCTTCCGCGGCCAGATCGAGTTCGACCATGTGTGGTTTGCCTATGGCGGGCGCGGCGAGGGCAAAGCCACGGTGGCCGCGGCCGGCCCCGACGCCCTGCGCATTGAGGAGCCTACCCGCACCGAGGAGGGTGAGTGGAACTGGGTGCTGCGGGGGGTGAGCTTCCGGATACAGCCTGGAGAGAAAGTGGCCCTGGTGGGGGCCACCGGCGCGGGTAAGACCAGCGTGATTAGCCTCATTGCCCGCTTCTACGATGTGCAGCAAGGCTCGGTCAAGATTGACGGACTTGACGTGCGCGACTACGCCCAGCGCGACCTGCGTCGGGCCATCGGCATCGTGTTGCAAGACCCGTTCCTTTTCAGCGGCTCCATTGAGTCCAACCTGCGGCTGGGCGATGAGAGCATCCCGTTCGAGCGGATCCGCGAGGTCTGCGCGTTTGTGGGGGCCGACGAGTTCATCGCCCGGCTGCCCCAGGGTTACCAGACCCCGCTGCACGAGCGGGGTGGGGGGCTTTCCACCGGGCAGAAGCAGCTACTGGCCCTGGCCCGGGCCATCCTGCACAACCCCGACATCCTCCTCATTCTGGACGAGGCCACCGCCAACGTGGACGCCGAGACCGAGCAGAAGATGCAGGCTGCCCTCGAGCGGGTCATGCAGGGCCGCACCTCCATCATCATCGCCCACCGCCTCTCCACCATCCGGCACGTAGACCGCATCCTGGTCTTCCGCAAGGGCAAGCTGCTGGAGGAGGGCCGCCACGAGGAGCTGCTGCAAAAGGGCGGGTACTACGCCAAGCTCTACGAGCTCCAGTACGTGCATGGCAGCGGCGACTGAGCGTGATGGGTCGGTCAGGGCCTGGATTACCCAGGGCTGAACAAAGATGCTTAGGGTTTCGCATAGGAGGTTTTTATGCGAGGCTTTTGGTACGGTTTATTGGTGGTTTTAGGCCTAGCCCTCACCCAGACTGCCCCCAGGGTGGAGCTGGTGGGCTACGCGGTGCTGCCCGCCGATACCTTTGCAGCAGGCCCCCAAAGCGGTGCCTACCGCGAAACCCCCGGCTTTCGCGCCGCCAGTGCCCCCTTTGCCGGCCAGCCGGTGCAGGGGTTCAGCGCCATCCAGTTTGGGCCCCAGGGAACCTACTGGGCGCTCTCCGACAACGGCTTTGGCTCCAAGGCCAACAGCCCCGACTACCTGCTGCGCCTCTACCAGCTAAGCCTGCAACCCCGCACCGCCCAGGGTGGGGCAGGCAGCGTGCAGGTGCTGGGGTTTATCCAGCTGCGCGACCCCAACCGGCGCATCCCCTTCCCCATTCTGAACGAGAACACCCCCGAGCGGCTCCTGACCGGCTACGACTTTGATCCTGAGTCCTTCGTCATCGCCCCCGATGGCACCCTGTGGGTGGGGGATGAGTTTGGCCCTTACCTGTTGCACTTCGATGCCCAGGGGGTGCTGCTGGAGCCGCCCTATCCCACCCCCGATTTCGGAGCGGGCAAGGATCCCAGCAAGGACTTCGTGCGGGCTCCGCAGAACCCCCAGCTTCTGATGAACCCGGTGGGGCCGGGCCAGCCCTCCCCGGCCAATCTGCCTACCTCCAGGGGCTACGAGGGCATGGCCATCAACCCCAGCAAGACCCGGCTCTACCCCATGCTGGAGGGCACCGTGGCTGGCGACCCGCCGGGCACCGTGCGCCTGATGGAGTTTGACCTGGCCAGCAAGCGCTTTGTGGGCCTGGTGGGGCGGTACCGCTTCGACGAGCCGGATCATGCCATCGGCGACTTAGCCGTGGTCAACGAGAACGAGTACCTGGTGATCGAGCGCGATGGCCGCCAGGGCGCCGAGGCCCGCGCCAAGCGAATTTACAAGATCGACCTCACTCGGAAGGACGCGGAGGGCGTTTTCGCCAAGGAGCTGGTGGCCGACCTCCTGAGCATCGCCGATCCCAGGGGCCTGGCCCCTAGCAGCCAGCAGGGCCTCTTCCGCTTCCCCTACTTCACCATCGAGGACGTGCTGGTCTTGGACGCCAACACCCTCCTAGTGGCCAACGATAACAACTACCCGGCTACCGGGGGGCGCGGAGCCCAGGTCAAGGACGCCAACGAGTTCATCTGGCTGCGCCTGCCTACCCCGCTGCGCCTGGCCCCTGGCGTGGGACGCTAACCGCTCCGGCAGGACCGTGCGGGCATCGGCCCGCACGGTCCTACATTGCCGCCAGAGCCTCGCGATGCCGCTCGATGAGGGCCAGCAAGCGCGAGAGCAAGGCCTTTTCGGCCAACACCACCAGACCTTTTTGTTTCAGGGGTACCAGCACCAACACCCACTGCGGAAGGGAGATGACCGATAGCTGGGCTGGCTGTCCGGTTAGTTCGTTGGCCAGGTTGAGCAGGTCGTCGAAGACCATCTGGGCGCTCTTGGAGGCAAAGGGCAGGTTGCCCGCCACGACCTGACCGCCCTCGAGCAAGGCCACTGCCTCCACGCCGCGCATGTTAAGCTGATTCAGTAGCTCAGCCGGGTGGGTTGAAGAGGCAGAGGAGGGGGCAGGCTCCGGCCGGGAGGGCTGGGGTGGCGTTTCGAAAACATCGAGGAGGGACTCGAGGTCGGCCTCCTTGAGCTCCCGCATCAGGCTCTGGGCTGCAGCGTGCTCCTGGGCGAGTTGAACCTCGAGGCGTTCGGCATCCTCTAAGGCCCGGCGTACCTCCAGCAGACCGCTGACCCCCAGGCGGCTCAGGCGCTCGGAGGCCGAAGCCAGGAAATCGCACAGGGGTTTGAGGCGCAAAACGGTCTCGCCGCCCACGCTTTTGTGGGTCTGGTAGGCCTCGAGCAGCTCACCTATGCGACCGCCAAGCTCGGTTCGCAAGCTCTCCTGAGCCCGGCGCAGGCGGCCCAAGAGCGTGTGAATTTCGCCGAGGTCGGGCAGATCGCCGGCCTGCAAATAGGCCCGGGCCTGGGCTACCTTGTCCAAAAGCTCTTCACCCCCCAGGCCTCGCATACTGCGACCGGCCATCTCGTAGCGGGAAAGCTCTTCAGCGATGGCGCTGCGACGAGCCGTAACCAGCTCTTCTAGGGCGCGCTCCAGCGGCCTGGGATCGGCGATGCGACCGTGGGTTAGGGCCTCGCGGGTGGTCTGCAGAGGCTGTTTGAGTTCGAACAGCGATTCTTTGAGGGTCTGCTCGAGGTGGCGGATGCGGGCCTCAAGGGCCTCCAGCCTGGTAGCCACAAGCCCTTTGGCCCGATCGACCAGCACACCAACCTTGTGTTCCAGCTCGACAAGGTTGCCCTCGTGCTCAAGGGCCGAAAGCAGGGCTTTTTTGTCGTCCTCGAGGCTATCCAGGGAGGGCAGGGCCTGTACAGTAGCCCGCAGCCCCATGCGCCGCAAGCTCTCCTCCTCGCGCTCGCGGGCAAGCTGGGTGAGCAGCTCAGACAGCTCTTGGCGAAGGGTTTGTAAGGCCGACTCGGAGATGTCCGGGCGAGCCAGGGCCGCCAAGAAGGACTCCACCGGGGGCCGACCACGGAAAGGCGAGAGGGAGTGTTCGGCCTCGGTGCGCAAGGTTGCCAGAGCTTGGGCTAGGCGGGCCTGTCGCTCAAGAACCTCACGGTGGGTCTTTTCTTCGGCCTCGAGGTGGGCCACAACCCGCTCTAGCTCGTCGAATTCCTGAGGAATGCCGCCCGCCTGAAGGGTTTCCAGCACCACCTCCAGCCGGGCCTGGACCGGAGCGGTTTTCTCCGAGGGCAGCTCTAGGCGGCCCAGACGATCGGACAGCCACTCGTAGCGCACCCGCGCTTCAGAAAGAGCCTCCGTGTGGGCGATTTTGAGCTGTTCGGTAAAAGCAGCCAGGCGCTCGCCTAGGGGATTGCCGGCCATGAGTTCGGCCTGCAGCGCTGCCAGTTCGGTGGCAATGGCTGGGATGCCGAGTACGGCGGAATAGCGCTCCTTGAGCGAGTCCAGGTGCCGGGCATCCTCGGCCACGTCAATTTCGCGGATGCGCGACTGCTGTTCGGCGCTCAGAGAATCAAAATCCAGATCGAGTTCCAGGGCCCCCTCGTCGAAGCCGTCTGAATCGGACTTTATGACCATATCCTCCACCGTGGGGTCTTTGAGGACCACCTGCGGCTCGGTGGGGCGATCGGAGGCCGGGATATCCTCGATGGTGTCGAGGGTAATGGCTCCCTCGCCGGTGGGGTTTTGCACCACCGAAGACTCCACCAGCTTGCGCATCTCGGCTGCAAGGGCTCGGGCCCGCTCGACCTCGGCTACTGCCAGGGTCTCCTGGGCGTGGGCCTCCTGAATCTGGCGTAGAAGGTTTTCCAGCCGGCGCACCTTGGGGCCGCCCACGCTCTGCACCCGTTGCAAGGCCATCTCGAGGTCGGCAATGTCGCGGGTCTGGCGCAGCAGGGCCGATTGTAGTTTCTCTTCGAGTTGCCCCAGCACCTCTTGCCCCTCGCGGAGCAATGCCTGTACGGTCGGGGCTTCTGGGTTTTGCTTGATAACGTTGAGCAGGCCACGTAAACGCCCAACCTCGGGCCAGTCGAGGTATAGGGTGAAGCGCTTGAGGCCGGCCTCGAGGTCGGCCAGGATGCTGTGGGCGTGGGCTGAGAGCCTTGTAGAGCTGGTCTTCGCGCCGTCTGGGCTGGCAATGCCCAGTTTCTTGAGCATCTCTTCGACGTGGCTGCGGGCTGTGTTGGGGCTCATTTTGCTCTGCAGCTCACGATAAACCAGCTGCTTGAGTATCACTTCGGCATGGTCTGCTTCCAGTTTGTCTGGGCTGACACCAAGCCGGCGTACCCCCTCTTCCAGCACCATACGGGTGCGCTCCCCCAGTATGGGCTCGAGGGACTTATTGAGGGTCTGATACAACGACAAGCCCTGACCTCCCTTTTGGACCTTGGGTATAGCCACCCTCTACAGTGTATAGCGCACCCCGGCCCCTGGTGGTTCAAAACGACATTAAGAAATCCTCACAGCCAGCGTAAGGCAGCTCTGGAAGTCGGGCCAGTATTCCCACAGCTGTGTAGGCCACCCTGTCTCAACCAAGGCCCTAGCGGAACCGTTGCTCATGTCGGCAGTGTACACCGGTTGGAACGCTCTCCTCGATGGGCAGGCTAGGTTGAGCGCTTTCAGCACCCGTCGTTGGGGTGAGCGAGTCGGTGAGTACTCGGAAATTACGCCCAGTACACAGTTATACCAGACTCTTACGAACGTAGTCTGGTTCAAGAGATTAGGGGTCTCGCGAGGCCATCACAGCTCATCGGCCAGAAGGGCCTCGTAGGTTTGCTCCCGTCGGATGACCTCCCAGCCCTGGCCGGTCCACAGCAACTCGGCCGGGCGGGGGGTGTCGAGGTAGTTGCTGCTCATGCTGCTGGCGTAGGCGCCGCCCTGCAGGATGGCCAGCAGGTCGCCCTCTTTGGGTTCGGGCAAGGTGATGTCCCGGGCCAGCACATCGCCCGACTCACAGGCGGGGCCGGCCAGGTCGTAGGTTTCCTTGATGGGGTTTTTGTACAGCGGCTCCACCGGGTGCACCGCGCCGTAGAGCATGGGCCGGATGAGCTGGCTCATGCCCGCGTCGATCAGCAGATAGTTGCGGCGGGTGCGCTTGACGCCCCAGCAGCGCGTGACCAGCACCCCAGCCTCGGCGACCAGGTAGCGACCGGGCTCGAGCCATAGTTCTACACCGTGTTGGCGGGCCAGAGCGGCGGCCTGGGCGCCCAGCCCGCCCAGATCGAGGCCCAGCCCAAAGCCGCCGCCCAGGTTCATAACCTGGAAGGGGCCGTGGGCGCGGTAGAGGTTGTCCATCATTGCGTAGCCTGCCTGGTAGTCTTCGGGGTGCTCGAGGGCCGAACCCAGGTGAATGTGTAGCCCCAGCACCTCCAGGCGGCTCCGACGGGCCAGTTCCAGAGTCGGCCCTACCTCTTCGGGCAAAAGGCCAAACTTGCTATCGCCGCGCCCAGTAGCCAGATGGTCGTGGGTCGCGATGGGTAGGTCGGGGTTGACCCGCAGCAGGACACGGGCTTTGGGCAGCATCCAGGCTGTCCGCCGGAGGTCGGCCAGCGAGTCCAGGCCCAGGATGGGAAGGCCCATACGGCCAAGCTCCTCCAGCATGGTAGGAGTCTTGACCGGCCCATTCAACAGCACCTCGTTGCGCTGGAAACCGGCCTTGTAGGCCCGGTACACTTCGCCCAGGCTCACCGCCTCGACGAAAATGCCCCGCTCCAGCAGCCGCCGCAGCAGGCCCAGGCGGGGGTTAGCCTTCATAGCGTAGAAGATTTCCGCGCCGGGAAAGGCTTTATGCAGGCGGTCTATGCGCTCAAAAACCACCGGCAGATCGTAGGCATAGAAGGGGGTCGGGAAGTTTTGGGCAGCTACCCTGAGGGCTTCCTTAAACTCGGGCCGTAGGGCAGTGTAGGATGGGGTCATGCTCATCGGCGTTACACCTCAATCGCGCAGCACAGAGGGCTGGATTCGTACCAAGATCTGGGGCCTGCTCGAGCCCTACGTGCGGGCGCTGGAAACCCAGGGTGCAGGTATTGTAATCCTACCCCCACAGCCGAGCGATAGGCTCGGTGCCATCCTGCACAAGCTGGATGGGGTCTTGCTGCCAGGGGGGGCGGATGTAGACCCGGCCCATTTTGGCGAGGAGCCCATTCCACAGATGGGGGAGGTAAGCCTCGAGCGCGATGAAGTGGAGCTTTTTGTGGCCCGCTACACGGCCCTGCACGGCATCCCCACCCTGGGAATCTGCCGGGGTATCCAGGTGATGAACGTGGCCCTGGGGGGCAGTCTATACCAGGACTTACCCGCTCAGGGCTTCGGTACCATACAGCACAGCCAGAAAGCCGAGCCACCGGTGCTCTCCCACAGCGTGGAGCAGGCTGGCCCCAGCCCGCTCAACAGGCTGTTTGAACCTCGCTTCCGGGTCAACTCCTACCACCATCAGGCCCTCAAAGACCTGGCCCCAGGGCTACACCCTGTTGCGACTGCACCGGATGGCATCGTGGAAGCGGTGGTGCTGGAGGGCCATCCCTTCTACTTTGGAGTGCAGTGGCACCCCGAACTGTTGCCGGAGCAGTGGGGGATCTTCCAAGCGCTGGTCGAGGCCGCTGCAAAGCAACCTGTTGGCTGAGTGGGCCCTCAGCCCAGAGGCGTGACCGAAAGCCCGTTCGTCCCGCGACGCCCTGCTGTGTGATGGGCGTTTGGGTTGGCGCAATAGCAGGTTCCACACAGGGCTGACATGACCCGTGTGCACTAAAATACAGCCCATGTACCGCCCTCGCCTCCTCACCCCCGGCCCGGTCGAACTGCACCCCAAAGCCCTGGAAGCCCTTTCCCGACCCCAGCTCCACCACCGCAGCGACGCAGCCAAGAGGATTTTTTTGCATGCCAAGGCCGGCCTCGAGTCCGCCTTCCACACCCAGGGCCAGGTCTTGATGCTTACCGGCTCGGGCACGGCGGCCATGGACGCGCTGGTGCATAACCTGTTTTCGCCGGGCTCGAGGGTGCTGGTGCCGGTACAGGGCAACTTCTCCGAGCGTTGGGCCAAGATTGCTGCCGAAGCGGGGCTGGAAGTTGTGCGCCTCGAGCTCGAGTGGGGCCGGGTGGTGCAACCCGAACACCTCGAGGCCCCCGAAGGGCCTTTCGACGGTCTGCTGCTCACCCATTCCGAGTCGTCTACCGGTGCCCTTAACGACGTGCGCACCCTGGCCCAGGCCTTCAAGGCCCGTTTCCCCGAGGCGTTGGTGGTGGTGGATGCCATCACCAGCCTCTTCGTCACCGAATTCGAACTGGAGGGCTGGGGCCTGGATGCCGCAGCTTGTGGCTCACAAAAAGGCCTGATGTGCCCGCCGGGGCTGGCCTATGTGGCCCTCTCGCCCCGCGCCCTCGAGCACCTAAAGCCGCGCGGCTTCTACCTCAACCTGGCCGCCGAACTCAAGGTGCAGAGCTCGGGTGAGTCGGCCTGGACCCCGGCCATCAACCTGGTGGCCGCCACCGCAACGGTTCTGGAGGAACTGCTGCCCCAGCTTCCCGAGCACATCGCCCTCAAGAAACAGCAAAACGAGATCTTGTATGCTGCCGGCGAGCAGCTTGGCCTGCGGGCCGTGCCCGAGGTTCGAAGCCCGGCCACCACCTGCTTCTACCTGCCCGAGGGGGTGAGCTATGCCCAGGTCAAGGAGGCCTTCGCCGCCCGCGGGGCCACCATTATCGGCGGGCAGGGCCAGCTCAAGGGCAAGGTATTCCGCCTCTCGCTGATGGGCTACTCCGACCTCTACGATGCCCACGCCGTGGCGCAGATGATGCGGGA
>OGCI01002497.1_pt1 | contig 12066 bp, 9 predicted proteins | sample 1570021 | NCBI WGS metagenome assembly OGCI01 (sample SAMN06264664, study PRJEB24512) | hot springs metagenome | isolation source: Hot spring water | place: South Africa: Tshipise | collected 2015-06-21
TTGTCGGCATATACTGCGCCAGCTTCTTGGCCAGATTCATCGCCGGCATCGTCTGCAGCCAGACCCGGCCCGGGCCGCGTAGCGTCGTCAGGAACAAACCTTCACCGCCAAACAGGATGTTCTTAAAGCCGCGTACCATCTCGACATCGAATTGCACGGTCGGCTCGTACATCGCCACGTGACCGGTGTCAACCTTCAACATCTGATTGACTTCGAGCGTGTACTCGACAATTTCGCCGTCAAGCTCCACAAAAGCCAGCCCAGGACCGGTGAGTTTCTGCATAATGAAGCCTTCACCGCCAAAGAAACCGGCCCCCAGTTTGCGGCGGAAGTGAATGTCGAGCGAGACGCTGCGCTCGGCGCACATAAACGCGTCTTTCTGACAGATCATCGTCTGCCCTGGCCCAAGGTTGAGCGGCACGATCTTGCCCGGAAACTCGGCGGAAAAGCCGATAATTCCCGGCCCGCCTTGTGGCGTGAAGTTGACCATAAAGATCGACTCGCCTGAGAACATGCGCTTGAACGCCCCGCCAAGCCCCCCTTCCATGTTGGTTTGCATTTGGACATTGGCGCTCATCCAGCTCATGCCTCCCCGTTCCGAGAAGACGGTCTGACCGGCAGGCACTTCGAGAATGACTGCCTGCATTGTGGTGCCGATGATCTTGTAGCGGAGACCGCTGGCGCCGATACCGGTGCCCACAATCGGTGGTTCGGGAAGATCAAGCCGTTCACCGGGACGATTATCGTACACATCGGCCATGCTGGCCGCTTCCCCGGAAGGTGGAATGAGTGACGGCGCCGCCGCCGGACTGCTCGGTGGTGTCGTCGGCGTCAATCGATAGCCGCAGTTGGTGCAAAAACGCGCTCCTGGCGTCACTGCAGAGCCGCATTGCGGACAAGTCATACGTAAACCTCCTTACCTCATCTGCTGCTCTAACATCACAATCTACGTAGCCGGAGCGCCAAAAGTTTCGTGCGTTCAGCCTTTGCTGAGCGTTTGCAAAAATTCGGCGTTCGACTTTGTCTTCGCCATCCGGGTTAGCATCAACTCAGTGCCATCGTTGTCGCCGAGCATGCTTACCATGCGGCGTAATGTCCACACCTGTCGTAGCGTCTCTGGGCCGAGCAAAAGATCCTCGCGGCGCGTGCCTGAACGCTGAATGTCGATGGCGGGAAAGATGCGTTTTTCGGCCAGCTTGCGATCTAGATGGAGCTCCATATTGCCGGTACCCTTAAACTCCTCATAGATCACATCGTCCATGCGCGAACCGGTGTCAATCAGGCAGGTCGCAATGATCGTCAGCGAACCGCCGTTCTCGATATTGCGCGCTGCGCCGAAGAAGCGCTTGGGCGGGTAGAGCGCGACCGGATCGATACCACCGGAGAGGGTGCGTCCGCTTGGCGGCATTGCCACGTTGTAAGCGCGGGCCAGGCGGGTGATCGAGTCCATCAAGATTACGACATCGCGCCCGATCTCAACCAGGCGTTTGGCCCGTTCGAGGGTCATCTCGGCAACCTTAGTGTGGTTTTCTACCGGCTCGTCGAAGGTAGATGAGATGACCTCACCCCGCACCGAGCGCCGCATATCGGTCACCTCTTCTGGTCGTTCGCCGATCAGCAGCACCATCAGGTGAATATCGGGGTAATTGGTCGTAATGCCATTGGCAATCGCCTTGAGCAGCATCGTCTTACCGGCTTTAGGTGGCGAAACAATCAGACCGCGCTGCCCGCGCCCAATCGGCGCGATCAAATCGACCAGCCTCGTATGCAAGAGGTTCGGTTCAGTTTCTAACTTGATCTGTTCGTTGGGAAAGATCGGAGTTAATTGATCAAATAGCGGTCGTTGACGCGCCGTTTCAGGGTCTTGTTCGTTGATCTTCTCAACCCGCAAGAGTGAGTAATACCGTTCATTCTCTTTCGGTGGTCGGATCTGACCCCAAATCTGATCGCCACTGCGCAGCGCAAATCTGCGGATCTGCGATTGAGAAACGTATACGTCTTCCGGGCTGGGAAGCATTCGATTGCCGCGTAAAAAGCCAAAACCTTCCGGCATAATGTCCAGAATGCCGTCACTGTAAATTGTGCCGGTATCGATAGCTTGCTCAATCGTTTGAGCCTGGATCAATTTGTCGATTAATTCTCGTTTCTTCAGAGTGCTAATGCCCGAAATATCAAGTTTGCGCGCCATCTCGCGCAAATCGGCGAGCGTTTTCGTTTCTAATTCGGCCACCGTCATCACGATAGATACTCCTTGAAGCAACAACGATGAGGGTTATGGTAGACGCGATTCAGAAGATGCGCATGATCCGGCGGCCACGCGGATCGCGCGCACCAATGTAGAATGAAATCAGGACATAGCAAATAGATCAATGAGATGTATCTCTTGCGCCAGCATAATCAGTGAGCCGGTCACTATGCGTGCCGCCTGTTTGGCGATGTGAAAATGGGGAGAACTACCGTAGCGCCAGCGGCGCGAGAGTCACAAGGCGCTGCGATATGGTTGTATCCGGGATTTGAGCTTAGTATAACACGTATGTCAAGATCGAGGCAAGACGGAAATATGGCTTGCTCGTGGTATTGACGATGTGTTTGCCGCATCACGTGATACCCCGACTGACCGGTTTCCAGCCTGCGCAGACGGAATGTCGCCGCTGGCGCGCGCAACAGCCCATCTGCGCAGGCATTATGTGTCGATTGGCGCCGATGGTCGGGCTTGCCGGCCATGGTGTGATGCTACTGGCTGGCGCGTCGATCGCAGTGTAGCCGGCAAGCCTAAAATTGAATGAGCGAGAAAACGTTGTGGTTGCGCAACCGTTCACGTCCGTTCAGAAAGGTCAGTTCAATCACAAAGGCCAGCTCGGCAACCTGACCGCCGGCCATGCTGATCAGATCGCACGCCGCTGCAATTGTGCCACCGGTAGCCAGAAGATCATCGATCACCAGCACGCGCGCTCCGGTTGGGAAGGCGTCGCGGTGGATCTCGAGCTTGTTGGTGCCATATTCCAACTGATATTCGATCTGGTACGTTGCTGCAGGTAATTTGCCCGGTTTGCGGATGGGTACCAGCCCCACGCCAAGACGATACGCCAGTGGCGCACTAAAGATAAAACCGCGCGATTCGATACCAACCACTGCGTCAATCTGCTGATCACGGTACCGTTCGTGTAGGCGATCGATGACCTCGCTAAACGCTGGCCCATTGCCGATCAACGTCGTAATGTCCTTGAACTGGATGCCAGGGATCGGAAAGTCAGGAATGTTCCGGATGAGACTGGCTAAATCCTGCTGCGCCATAGACCCTCCGTGGTAGACAGATACCGGTACACCGGCTATTATAGAGAACTCAAGGGTTTTTGTGGCGGAATTGACGTGAAACATTTCACGAAATCAATTCGTTTTATTGTTGATACGCCTATCATTGTAACGGATCAGGTTATGTACGCAATTGAATGTCATCGTCTTGGTCGCCAGTTTGATACCCTTGTCGCGGTAGCCGATCTCGATCTGGCGATTCCTGCCGGAGCTATCTTCGGTTTTCTGGGACCAAATGGAGCCGGGAAGACCACGACAGTGCGCATGCTGTGCGCGCTCATTGCCCCCTCGAGTGGTTCGGCGCGTGTCGCCGGCTATGATGTCCAATCCCAGGCTGCTCATGTGCGCGCTACAGTTGGTATCCTTACCGAAACTCCCGGCCTTTACGACTCGCTGACCGCGCTCGAAAATCTCATCTTTTTTGGTCGGCTGTATGGTCTTACTGCCGATCGCGCCGCCGAACGCGCCGCTCATTACCTGCGGCTCTTCGAGCTGTGGGAACGACGGAATGATCCGGTTGGTGGCTTTTCCAAGGGGATGCGCCAGAAGCTGGCTATCGCGCGCGCGTTGCTGCACGATCCGACGATTGTGTTTCTCGATGAACCAACCGCCGGCCTGGATCCGGCGGCAGCGCGCGCCGTGCGCCATGTCATCAAGACATTGCGCGCCGACGGTCGCACAATCTTTCTGACCACTCATAATCTGGCCGAGGCCGATGAATTGTGCGATTTGATTGGGGTGTTCCGTACCCGCCTCATTTCGCTCGATACCCCGACCAACCTGCGCGCGCGCTTGTTCGGTCAGAGCGCGCGGATCGTGCTGGCTGGGCCGGCAGCGCCACTGGTGCCACTGGTGCAGCAATTGCCGTTTGTGAGTGAGGTTGTGGCTGAGGAACGGGCGCTGTTGGTGCGTCTGACCGATCCAGAGCGGAATAATCCAACACTGGTGCGCGCCCTGGTCGCTACCGGTGCCGACATCTGTTATCTGGAACCATTTACGCCCTCGCTGGAGGCGGTATATTTGGAGCTGTTGCATGATGAGTCGGCAGTGGCAGCTTGATCCGGCTGGGATGTAATCGAAAGGAGGGCTACGGTGAATTGGGAACGTATCATCGTGCTGATCGGCAAAGAGTGGCTCGAGCTGCGTCGCTCACGCGGGTTGCTGCTCAGCATGTTGTTGCCGCCGTTGCTGTTGCCCATCTTTTCGCTCGGCCTGATCTTCGCTATGGGGTTGGTGAGTGACCCCGATACGGCTGACATCCCGGCAGCGGCAATCGACCCGGCGCTGGCCGATCTGGGCCTCGAAGCGCTGGCGCAAGTGATCTTTGGCCGACAGTTTGCGACCCTCTTTTTGTTGTTGCCAATGGTCATTCCCAATGTGCTGGCTTCGTATAGCATCGTTGGCGAGAAGAATCGACGCACGCTCGAACCGCTACTGGCGGCGCCTATCTCGGTGGGTGAGTTACTGTTGGGCAAAGTGCTGGCTGCGATCATCCCTGGTATTGCGCTAACATGGCTCTGTGCGCTGTTGTTTGCCGTCGGGATGGTTGTGGTCGTTGTCGATCCGGTTGTGCCTGCACTGGTGCTGCATCAAGGCTGGATCGTCATGCTCTTGCTGGCCAGTCCACTCCTGGCGCTCATTTCGGTGTCGCTTACGGTGATGATCTCATCGCGCGTCAACGATCCGCGCAGCGCGCAGCAGATTGCCGGTGTGCTGGTCGTGCCGGTGATGTTGCTCTTCTTTGGCCAGATACTCGGCTTATTCGTCTTAAATTCGCTGGTGGCGCTTACGTTCTCTGCCGGGTTGTTACTCCTCGCCGCTATTCTGCTCTGGCTGGCTACGCGGCTGTTTCAGCGCGAGACAATTTTGACGCGCTGGCGCTGACTACACTTGCGTGAGGGGGTATAATTGACCTAAACGTTCATTGAGGGTGGCCCTATGAGCGCGACAACCCTGCCAATGTATGAGGTGTTGACATCGCAGCCGCCTGACCTGATCGGCGCTGTGCGTGAGACGATCCCGTCAATTGGGATGTTGATCGATGCTCTCGAGCAGCCGTCTGACCCGGCTGCGCGGTTGAGTCTGTTGCGCCAGATCGGCGCCGAATGGCATGCCTGCGGCGGTCTGGCCGAGGTCTTAACAGAACTCGGCTTGCACCTCGCCGCCCGAATACCGATGGCCCAGGGCGTGGTGGTTAGCGAATTGTTGCTTGCCTTCGGCGCGGCGCAAGAAGAACAGCGCACCCGCGAATGGGAGGCGCGCCTGGTCGCGCGCGCCGCTGAACTCGATGGCCTTCACCGCATCATCTCTGCGGCCAATTCCACCCTCGATCTCGATACTTCGCTGCAAACAGTGGTTGAAACGGTCGCGCAGGTCATGAATGTCGAGGTCTGTTCGATTTATCTCTACGATAAACATCGCGACGATCTCGTCTTGCGCGCAACGCACGGCCTCAATCGGGCCGCAGTTGGACAGGTGGTGGCTCGCCTCGGCGAGGGAGTGACCGGCTGGGCAGCGCAGCTTGGCTATCCGGTCGCGGTGAGTGATGTGTACAAAGATCCTCGTTACCATCGTGAGCCGCAGCTTGGCGAAGAGATCTTTCGTTCGATGCTGGCCGTGCCAATTGTGCTGTTTTCCGCTGAACGGTTCCAGTTTAGCGCCGATAAGCTGCAAGGCGTGATCACGGTGCAGACGATTGCGCCGCGTGATTTCACCCAGGAAGAGATTTCGTTCGTTGAAATGGCTGCCGGCGAATTGGCCTTTTTTATCGCCAATGCCCAGCTCTACCAGCAGACCGATGAACGCCTGCATCAGAAGTTGCGTGAGTTGACCACTTTGCAGCAGGTGTCCAAGTCGATTGCCGAGCAGATCGGTCTGCACGATGTGCTGAGTCTGATCGCCGAAAAGGCTGTCGATCTCGCTAAGGTCGATCGCGCTGCGATCTTTCAGGTGGGTGAAGATGGGCATCTGAAGATGGTTGCCAGTTATGGTGGCGAAGGTGATGGCGTGCGCGATCTGATCATTCAGACAGTGCGCGATGGTCGGCCACTGGCAGTGATGAATGCGTACCAGGATGCCCGCTTTCCCCAGTTGCCTGAAGTTGCCCGGCGCGAAGATTTCCACGCCCTCTTCTGTATGCCGCTGCGCGCTCGTGGGCGCACGATTGGCGGGATTTGTCTTTACCGGCGCGAACCGCATCTGTTCGATTATGAACAGGTGCGCTTGCTCAATACCTTTGCCGATGAAGCGGCAATCGCGATTGAGAATGCCCGTCTCTACGAAGAGAGCCTGCGCGCCTTGCGCGTCAAGTCGGCGCTCCTCAAAGAGATGCATCATCGCGTGCGCAATAACCTCCAGACTATTGCCGCGTTGCTCGCTATGCAGTTGCGCCGCCTCGATCCGGCCAGTCCTGGCGCCAAAGCCCTTCGCGAAAGCGCGGCCCGCATTCAGGCGATTGCGGCTATCCACAACCTGCTGTCGAGCGATGACGTTGGGGTGACGACCGTCTGCGCAGTTGCGCGACAGGTGGTAGAACACGTGCAGACGCCGCTGCTCGACTCGGATCTGCGCGTTGAATTTTCCATTCTGGGTGGCGAGGTGCGGATCGGTTCGCGCGACGCAACCGTGCTGGCGCTGGTCATCAATGAGTTGATCGATAATGCTTTGACCCATGGCCTGGCGGCTGAAGGTGGCCGGATCGAGATCGAGGCGGTGCTTGAGCAGGGCCATGTGCTTATTGAGGTGCGCGATGATGGCCCGCGCCATCCACCGCCACCACCTTCCTCGTCGCGTTCGAGCAGCGGCCTGGGTCTTCAGATTATCGAAACGCTGGTTAAGAGTGATCTGAACGGCTCGTTCAGCCTGATCCGTGACGAAGAAGCCGGTTGGATGCGGGCCAGATTGCGGTTTCCCCAACGCATGATCGAAGAGGATCGGATTGATTTGTGACGCTATCGTTGCTCGCGCAGGTTTGTTGAGACATTGTGGGGTTTGGCATCGCTCCCCATAATGTCAAGGAGTTTTTGTGGATACCACTGTCTGGGCATGGATCGGCTTCCATGCAATCGTCTTTGTGGTGCTGGCGCTCGATCTGGGGGTCTTCCATCGCCGTTCTCACCGTGTCTCGGCGCGCGAGGCTGGAGTCTGGACGCTGGTCTGGGTGTCGCTTTCGCTGGCCTTCAATGGTTTGATCTGGCTCTGGCGCGGCCCGGATGATGCGCTCAACTTTCTCTCCGGCTATCTGGTGGAATATTCGCTCAGTGTTGACAATATCTTTGTCTTTGTCTTGCTCTTCAATTATTTTCGCGTGCCGCCACAGTACCAGCATCGCGTCCTCTTTTGGGGTATTCTCGGCGCACTCATCATGCGTGGCTCGATGATCCTCCTCGGCGCGGCGCTGATCGAGCAATTTGACTGGATTCTCTACCTGTTTGGAATCTTCTTGCTGATGACCGGCGCGCGCCTGATGTTTCACGATGACGATCCAGAGGTCGATCCACAACGGAATCTGTTCGCCGCCGTGGCTCGCCGGATTGTGCCGATCACGCCAGAGCTGCGTGGCGACCGGTTTTTTGTCCGCGAAGCCGGACGGTTGAGCGCGACCCCGCTCTTCCTGGTGCTCTTGATTGTCGAGAGCACCGATCTGCTCTTTGCAATCGACTCTATTCCGGCTATTTTCGGGATCACTCACGATCCATTTATCGTCTATACCTCTAATATCTGCGCAATTCTCGGTCTCAGGTCACTATACTTTTTGCTCGCCAGCATGTTTGCATCGTTTCACTATCTGCGCTTTGGCCTGGCGATCATCTTATCGTTCATCGGTGTCAAGATGCTGACACCACTGGTCACCGGCTGGTTCCTGGGTGGCCACGGCTGGCATATTCCCACCACCGTATCGCTGGCAGTGATTGTGGTGACGTTGCTTGTGTCAGTGGTAGCGTCGATTATCCGGTCGCGACGATTGGCTACCGCGACCGATTAGCCTGCGAAGGAGCTGCGCAATGCCCGATTTCCCCACTGAAGGCTCGCCACCATTCATTAATCGTATGCTGACCATTCCCGAATGGCGTGAGTATGTCGCCAACTACGATTTCGGTCAGCTTGCGCCGAGTCGGCTGGTGCTTCATCATACCTACCGGCCCGATGAGACGACCTGGCGCGGCCTGACAACGATGCGCGGGATTCAAAAGTTTTATGCCGGCAAGGGCTGGACCGCCGGGCCGCATATCTTTGCCGGCCCCGATGGGATCTGGCTGGCAACGCCAATGTCGCAGATCGGGATCCACGCTGGCACCGGCAACGGATCGCTGGCGAAAGGATGGTATTCCATCGGCCTGGAGATGGTCGGCTATTTCGACCGGGTATTGCCATCCGGGAAGGTGTGGGAGCATTCGGTGGCGGTGATGGGCGAACTGTCGCGCCGGCTAAAGATTCCACCCCGACAGCTCATCTCCTTCCACCGTGACTACACCAACCAGAAGAGTTGTCCTGGTTGGGCCGTGACGAAAGAATGGGTGTGGGCGCAGGTGGAAGCGTATCTCAATAATGTTGCCCCGCCACCGTCGCCACCCCCCGGTCAGATCGGCACGCCGGCCCCTGATGATGAACGCCTGATCGAGGCGCTCCTCGAAGAGGGATATAAACATAAGACCGGTGGGCAGGGATACAATGCCGACTGGGCCTTCCATCAGTATGCGCTCGAACATCAGCTCGGCATGCCCATGGGGCCGAGCGCTCGCCTCAAGGTTGACGGCAAAGAATATAACTATCAGCCCTTCGCCCGTGATACGCTCTACTGCGAGGTGCCGAATTGGGGCGATGTCAAGACGCTGAGCGATTTACTCGGCGGAAGTATTCCTCCTGGCGGGTTGGGTCGGGCTTTGCTGGAAGCGACCTATCAGGCGGGTGGCTCGCCCTTCCGACCCGATTGGGCGTTTCACCAGTATGCCGTGGCCCGCAAGTTAGGCCCGCCGGTTGGCAAGAGCGCTCAGATTACGGTTGATGGGAAACAATACGCTTATCAGGCCTTCGCCGTTGATACCCTCTACAACCTGGTACCCAACTGGAGCGATGTGCGCCAGTTGAGTCAGATCGGCGCCGCAACCGATCCGGCGACGGTTCGACTCCGCGATGCGCTCTTGACCGAGACCTACAAGCAGGCCGGCACAACCTATCGCCCCGATTGGGCCTTTCATCAACTGGCGCGCCAGTGGGCAGTTGGCGTGCCGCTGGCCGGCAGTTACCAGATGACCCTGGAAAAGACGACCTATGCCCTGCAACCGTTTGCGCTTGATGTGCTCTACAATGTGGTGCCGAAGTGGAGTGAGGTGCAGCGGTTGAGTGAGCTGGCGCGTCAGCACGGCATGCCGGTGCTCGGCGCAGCAATGCCTGCCGGGCCGGTCTTTGCCAAATCGGCAATTACACCGCCAACTGATGGAAGTTTCAATATTATCCAGATTACGCCGCCGGCGCAGGCGTTCAGCGACCGTGGTGGCGAACCGGTGAGTATGGTTGTGCTCCACGCCATTCCTGGTACCGTGACCGAAACCATCGCGGCAATGACCGATTTTAATGCTCGCTTTGCCACTCACTACCTCATCGGCCTCGATGGTCGCATCTACCGATTGGTTGATGAAACGAAAGCGGCCTGGCACGCCGGTTTCGCCACCGGTAACGGCATACGCTACAACCTCAATCGAATAAGCATCGGGATTGCGCTCGAACGTCCGGCTGGCTGGCCGGTAGTGCGTGATGCCGGTGATACCGATGCGCAGGTGCGCGCGTTACGCTGGTTGCTGCGCCAGCTTGATGCTCGTTACCGCCTTGATCCCGATGCGATTGTGCTCTGGTCAAGCCTGGCTGCGAGCGACGAAGAGGCGCTCGCCGGTTTGCCGTTGGGCGCGTTGCGCGAGGCGTTAATGGAATGAGTCGGTTGGTTGGGGCGGCGCGACCGGTTGCCGCCCCAATTCTCGGATTCAGGTCAGGGCTGGCAAGCAGGCGCCCTCTTTCCGGTAAGCGCGAATTCAATACCATCAAAAACCGGGAAACATGTGCGTGTATCAGTCTGCCGGAGCGAGAGCTGTTATGACGATCTTATTCCTCGGCCCAGGCGAATCGCCGTTAGTTGAATGGTTGAAATCTATCGGCGAGGAAGTTATCGCTACAACGGAACCTGTTGACCTGGCGTTGGTAATGGCTCTATCGCCTGATTTCATCGTAAGCTACGGGTACCGCCATATCATCAAAAAAGATGTGCTCGCGCTCTATCAAAACCGGGCCATCAATCTCCACATCTCCTATTTACCCTGGAACCGGGGAGCAGATCCGAATTTCTGGAGTTTTGTCGAAGACACGCCAAAAGGGGTTACCATTCATTACCTGGATGAAGGTGTGGACACGGGCGACATCATTGCCCAAAGAAAAGTTACCTTCTCAGAGACCGATACGCTACGAACGAGTTACGACAAGCTCCAGGCTGAAATACAGGCACTCTTCAAGGAACACTGGTTGGATATTCGATCCGGGAGCTGCAATCGTCACAAGCAGCAAGGTAAGGGGACGTATCACCGAATGAAGGATAAAACCGCTCTTTTGTATCTGCTATTCGCTTATCAGACTCGTATGTATAAGCAGGTACCATGCCGTTCCAGGCACTTCGCGCCGAACATAGCCAAATTCTTCGTGGTTTTCCAGAAAATCTAGCCATTCTCTATCACTGACAAACCTGGTATCACTAATCAGGGGGTTGGATACGAGTATCATATTGATGTTGTTCCGCAATCTAAATTCGTGAAAGTTCGTTCCTTTGCTATACTCAGCAACACGATTGAAATTCCTGCCCAAATAAACGTCATACCCGCCATGCGCCTCTAGCATGTTTACGGGACGACTAATATTAAGACTTTGAATGAGTCGTATCGTTTCGATATTGGACCTGATTGTCGGCTCCTGGTAGGGTCTGAACAAAAATAACAACGTTGCTGATATAGCCAGAATTGCAGAAAGTGTCTTATAATTGTCGCGTTCTCGTTGATTTGAACTATCTGCAAATAGTATGGTGATGACGCCGATAATGGTCAAGGTGACTAATATCAGCAGATAATGATCTCTTGGATAGATAATTGCAATAGAGATGATTCCTGGTATCATAAAGATAGCTGTTGTCAGTAGAATAGTTTTATATTGATGCAAATTTTGATAAAGACTTGTTTGTCTGTTTCTTTTTCTACTCAAAATCAGAATGTAAGAAACAAATCCAATCAATGTTGTATATTCCAACGCATTCTGCGAAAACTGTGGCATTAACAGGTTTGGGACAATTTTTGCCAAGCGCAGTAGATTGTAGAAAACATGCACCAGGAAAATTGTTGGGTTTGCAAGAAAAGCTTCTTGCACGCTATTCACATTGCCAAAACTGCGGGACACTATATCTTGCCAGTTAGTCCATGGATACATCGAACCTGGACCTAAATCTATCATATGTTTATGCCATGATACCCAATTGACAGAGAAATGTTGTCCGAAAGCTACCATACTTCGGTTGCCAATTGGCAGCCCAACGAAAACTAGAAGTGGAACTGCGAGAAGAAAACCCATCATCGCCGGCCACAATGATGTGAAAGTATTCTTTCGCCGGAGGAGATTATGCGCTACGAGAAACAGTAGCAGAAGACTAAACACAATGAACGAGACAAAGTATTCGGGGCGAACGTAAGAAACAAGCAAAGCGCCAATTGCCGCTATCGATCCACT
>OGCI01002502.1_pt1 | contig 12035 bp, 10 predicted proteins | sample 1570021 | NCBI WGS metagenome assembly OGCI01 (sample SAMN06264664, study PRJEB24512) | hot springs metagenome | isolation source: Hot spring water | place: South Africa: Tshipise | collected 2015-06-21
CCTTATTTGTTTTCGAGAATAAATTGGACAATATTTTCTATAAATGAATTCAATTTTTCTTCTAATACAACCAAAACAGGATTTTATTCTCAGGACTGGATTTATGCAAAAATTGAAACCTTCTTAGACGGAAATATAAACATCTCTTTATGGAATTCGACAGAATTAATTAATTCAACATCAGAAAGAGAAATAAACTTTACTAATTTAAGAGAAGATGTTTATTATTTAAACGCAAGTTTAACTGATTCTTTAAACCAAATATCAACTACAGAAACAAGAATAATTGTTTTGGATAGAACTTCTCCTTTAATCAATTTTTCTGATGATAATCCCAGAAACAACACAGGATTTTCAAAAAAATTTAATATTTCTGTTTTAATAAAGGAAGTAAATATAGCAAACGTTTCTGTTTATTTCAACAATACAACAAATACATATATTTTCCCTAACGAAAGTTTATTTAAAAATATAGGAGATAACTTGTGGTTATTTAATATTGAAAGAGGGCCTTTAGGAGCTAAAGAAGAAATTCTTTATAATGTAACTGTTTTTGATAAGGCAGGTTATTCTGCTTCAACAGAAACAAGAGTTATTGTAGGAAATTCTTATCCTATTATAAAAAACTTCTCTTACTTCCCAAAAGATTTAAACTCTTTAGATCCTTTTCAAGAAATAAGATTTTATGTTAATGTTAGCGATGCAGAAAATAATCTTGCTAATGTAATTTTACAAGTTAAAAACTCATCTCTGTCTTGGGAAGATGAATCTGTTTTAAATTTGAGTTATATAGAAGGAGAGTTAAATTCGAGTGAATCAAACTTAGTTTTCAACTTTACTCCAGGATACGAACAAAACTTTTCTTTTAGAGTTTTTGCTATTGATGAAGAAAATAGTTATTCAACTAATGAAACAAATCTATCTATTTTTTGGGATTGTTCTTGGAATCTAACTACGACAGGAAGTGGTTTCAATTTGGGAACAATTGGTGGATACAATATTTTAAAAAACATTGGAAATATTACATTAATAAATTTAGGAGATGCTGAATATAATGAAGGAAATGGTTGTGTTATTAAATTTGCGAGAAATAGAAGTGGGGGTGGTTGGGTTACTGGAGACAGAAGTGGTTCAGAATTAAACATTTTAGGATTTAGTGTTTACTATGCTGGTGAAGATTTTAGCGAGACTAATTATAGGGGTATAAAATACATTTCAAACGAAACACAAGTAAATCATTTAGTTATTTCTTCAAAAGAAAACAAAACTTTAGAGATATATGCTGCTTTCCCAAAAGCATCTTCTGTTTTGGAAGAGTATCCTTATTTTACAATTGCTTCAAATGTTACAGATACAATAGACGGAAAAAACAATGTAACAATAAATATGAAGATGGTTGTAACTCCTGGAGCTTATTTAGAAAATATCGTTGAAGAATATCCTAAAACAGGAATAATTGATTTAGTTGAAGGAAATATTAGTTTCAAGGCATATGTAAGGAATGTTGTAAGCGGAGAAGAAAATCCAAATAATACTGCTTACAATGTTCATTTTAATTGGACAATCCCAGAAGAAATTTTAGATTTATTTGTTTATGATAGTTTATATTTAGAAAACCTAACTTTGGTTAACACAGAAAAAAATTACTTAAACTTAACACTTTCTTTAAATAAGGACAATTTAAAAAACTTAAATCAAAAAAATTATATTTTGAAAACTTATGCTTTTGGTTATGAAAACTCTACAGGAGAACTAGTTTTAATAAACCATACAAAAGGAGAGATATTAGAAAAAAATGTCTCTTTTGAATTTAGATGTCCGGTTTATAAGGAAGGATTAATTACTGCAGATATTTGTAAACCAAAAACAGAAATGATCATGAGCCCACAGACTTCTTTTGGTGGAGGGGGAGTTTCTAGTGGTGGAAAAACAGAAAGAAGTGAGGCACAATTTGAATTAGTTATAGGAAAAGAACAAGAGTTTATTCTCCCTATAAAAAACAAATATCCTCAACCTTTAACAAACTTAGAAATTTCTGTCTCTGGAATAAACTCTGAATTTATAAATATAATACCTAAAAAAATAGAAAGAATAGAAGGGAATTCAAAATTTAATTTAACAATAAAAATAATGGCTCCCTCGTATTTTAAGGAAGGAAATTACACTCTAAAGTTTAGAATAGAGGGTTTTGTAGAAACAAATCAAACAAAAAGTCTTTATTCTGAAATAAAAGTTGTAACTCTTTATATTTTAGATATGTCCAGAGAAGATGCATCTAAATTATTAGAAGAAGCTAAAATTATGATAAATAAAATGAATTCATCAGATCTTTATTTAAGAGATCTTCTTTCTCTTCTTGAATCTATGGAAAATAATCTAAATGAAACAAAGTTTTCTTCTTTAAAGAAAGATTATGAAGAATTAAAAATAATTTATGAGTCTGCTTTAGATGGTTTAAAAATAAAAAAAGAATTAGAAGAAATGATTAAGGAAGCTAAAAGAAATGGAATTAAAGTTATGGAAACAGAAAAAATGTTTTTCTTAGCAGAAGCTTTATTTAATAGGGGAGCATTCAAAGAAGCGTTGGAAAAATTTAAACAAGCTAAATTAACTTATGCAGCAGAAACAAAAGGAGAATTTAATCTTCTTTATTATGTAAAAAACAATCCGCTACAATCAGCTTCAATTTTAGCTTCTTTTTTAGTTTTTGGCTATTCAACAAGTTTATTAACAAAGAGGTTTTTATTAAAAAGAAAACTTAAACTTATTAAACAAGAACAATTGCTTCTTTTAGAATTAATGAAGATGGTTCAAAGAGAGTGTTTTGAACTAGCTCATATGTCAATGGAAGAATATCAAACAGCAATGTCTCAATATGAAGATAGATTAAGCTATTGTGTAGAAGAAGAAATAAAATTAGAGACAAGTCTTGCTTATCTGGGAAAAATTAAAGGAAAAAATAAAGCTCTCGTTCAAGAGAAAGAAAGATTGATTGATTTAATAAAGAAAGCACAAGATAAGTATTTAGTTAAAAGACAAATTGATTCGAGAATTTACAATAACATGATAAAAAGCTACTCAAAAAGATTAACAGAAGTTGAAGAAGAATTGACCTTTTTAGAAGCAAAGGAATTTATGAGAAAAAAAGGATAAACTCAAACGATGTTTAAGGATTTTTAAACTCTTTCAAGCCTAAATCTTCATCTAATTTCTTTAATTCAGAATTTCTTCAATGTTTTATTAAAAACCTTTTTTTGCTTCGCCTTTCTTTATAGCATCGAGAGCTTTTTCTTCGGATAACATTGCGCAAACAACAACACCTGTTTCTGGGCATTTTCCTTTCGCAATGTATACTCCTTTAGATGTCTTCTCTATTGTTGGGTCCTTTATATTAACTTTCTTTTTTGCTTTGACACTGTATCCTTCTATTGCCATATTCCTCCTAAATTTTAGTTAAAATATACTTAGTGCCACATGCTAAACATTTTAAATAATTTTCTTTTTTGTCTTCAACTATTTCTGTGTCCGGTTTACCGCAATTTTTACATTTAACAAATTGCTCAGCATATAAAAAAATCTTTTGAGATACAATTTCTTTGGGTATCTTTCTAGTTAAAATTAATCTATCGCCGGCTATTTCTCCAAAAGAAGCAAGATTTTTATATAAAAACTTTGCAAGATGTTCCGGATTTCTTCTCATACAATCAGCAATTATAAAAAAATTTGTTATTATTGTTTTTTTACCTTCATAGATAATTATTGGTTTTTTTATTTCAAATCTATCGCAAGAAGATTCTTTTTTTGAGATGTTTAGGTATACATTTTTTAATAATTTTTCATATTCCATTATTTTATAAAAAAAAGAGTATTTTTAAACATTTTGAGTAATCTTTTTATAGTGTATTTATTTTTAATAATTATGGAAAAGAGGTTTGATAAAGAAGAAAAATTTAAAAAAATTATTTCGGATATTAAGGCTATAAAAATACAAGGTGCAAATAATATTGCAAAAGAAGGAGTCAGTGCTTTTCTTCTTTATCCTGACAAAAAGCACGCAAAACAAATTATATCCACAAGACCAACTGAACCTCTACTGCAAAATTTTATTAAGATTCTTCTTAAATCCAAAAATGTAAAAAAAACTGCTAAAATTCTTTTAAATTATATGAAAAAAGCACAAGACTCGATTAATCGAGAAGGATTAAATTTAATAAAAGATGGGATGAAAATTTACACTCATTGTCATTCTTCTTCCGTTATTGAATTATTGAAATACGCGCATAAGAAGAAAAAAAAATTTACGGTTTATACTACTGAAGTGGCTCCGCTTTATCAAGGAAGAATGACTGCAAAAGATTTATCTAATGAAAACATTGTTGTTTATATTACTCCCGACTTATCAGCAGAAAACTTTCTTAAAAAATGCGATTTGTTTCTTTTTGGAGCAGACGCATATACAAAAAAAAATATTTTTAATAAAATAGGAACAAGCATCCTTGTAAAAATCTCCTCACTATATAATGTTCCTTGTTATTCGGTTGGTTTTTCATTAAAATATACAAAAAATGTAAAACTTGAAAAAAGAAGCGGAAAAGAAGTTTGGGACGAGAGAAATCCGAATATAAATGTTGAATATTATGCTTTTGATAAAATCAAAGGAAGAAGCGTTAGCGGAATAATATGTGAATCAGGGATTTTAGATTACAATGTTTTTAGAAAAGTCGCAAAAAAAAATTTAAAAAATTTCTTGAAAATTTAGGCAAGTTTTAATAATTTCTTATAAAAACCACTAACTAATAAGCTAGGAACAAGATAATACCATAACCAAGAATTTCCAATTAAAGGAAAATAAATTTTTCTTAAAAAAGAGAACAAAAGAAGAAAAGGAATTAATGTAATCAGCGTAGGTTTAAAGCTATGTTTAATCATTGTTCCACTCAACTCAAGCATTTCTTTTTGTAACTTAAGAAATCTTTTATCTGTTTGAGAATATTTTTTCTCTTTAATTTCTTTTTGAATTTCTTTCTGTCTTTCTTTAATGCTTTTTAAAAGTGATTGGTCTGTTGTATGTTTTGTAATAAGCGTTGAAACAAAAGAAACTACTAATGAAATAATTATTAAAGACATCTTCGGATAGCTTTTCATAATTTCAAGTATTTGTTCTATCATTTAACCTCCTTTAAAAAATCCTGCCAAAGCAGGATTCATATCGAGAGCATGCTGTTGAGCAATATTTTGGTAAAATTGATAAATAATCATAACTACTAAAAGTATTGATGTTCCCCCGACGAGTGCACCGGTCAAATCTGCTATTGCTGCTAAAAAACCTATCGAAGCTCCACCTAAAATTGTTAATGGTTTTATATATCTTTTAAGAACTGTTTCTAAAACTCTTTCATCCCTTCTAAAACCAGGTATGCTTAAACCAGAGCTTAAAATATTCTTTGCTTGGCTTTCAGCATCTAAATTTGCTGTCATAACCCAAAAATAAGCGAAAATTATTGAAAAAACGACATAAAAAAGAAGATGAGATATTCCTTGAAGAAGATATCTCCATGTTAAACTCTCTTTTAGAAATAATTCGAGTATGGGAGTTGAATGAATCCAAAAAGCTAAACCAGAATAAGGCACCCCTCCTTGTTTTGAAAATTCTCCTAAAATTGTAGGTCTTCCTAAATAATTTTCTAGCAAACTACCAAATAACTGAATATTTCCAACTAAAGCAGAGACCAAAATAACAGGGATAACTCCTGTATAAAATAAAGGTAATGGCCATTTTATTCCATAACCTCTAATTCTATCAAAAGCCAAAGGGATCTCAACTTTAAGAGATTGTGCCCAAATAACAACAACGAAAAGAACAGCAGTAATTAAAATTTTAATTAATGCATAAAAGGCAGTTTTTCCATCTCCAACTATTAAACTAGAGAAAAACACCAATACTTCACCGATTGGTTTTATTGCTCCAGATTGATCAACAAATTGAAAAAGCCCTGAAAATAATCTTTTTCCTATACCTGCAGCGATAAATAAAGAAACTCCAGAACCAAATCCCCACTTTTGCGTGATCTCATCCATAAAAAAAATTATTAAGCCGCCAATACAAAGCTGAAGAATCAGAAATCCTTCCCATCCAGGATTTGCTTGCAAACCTTTCATTAAAACATAAATAACAGCCTCAAAAATAATGAAAAAGAATACAAATAACTTGTTTAACCCTTGATAAAATTTTTTTCCTTCTTCGGATTTTGTGTCTATTTTGATTATTTGAACACCGACTAAAAGCTGTAAAATAATCGAAGCCATTACTATAGGACCAATACCTAGTGAAATAATAGATCCAAACTCTGTTCCTAAAAGAATTGCTAAATATTCAAAATTTGAAAGTGCAACTTCTGTTAATCCATAAAGAGGTATACTTGCCAGAACAAAATAGGAAATTAATATTATAAAAGTCCATTTTAGTTTTGTATTAAAACCTAATTTTTTGTCAGGTTTTTTTATTTCTGGAAGATTTTTTATTATTCCTGTTAAAACCATAAAAAAGAGAAACAAAATTCATTTAAAAAGCTTATCTCTTTTTAAAAGCCAGAAAGAAATTAAAAATAGCAAAATAGAAAGATAAACCCAATCTTTTTTTGGTAGTTGGTTGAATAAGATGATGCTTTTTGAGAGAGAAATTTGATAAGAAAGAGGGTTTATTAAGAATAAATATTGAACAATCTTCGGAAGAGTTTGGACAGGATAAAAAATCCCTGAGATAAGCATTAGGGGAAAAGAAATAATCAGAGAAAATAAAACAGCTATTCCTTCGTTTTCAGATAAAAAACCAATAATAAAACCAGTTAAACAATTTAAAATTCCTACTGCTAAAACAAGAACTAAAAAGTTTAAGCTTAAATCATATTTTATTCCGTTGAAGAAAAATATACTCAAAACTATAAGAAATTGAACAAAAACAAGAATAACAAAGAAAAGAACTTTTGCGAGAAGATAGGTAAGCCCAAAAGAGTTTGATTTTACTCTTGTTAAAAAGCCGTTTTTTCTATCGTAGATTATTGAAATTGAAGAGAGCATTAGGATAGTTATTAGTGAGATTATTGGAAAAACATAAACTATTCCGGCTTTTTCTTTTATTTTCTCTTCGTAAATAGGTTCTTTAGAAGTCCATATAGGATTTAAAATAAACTCTGTATCTAGCTCTTTTATATTCTTTAAATTTTTTTCAAAATCTGTTGCCTTATTTTTAAGAGAAGAAGGGATATAATCTTTAAAAACAGAATAACTTTTTTCTACAACACTTATATCTTCTTTTAAATTTTTATTTATTTCATCGATAACCCTTCTTTTAAAACGATACATTTCAGCATCAACCTTCCAAGAAATAAGATTTGAAAAAGTCACATCAGTATTATCGTAGATTACTTTTAAATGAGATTGTTTTAAGTTATTTATTTCTTCTTCAAAATTTTTTGGGATTACGATTCCAAAGTCAATTTCTTTCAAAATTATCTTTCTTTTTAATAATTCTGTACAATTTTCTTCATTTAAAATTTTAAAATTAATATTGTCTGCTGTTAAAACATTTCTTGACAAAGAACTTTTGTCTAAATCGCAAACACCAGCGTTTAATTTGTATGAAACTGGATTAAGAAAAAAATTAAAGAGTAAAGCAAGAATTAAAGGAATTCCTAAAAAAAGGTAAAAAAATTTTTTTCTTTTATATACTAAGTAAAAGTCCTTTTTTAAATAACCAAAAAACCTGTTTAATAATTTCATTCGGTGCTAAGAAAAATTTCGTCGAGATTCGGTTCCCTGAAACTTTTCTCCCCTATATTTATATCAATATTTTTAAGATAATTCAATAAAATCTCTTTTTCTTTTTCTGACTGAACTCCAAACATCGCATAGTTTTCATAAAAATCCATTATTTTTATGTCTTTGTAAATACAAAATTTTTTTAACTTTTCATATTTTTCACTCGATATTTTAGATATTCTTATCTCATAAATAAAGTTTATTTTTAATTTTTCCTTTAATTTTTTTATATTACCATTGAAAAAAACCTTCCCATTCCTTAAGATTACAAGTTTATCTGCATGCTCTTGAACTTCATTTAAAAGATGAGATGTTAAGACTATTGATTTCTCTTTTTTTCTTAATTTTTCTAAAAAATGCCAGAGAAGTCTTCTGTTTTCAAAGTCAAGTCCAACAAAAGGTTCATCTAAAATTATTATAGAAGGATCGTGAAGCATCGATAAAACGATATTTAATCTAACTTTCTGTCCTCCTGAAAGTTCGGTCGGTTTCTTTTTTAGATTTTCCTCTATCTTTAAAAATTTAAATAATTCTTCTGCTCTTTCAAGAGATTTTTTCTCTGAAATTCCGTATGATAGACCAATCAATTTAATATTATCTTCTATTGATAAATCGGGAATAAAAGATATTTCCTGAGGAACAAAACCTACTTTGCTTTTTTCGAAAAATTTTGGTTTTCCAAATATTTTTATTTTTCCTTCATATCCTATAGAAATTATCCCTGCTAAAATTTTTAAGAAGGTTGATTTCCCGCTGCCAGATTTACCGACGACACAAACAATTTCTCCTTTTTTTAAACTTAAAGATATATCTCTCAAAACTTCTTTTTCAGAATAAGAGAATCTTATTTTTTCTGCTTCTACTGGCTTTTTGCTTTTAAAAAAATCGAACATTCTTTTTATTGTTTAAAAGATATTATAAACCTTTTCTATTTGTTCTAACTTCTTTGCGAGAAGAAGTTTTTCTCTAATTTTCTTTGCATTTTTCATTCCCTTTGTGAATTTCATTGCCTGAAATTTTATTTGAGAAAAATGAAGATTATATTTTAGTGCTATTTTTAAATAATCTTCGAAAGAAAAATTTTTCTTAGAATTTGTCATTTTAGAAAAAATATTTGGGTTTCCTATTGCTTCCCTTCCTATCATAATAAAATCAAACTTTTCTGATAAATCTTTTGCATTTTTTTCATTTACATCCCCCGAATAAATTATGGGAAGTTTACTTTTCTTTTTTAATTCGAGGGCAAATTTTAAATCAGCTTTTCCAGAATAACCTTGTTCTTTTGTTCTTGGGTGGATTGCTAAAGCATCACAATATTTTTCAGCAATCCTTAGGATATGAAAAGAAAAAGACGATTTTCTTATTTTAATACTAAAGAATTTTTTTGTATTTTTTCTTATTTCTTTAATAATTTTTTCAATCATTTTTAAATCGGATAAATAAGCTCCAAATGCCAATTTTTCTGCAACATCTGAAGGGCAACCTAAATTAAAATCCCATCCAGAAACTTTTTTATCATATTTTTTTATAAAATATTTTATTCCATTAGTATCTTTTGAGAATAATTGGACTATCGGTTTATCGTCTAAAATTACTTTTTTCTTTGAAAGAGGATTTATCATTCCAGTGTAAACTCCTCCAGCACCAGCTTTCTTACAGAGAATTCTAAAGGCAATATCGTTTATTTCTAACATCGGGGCAAGAAGAAATTTATTTTTAAATGGAAATCTTTTCATAATACTTTTATAGCGGGGGCGGGATTTGAACCACGCGACCTCGAGGTTATGAGCCTCGCGAGCTAACCAAACTGCTCCACCCCGCTTTATATATTAAAGAGAATAAACTGCTTTTAAACTTAACTATAAAAATCGATAAGAAAAATGAGGGGAGGAGGATTCGAACCCCCGCAAGCAAAAGCTAACAGGTCCTAAGCCTGTCCCGTTTGACCACTCCGGCATCCCCTCGTAAAACTCAAAACCAAACTGTGCTTTTAAGCTTTTTTAAGATTAGTTAAATTTAAAAAAAACATTTTTTTATCTAATTTATGGATGGGAGAGATTTAAGACAATATCAAGACGATGACGTAATTTCAAACCTGTTTAGCAAAATTGTTTCTGGAAAATCAGGTTATAAAACTATCATAGACAAAAACAAACCAATCCCTAAATGTAAAACCTGTGGAAAAAGTTTAACAAACAACGAAAAATTTTGTCCTGAGTGTGGAACAAAAGTTTCTTAAAAAGAATGAAAAGAATAGCAATTATAGACAAAGAAAAATGTAAACCTTCTACTTGTTCTTCAGAATGTGTAAAATCTTGTCCGATTAATAAAAAAGAAGTTGAATGTGTTACTATAGGGCAAAAGGCTAAAATCGATGAGAATCTTTGTGTTGGTTGTGGAATTTGTGTTAAAAAATGTCCTTGGAAGGCAATTCAAATTGTAAATCTTCCTTTTCCCGAAGATAAAAAACCTGTCCACAGGTATGGTGATAATGGTTTTGTTCTTTACAACCTTCCAATACCGAGAGAAAATTCTATTCTTGGAATCCTTGGAAGAAATGGCATAGGAAAAACTAGTGCTATAAAAATTTTATGTGGAAAAGAAAAGCCAAATTTTGGTGAAAAAAATTTTAATGAAGAAAATCTTAAAAAATTTATCAAAGGAAGTGAACTTATAAAACATTTCGAAAATTTAGAAAAAAAATCTTTATCCTATAAGCCACAAAATCTCTCTTTTTTAAATGTTGATCTGAAAGCAAAAGAATTACTTTTAGAAAGGGCAGAAGAAAAAAATGTTGAAAAGTTGGCTAAAGAGATTAATGCACACACAATTTTAGAAAAAAATCTTAAAACTCTTTCTGGCGGAGAGTTACAAAAAATAGCAATATTGGCAACTTTTCTTAAAGATGCTGATATCTACTTTCTCGATGAACCCTTGGCTTATTTAGACATTGAAGAAAGAATAAAAATTTCTGATTTTATAAAAGAAAAATCTGAAGGAAAAATAACTATTGTCGTCGAACATGATTTAATTTTACTCGATTATTTAACAGAATATATCAATATTTTTTTTGGTGTTCCTGGTGCTTATGGCATATCTTCTATAGTTAAAAGTTCTTCTTACGCAATAAACTCTTATCTTGATGGGTTTTTGAAAGAAGAAAACTTGTTAATAAGAGATAAAAAAATAAGTTTTAATTTTAATAAAAATTATTTAAATAAAGGTATAAAACTTTCTGCATGGCCAAACTTTGAAAAAGAATTTGAAAATTTTAATCTTTATGTTAAAGAAGGATATATAAAAGAAGGTCATGTTTATGGAATAATAGGAAAAAACGGAGTAGGAAAATCTACTTTTATTAAATGTTTAGCAGGTTTAGAAGATATTAAAATCGGAGATAAAAAACAAAAAATAAATTTAGATTTGAAAATTTCTTACAAACCGCAGTATCTTTTTTCAGACAGCGAAGAGAATGTTTCTGAAGTTGTTTATAAAGAAAAAATAAAAAAAGAAATTTGTTCTTTATTTAACTTAGAAGTTATTTTTCATAGAAAAATTAAGGACTTGTCTGGTGGGGAGTTACAAAGATTTTCTATTGCGAGATGTTTGTCTAAGGAAGCAGATATCTATTTTTTAGATGAGCCCTCTGCTTTTTTAGATGTAGAAGAAAGAGTAAGCTTGGCAAAAACAATCAATGATTATATTTTGGAAAAAGGAAAAACTGCTTTTGTAGTGGATCATGATTTTCTTTTAATTTCTTATGTTGCTGATTCTATTTTATATTTTAAAGGAGAAAGAGGAAAATTCGGAAAAGTGGAAGAACCGAAAGAATTTATAGATGGAATTTCAGAAATGCTTAAAGATTTAGATATTACTTTAAGAAAAGATAAGGATAGTAATAGGCCGAGAATAAATAAAAAAAATTCAGTTTTGGATAGAGAACAAAAAGAAAAAAAACAATGGGTTATTTTATAATGCGTCGACCGGGAATTGAACCCGGCTCACAAGCTTGGGAAGCTCGTATTCTACCGATAAACTATCGACGCATAAAATAAATAAAAAAATTTTATTTTTAACTTTTTTGAATTTCCGAAAGATATTTAAATACCTAAAATTAATAAAATTTATGAAAAAAATAAAAGAGGAAAAAAATATTATTAAAAGACCTTTTTTAGTAGGTTTTTGGTTTTCTTTATTATTAATAGTTATATCATTAG
>OGCI01002504.1_pt1 | contig 12020 bp, 7 predicted proteins | sample 1570021 | NCBI WGS metagenome assembly OGCI01 (sample SAMN06264664, study PRJEB24512) | hot springs metagenome | isolation source: Hot spring water | place: South Africa: Tshipise | collected 2015-06-21
GCCCGTTTGTTGCGCCCGAAGTCATCATCCCGGAGTTCACCCCGCTGCCGCTCATCGTCGGCACGGTCTTAGGGATGATCTTCGGCGCTTCGTCGCTCTACCTTGTGCTGAAAGTCGGATTGACGGTGAGCGCATCGATCCCGGTGGCGGTCATCTCGATCACGCTTTTCGGCATCTTAGCGAAGTTGGGCCTGCGCAAGGCGACCATTCTCGAAAATAACATCGTGCAGACGGCGGGCTCTGCCGGCGAATCGATCGCTTTCGGCGTCGGCGTGACCATGCCCGCGATCCTCATCCTCGGATTCGATCTGGAGCTAGCGCGCGTCATGTTGGTGGCGGTGCTTGGCGGTTTGCTCGGCATCTTGATGATGATCCCGCTTCGCCGCGCGCTCATCGTGCAACAGCATGGCATTTTGAAGTACCCGGAAGGAACGGCGTGCGCTGAAGTGCTCAAGGCCGGAGCGGCCGACACGGTGCCAGGCAAAGAGGGCGAGCGTGCGGCCAATCGCATCGGCGCGGCGACGATCTTCACCGGTTTCGGCATCGGTCTCGGCTACAAAACGTTGATGGCGGCTTTCAAGGGGTGGAAAGACACGCCCGAGAAGGTCTTCGGCGCCCCGTTCAAAGGCGGCTCCATCGGGGCCGAGATCTCGCCGGAGTTGCTCGGCGTCGGTTACATCATCGGGCCGCGCATCGCCTCGATCATGCTCGCTGGCGGCGCGCTCGCCTATCTAGTGCTGATCCCGGCGATCAAACTTTTCGGCGAAGCAGCCGCCAGCCCGATTCCGCCGGGCACCGTGCCGATCAGTGAAATGGGGCCAAACGAGATCCGCGGCGCTTACATCCTCTACATCGGAGCAGGAGCTGTGGCCGCTGGCGGCATCATCAGTTTGGTTCGGTCGCTGCCGACCATCTGGCATGGGCTGCGCGCCGGACTGCGCGATCTGCGCGGCAGTCAACCGGCGGGCGATTCGTTGCCGCGTACCGACCAAGACCTTCCGATGAAGTTCGTCCTTGGCGGCATCATCGTCTTGATCACAGCCATCGTGCTGGCGCGGCCGCTGCATATGAATCTGCTCGGCGCCATCTTGATCATCGCTTTCGGTTTTCTCTTCGTCACCGTGTCGTCGCGTTTGACGGGTGAAATCGGCTCTTCTTCCAACCCGATCTCCGGCATGACGGTCGCGACGCTGCTGCTCACTTGTTTGATCTTTCTGCTCATCGGCTGGACCGGTCCCGAATACTACGTCACGGCCCTTTCGGTCGGCGCCATCGTCTGCATCGCGGCCTCCAACGGCGGGACCACCTCGCAGGATTTGAAGACGGGGTTTTTGGTCGGCGCGACGCCGAAATACCAGCAGATCGCCATCCTGATCGGCGCGCTCGCGTCGGCCTTGATCTTGGGTCCTATCTTGCTGCGACTCAACGACAACGGAACAGTCTATGTGCCGCGCGTGACGTTCGAGCCGGTGGCGAACAACGTCGCGCCGCTTCCGACAGACACGTTGGCGACGCTTCCGCTCTACGTCGATCCGACGACCGCGCCGCCTGCGTCGGGTGAATACCGTCTCTTGTCGGTCAAGCCCGAGGCGGCGGAAGGGAAGCTGACGCCGGGTGAGTACTTGGTGGACCAGTCGGGACACATTCGCTACAAAATGCAACAGAACTTCCCGGCCGAGTTGCGCGCCAACGTCGCCGAGTTGCGCGAGCGCGAGCGTTTGACGGGAGCGCAAGCGCGCGCCGACAGCAACGAATACTTCGTCTGGCACAAGCTGGATGCGACGCGCGGTCCAGCGGGCAAGTACTTGGTCGATGCTCAGGGCGTTCCCGTCTACTACGTCGATCCGGGAATCAATGGCACGCACAAGGTGCGCCCTGACGGCACGCCCGTAACCAAGTTCGATGCGCCCAAGGCGACTTTGATGTCCTACATCATCAAAGGCGTGCTGGACCGGCAATTGCCCTGGGGCTTGGTGTTGCTCGGTGTGATGATCGCCGTCGTGTTGGAACTGGCGGGCGTGCCGTCGCTCGCTTTTGCCGTCGGCGTCTATCTGCCCATCTCGACTTCGATGCCGATCTTCATCGGCGGGGCCATTCGCTGGTTGGTGGACCGCGCGATGCGGCGGCGCGAAGAGTTCAAGAAGTTGAGCGACGAAGAGTTCGCGGCTGAAGCTGACCGCAGCCCGGGCGTGTTGCTCGCTTCCGGTTACATCGCAGGCGGTGCCGTCGCCGGAATCATCATCGCGTTTATGGCTGGCCTGCTGGAGCAGCAGACCAAAGCGATCACGAACTGGGCCAAGGAGCACAACCCCTTCTTCGAAGGGGCTTACGCCGACGTGCTCGCGTTGATCCCGTTCGCGTTGCTCGTGCTGCTTCTCTATGCGGTCGGGCGCGGTTGGTTGCTTGCCGGGCGACGCCACGACGCTGCCGGATGAGCAGCGCCCCGAGCCTGCACGGGAAGCGCGCCGCTGCGCCGCGCTCAACCCTCGCGCGCGGCGCGGTCGAGCGGTTCAATCTAAACCCTTTCGGAGAAGCGCTTCATGCTCGATCTCGACTCGTTCAGAAAAGCTGGCGCGCGCGTCACGGCGTTGGCGCTCATGCTCTGCTTGCTACCGTCGGCGTGCGCTGCCGAGCGGCAGCAAGCTTCTGGCAAGAGCGACAAGTCGCCCACCGAAATCGTGCGCGAGTTCTACCGGGCTTTGCGCGAGCGCCGCTTTCGTGATGCTTTTGCGCTGTCGATCTACCGCCCTGCGGTGGAAGGGCTGAGCGAAGAGGAGTTCAAAGATCTACAGCCGGATTTCGAGCGCATCGCTGCGGCTGTGCCCGAACGTTTCGAGATCGCTGGCGAACAGGTGAGCGCCGATGCCGCGACCGTTTTCATCCGTCTCAAAGACGATCCGAACGCGGCGCCAGAACCGGTGGCTTTGGTGCGCGACAAAAACGGCTGGCTCGTCGGCGACCGGCAGAGCCAGCGTCTGGTCCAGCAACGCGGCAAAGACTTTTTCTTCCAAGCGCGCATCGATGCTCATCACGACGACGTGCAGAAGATGTTGCAGCGCATTGCGGCCGCTCAACTCGTCTACAGCGCGCAGCACGAAGGACGGTTTGCCGACCTCTCGACCCTGATCCGCGCTGGGCTCGTACCCAAGGATTTGGAGACCGCGGATTCAACCGGCTACCGCTTTCAAATCATCGTTTCGAACGACGGTCGCAGCTACGCAGTACGCGCCGAGCCGGCACGCTACGGGCGCACCGGGCGACTCTCTTTCTACATGGACCAGAACGGCATCAAGAGCAAAGATGTCGGCGGAAAACCGTTGACCGAAAAATAGGGTGGCAAACGGGAGTTTGCGCTACGCTGGCCCGGACGATGACCGAGTGATTGCTCTCCCCCGATCGAAAAAGCGAACCGCGGTTGATGATCCGATGGCGGAACTTTTGCGTTCGATTGCCGTGCGGTTGCGCGAGTTGATCAACGATCGGCGTCGCGCGCCGCGCTACCGCGTGCGTTTGCCGTTGAGCGTGACGCTCATCGACGCGCCGCCGGTGATCCCAGGCGGTCGCAGAAAGCTGTCGCTCGATGGCTACACGCGCGATGTGAGCGCAACGGGACTGGCGATCATCGTCCCTGCCATACGCATCGGCGACCGTTACCTGACGGGCGAAGACCGCCAACTTCGCATCTCGCTCGAACTTCCGACCGGTCCAGTGGAACTCGTCGCCCTTCCGGTTCGTCACGAGCAGCTCGACGCGGAAGATGCCGACGACGTGGGCTTCCTCATCGGCGTGCAGATCGCGGAGATGAGCCGAGAAGACCGCGAACGGTTCGAGCGTTTCATCGCCTTGCTGCGGCGCAACCGCTAGCACGAAACGCGCCCCGATCCTTGCAGCGCTCGATCGCTGCTGGTCGTTAACCGTTCCAAGAACGGATCGCTCCCGTGCGCGCCTCGCAACCTTCCGGCAAAAGGAAACTTGTTCAACCCTTCGACTGGCTTTGCTCGAACATCGCGCGCAGATCGGCGATCACCTCTTCGGGCTTCCATTCGTTGCCGTGGTAGATCTTGACAACCTTGCCTTCAGGAGAGATGAGCGCCGTGCGCAGGTTGTGAATGATTTGATCTTTTTCGGGGAAATAGTCGAGTCCGAAAAAGGTCGCCACTCGGCGCACTTCGTCGGGCGAGCCGGTGAGAAACTCCCACCGCTGAAAATCCTTCAGCCCGGCGCGCTCCATCGCATAGGCGCGCATGACCGGCGGCGTGTCGTGTTCGGGATCGACCGTGATGCTAAGCAGCTTGACGCGCCGCGCTAGCTCCGCGTCGGCCTGCAACCTTTGGTTGATGGCCGCGAAATTGGAAGTCATCAACGGGCAATAGTCGGGCAGCGGGCAGCGTGTGTAGATGAAAGTCAAAACGACGGCTTGCCCACGAAGGTCGGCGAGGTTCACGCGCTTGCCGTCTTGGTTCGTTAGCGTGAAAGGCGGAACTTCCGCGCCGGGTTGCGACGACGTTCGCGACGGCGTTTGAGTCGGCGCGTTCTCTTGACGGACCACCAGCGGGTTCTCTAGCCACGAGCGATCACCATCAACGACGAGCGTCGCATGTATGCGGTCGCCCGGCGCCAGCACGTCGAAGGCCCAGTCCGCGTAGAGCGTGAACGGCATGGTCATGGCATCCATGAAGCCGGGAATCGGATCGTGCGAGACGATGACCTGCTTGTGTTCACGGTCAACTGAGACGACCGTGCCCGTCAGGTCGTAACGTCGAGCGTTGGCCGACGCTTGCGGTGGTCCGCTCGCCTGCTGGCAACCCGAGGCAAACAACGAGATGACGAGTGCGATGAATAGAAACGACTTCTTGAGCATGTGAATACGATCTTAACCTCGAACAACTAGAAAAACACAGGTCCGAGAAGAAAAGCAAACGGTCGCCTGCGGCAAGCCGCAAAGTGAGTCGAACGATGGATAGCGTGCCGGGCGAGTAGCCTGTGCATTGCTACGGCTGCTTCACGCGTTGCAACACGCGTTGTTTAGACAAAGCTTCTATTTTGGAGTTTGGGATGACGGAGGTGGCCTGTCGCAGCACGTGTCGTCCCGAGAACGCACTTGATTGCCTATCGCTCGTTTGCGGATGATACGGGCGCATTGCCGCAGCCCTCAACTGCAGACGCTTGCATGTTGCAACACGATGATCTCAGCGCAGGACGCGACGGGGCGGCTGGCAGTTCTCGATTGCCGACGCTTGTGTGTTGCAACACAGAGTGGGCTTAAAAACTTGTTTTCGCTGCGGAAAGAGGATAGGATGCTCCGGCAGCGTCGGAAGCGCTTTTAGCCCGTCAAAAGTCGAGTGGATCTTTGAACTTAATCCAGTTCTCGTTACATTGCTTGGCGAAGGCACACTAAGCCCAACTCGCCATGCGAGGTGGCGAGGCTCGGATTCACCGAAGGCAGACGCCGAGGTCTAGAGCCTGTTACCTAGATCCGGAGGATCCGCAAAGCTCAGATTCGCGGTGCCAAGCCTTGGATGATAAGAAGCAAAATCTCTGTGATCGAGCTAGCAGATGATGTTTGAGCTGCTCCAGTGCCCATCTCTCCCGCATAGCCCGTGTCCATCTGCCCGGCATAGCCAGTGTCCATTTGGCCCGCAGCGTTGGTGGTTGGCGGTGGTGGTGTATAACCAGTACCCATCTCCCCAGCATGAACGGCAAGCGCAAGCATGGAGGACAGAGCCGTGACAGCTATAAATCGACGCAAAACGTTCATTTCCTCTTCTCCTGTTGTACAGTTCGATTCTCCGGATTGGACGTTAAAGAACGTTCAACCTTCGGTTCGAATAAGCGCAGTATACTGCCAAAACGGCAGAAATTGAACTTCGACTTGATGGAACCTACAAAGGGGCCTCACCAAATGAGAGGGAACTGCTACACGGCAACGAAAAACCAGAAAGCCATTCACCTCTTGGATCAGCAAATTCAATGGCGCTGCGAGCAGGCTAAGCAACTAGAAGAGGCTGGCAATTACGAAGCTGCCGCACATGTCCTTGGCGATCTTTGGCAGGGAATAGGCGTTATACCAAGATTCGAATCACCAAACCAGCGACTGCTCGGAGAGTTATTGCTTCGAATTGGAAGCTTGACGGGGTGGTTGGGTAGCGCGCGTCAAATCAGAGGGGCTCAAGAAGCAGCCAAGGACATTATCACAAAAGCGGTTCGTCTGTTCGACTCGATTGGCGATCAGCGGAAGAAGGTCGAAGCAGAAATAGAATTGGCTTGGAGTTATTGGAGACAAGGCGAGTTTGATGAATCGTGTGTCATACTGCATGATGCTCTTTCTCGAACGACGGACGAGGAGTTAAAAGCGATTGCCCTCGTTCGACTCGCCGAGGCAAATCGCGCTGCCGGCCGTCTTGTAACAGCGTTAGCTATCTTGGATGAAGCGGCGCCTCTCGTTGAAAGCGAAAACATTGCTCCCTCTCTCAAAGGAAGGTTTCATAACACGCTCGCGCTCGTTGTACGCAATTTGGGAGGCGTCGAGAAAAAGTCTAGTTATCTGGATAGAGCGCTCATCGAGTACTCAGCCGCAAGCTACTACTTCGAACGGGCGGGGCATTTGCGCTACTGCGCGCGCGTTGAAAACAACATCGGATTCCTTCTCTTCAAGCTGGGGAGGTTCGCCGAAGCGCACGCGCATCTCGAACGGGCGCGGCGCTTGTTCGCCAGTCTGCGCGACATGGGGAGTTTGGCGCAGGTCAATGAAACGCGCGCGCGCGCGCTTCTCGCGCAAGGGCGCAACTCGGACGCCGAGCGCGTTCTGCGTGGTGTCATTCAAACGCTCGCACGGGGCGACGAGAAGTCCTTGCTGGCCGAAGCGCTCGCAACGCGAGGCACTGCGCTCGCTCGATTAGGGCGGAAAGAACAGGCGCGCAACGCTTTCACACGCGCTTTGAGCGCTGCGGAAGAGGTTGGCGATGCCGAGAGAGCAGCAAACGCCGCTTTGGCCCTCATCGAGGAATTGAGCGAGTCGTTGTCGGCGGATGAGTTGCGCGAGTTTTACGAACGTGCCGACGAGTTGCTGCGTCCTGCACCGAGCGAGATCCATGAACGCTTGCGTCGTTGCGCGCGCCGCGTCATCGCCGCATCGCGTGAAACGAAATCTTCCGCATCTCTCGTGTTCGTTTGCGCTTCGCCGCAGACGCAGGCGTTGCTCGAATATGCGCGACTCGTCGCGCCCACTGGCTCGGCGGTGCTCATTTGGGGCGAAACCGGAACCGGCAAAGACGTGCTCGCCCGTCTAATCCATCGGTGGAGCGGGCGGACCGGGCAGTTTGTCGCGGTCAATTGCGCGAACTTGAACGATGCGCTCTTCGAATCACAAGTCTTTGGTCACCGGCGCGGCAGCTTCACCGATGCTGTGAGCGATTACGCCGGAGCGGCATGCGAGGCTGCTGGCGGCACGCTCTTTCTCGACGAGATCGGCGAATTAAGCCTCGCGGCGCAAGCCAAACTGCTGCGTTTAATCGAACACGGCGAAGTCTGCGCGCTCGGGGCGGCCATGCCCGAACGCGTCGACGTGCGCATCCTAGCGGCGACCAATCGCGATCTCGAAAAGCTCGTCGAAGAAGGGCACTTTCGCGCCGATCTGTTCTATCGCTTAGCGACTTTTCAACTTTTCATCCCGCCCCTGCGCGAGCGGCGCGAAGATCTGCGTGCGCTCGCTGTCCACTTCATTCGGGAGGCCGAGCGGCAGCACGGCAAACGCCTCCATTGGACCGAAGATTGTTTCAGCGAGATCGAGCGATTGCCGCTGCGCGGCAACGCGCGCGAGCTACGCGCTCTCATTGAGCGCACGTATGTCGTTGCGACTGATGGGGCGACCATCGGTCCGGAAGCGGTTGCCGTGGTCGGTCTGAGAAGGACGCAGCGCGCCGGGTTCGGCGACGCTTGGAGCGGTTGCTCGCTCGAAGAGGAGCTGCACCACTACGAGGCGGAGTTGATCAAACGCGCACTCGACCAGGCCCGCGGTCGCATCACGCAAGCGGCACGATTGCTGGGCATCAGCCATCAGCGGTTGTCGTTCATCCTCGGCACGCGCCACAAGGATCTGCTCGCCGCGACGCCTTGCGAACGGCGCCGACGTTCGATCGTCGAACCGAAGGCGGCGCGCGCGGCGAAAAAGGTTGCAGCGATTCCGGTGATCGAGGACGGTTTCGCGTCGCCGGAAACCGACGAATGTTCCCTTCGCGAGTCGCTTTCGCAGTGATACTGGTTTCGGCTTGGGATCGGTTGGGGCCTCGCTAGGCTGCAACCGCGCTTTTGCGCGCGAACTCTTCGTGGAGCAGCGTGTTGAACGCTTCCGCCTGCTCTTCTTGCACCATCAAACGAGCGCGATCAAAGACGACGACGCGCGCGCGCGGGTTGAGCCGAAGCCAAATGCCAGCGCGCGCCGGTGGGTTGCTCCGATCTTCGCGACCCCAGATCAACGTCGCTGGTTGGATGAGACGCGCGAAGTTTGCGCGCACATCGCAGTTCAAGTAGCCCGAAAGAAAAGCCGTCATCGCGTGTTGCGCACCGGGTTGGTGACTCATCGCGTAGTGGTGCGCGACGAGTCGAGGCGTGACCATGTCGCGATCGTAATAGAGGTAACGATGGGCGTGATCGCGCAAGCTCCGTTCGCTAGCGATGACGTTGTAGAACGAAGTGCCGAGCACGGGCGAATGAAGCAGACCATAAAAGGCGGCTCCGGTCATGCCGGGGCGTTCGTGAAAAGCGTCGATTCCGAGCGGCGAAACGAGCGTGAGGCTGAGCACGAATTCAGGTCGCTCGTCGGCGACGCGCACAGCGTAGGCTGCGCTCAGCGAACTCGCTACGAGGTGGGCTGGTCGTCGGACCACGTCGCGCAAAAAGTCGCTCAACAACTCGACGTACAGATCAGCGCTGTAGGGTGCCGTCGGTGGTTTATCGGAGAAGCCGAAACCGAGAAGGTCGGGCGCGTAAACGCGAAACCGCTCGGCAAGCGCGGCGAAGTTGCGCCGCCACATGAAGCTCGACGCTCCGGCCATGATCGCGTGGACGAAGACGACGGGCGGGGCGGATTCCGAACCGGCGAGGCGGTAGATGATGCCGCCGTGCCGCCACCCGTAGAATTCCACCTCGCCGCCGAAGAGTTCAGCGGGCGGGTCCGCCGTCTTGCGGCGTCGTGCAGCGACGAAGTTGACGGTGGCCAGCGCAGCCAGACCCGCGCCGCCAGCGAGCAATCCCTTCCACCATTTGTTTCTCTTGCTCATCCTCTTTACGGTTCGCGGGAGCCGCAAAATAAAGCGCAGAGGCTTTTCCACCCTGCCATCTCCTCTGCGCTTTGGTGAGAAATCGTCTCCGGTCCGCTCATGAACGTCAGACGAAAGCGAAATCGAACTGCTCTTGATGCACGCTCTCATCGCTCGTGATGTCGACCGGTCCGAGGTGCTCTTCCACTTCGGCGAGCACATCCTGTTCGGTGGTGCGCAGCGCGCGCGCCACTTCCGGATTGACGCGCAGCGTCACCTGTTTGATCGCTTCGTCGCCCATGCTGCGCGCCAAGCGACGCGCTTCTTCGAGGATCTCGTAACAGACCGTTTGCGGTGACTTGACCAAACCGGCACCTTGGCAATAAGGGCACGGCGCGCAGAGCGTGCGTTCGAGCGATTGCTTGACGCGCTTGCGCGTCATGATGACCAAGCCGAAATCGTTGTAGGAGAGTACCTTGGTCGGCGACTTGTCGTGTTGCAGGGCTTCTTGCAAGGCTTGCAGCACGCGCTGGCGGTTGCGCCGCTCTTCCATGTCGATCAGATCGAGCACGATGATCCCGCCGAGGTCGCGCAGACGTATCTGCCGAGCGATCTCCTCCACGGCTTCGAGGTTGGTCTTGGTGATCGTGTCTTCAAGGCGATTGCTGCCGCGCCCGACGAACTTGCCCGTGTTGACGTCGATGGCCACCAGCGCTTCCGTCTGGTTGATGACGAGGTAGCCGCCCGATTTCAGCCAGACGCGAGGTTTGATAGCTTTATCGATCTCCTGTTGCACGCCGTAGGCTTCGAGGATCGGTTCTTCGCGCGTGTAAAGTTTGACGCGATTGACAAGGCGCGGTTGGACGCGATTGACGAACTCGACGACGCGCAAGTATTCCTCTTCGGAATCGACGCGAATCGCCGTGAACTCATCCGATAGCTGATCGCGCAGGATGCGCTGCACCAGATCCAGATCGCGATGAATGAGCGCGGGGGCTTTGACCCGCTCGGCCGTGCGGCGGATCTCCTGCCATGTGCGCACAAGGTAGCGCGCGTCTTCGCGCAACGCCGCCTCGCTGACGCCGGTTCCGGCGGTGCGCACGATGAAGCCGCCCGATGGGACGTCTTCCTCTTGCATGATGGTTTGGATGAGCTTGCGCAGACGCGCGCGTTCATTGGCCGATTCGATCTTGCGCGAAACGCCGATGTGCTCGATGGTCGGCATGTAGACGAGGTACCGCCCGGGAAGCGCGATGTGCGAAGTGATGCGCGCGCCCTTCTGGCCGATCGGCTCTTTGGCGATCTGGACGATGACCTCTTGTCCTTCGCGCAGCAGCTCCGTGATGCTCGGCTGTTGGTGGCGGCCCGCGCCGTCCGTGCGCGGCGCGATCACGGCTGGCGGTGGCGCTTCGTCGGCGCTCGTCTCGAGGCCGTTGCCGTTGGTCGCCTCGGCCGCCGGTTCAGCAGACTGTTGTTTGGAGCGGCGCCGCCGCCGCCGCCGGGCAAACTCAGCGCGCGAAGTCGAAGAAGAGACGCGCGCTTCGCTGTCCTCGAACGCTTCGTCTGCCGTCTCGATCTGCTTGGCTTGGGTGCGACGACGACCTCGGCGCGAAGAACTCGACGATGAGGCTTCGTCCGCCTCCTTGCTCTTGCGCCGTCCGCGACGCGTAGTGGACGCTTCCTCTGGTGCTGCTTCGGTGGCCGTCTCGCTCTTTTTGCGCCGCGAACGGCGACGCGACGCGGGCGCTTCTCCCTCCTCCGGTGCCGCAATCGCCGGCGCCTCGGCAGGCGGTGCGCCGCCCGTTGTCGGCGCTTCGCTATCATCGACGCGCTCGAACGAAGAGGAGACGGCGACGCTCGACAAAATCGAGCCGACTTCGGCCACTGGGGTCGGTTCGATGTCGAACTCCAGAGCGCGTACCTCATCTGTGATTCGCTCTTGGACGATGGCATCTTTGAGCAGTGCGCCTTCGTCTGCAGCCCCTTCTTCGTCTACGACGCGCTCAAAACCGGCACCGACGGCAAAAGGCGTCGTCAGATCTTCGGCTTCGATGGGACGAAGTTCTTCTGTCTTCTCCAAGGTCGGCTCTTCCTCTTCATCGGCCAGTTCAAAGGTCGCACCGACTTCCTCACCGGCCTCTGCCAACTCGGGCATTAGCTCGGCTTCGCCTGCCGTGGGCGGCGGTTCTTCGGCTAGCGCCGAAGTGATCGCCGTAGAGCGGCCCGCTCTGCGCTCGGCGTGACGCTCAGCGGCACGCGCCCGTTCGACTTTCTTCGGAATGCTGATGCGGTCGAACTCTTCGCTCTCGTCGAATAGATCCGAAAAGTCAGAGACGTAGAGGAAGGCGTCGCGTTCCAACCCGATATCGACGAAGGCCGATTGCATGCCGGGCAACACGCGCATGACGCGCCCTTTGTAGATGTTGCCGGCTACTCCCTGATTAGCTTCACCTCGTTCGATGTAGAACTCCGTGACCTGACCGTTTTCAATGATGGCGATCTTCTTTTCGCGTCCGTTGACGCTGATGATCATCTCCTTGGACATCTTTCAGAACTCTTCTCCTCATGCCGCCACGGGTCGCTCGATTCGAGCGCACCAAAGAAGCGACCCGTCAGCGTGGTGATTTGGGCGTGGCAAACGGGGTGCGGATCTTCCGCTCCAACGGGGCAGGACGCAAAACGCGCCGCGAACCATCCTGTGTGGACTTCGTCCGAAGGAGTGTCTGGTGTGGTGCCGCGGTAGACCTTCGCGTCGGGCACCAG
>OGCI01002506.1_pt1 | contig 12016 bp, 8 predicted proteins | sample 1570021 | NCBI WGS metagenome assembly OGCI01 (sample SAMN06264664, study PRJEB24512) | hot springs metagenome | isolation source: Hot spring water | place: South Africa: Tshipise | collected 2015-06-21
GCTGCTTTTGCCCTCGAGGGCCACAGGGCTGGTCACCGCCACAATGCGCGGCCCATTTCCGGAAACGGTGTGCGTGACGTTGATGTCCAGGTAGCCGGCTACCTCCGGGGAGAGGTTGCGACCCGTGCCCGACTTCTCGGGAAACTCGCCCAGAACGGGGAGTGAGGTCAGGCTGAAGGCTTCATCGGCGCTGCGCACGCTGCGTGCACTGGCCTCCCGTAGCAACACAAACCCCAGCATCAGTACCAGTCCAACAACGAAAGCGATAACCGCGTACAGCAGCGGGCGAGGGCTGGTCGGACGGGTGGGCACCACGGCCTGGTCGATCAGGGAAAGCTGCCCGCTGGCACTGCGCTCGAGGGCCCGCACCAGGTCGATGTCGCGCTGCAAGGAGGCTTGTAGGTTCTGTAACCCTGCCACTACCTCGCTGCCCCGGTTAGCGGCCTGGGCTATCTGGTTCCTAACAACCGCTAGCTGTGCTTCTAGCGACTCTCGATAGTTTCCAAAGCTGCCGCGCACGCGGTCATCGTCCCAGCGAATGAGATTGCTGGCCCAGATGTTGGCCAGCTCGGCTGCTTTTTGTGGGTCGGGGTTCCGCACGCTAAGGATGATGACGTTGGAGTTCTGACCCTCTATGGTGCGTACCCTGGCGCTACGGGCGAACCGCTCGAGGTCTCCTGGCTCACTTCTGACTCCGGCAGTTTGTAAGGTGCGACCCAATACCAGGCTGCTCAGGGCGGCCTCGCGATAAGCGTCCGCATCGATAAGGCTCTGTGACGGGATGGTCCCCAGAAGGTTGCTGCCTGAAAAAGCACTGCTTTGGGCAGCCAGCAAACGGGAGTTGGCCTGATACGCCGGTTGCTGAAACCAGGAAACCAGAAAGGTCAGCAGTGCCAAAGCAGAGGCAAAAAGAACCAGCCTCCAGAGATTGCGGCGTAGAATTTGACCCAAGCGGACCAGGTCGAGTTCAGGTTCCTGAGGAATCTGTGGAATCATATCTTGATCGATTATAGGGGCCTTGAGCAGGGAGATGGCCCAAATACGAACTACCGTATGCTTGGCGACACGCCTTACCCTCGCTTCTGGAAAATGGGCTGGTTTCTGCCAAGCTGCTTCGGGGCGATTCTTGGAGAGAAGCCCTGCGATCCCCGATAATTAAAAATGTACAGCTCTCATTTTTGGTCAGGTTTGGCAGCTAAACAGAGTGGGCCGCGGTAACTTGGTTGTGCCCTGACAGGATACCCAAACGACCCATGTTACGTTCCAGCAACTTTAGCTAACAGCCCTTGAAACGAGCCGCGAGCGCTCGCAGGATCTTTGCGGATGTGCCTATTTGCACTGGTGGTCATAACATGGTGGGGTAGGTAGATTGTGACAGAACAGCTGAGCCGTATTCGCAACATCGGTCGACGTCTTCCCCAACAGGCTGGTTGGGCGTTGGTCGACCAGGCTTTATTTGGGGTCTCCAATTTCCTGGCCAACACCCTCATGGCCCGCTGGCTCGAGCCCGCCGAGTACGGCGCTTTCGCGGTAGGCTGGATGATTCTGCTTATTGGTTTTCAACTGCAAAACCCCCTCATCACCGAGCCGTTGGCGGTATATACCCCCAACCGGTTCCGTCTAGCCCCCCACATCTACCAGCAGCAAGTCGTACAGTTGCACTGGTTGCTAACCGGGGCAGCGTCGCTGGTTTTTCTTGTGCTGGCCTGGTTTCAGTCCAACCCGACCTTCATGGGCCTTTATCTTGGGTTGGCGGTTGCTCTGCCCTTTGTGCAATACGCGATGCTGGCCCGTCGGATCTGTTACGCCAACCTGATTCCAAGGTTGTCGGCACTGGGGGGACTGATCTACCTGCCGCTCTTCGTTTTGTCCGCCTTGGCTCTGCACCAGGTGGCCTTTCTAAATGCTTTCACGGCGATGGTCGTGATGGGTCTCACGTCGCTGTTTTCAGGTTACTGGGTGATGTACTTATGGAAACGGGGTTCTAACCGGGGAGCTGCGCCCAGCCCTATAAAGCATTTTGGGGTGTGGTTTTCGATGTTTCGAAAGGTTTTGCACTACCACTGGCGCTATGGAAGATGGGGTTTGCCAGCAAGTTTGCTATGGGTGCTGGTTTCCAGTCTCCCATACATTTTTTTGGTGCGCCTGCACGGCTTAGAGTCGGTGGCGGGCTTGCGCGTGTTGGAGAACACCCTGGCGCCGGTTAACAGTTTTCTATCGGCTTTCAATTCGCTGATGCTGCCCGCTTTTGCACGGGCCTCGACTGCGGCTGCGTTGGAGGGCATGGTGTGGCGCTACGTGTTTTTTTTCTCTACCATGGGCGTGCTGGCCTGGTTGTTGATGTCCTGGCTACATGAACCCATCTTCAATGTTCTCTATGGAGCCAACTATCAGGGCATTAGCCACTATTTGTTGTGGTTTGCGCTGATTCCCATCTTTACCTGGTTTGGCGAGGTTTTTTTCAGTGCTTTCCGGGCCCTAGAACAGCCCCGCTGGATTGCCTGGCTTTACATTGTTGCATCCATCTTTATCGGGGTGGTTGGTTTTATGCTCATAGACCGTGCGGGCTTACAAGGCGCAGTTGTCGCAATTCTTGCGACCCAGGCTTTGTTAGCGGTGCTGGCACTGGTGATCTGGATGCGCTTGGGTCGTAGATTCAAGCGCCGATAAGGTGTGCGGTGACGGGCTCAAGGACAAACCGACCGAATCTGGCGCGAAAGCATTCAGCTCTTAATGGTGGTTTGGTCCAGACTGCCTTTAGGGTAGATATCTTAACCTAAATTTACTCGCTATTTCACCTTTCTTGCAATTCGCCATGGGATGTTTACTAAGTGATACGAGATCAGGGTCAAAAAGGCTACGCGGTAACCGGGTTCCCGGCTACGCCTCGAGCGCGCGAGGCGGTACGTAAGCTCATGCATACCGGTGGCTCGATTTTCGCCGTTCTTTTTTTGGGGTCCTGCGGCCATCTACCGTTGTTGCCTGCCCCCCCCGGTGGTGGTGACGCTCCTCTGCCAACCAACGCGATCTATGTTCGTGCTGGGGCCAGCAATGGCGATGGTAGCTTAGACAGACCTTTTGGCTCCATCGCGCAAGCAGTCCGCAGCGCCAAATCCGGTGATACCATCCGGGTAGCTGCCGGGACGTATCGGGAAAGCATACGAATTGACAAACCGCTGACCCTCATTGGCGAGCCAGGAGCTATCATCAAAGGCTCCGATATCTGGACAGGGTGGACCAGAGAGGGCAGCTACTGGGTTAGACCCTACAACCCCAGCTTCAACCGAATCATTCGCGGGTTTTGCCGTCCAAACAGCAACGGACGCTGCCAGCTTCCCGACCAGGTTTTCATAGATGGTCAACCTCTGTTTCAAGAAACTCTCTTGAGCGAGGTTGGGGAGGGTGATTTTTTTGTGGGCAACGGCAAAATCTACCTGGGCAGCGACCCCACCAACCGTACGGTGGAAGTCACCAATCGCTACCGCTGGATCGAGGGCGTTAATAAGGTAGGTGACGTACGGATTCGCGGCTTCATTTTTCGTCACGCGGGAGTTGATGCCCAGCATGGGGGTATTTTTGATGGCGGCGGTCCGCGTTGGATCATCGAAAACAACGACGTGGCCTATGCGCATGGCGCAGGTATTGAAACCAACGGAGATGGGGCCCAGGTCTTGAACAATCTGGTTCATAACAACGGACAGCTCGGCCTTGCTGGCGATACTGGAAGGGGAATGGTGATCCGGGGTAACAAGGTTTACCGGAATAACACCGAAGACTTCGATACCAACTGGGAAGCTGGGGGCAGCAAATGGGCTCTGGTGAAAGATTTGCTCGTAGAAGATAACGAGTCGTACGAAAACTCGGGCTCGGGTTTTTGGTGCGACATAGAGTGTGATGGCGTGACTTTTCGCAACAACCGCCTGCATCACAACTGGAAAGCAGGCATACAGTACGAGGTTAGCAAAAACTGCACCATCGAAAACAACAAGGCCTGGGAAAATGGCTTTGGCTTTCCGCTGTGGGGCTGGGGCGCTGGGATCCTGGTACAAAACTCCTCCAACTGCGTCGTGCGGAATAACGTGGTTGCCTGGAATGCGGACGGAATCTCGGTTATACAGCAAAGTCGTGAAGACCACAATGCAACCGAGGTTAACGGCGTACGAGTTGAAAACAACACGGTTGCGGTTAAGGCTATAGGGGTGCTCGACTATGCCATGGGCTGGCTCACAGATATCGCCAGCCGTTCGCTGTACACAAATGGCACCAACTCCGGCAACAACAACCGCTATTACCGCGAGTCTACGGTATCGGCGCAAAACGTGACCTATCGGGTCAACTATGCCTGGGAAGGTGAGATATCCGATATTGTGCGTTTCAGGGCGACGCCTGGCGGGGGCAGTGGAAGCCAGGAAATCAGCCGCGCGGAGTTAGAGGTTGCGCTCCGGAATGCTGGGATACCGCTCCAACCCGAGCGCAACAGCCCTCTCTAGTCGCTTGCTCGTCGGCGGCTACTCTTGCGCCAACGGCGGTAGAGCAAGATAGTGCTCCAGATAAAGAGCACGCTCAGAACATGAAAAGCAGTACCCACCCATATATTGGAGGTGAGGGCTGCGTAATCGAAAAGGTTATACAGCGGCAGCATGACGATCAGGTGCCAGGTAAATGTCCACAATGAAGCCGAACCCAGAGGAATCAGGAGCCAACCCGTGGCCTTATTCAAAGGTTGCCAGAGCCAGCTGATGAGCAGGTAGAAAGCCTGTAAATACAAGGCCACCAGCAGGAGCCGAGGCCAGACGAGCCTTTGCTGCGCTTCGCTGCCAATTACGACCTGGTTCAGCTCGGGCCAGAGTCCCTTGACCTTTACGACAACAAACACTGTAGCCGTCAGGAGTATCAACCCGCCCAGTCCGTCGCGAAAGTAGTGGTTCTTGGCCCAGAAGCGATTCAAGCGTTCACGGTGAAAGCCGATCACCAGACCTCCAAAAAACAGCAGTTGCCAGGCTGGCTCAAAAAACAGTGTGCTAATGGGCGTTTCTGCTACATCTGGATAGGTTTGACTGAGGATGTATGTGGCCAGGCTGGCAAGCACCACCGCCCAGGTGTACCCCCGGAACATAAACAAGAGTGCCAGCGGCGTAAGGAGCATGAAGAGCACGTACAGCGCCAGAATCCCCGAGCCGTTGTAATCGTTGTACAGGGTCAGGGCTCCGGCGGTGAACTCGAGCAGGTTTTGCGATTTGTCCCAGTCGTCGTACCACACCTCGAGGCCCACGTAGTTAGCCAGGACAAACCCCATACAGATCAGCACTGTGGTTCGATAGAGAACCCAGGTGCGCCACAGAACGTGCTCGAGGGATTGGTACAGGCCCTGCCGGGTCGCTAGAATGCCCAGCGTCAGGCCTGAGATGAAGTAGAACCCCTCGGCAGCACTGATGTAAAAATGGCCGCGACCGGTAATCGAGTAAAACAAAGAGCTGTCATTTACGACATGGTCGATCACCATTACAAATAGTGCGAAGCCGCGCAGCCAATCGATGCGCAGATCGCGTTTGGAAGTGTTGGGATACTGCAATGCCTGAAACCATTGAAGCATGCTGCCCATTCTAGGGGCGCTCGAGGCCTGCGGCCGAAGGTTTTGACCCATTACCCCTAACCTTTTAGAGATATGGGTGGCTATGGATGGGTTTGACCCGCTTCCTTAAGAACGGCGTAATACAATCTAGCCGACAGGGGCCGGTTACGTATGCTCAGGCTTTTCATTTTGCTGGTGGCGTTCCTATTTGTGGGTTATACCCTGATGGGAAAAGGTTTTGCCTACTGGGGAATAGCTCCTTTGTATATAGCTGAATTGGTGTTGCTGCTGGGTCTCCTGGTGGCTTTTGTGAATCCGAGTATCTTGCGCCGGGTGTTTACCTGGCCCATTGCCCTGGTTTTGCCCTTTGTGTTTTGGAGCTTGTTGCAAACCTTACCCTACCTCGGTCAGTACGGCTTCAATACGCTTCGAGATGCGGCACTCTGGGGCTATGCCCTCGTTGCAATTTTGATTTACGGCACGATTCTGAAGAATCACGCAGTTTTTTTCATGCTAATCCGTTATTACCGCTATTTTGCCCTAGCCTTTCCACTAGTAGTTATGCCGGGGATATTTATCGATCTCCTCAATGTTCCGCTGCCCAATGTGCCCGGTAGTACGATTCCGGTTGTGGCCCTGAAGTTTGGTGACACGGGGGTTCACCTGGCCGGAGCGGTGGTCTTTGTGTTGCTGGGCCTGGTGTTGAATTGGCGTACGATCGTGCTGCATGCACCGGTTTGGCTGCTGAGCGCGACCGCAGTGTTTGGGTTCACCGCATCGGCCAATCGGGGAGGCGCTTTATCTTTTTTGCTGGCAGTAGGGGTCGCGCTGGCTACCATATTTCCAAAAATTAATGGCCGAGTGGTCGGTATGGCGGTAGGGTTTGTGCTCAGCCTGGTAGTATTTGCTCTGATTTCACTGACGGTTTTGTCCTCTACGCAGCTGGTTGGCTCGAGGCCGGTCAGTGTCGAGCAGATTACCACCAACCTGCTCAGCATTGTCCTGCAAGCCGAAAATGATGCGGGTAATGTTAACGCCAACCGTCGCTGGCGGCTGATGTGGTGGGAGAAAATTATTGGTTACACCGTATACGGGCCTTACTTCTGGACCGGGAAGGGCTACGGAATCAACCTGGCTACAGTGGATGGCTTCCAAGTGGATAAGGAGCAGTCCCTGCGGAGTCCGCACAACAGCCACATGACCGTTCTGGCCCGTTCGGGTGTGCCTGGTCTGGTTATGTGGTTTGCAATGCTGCTGGGATGGGCCTGGGTAGTGTTGAGGGCACGCTATCATGCTGCCCGAAATGGGGACTACCTCTGGTCAAAGCTATTCGTCTGGCTGTTTTGTTACTGGCTGGCTTTTGTGGTCAACGCCAGCTTTGACGTTTTCCTTGAGGGTCCGATGGGTGGGGTGCCCTTCTGGTTGTTGATGGGCCTGGGATTTGCGGCTGCGGTAGTCTATGCCAACCCCTATAGCCGCTCTTTCCTTGGTCAGGCTCTAGGACGGGAAGCCCCACGAGCCCGCCAGCCCTACGCCCCACAGTAGAAAGCACCGATTCAACTTGGCCATGGCCTCCGCCTGCGTGTGCCCGTTGGGCCGTATAGGGTCAAATGCGGCGTGGGCACGAGTAGTGGCTGGGTATAATTCTTGAGATGCCGCAAGTGCCAGGCATTCGAGTGCAGCCGGAGCTGCAGTCCGGCAGCCACCAAAACCATTTAGGAAGCGCTCGCCCAGAGCATTTGGAGACCCTATGAACCCCTACAGTCCAGCCCTGAGTGCAATTCGAACATCCCTTTTTAGCGGTCACCGGCTGTTGCGCTCCCTGGGGGTGCGACCGCCGGCGCGAACGATGGTCTTGAACTACCACTCGGTCAGACCCTCGCAGCTTTTTTTTAACTCCACCTCAACCGAAACCTTCGAGCGACATCTGGAGTGGCTGGCTGCCCACTGCGAGGTGGTGGATTTTTCGGATGCACTGGCCCCTGCCTCGACCAAACCTAAGGTAGCCATCGCTTTTGACGACGGTTTTCTTGATAATCTGGAGTATGCGGTACCATTGCTAAAAAAATACGGCCTGAAAGCTACTTTTTTTATTTCGACCGGCTTTTTGCAGCGCGATCCGGTGATTCTGGATATCTTTGCCCGTACTTTTCAAGCCACTGCAGAAGATTTCATGGATGCTGTGGCATTGCGAGAGCTCTTTGCAGCGGGGATGTCGGTAGGGGCTCATACCCATTCCCACCGCAACTTGCTGGATTTGTCTGGCCTCGAGCAAAAAGAGGAGCTGGGCCGGAGCAAGGCCATCCTGGAGGATCTGCTCGGCTGCCCGATCCAGAGTGTGGCCTATCCGTTTGGCGTGCCGGGAAAAGCCTTCGACCACCCCACCATTCAAATCGCCGAAACAACAGGCTACACCATTGGAGGTATGGTTTGCTGGCGGGCTGTGCGCCCACGAGAAGAGCTCCTGCGCATTCCGCGATTTACCATCGTCAATGAAAATCTGGCCGAACTAGAAGCCATCGTGGCGGGTGCCCTGGATCCGATTGGTTGGTATCAGGATTGGCGTTTTTCCATGCGCCAGACGTATCCACAAAAGAAATCGCAGGCCCTGACCTTCGCGTTGTTGGGACAGCAGTGGTTAGCGGAACTTGCAAACCAAAAAATTATATTTGTGATCTAGCCCACAGTAGCTTCATGAAGAAAGGTGCGCGCGTCCCCACAAAGACAATACAAGCCGCTTGAATGGTTTAGCTTTATTGCCGAGTCTCAGACAGATTATTCTGGTGAAAAGCGCAACAAGAAGTGGCTTTTTGCACCAGGCGTGCAGATTTGGAAATTGCTGAAATAGTTGAAAGATATACTTGGATGGCCTGTTACTGGCTGTTGTTTAGTAAGAGAGCTTTTGCGGAGGATCAGTAAATGAATCAGATTAGGGTGATGATTGTTCATAATTTCTACCAGCAGCCAGGAGGGGAAGATCAGGTTTTCAGGGCCGAGCAAACCATGCTACAAGAAGCTGGCGTGGAGGTTATCGAGCACATAGTCCACAACGACGAGCTGGCCAAGATGGGGCCCCTCGAGCTGGCTCAGGTAACCCTGTGGAATAGCCAAGCCTACCGGCAGGTGCGTTCCCTAGTGGCCGCCCAAAAACCCCACGTGGTTCATGTGCATAACACTTTTCCGCTCCTCTCACCGGCCATCTACCACGCCATCAAGGCCGAGGGGGTTCCCATTGTGCAAACGCTCCACAACTACCGCCTACTATGCCTGAATGCAACTTTGCAGCGAGCCGGAAAAGAGTGTGTGCAATGCTTGGGAAAGAGCATACCCTGGCCCGGAGTTGTTCACTCGTGCTATCGCAACAGGGCCGCCTCGAGCGTCCTGGCTTCCATGCTGGTACTGCACCGATTGTTGCGCACCTGGACCAACAAAATAGACCGCTTCATTGTTCTTACCGATTACGAGCGCTCTGTTTTTGTCAAGGGGGGCCTTGATCCTGCGAAAATCAGACTAAAGCCCAACTTTGTACACCCCGACCCTGGTGCAGGAGATGGACAAGAAGGATATGCCTTGTTTGTGGGGCGACTTTCACCTGAAAAAGGCATAGATGTGCTTCTGGAAGCCTGGAAAAACCTGGACATTCCCCTCAAGATAGCTGGGGATGGCCCGCTAGGTCCAATGGTGTCGCAGGCAGTGCAGTCTATGCCGCAGGTGGAGTGGTTGGGCCGCAGACCGCGCCAGGAGATTTTCGGCCTGATGCAAAAGGCAGCCTTTTTGGTATTCCCCTCGGTGACTTATGAAGGCTTTCCCATGACCCTGGCCGAGGCCTTTGCTACCGGCCTTCCGGTAGTAGGTAGCAACTATGGGTCGATGCCCCTGGTCATCAAAAACCTAGAAAATGGCTTGCTGTTCGAGGTGGGCAATCCCAACGACCTTGCCCAAAAAGTACGTTGGCTTGTCAGCCAACCGCACCGGTTGCACGAAATGCATAAACAAGCCCGTCGTGAGTTTGAGACTCGATATTCTGCAAAGCAAAACTTGCAGGTGCTGCTCGATATATACAAAGAAGCCGCGGGAACAAGCTGGCCGGTGCAAACCTGAATATAGATCCAGTGCTCCGACGAGTTGTTTTTTGTGAATTCGGCCTGTGGAAGATTGGGATTTGCGGTGGAACGGCTTATCACGAGGTCTTCAGCGCATACGGATTTCTTATCTATCAGACCACACGCATTCGTCTCAATGGCACCTGCTTTGTGGTTGCCATCGCGGGGTCAATATCCGTAAGGTCTCCCGAGCAGTCTGTTGCAGCCGGACAGGAGAAGTAACTTGAGTCTTAACGGCTATGTGTGGGATTGAGTGTAAAGCAGCTACTCACATAACGGCATGTATGCTTGTCTATACGAACCTAACAAGGTTTTTGTGCCCAAAACTTAACGCTAAGTAACACAAAAACCAGCTTTTTTTTTTACGTAATGCCGTGCTACCCTTCGTTTTATGCGTAGCACTTTTTTACCATTCTCTCCGCCATTAATCGGAGAAGAGGAAATTGCCGAAGTGGTGGATACTCTGCGTTCCGATTGGATTACCACTGGCCCCAAGACCAAGCGCTTCGAAACGGAGTTTGGCCAGTACGTACAGGCACCCGCCGCGCTAGCCGTAAATTCATGTACGGCTGCTCTGCACACATCCTTGGTTGCTCTGGGCGTAGGCCCAGGCGATGAAGTGATTACCACTACCCTCACGTTCGCAGCCTCGGTAAACGTGATTGAGCATGTGGGGGCCCGTCCTGTATTGGTGGATGTGGAACCCGATACACTCAATATGGATCCTGCCTGCGTAGAGCGAGCCATTACGCCAAGAACCAAAGCCATCATGGTGGTGCACCACAGCGGCCATCCAGCTGACCTGGATGCTCTTCGAGCCCTTGCTGAATCGAGGGGCATAGCCATGATTGAGGATGCCGCACACGCTATCGCAGCGCGCTACAAAGGTCGGCCCATTGGTTCAGGAAGCAACCCGGTTGCTTTTAGTTTTTATGCAACCAAAAACCTGACCACCGCCGAGGGGGGTATGCTAACCGGAGACGCGGACTTTGTGGAGCGATGCCGGGTGATCTCGCTGCATGGGCTCAGCCGCGATGCCTGGAAGCGTTATGGCAAGGAGGGTAGCTGGTACTACGAGATTGTGACCCCGGGCTTCAAGTACAACATGACCGATCTGCAGGCGTCCCTGGGGCTGGTGCAGCTGCGTAAGCTCGAGGCGATGCAAGCCCGCCGGCGTGAGGTGGTTGCAGCATACCAAAAGGCTTTTGGTTCGCTGGATGTTTTTCAAACCCCGGTGGCCCGCCCCGAAGTAGACCACGCCTGGCACCTTTACGTGCTGCGGCTTCTGCCCGATCGCCTGGGAATGTCCCGAAACCAGTTTATCGAGGAGCTCAAAGCCCGCAACATAGGTACATCTGTTCATTTTATCCCCATTCATATACACCCGTTCTACCGCGATAAATATGGTTTCAAACCCTACGACTTTCCGGTTGCCTACGATAGCTATGAACGCATGGTCAGCCTTCCGCTCAGCCCCCGCATGAGCGACCAGGACGTAGCCGATGTGATTGAGGCAGTGCTCGAGCTCGCAGCAGTGCACGCCTAAAGCGGTTCCCACATACCAGATGCGGTCGTTTTAGCTTCGTCGGGCACTTTACAGACGTTGCCCCGTTGAAAGTGGGTAAGGCGAAACGGACAGCCTCACCGAGGGGGTGCGATTCCCTCGCCTGCCAGGTAATGGTCTGAGCCATAGCCGCTCTATCCCAGCCCAGGCTGGTGTTTGAGAATTTTGAGCAGATTGCCTATGATGCAGTAAGCCACTGCTCTTCTTCACAGCCGGGTTAGGTGGCAACCAGGGCACTAAACATGTCTTTGTGGCCAGCGAGCAGGGTAGGGAGGTCGAACCTATGAGGGCAGTGATTGAGATCTCCGTCATGTTCTTATTTCTTTTTGCCGGTTTCCTGATAGGACACCATCTTAGCGGTGGGGAAGTTACGAGCAGACAAGCCGTCTCTGCGGCATTTTTTGCGCTGGTAGTGAGTGCCGCTGGTTATTTCATCTTTCGCAGACTCGGTGTGTGACGGGGCCACAGGCTCTTCGGCTTGCAGAGTCAGGCCTGGCGATCCTCTGGTCTGCTAGCAGCAAGCCTGCCATCTGCGCGGTGGCGAGCCCGGGGTAGATTCCGTGGCTACTCCACGGACTTTAGTCCAGGGAGTAGTCACACAACCCTGCTCTACCGAGCCGAGAAGGGATTGAAGTTGGTGTTGCGGTCGTAGTAGTCCTCTTGTTCGTTATGTTTGAGAAACCCTACCGCCGCGTAGGTAAGGGGTGTGAACAACACCTCTATGCCCACCTTGAAGATGTAGTTGGAGACAAATACTGTCCAGAGCAGGCTGTTGTC
>OGCI01002508.1_pt1 | contig 12008 bp, 8 predicted proteins | sample 1570021 | NCBI WGS metagenome assembly OGCI01 (sample SAMN06264664, study PRJEB24512) | hot springs metagenome | isolation source: Hot spring water | place: South Africa: Tshipise | collected 2015-06-21
GCTGACCGGTGCGGTCATCGTTACCACGCCGCAGGATATCGCGTTGCTGGATGCGCGCAAGGGCATCACGATGTTCCGGAAAGTGGGCGTACCGATTCTGGGCATCGTCGAGAACATGGCGGTGTACTGCTGCCCCAACTGCGGGCACACCGAGCACATCTTTGGCGCCGACGGCGGCAAACGCATGGCGCAGGAGCTGGGCGTGACCTATCTGGGGGCGCTGCCGCTGAACCGCCAGATCCGAGAGCAGGCTGACACCGGCCGCCCAACCGTGGTGGCCGATCCGGACGGCGAGTTGGCGGCGCTGTACCGCAGCGTCGCGCGCCAGGTCGCGATCGCGATCGCGGCTAAGGCCAAGGACTACAGCAGTAAATTTCCGACCATCACCATCAGCCGTCAGACCTGAGGGAAGTCGTGATGGGGGTTTGATGGATGAGTTGGGTTGTCTTACATTCGGGGCCGTGATGGCCGAGGAACCACATTCTGTCGGTGCTACTGCCACGTGCTGGCGCATGGTCGCCGCTGTCGTGATGCGGCGGGAGCCGGTGCCCGGGCCGATGGCGCGCTGGCAGCCGTGGCGCTGGGTGCTGGATGACGTGGTCGTCGTGCGGCGGCCCGATGGCACGCGGCTGCCCGGTTGGCCGCTGGAGCCGGGGGCGCCGCTGGCCCTGCAGCGTGCCGACATGACGGCATCCCCGGATGCCGAGTATTGGGGCTTCAGTGGCTTTCCGGTCGCGTTGCACCCGGAAGATGCCGAGGGTTACCACCTGAACCTGACCTCTCCCCAGCCGTGCTTCTGGGTGCTGTGGCGGCGCGGCGAAGCCGACGACGCACTGCCCCAGCCCCAGATCGTCACGCTCAGCTACCACGATGCGGGCCGGTGGCTCGACGCGCAGGAGCTGGTGGACCAGGTGCCGGCCGATGCCGCCGTTGTGCGCTGGCTGGCCGAATTCACCGCCCGACACTACCGTCCCGAGCCCCGGCGACGCGCCCGTCCGGCGAGTTTTCAGGCACTGACCGACCGCCACGGCCAGCCCGCGCGCATCAGCGTGGGTGGCGGGCGCGGTCGCACGGAGGAGGCGGAATGAGCGGTAACGGCGGGTTCCTGACGCGCTGGGCGCGGCGCAAGACGCTGGCCCGGGCCGGTGCGCCGCTGCCGCCCGAGCCGGGCACAGACACTGGGGTGTCGGCAGCCACGGCCAGCCCCGCGCACACCGGGCCGGCGGTGCCCACGTCGGAGGGGGACGCCTCTCCGCAGGCCGCCGCCGTGCCGCGCGCGGCGCGGTCGGCCACGCACGACGTGGCGGCAGGGCAACCAGCGCAGGCTGTGTCCCTGGCCGAAAGCGGCGCGCCGCCGGTGTCCCCGGCGCGGGTCGAGCCTGTACCCACCCTCGATGATGTGGCGCGCCTGACCCCGCAGTCGGATTTTTCGCGCTTTGTGCAGCCGCAGGTACCGCCCCCGGTGCGCAACGCCGCGCTGCGCAAGCTGTTTGCCGATCCGCACTTCAACGTGATGGACGGGTTGGACGTCTACATCGACGACTATTCGAAGCCCGATCCGTTGCCGGCGGCACTGGCGCGGCAGCTGCTGGCCGCTCAGTTCGTGCCTCTGTTCGACGAGCCCGCAAACGCCGCCGTGCCTGCCCCCGACCAGCCCACCGCGCCGGTGGCGGCAGACACCGGCACATTGTGCCCCGCCGGTGACGCGTCGGCGCCCGCCCGGGCCACCGCGGAAGTCCCCTCGACGCGGCTGGACGCCAGGGCGGACGCGGCGGTGCAAGGGACGGCAGGTGCACGCTCCGACCCCCTTGTATCGTCCTCTGCGCCATGACTACGCTCGTTTGTCAATGCAATCGTACCCAGCCCCTCGATGGCGAGGCGTTGGCGCGCGTCCTCGGCGAGCGGGTGGAGGTCGCCGTCGCGCTGTGCCGGCGTGAGGCGGCGCTGTTCCAGCGCGCTGCACGCTCGGCCGATGCGCTGACCGTGGCCTGCACCCAGGAGCAGGCGCTGTTCGTCGAACTGGCGTCTGCCACCGAAGGGGTGCCGCCGCTGCACGAGCGGCCGATTCGCTTCGTCAACCTGCGCGAGACCGGCGGCTGGTCGCGCCAAGCGCGGCAGGCCACGCCCAAGATGGCGGCCCTGCTAGCGGCAGCGCGCCTGCCCGACCCGGAGCCGGTGCCGGTGGTGCGCTACCGCAGTCAGGGGCACCTGCTGGTGGTGGGGCCGCTGGAGCGCGCGCAGGCGCTGGCGAACCAGCTCGGCGAAGCCTGGCAAATCACCATTTGGTCCACTGGGGGCGCGAGCGACCAGACGCAGCGTTTTGCCGTCATCGCCGGGCGCGACCTGCGCCTGCAGGGCTGGCTGGGGGCATTCCGCGCCGAATGGGTCGAAGACAACCCGATTGCGCTGGATCTGTGCACGCGCTGCAACGCCTGCGTAGCGGCCTGTCCCGAGGGCGCGATCGGACTGGACTACCAGATCGACCGGCAGCGCTGCCGCGGGCACCGCGACTGTGTGCGGGTGTGCGATGCGGCAGGCGCAATCGACTTCGGGCGTGATCCGGTCCACCAGGCGGCTGAGTTCGACGCGGTGCTGGACTTGCGGGCCAGCCCGGCGTTTACGCAGCATGCGCCGCCTCAGGGCTACGTGCATGTGCCGCCCGCGCTGGATGGGACGGCGCAACTGCAGCGTCTGTGGTGGCTGCGCGATGCGGTGGGTGAATTCGAGAAACCCACCTTCTTCCGCTATCAGCAGCGCCTGTGCGCCCACGCGCGCAACGAGCGGGTCGGCTGCCAGGCCTGCGTGGACGTGTGTTCCGCCAACGCCATCCGCAGTGACGCCGAGCACAACCGCATCGTCGTCGAGCCGCACCTGTGCGTGGGCTGCGGGGCGTGCACCACGGTGTGTCCGAGCGGTGCGCTGGGCTACGCCTACCCGGACGCGGCCCATCAGGGGCGGGCGCTGCGCACGTTGTTGTCCACCTATCGGGCGGCCGGCGGCCGTGATGCGGTGCTGCTGCTGCACAGCCAAGGCGCAGGTCAGCGTTTCATCGAGGCGTGGGGGCGGGCCGCGCGTCTGGACGGGGGCACGCACGGGGTGCCGGCGCGCGTGATCCCGTGGGCCTTGTGGCATACGGCCAGCGTCGGGCTGGAGCTGTGGTTGGCGGCGCTGGCTTACGGGGCCAGTGCCGTGTGGGTGCTCGCCACCGACGAGGAAGCTCCCCAGTACCGCGATGCGCTGCAGGCGCAAATGGCGGTGGGCGAAGCCATCCTGCAGGGGCTGGGCTACCGCGGCGAGCACCTGCGGCTGTGGATGGTGCGCGACGAACGGGATCTGGCAGCGTTCGACGCCGCGGTCCGCGCTGCACCGGTGGCCGACGGTGTTGCGCAGCCGGCCACGTTCGCCGCGCAGGGCGACAAGCGTGCCACTTTGGAGTTGGCGTTGGATCACTTGATCGCGCAGGCCCCTCGGCGACCGCTGCCCGATACGATTGCACTGCCCGCTACCGGCTCTGCGCTGGGCGCGCTGGCCATCGACACTGAGGCCTGCACGCTGTGCATGAGCTGTGTCGGCGCTTGTCCGGCGGGGGCGCTGCAGGACAATCCGGCGGCGCCGCAGCTGCGTTTCATCGAAAAGAACTGTGTGCAGTGCGGGTTGTGCGTGCGCACCTGCCCGGAGCAGGCCTTGGCACTGCAGCCGCGGCTGTCGTTGCAGCCGCAACGGCGCGAGGCCCGCGTGCTTCATGAACAACCGCCCTTCCAGTGCATTCGCTGCGGCAAGCCGTTCGGTACCCTCAAGGGCATCGAAACGATGATCGCGCGTCTGGCCGGCCACCCGGCGTTCCAGGGCGAGGCGGCGCAGCGCCTGCGCATGTGCGCTGACTGCCGTGTGATCGACATCCACACCAGCCGCGAGGTTCGCATCACCGACCTGTGACGGGGAGATACGCCATGGCCGAAACGACGCTGTCTGCCGCCATTGCCGTGCGTGCCACACTGGACGAGGAAGTGGCGCGCGCCGAGCTCTACGGCGTGCTGGCCGCGCTGTATTACGCCCCGCCCGACGCGGCGTTGCTGGGGGCCCTGCGTGCGGCCGTGACGCAGGCCCCCACAGCCGGCGCGTTTCTGGAGGAACCCTGGCAACGGCTGGTTGCCCAGGCGCGGGCGCTGGACGAAGCGGCCATCCGGGCCGAGTACGACGCACTGTTCGGCGGCGTGGGGCGGCCGGATGTGCAGCTGTATGCCTCGCACTACCTGAGTGGGTTTCTCAACGACAAGCCGCTGGCGGTGCTGCGTGACGATTTGGCTGCGTTGGGGCTGAGCCCGCGGCCCGGGATGTCCGAAACCGAGGACCATATCGCCTGCCTGTGCGAGGTGATGCGCTTTTTGATCGCGGGTGACGATGCGGCGGTGTGCAACGTGACACGTCAGCAGGCGTTTTTTGCGCGCCAGCTGCAGCCCTGGGTGGAGCAGTTGTGCGCCGCCATCGAGGCGCATCCCCAGGCCCGGTTTTACGCCGCGCTGGCGGCACTGACGCGCGCCTTCATCCAGGTCGAGGCGCAGGCGTTCGATATGTTGTGAGTGCTTGGCGCAGTGAGGGACGTCGCGGACGTTCCCTTCTGATAAGCGCCGAGTACCGTCCTGGGCACAGCTTAGCCTGCATCCAGGGTCGGCAGATTTGTATTCGCAATGGCAGACGCGGTCGGCGGCTCTAGGGGTTCCGTGTACAGACGCACGCAAAAGCACGCGCCACGCCTATCGCTTCGATTGCTGGCCTCGATGCGGCCACCGTAGCGCTCGACCAGCCCGAGGCTGATCCAAAGTCCCAAGCCGTTGCCCTCCGGTTTAGTGGTGAAGAAGGGGCGGAACAGCTGGCTCCGCACGGTTTCGGTCAGGCCGGGGCCTTCATCCTCGATACACAGCTCAGCACCTACGACCGTGCCATCGGGTGCCCAGTCGCGGGTACGCAGCCACAAGGTGCCGCCGTCGGGTGACGCCTGGATGGCATTGACCAGCAGGTTGATCACCACCTGCTGCAGTTCCTGCCGGTTGCAGCCCACGGTGGTGGTGGCGCAGTTGTCGCGCTGCACGCGGATGCGGCGCTGTTGCACCAGGTGACCAACCAGCACCAGACAATCGTCAACCACCGATGGCAGTGCCAGCGGCTCGACATATCCCGCGAATTCGGTTGGGCGCGCGTACTGCAGCAGGCGGGTGACGATCAGCCGCATGCGCTCCACCTGGGAATCGATCAGCGCGAGCTCGTGCTGCACGGGTGCCGTTGCAGCGCCGAGCGTCTCGCGGATCAGGTCCAGGTTGCCTTGGATGACGGCAATCGGGTTGTTGATTTCGTGCGCGATGCTGGCGGTGAGCTGACCGATGACCGCCAGCTTCTCGGATTTGACCAGCTGGTGTTGGGCCCGCTGCAGTGAGGCGTGGCTTTCCTGCAGCTCGCGCGTGCGCTCGGCCACGCGGCGGTCAAGCGTCTCGGCCCAAGCGCGCAGGCGGGCGGTGTTGTCGGCAATCACGTCCAGCAGATGGTCGAGGTGGGCAGCCAGGCGCCCGAGCTCGTTGCGTACCGGCAGCGCACCGACACGCGCCCTGCCGTCGCCGGCCTCGACACGACGCAGCGTGGCGCTCATGCGCTCCACCGGATCGATGATGGCGCGCGCGCCGCGCATCGACAGCACGGCGGTGGCCGTCATCACGGCGACGAACAGCAGCGCGCTGCCCAGCAGCACCGCCAGCCGCACCCAGCGGAATGGTGCCTCAAGAAAGCCCACGTACAGCATGCCGATGCGCTGGCCGCGCACGTCCAGCAGCGGCTCGTAAGCGCTGACATACCAGTCGTTGACGACGAAGGCGCGGTCGAACCACGTCCGGCCGTCGCGTAGCACAGCGTCGCGCACCGCCTGTGACACACGCGTACCCACGGCGCGCTGGTCGCCGAACAGGCGCACGTTGGTGCTGATACGCACGTCGTCCAGAAACAGGGTGGCGGTGCCCTGGCTGTTCAGTGGCAGGCTACCCTCGGGGTAGACGATGCGGTTCATCTGGTCGATGAAATCCAGGTTATGGTTGAGCAGCAATCCCCCATGCAGCACCCAGCCCGCTCCCAGTCCGTCATCGGGCAGGGCGGCACTGGCCAGCATCAGCAGTGCGCGCGTTTCTTCGGTGCGCTCACTGGGCGCGGCGTTGCGGGTGGGCACCAGCGGCACGCGTGCCCGCTCGCGCAGCGGTGGCGCCAGGGCGTCGAGCGTCGGCGCCTCCCACACCACCAGACGCGCCGCCGTGCCGCCGCTCTGCGCGGCCGGCAGGGCAGAGTCGCCGGCGCGGCGCAACAGCAGCACGTCCAGCCCCAGCCGTTCGCGCTCCCGCTGCAGCCACTGCCGTACCGCAGCCGCTTCCGGATCGGGGCGCGGCGTCGCGCGCAAAGCCTTCTGCAGCGCATGCGACGTGGCCGCGGCATGCGTTCCGGCCCCCACCTCCTGCAGCACCTGCTCGAAATAGCCGTGCGCCACCGCCAGGTCGGCGCGCACCTTGGTGCGCAGCAGCCGATCGTAGGCGTAGTCGGTCCACAGCCACAGGGCCAGCAGCAGCAGCGGCAGTGCCAGCAGCATGGGGGCCAGCGCCACCACCAGCAGCTGGTGCCGCACCGATCCCGTCACCGCGTCGCGTAGCACGTCCGTCACCCCTGCGGCTCGCGCTGCGACCACTCGGCGAAGCGCCGCTCCAACGTGCGACGCGACACACCAAGCAGTTGTGCCGCACGCGTCTTGTCCCCGCCCACGGACTCCAGCACCGCCTGAATGTGGCGCCGCTGCAGCGTCTCCAGATCCAGTGGCGCGTCGGTCAGCGTGCCCTCGCTGGCCGCAGGCAGCGCCGGATAGAGTGCGCAGACGTTGACCTCACCCAAGATCAACGAGCGTTCGACCCAGTTGCGCAACTCACGCACATTGCCCGGCCAGGCGTAGCGCTGCAGTAGCGCAATCGCCTCCGGTCCGATCGCGATGGGGGGTACTCCTAGCGTCGGCGCCAGCACGGCGATGAAATGTTCCACCAAGGCCGGAATATCCTGCGCGCGCTCGCGCAACGGCGGCACCACCACGTCCACCACGCGCAGCCGGAAGTACAGATCCTCCCGAAAGCGGCCGGCCCGCACCTCATCGGCGAGCACCCGATTGGTGGCGGCCATGATGCGCACGTCCACCGCCACCGCCTGCTGGCTGCCCACCGGCCGCACCCGCAGTTCCTCCAGCACCCGCAACAACCCGGCCTGCACGCTCGGTGGTAAGTCGGCCACTTCATCGAAAAACAGAGTGCCGCCCTGGGCGTAGACGAACAATCCGTCACGCGCGCCGTGCGGGCCCCGCGCCACACCGAACAGCTCTTCGGCCATGTGCTCTGGGCTGAGCGTGCCGCAATTGACCGGCACAAATGGCCCCTGAGCGCGTGCGCTCATTGCATGCAGGGTGCGCGCAACGAGTTCCTTGCCACTGCCCGACTCCCCCTGCAGCAGTACGGTAGCGTCGGTGGGCGCAATGCGCTCCATGGCCGTGCGCAAGCGCTGCGTCGCAGGTGCGTCGCCAATGAGTGGCGTACCCAACGAACGTGAGGGTGTAATCGCGCGTCGCAGCACGAAGTTCTCGCGCCGCAGCCGTGCGCGTTCGTGGCACTGACGGATGGCGTTGAGGATCTGCGGCACGCGAAACGGTTTGAGGATGAAGTCCGACGCCCCCGCACGCAAGGCCTCGATTGCGGTGTCGAGCGAGGCAAATGCCGTGATCAGAATCACCTCCCCGCCGTAGCCCTGCGCGCGCAGTTCCTGCAACCAGGCCACCCCACTCTGTCCGGGTAGGGCGATGTCGAGGATAAGCAGATCGAAGCGCTGGCGTCGCATCCAGTCCGCTCCCTCCTCGGCGCTACCCGCCACGGCGACGAAGCCGCAGCGGGGAGCGAGCACCTTGACCAAAAAGTTGCGCATGCCGGGCTCGTCATCGACGATGAGCACCGCACCTTGGGGCCAGCCATCGTCTGCGTCGGGGTGCGCCGGGGATCCGCGCCTGAACGGTATCGTTTCCATGGCACGACCATTGTATGAAACCGACCAAAACACTCGGGAACTGTCGCATGGGTGACACCCGGAAAGGGCGCGGCGTCGCGCACCCGCTGCGACAAACTGTCGCATCGGGTGCGACAGGCTGACATCGCTGCAGTCACGTGAGCGGTTGTCGCAAGCAACTCGTGATGTGACATCTCCTGTGTTGCGCCGCACTAAAGATTGTTCTATACGCGTGCATTGATGGAATGGGTTTTGCTTTAATGACCCTTGATGCCTCATTTCTGCTGCGGCGCAACAATTCCTGCGTGGCAATCCTCGGGAGCCCCCGCTGGCGCGGTCGCCATTCATGCGCTAATCTGGTATCGCCCTGAAGCGTCCGCAGCGGGGCAGATGTGTGTAAGCGATCCAACACATCCGTCCCGCGGCGCCTGAGTCACCGAGGAGAGCGCCTGTGAAACCCGAAATTGCTCCTGTTGCGCCGGCGCGGCGTCGCTGGTTTGCCGCCGCCGGCACCCTGGGGGCGCTGGCCGCCGTCGCTAGTGTCGCCCCCCGCACCCCGGCGCCGTCCGCACCCGAGGCGCCGCCTGCGCCGCAGCGCGGCGGTGGCTACCGGCTGTCTGCCCACGTGCGGCGCTACTACGACACGACGCGCGTCTGACGACAGGAGGCCCATCATGCTGCTGACCAAGGTCTCATCCGAAGCCCGCACCGACAAGCCGCTGGAGAGCCCATTCGTGCAGCGGTTACGCCATGGGCTGGCGCGCGCGCTGCCGACAGTGGATCGGCGCAGTTTTCTGCGGCGGTCCGGCTTGGGCCTGGGGGTGGGGTTGGCGGCCTCGCAGCTGTCACTGATGCAGCGCGCGCAGGCGGCGGCGCCTGCTGGTACTGGGGAAGGGCGCGGCAAAGTCGAAGTCAAGCGCACCGTCTGCACCCATTGCTCGGTGGGTTGCGCCATCGACGCGGTGGTGGAAAATGGCGTCTGGGTGCGCCAGGAGCCGGTGTTCGATTCGCCCATCAACCTGGGGGCCCACTGCGCCAAGGGAGCATCGATCCGGGAACACGGGCACGGCGAGTATCGTCTGCGCTACCCGATGAAGCTGGTCGATGGCAAGTACCAGCGTATCAGCTGGGAGCAGGCGCTCGACGAGATTGCGGCCAAGATGAAGGCGCTACGCGCCGAAAGCGGCCCGGACAGCGTCTACTTCGTCGGCTCGTCCAAGCACAGCAACGAGCAGGCCTACCTGCTGCGCAAGTTCGTCAGCTTTTGGGGCACCAACAACTGCGACCACCAGGCGCGCATCTGCCACTCCACCACCGTTGCCGGCGTGGCCAACACCTGGGGCTACGGCGCGATGACGAATTCGTACAACGACATGCAAAACAGCAAGGTGGCGTTGTATATCGGGTCGAACGCCGCCGAGGCGCATCCGGTGTCGATGCTGCACATGTTGCATGCCAAGGAGCTGGGCTGCAAGATGATCGTGGTCGACCCGCGCTTCACGCGCACCGCAGCGAAGGCCGACGAGTACGTGCGCATCCGCTCCGGCACCGACATCCCGTTCCTGTTCGGGGTTCTGTACCACATCTTCAAGAACGGCTGGGAAGATAAACAGTACATTCATGACCGCGTCTGGGGCATGGACAAGGTCCGCGAGGAGGTGCTGGCCAAATGGACACCGGACAAGGTCGAGGAAGCCTGCGGCGTCAAGGAGGAGCAGGTCTTCCGGGTGGCGAAAATGATGCATGAAAACCGTCCCGGCACCATCGTCTGGTGCATGGGGCAGACCCAGCACACCATCGGCAACGCGATGGTGCGCGCCTCGTGCATCCTGCAACTGGCGCTGGGCAACATCGGTGTCTCGGGCGGTGGGGCCAACATTTTCCGTGGCCACGACAATGTGCAGGGGGCCACCGACGTGGGGCCCAACCCCGACTCGCTGCCCGGTTACTACGGTCTGGCGGAAGGGGCCTGGAAACATTACGCCGCCGTGTGGGGGGTCGACTTCGAGTGGATCAAGTCGCGCTACGCCGAGGGCATGATGACCAAGCCCGGCATCACGGTGTCGCGCTGGATTGACGGGGTGCTGGAGAACAATGAGCTGATCGACCAGGGGTCCAACATCCGTGCTATGTTCTTCTGGGGCCACGCGCCGAACTCGCAGACGCGTGGGCTCGAGATGAAGCGGGCGATGGACAAGCTCGACCTGCTGGTGGTGATCGACCCGTACCCGTCTGCCACGGCAGCAATGGCGGCCATGCCCGGCGATCCGAAGGACCTCAACCCCAACCGCGCGGTGTATTTGTTGCCGGCGGCCACGCAATTCGAGACCAGCGGGTCGTGCACCGCGTCCAACCGCTCGATCCAGTGGCGCGAGAAAGTGATCGAGCCGCTGTGGGAAAGCCGCAGCGATCACATGATCATGTATCAGCTCGCGCAAAAACTGGGCTTCGACAAGGAGCTGTGCAAGAACTACAAGATGCAGAAAGTCAAGGGCATGGACGAGCCGGTGCCCGAGGATATCCTGCGCGAGATCAACCGCGGTGTGTGGACCATCGGCTACACCGGACACAGCCCGGAGCGGCTGAAGGCCCATATGCGCAACATGCACGCCTTCGATGTCAAGACGCTCAAGTGCAAGGGCAAAGTGGTCGACAAGGAGACGGGCTACGACCTCACGGGTGACTACTTCGGGCTGCCGTGGCCCTGTTATGGCACGCCGGAGCTCAAACACCCCGGCTCGCCCAACCTGTACGACACGTCCAAGCACGTGATGGAAGGTGGTGGCAACTTCCGCGCCAACTTCGGAGTCGAGCGCGACGGCGTCAGCCTGCTGGCCGAGGACGGCTCGCATTCCAAGGGGGCCGACATCACCACCGGCTACCCCGAGCTGGATCACATCCTGCTCAAGAAGCTGGGCTGGTGGGATGAGTTGACGGAAGAAGAGAAAAAGCTGGCCGAAGGCAAGAATTGGAAGACCGACCTCTCGGGCGGCATGATCCGCGTGTTCATGAAGAACCACGGCTGCCACCCGTTCGGCAACGCCAAGGCGCGGGCCGTGGTGTGGAACTTCCCTGACCCGATCCCGCAGCACCGCGAGCCCATCTACGGCAACCGCCCCGACCTGATTGCGAAGTACCCCACCCATGACGACCAGAAAAACCGCTGGCGTCTGCCGATTCTGTACAAGACCCTGCAGCGAAAGAACGTTGAGGGCAAGCTGCACGAAAAATTCCCGCTGGTCATGACCTCGGGGCGGTTGGTGGAGTACGAGGGTGGCGGCGAGGAGACACGCTCCAACCCGTGGCTGGCCGAGCTGCAGCAGGAAATGTTCGTCGAGATCCATCCGGCGGCAGCGGCACAACGCGGCATCCGCAACGGCGACCGGGTTTGGGTGACGACGCCTACCGGTGCGCGCATCAACGTGCAGGCGCTGGTGACGCCGCGCGTGGCCGAGGACCACGTCTTCCTGCCGTTTCACTTCTCAGGCCGCTGGCAGGGCAAGGACCTGCTGGCGTACTACCCGCAGGGGGCCTACCCGATCGTGCGCGGAGAGGCGGTCAACACCGCCACCACCTACGGTTACGACATCGTGACCATGATGCAAGAGACCAAGACCACGATCTGCAACGTGGAACGCGCCTGAGGAGCAGACCATGGCCCGCATGAAATTCATCTGTGACGCCGAGCGCTGCATCGAGTGCAATGGCTGTGTGACCGCGTGTAAGAACGAGCACGAGGTACCCTGGGGCGTGAACCGTCGGCGTGTCGTCACCATCAACGACGGCGTGCCGGGCGAGAAGTCGATTTCGGTGGCGTGCATGCACTGCTCGGATGCGCCGTGCATGGCGGTGTGTCCGGTGCAGTGCTTCTACCGTACCGAGGAAGGCGTGGTGCTGCACGACAAGGACGTCTGCATCGGCTGCGGCTACTGTAGCTACGCTTGCCC
>OGCI01002509.1_pt1 | contig 12006 bp, 6 predicted proteins | sample 1570021 | NCBI WGS metagenome assembly OGCI01 (sample SAMN06264664, study PRJEB24512) | hot springs metagenome | isolation source: Hot spring water | place: South Africa: Tshipise | collected 2015-06-21
TGCCACGGCCCTTTTCTGAAGGTGAAAATCGCCCTTTTACCTGGGAGTCTGGAAAATCAACTGTTCAAGATGAGCTTGACTGCCTTCCCGCCGCTGAAGTCAATCCCAGACGTACTTCTCCTTCTCCTCCCCTGAGGAAGCGGGGGAGACCGCCTCGGTGGCCTCCTTCGCCGGGATCTCCTCTTCCTTTTCCTCGGATACGCGCTCCGGCGCCGTTTCCGCTGCGGCCTCCGGCGCCGAAGCCGCCTCCTCCTTCACGACTTCCTGGACCGGCTCGATCTCCGCCTGCCGGGTGCAGTCCTCGTACTCCCCGATGAGCTGCTGGCTCTTCTCGAGCAGCTCGCGCATGCGCGGGATCTGCTCCATTATCTGCTCGCGCATGGAGGCCACGTTGGCGATGATGCGCTCCCTCTCGCGCTCCATCTCAGCCACGATGCGCTCGCTTCTTTCCTGCGCCTTCTTGATGATCGCGGCAGCCTGGCCCCTGGCTTCCTGCAGGATGTTGCCGGCGCTTTTCTGGGCGCTGGTCAACGCGGTCTGCAGGGTCTTCTGCATCTCGTCGAACTGGGAGACTTTCTTGTGCATGCCGGCGATGAGATCTTCCAGCTCCTTGTTGCGGCTGGCCAACCTTTCCAGCTCGTCCGCCACCGCGTCCAGGAACGAATCGACCTCCTGCTTGTCGTACCCGCCGGCGCCGACGACGCTGAATTCTTTAAGATGGATGTCCATTGGGCTGATCGCCATTACCATCTCCTCCTTCAGAAGATCCATCGCCTCTTTGTGAGGCAGTCCGCTTGCCTCAAATCATTAGTATAAAGTTTGCCCCTTGATTTCGCCACTATATCAAGATTGAGCGGATTTTGCGAATATCCACGCCCGCCGCTCTTGCTTCCCTCAAAACAAGCAAGCCCGACTGCCATATAATATAATTCTTTTTCAGCACCGTAAATCCTCCAAGTTGTGGGGAAATCACGTCGGCAGGCACGGGCTGGGCGTGCCTCTTCCCGTGGGGGGCGGGCGGCCCTTTTCCGGAGAGGCCGGGCGCGCTCCCGTGCCGGCGGAGCTTTCCCGCCGCCGGGGGAGCGCCCGGCGATATACAGGTGAGGGGGCGTTAGGTCAGGGTTGACATGAAGGCCGCAAATAATGGATGTTTAATAGGATGCGAAGAGACCGTAATCTCATGGCGTGACGAGGGGCATAATCCGGACGGCGCGGGCCCTGTTTTCGGATAGGACGCGGGGAGCCCAAAGGGAACCGACACGTCCGTCCATCGATTTAGGGAGGTCGTTCGCGGGATGACAAGGGGAGATGGCAGGTGAAAATCTTCAAGTCCTCCAAGACGAAGTTGATCAAGCCAAACATCGAAAAGATGGAGGCGAAGCGGGATGTCAACGGCCTGATCCAGGCGCTTAAGAGCGACGACGTGAACTTGCGCATCAACGCTGCCCTGGCGCTCGGCAAGCTGAAAAGAGCACGCGCGGTGGCCCCTCTTATCGAGGCCCTGCATGACCAGGACGAGGATGTCCGCTGGGCCGCGGCATGGGGGTTGGGCGAAATAGGCAAGCCGGCGGCGCGGCCCCTTATACAGACCCTGAACGACGAGGACAGCGACGTCAGGTGGAAGGCCGCATGGAGCCTGGAGAAGATAGGCAAGGTGGTTGTGGAATCCCTGATACATGCGTTGCGGACGGAGCAGGGGGAGGCGAAGGCGAAGGCGGCCCTCGTGCTCGGCTCCGTCGGCGACGTGAGGGCCGTGCGCCCGCTGGTGCAAGCCTTGAAGGAAGAGGACGACAACGTGCGATGGGCCGCGGCATGGGCGCTGGAGAAACTGGGGGGAGTGGCCTCCAAATACCTCGTCAACACCCTGTCCGCGGAGGACACCTCGGCGAGGAGGGACGCGGCCATAGCCCTCGGCGTCATCCGGGATAAATCGGCGGTGGAGCCCTTGCTGGCTGCCATGCAGGACGAGGATAAGGAGGTGCGCAGGGAAGCGGCGGCAGCCCTGATCAGCCTGCATGAACGCCGGGCGATCCCTGCCCTTGAACACTACCTGCGGGGCGGCGAGGACGACGTCCGCAAGCTGGCGGCAGCCGTGCTGGCCAAACTGGACTGGCAACCGGTGAAGGAAGAGGACAAGGCCCCCTTCTACCTCTCCAATCGCGAATGGGAAAAGCTGGCAGAAATGGGCCCCGGTGCGCTGCCGCACATACTGAAAGCCCTGAAAAAGGAGAGTTGGGAGACGAGGAGCAAGGTGGCCTCCGCGATCAAGAAGAGGGGCGAGGCCATGGTGGAGAACCTCGCCTCCGCCCTCGAGGACGAGGACGAGGACATGCGCCGCGAGGCGTCTCTGCTCCTCAAGGAGATGGCGGACGGGAGCATCCTCGACGTTCTCCTGGGCGCCCTGGGCAACGGGGACTGGTTCGTGCGCCGCAGCGCCGCGTTGGCCCTGGGTGAGATCCAGGAAGAGAGGTCGGTGAAGACCCTTATCGATGTCCTCAAGGACGAGGACGAGGACGTGCGCAGGGCGGCGGCCTGGGCCCTGGGAAGGCTGGGATGGATAGCGGTAGATCCCCTCCTCGAGGTGTTGAGGGGCGGCGAGGTGGAGGAACGCAGGGGCGCCGCCTGGGCCCTGGGGGTGATAGGCGATGGCAGGGCTTCCGAAGCCCTGGTGGAAGCGCTCAAGGACGAGGACGAGGACGTGCGCCGCGGAGCCGCCTGGGCCCTTTCCGAAATCGGCGAGGGCGCCGTGGTCTCGCTGTCTCAGGCGGCGGAGGAAGAGGGCGTGCGCGAGATGGTCGAAGACATATTGAGCAAGATAGAGGCGGGCGGAGAGCCCGCGCTCGAGGCCGCGGAGGCGGAAACGGTGCCGGAGGAAGTCCCCTTCCTGACGGCGGCTGATTTGAGGGAGATCGCCCCGGAGGTTACTCCCCCCGCGCCAGAGGAGGAGCTGGTGGGGACGCTTGCCGCCTCGGAAGTCCTGGGCAAACTGGGTTGGAAGCCGGACAACGAGGAGGAGAAAGCGGCATATTACATAGCCAAGCGGGAGTGGGACAAGGTCACGGAGTTGGGGGAATCCGCGGTCGAAGCCCTCATACAGGCCTTGGGGGACGAGGACGAGGACGTGAGGGGAAGGGCGGCTTGGGCCCTGGGGGTCATCGGAAGCACCTATGCCGTGGAACCGCTTGTGAAATGCCTTGAGGACGAGGTCAGGGACGTGAGGGTGAAGGCGGCGGGTGCCCTGAAGAAGATCGGATACCCCGCGGTCGATCCCCTGATCGAGGCCCTCAGGGACGGCGGAGATGAGCTGCGCAAGGAGTCTGCGAGGGTCCTGGGGGAGATAGGGGACCTCAGGGCCATCTCTCCCCTGATTAACGCGTTAAGCGACACCGATGAAAAGGTCAGGGGCAGGGCTGCCAGCGCCCTGGAGAAGATGGGGGAGCCGGCGGTGGAGGCCCTTCAGGATGCCCTCCAGAAAAAGGACGAGGAGGCCGGCAGGCTCGCGGCCTCTATCCTCACGAGGTTGGGATGGGAGCCGGCGGAGCTGGCGATTTCCGCGGAGGAGGAGTTGCCCGCGCCGGAGAAGCCGGGGGAGGCGAAGGCGAGGGAACTGATCCGGGAAGGGAACTGGGAACAGGTGGCGACCCTCGGCGAGGATGCCATGGACCCGCTGCTTGCGGCCTTGGCGGAGGAGGATCCGGACGTGCGCCGGGGAGCGGCCTGGGCGCTGGGGGTCATCAGAAACGACAGGGCGACGGAGCCCCTTATCGCCTGCCTCAAGGACATGGACGTTTCCGTGCGCCGGGGGGCGGCCTGGGCGCTGGGGGTCATCGGGGACCCGAAGGCCGTGCTCCCCCTCACAGGGGCGCTTTGCGACGAGGATGCGGAGGTAAGGCGCAAGACGGCCTGGGCCCTGGGGGAGATAGGCGACGCCCAGGCCGTGGAGCCGTTGACGGGAGCCCTGAAAGATCCCGACGAAGACGTGCGGAGAGTGGCTTTCCTGGTGCTGGAAAAGTTGGGCTGGAAGCCCGTGGAAGAGGAGGAGATCCGGAGGCTTATCGCTGACCGCGAGTGGGACAGGCTGGCCGGCATGGGCGACGTGGCGGTGGAATCCCTTATCGACGCGCTGCGCGAGGGAGACGGGGAGACGCGCCTGAAAGCCGCCTGGGCGCTGGGGGAGATCGGTGACGGGAGAGCCCTGGAACCCCTCATCGTTGCGTTGCTTGATGAGGATGGCAGGGTGCGGGAAAAGGCCGCATGGGCCCTGGGGAAGCTGGGGGACGAGAAGGCGGTGGACGGGCTGCTGAGAGCCAGGGAAGATGTCGAGGAGAGGGTACGCGATGCCGCCGCGAGGGCGCTCGAGGAGATGGGATGGCGGCCGGTGGAAGCCGTCCTGGAGGAAGTCGAGGCCGTCCCGGAAGAAGTGGAGCTGGTGGAAGAGGTCGAGGCCGTCCCGGAAGAAGTGGAGCTGGTGGAGGAGGTCTCCGTCGTCACCCTCCAGGTCGAGGTGGAGGAGGCTGAGGCGCCGGAGGTCGCCGGGGCGCCCGAAGTGGTCGAAGGGGTGCCGGCTGGGGTCGCCGAGACCGTGGAAATGGCGGAGGCCGTGCAGGCCCCGGCTTTGGAGGAAGCGGTCGCGGGACGTGAGCCCGTAGGGCTGGTGGAGGAGCCGGCCAGGCCCGTTGCGGCGGAGGTCGAGGTGCCCGTTCCCGAAAGGGCGGGAGAGGTGGAGGGGCTGATCGCGCAGAGGCGCTGGCGCGAGGTGCTAGCGCTCGGCGAGAGCGCGATTCCCGCCCTGGTGGGTGCCCTCAAAGATCGCGACACCGGCGTGCGCAGGAAAGTGGCCTGGATACTGCGCGAGATGGGAGAGCCCGCGGTGGAGCCTCTGCGCAACGCGCTCCAGGACCGCGACGAGAGCGTGCGCGTTCTCGCGCAGGACATACTGGGGAAGATGGGCTGGAAGACGGGAGCGGAGGAGGCCACCGCGGAGTCCTTGATAGGGCAGGGCAAGTGGGACGAGGTCACGCGCATGGGCAAGCCGGCGCTGAGGCCTCTGTTGCGCGCCCTGCGGGAGGCGGACGTGGAGACCAAGAGGAGGGCGGCTTCCTCCCTGGGCCTGCTAGGCGACAGCGACGCCGTGGAGCCCCTCAAGTCCGGGCTGGGCGACGAGGATAAAGAGGTGAGGTGGAGAGCAGCCTGGGCGCTGGGCAAGATCGGCGAGCGGGGGGCGGTTGCCGCGCTGGCCGCGAGGCTGCACGACAAGGACGCCGACGTGCGCGCAAAGGCGGCGGAGGCCCTGGATAAGCTCGGCTGGAAACCCGCCGACGAGACCGAGAGGGCGCGCTATCTCATCGCCACCCGGATGTGGAACAAGATCCCCGAGATCGGGGAGAATGCGGTGGAGCCGCTGCTTTCCGTGCGGGAAGACGTCAACCCGGAGGTCAGGGAAATGGCCCAGCTCCTCCTGGAGGAGATCAGGGGCGCGCAGGAGCTGGAGAGGCTCTTCAGGAGCGCCGGGGAAAAGGGCAGTTAGCCGCTCCGGAGACGGCAGGGGGAACCGCCCGGGGGCGTCGGATACCTGAAAGGAGCCTGCGCGGCTGCGTATCCGGGGGCGCCCGGTTCCTGCTCACGCTGGGGAAAGGGGGGTGGCACACGTGATTTTCATGCGCGAACACCACGCCTACCGGTCCGCGGGAAGGATAAAGCGAACGCGGGTTAAATAATTATATGATATGTAAATAGTTGTACGGTATGTGAGGTCGGGGTGGAGCGTTCGGGAAATCCTGAGGGGGTCAGGAGGTTTCCCGCGGCCATGTAGCGATGCCCACGGGACGCCGCAAGCGGAGGGGAAGGTAGAAAATGGAATTGCGGGAAGCGGTTGATCTGTACCGTGAGGTGCTGAGGCGCTATTCTTCGGGCTTCTCCCTGGAGGAAGTGCTGGGGGCGATTGCGGAGGCGGTGGGAGGGGAGAGGGCCGTGCTTTTTTCCCGCAAGGAGGCGTCGTCCTTTCTCGAGCCGAGGCTTGCCTGGAACCTGGAGGCGAGCGCAAGAGAGGCGATCAAGGGTAGGCTCCTGCCCGTGGAGTGGGTTTCCCGCCAGGCGGTGCGCCGCTTCATAGCCGTGGATAGGAAGGGGCTCACGGAGCTTGGCATGGAAGAAATTACCATGACAGCGAGCGAGAACGTTCTCCTCTTCCCCATCCGCAGCCATGCTTACCTGACGGCGGTGTTGATGGTGGCCCTGCCGCCCCACGCCCCCTTGCCCGACCCCCAGTCCTTCAAGGCGGCGGCGGTCAGCGTGGTGCTGGAGCGCATGGTGGAGCTCTTCTCCCTGGAGGACCGCCTGGGAGAGATAGCGGGGGCTGGGGGAGGGACCGAACTGGAGCTGGGGATCCTTTCCGATTACGTCATCGGCAGGACGGATTGCGTGCGGGCCGCTTCCCTGAGCCTCGACCTTCTCATCAAGCTCTTCAACGTCGATGGGGGTACCGTCCACCGGCTGCGCAGCGTGGGAGGCGAGAAGCTGGCGGTCCTGATCGCCTCGCGTGGTTGGGGGGGTATGCCGGATCTCATCGAGAACCTTTTCGAGGACAAACTGCCGGAGCTCTTGCAATCCCTGCGCCGCTCGGGAGACAGGGAGCTGAGCCTGGACGCCAACCGCATCAGCGAGTTTTTCCCCGCCGTCAAGCCCTATTTCCATGCCAACCAGGTGAAATCTTTCCTGCTCACACCCATCTTCCGGGACGATCAGCTGGTGGGCGTCCTGACCCTCTTTGGCCGCGCCTATGCGGCCATGGAACCGCAGGACATGGAACTGATGGTTCAGGTGACCCATCGCCTGGGGGAGCTCTTCGTGGAAGAGGGGGTTTCCCGGCGCCTGGGCGAGAGAAGGTCCTCCGCCTGGGATTTGCCCGGTATAGTGGAGGACATCATCCGTGCCGCCGAGGAAGCCCGGAACGCAGAGGACTTCCTCTCGACCGGGCTGCGCCTGATCGCGGTGGAATTGGCGGCACACATGGGCTTCGCCTACGAGGGTGAGGAGGCGTCCGCCGAGAGGAGCTTTCTCTGGTACGCCGACGCGGTGTACGGCGGCGAGAAGCTCTTCCGCACCACGGGCGGCCTGGAAAAAGCCGCCATAGCCCTGCAACGCATGTCGGTGGTCAGGCCGGAGAGCAACGTCATGGAGGAGATGCCCGCGGGGGAGCAGGCGGCGGCCGGCGGCTTGACCCTGCTCCTGGTCCCGGCGCGCGCGGGGACGAAGTTCCTGCTCTGCGGCTTCTACCTGCCCGGGGACAGCAAGTTCACCAAGGTGGAGCTGGATTCCCTTCCTTCCCTGACGAGACTGATGCTGCATCTCTCGGGCGGGGTGGAGGAAAGGCTCCGCGCCGAGGAATACCGGCGTTCGCTGGAGGTGCTGGCGGAGCTGGAGGGGGAGCTGTCGGCCTGTGACGACCAGCAGAGGGCACTGCGCATCCTGGCCCGCGGGGGCAGGGAACTATTTGACTGCGACCGCGCGGTGGTCGCGGTGATGGACAGGGAAGCCCAGACCTTCGAGGGCGTGGTGGAACCCGGCGAGGAGGAGGGAAGCGTGGACATGATCCTCCTCACGCGCCCGGAGATGGTGGAGGCCATGAAGGGGAGCTGCGCCTTCCACGGCGGCTCTTACCCCGGCGAGCGCGGGGACGGGAGCTCGGGAAGGCGCATAGCCGTGCCTCTGGCGGGCAGGAAGGGGATCCTGGGCGCGGTCCTCATGGAGCGGAGCGACGGCCGGAAACCCTTCCGGGAGTTCCACTGGAGGCTGGCGTATTTTCTCGCCGGACAGGCCGTTTCCGCCCTCGAGTCGATGCAGGACAGGGCGAGGAGCGGCAGCGCCCTCCAGGAGAACAGGATCCTGCTGCGCATCTCCAAGCGGCTGTCGGCGGCCGTCTCCCTCGAGGAAGCTTGCGGCGGTCTGTACAGGGAACTCGAGGGGGCCGCTTCCGTGGACCTCTTCCTGGTCTCTTTGCAGGGAAAGACGGGGGCGAGGCGCATGGGGTGGATGAAGGGGGAGGCCCTGGACGAGGAGGAGTTCGCCGATATAGTAGATCCCCAGGGCGCCCTCGCCATTTCGCTGGCCCGCACCGGGAAACTGGTCAGGAACAATCTCAACACCTTCCTGTGGGCGCCGGGGGAGGACAGGTTGGCGCTGCGCGGGATAAGGTCATACGCCGCGGTGCCCCTCTTGGGAGAGGGGCTCAAGGGAATCCTCATGGTGGGGAGCACCAGGGGCGGGGCTTTCGGCGAGGGTGAGACGGCTTTGGTGGAGAGGGCCGCGTCCCTGCTCGGCATGACGGTATCCGGGCCCCTCCGCCTGGAGGCCCTGCAGGCGCGTATCGCCCTCCTGGAAGGCATGTGCCGCCGCCAGGAGGAGAACCTCAAGACCAAGACGGACTTGATCAGCATGGCCTCGCACGAATTGCGCCACCCCCTCACCCTGATCATGGGATTCTCGGAGGTCCTGCGCGAGTACGGTCAGACCCTGGACGGCAGGGAGAGCCGGGAGATAATCGAGAAGCTTCGCAAGGCTGCGGACCGCCTGCGGCGCAGCGTCATCAACATGATGGAGGTCTCGCGCCTGGAGTCCGGGAAGCTGGCGGTGGACCTGGAGGAGGTGGATCTCGAGAGCATGGTGGGAAGCCTGGTGGAGGAGATGCGCGCCAGGTCATCCGACAACCTGGTGGAGGTGGATATAGCGGGGGACGCCGCGAGCATGGTGGCCGACCGCGACAAGCTGGAGATCATCCTCTTCAACCTCATGGACAACGCGGCGAAATACTCGCCCCCCGGCTCCAGGATCGAGGTCTTCGCGCACCGGGCCGGAAAAGAGATCGTCCTGGGGGTAAAGGACGAGGGGCAAGGCATCAGCGAGGAGAACCTCAAATTCATCTTTCAGCCTTTCCGCAAGGGAGAGGGCGAGGAGGGAGGAACCATCAAGGGGATGGGGCTGGGGCTCTACATCGTGAACCGGCTGGTGGAAGCGCATGACGGACACATCGAGGTCCACAGCGAACGCGGGAAGGGATCCACCTTTGCCGTCCACATCCCCCAGCCCGGGGAGGAGAACGCGCTCCCCCTCTACGGCGACGACGCCCTGCGGGCGTGACCGGGCGGTAGTCTCGCCGACGCGCGGATGCACGGGCCCGGGATGCGGCATGCGCCCTCCGGTTGCGCGCGGGGCATTTTGTCTTCAAGGGAGCTTTATCCCTTACAATAGAGGTGAATGCCCTTGCGGACCGGAGGGGGAGGCTGAGCTTGAGGATAGCCTACACCAGCGATCTCCACGTCGATATCTCGCAGAGGAACTGGGAGCTCGTCCCCTATCTCGCGGAAGTCCTGAAGATCGTGGATCCCGACGTCTTCGTCATCGCGGGAGACGTAAGCCCGGAACTGGGCGACCTGGAATACGCCCTCGACTGCTTCGCGTCGCTTCGCTGCCCCAAACTCTTCATCCCCGGCAACCAGGATATCTGGGTGCTTTCCGAGGAAATGCAGAACCTTGGGCACGATTCCTACGAGAAATATTACTTTTTCCTGCCGGAGGTCTGCCGCCGCAACGGCTTCGTCCCCCTCTGGATGGAGCCGCAGGTTTTCAAGGGGGTGGGCTTCGCGGGGAGTATCGGCTGGTATGACCATACCCACGGCACGGGGACCGCCGCGGTGGCCTTCCCGCGGGACTACCATTACCTGCTTGACAGTATCTGGAACGACATGAGGTGGGCATGCTGGACGGATATCTCGACCATGGTCGCGGAGGGAGGGGCTCCCGTGAAGCGGGTGGATTTCGAGGTGGCGCGCGAGTTCAACTACCGCCTGGACCAGGACATCGAGGGGCTCAGCCGCGATGCCGCGGTGAGGGAAGTGGTGGTGATCACCCACTATCCGCCCTTCGACGAGCTCTCCGTGGAGGGCATCCCCTTTCCGGGGTCGCGGGAGACGGGAGGGGTCCTTTTCGCCCACGACAAGGTGACGGTGTCCATCTCCGGCCACATCCACGACCGCAGGGACATCCTGGTGAGGAACATACGCGCGGTGCGCTGCCCCGTCGGTTACCTCAGGAGGGAACACCAGAAATACCACGAGGTGGTGAAGAACTGCCTGGAGGTGATCCACCTCATCGACGGAGAGGACCTGCTGCCCAAGGAGAGGGCGTAAAGGGCGCGCCCGCCGTCGCGCATTGTGAGGGGCAGGGCTGGGGGCTGGGGCGCACTCCGCGACGCGCGGCCTCGCGCAAGCTATTCCTTCTTCCGGCCCGGGACGCCGAGTAATGGTCTCGCTACGCAGGCTAAGCTGCGACCAACTCGGTCGTTCCCGGGCAAGTCGGGCGATAAATCCGGAGGCCGCTTGCGGTGTCGCTCGCCCGACCCCCGGTCCGGCTTGGCCACCTTCTTGGCAGACATATTTGGGGGTCAGGCCCCCGTTCATGTCTGAAGGTTAACCAAGTGAGAGGGCTTCGCCCTCCCTTGATCCTCCCCCTTCCCTTCTTCCGGCCCGGAGCCTTGGGGTAAGACGTTAGGATCCCGAGGAGGGTATGGTGCAGATGAAGCGCAGCAACTGCTCCCCCACGTTTCTCAGCTGGTGGAGCTCCTCGCACTCGACGAAGATCGCCGTTCCCGGCCTCACCCTCACGGCGCCCTCCTCCATCACCACCTCACCCTCGCCTGAGAGGATGTAGATCTCGTGTTCCCAGGGGTGACGGTGCAGGGGGGAATACCCTCCGGGGTTGATCTCGAAGACCCGCATGTAATAATGGGGAGCCCCGTCCTCCTGTGAGATGAGCCACCTTATGGTGACGCCCGCGCTTTCGCCGCCGGGGTTTTCGGCTGGAACCTCGCTGTAATGGACGATTTTCATGGCCCCCATTATATATGTGGGGGTCGGCGAGGGAAAGCGCGTGCGCTGTTTCCCTTCAGCGCGGCTGGGAACCGCCAGCGCCCGCGCTCCCGCCGCGAGCTGCCTCCGCGCGAGGCAGCGGGCGGGCCGGCAGGGTTAGCCGCGTTCTCCTTCCCGCGCACCTTCCGTAAGGCCGCCTTTTCTCGGCCCGCCCTTCCTTGGTCAGCATGGGAGCGTTGGGGTAATATGATGGCAGGCGTGAGGCGGCGGAAAGGGAAGGAACGAAGGCATGAACCTCTACGACTGGGTGGTGAGCCAGAGCGGGAGGCTTGCCGCGCCCCTGGTCGGTTACCCCGGCGTGAGGCTGGTGGGCAAGTCCGTGCGCGTAGCCGTGAACGACGCGGAGGTGCAATTGGAGGCGCTGCGCGCCCTGCGGGAACGCCTGGGGCAAGACATCGTCTTCACCCTTCTCGACCCCACCGTGGAGGCGGAGGCGCTGGGGCTGGAGGTCGAATTCTTCGAGAGAAGGCCGCCGAACCTGGCGGAGCAGGAGCTGCCGCGGTTGGAGAGGTTCATGGAGTTGAGCCCCCCCGATCCGGAGAAGACCGCGCGCATGCCGCTTTTCCTGAGGGTGGTGGAGGAGATGCGGGAGGACGGGAAAGGCCTTTGCGGGGCTTTCGTCACCGGTCCGCTCACCCTTCTCTCCCAGTTGTCGGGGGCGGGAAACCTGATCGAGGAGATGGGAAAGGCAAACGAGACCAAGGAGGCGCTCGCCTTCACCACCTCGGTGGTGGGGGAATACGCCGCTGCCCTGGCCGCGCGGGCGCACGTGGTGATGGTCGTGGACCCGGTGGTGGAAGCCCTCGAGGTGCGACTTTTCCGTACCGTTTACCGGCCTTACCTCGGCGCCCTTTTCGGGATCATAAGGTCGGGAGGTGCGTCCGGGTTGCTGCATGTCTGCGGGGACATCTCGCATTTGTTGGAAGAAGTTGGAAGTTGTTCCGCGGACGGCGTGCTCCTGGATGCGCGCATGGACCTTCCCAAGGCCGCGGAGCGGCTCCCCAGGAGCGTCGTGGTCCTGGGCAACCTGGATCCCAAGAGGGTCGTTCACCGCGGCACCGCCGAGGACGTGCGGTGGGAGACG
>OGCI01002510.1_pt1 | contig 12004 bp, 11 predicted proteins | sample 1570021 | NCBI WGS metagenome assembly OGCI01 (sample SAMN06264664, study PRJEB24512) | hot springs metagenome | isolation source: Hot spring water | place: South Africa: Tshipise | collected 2015-06-21
TGGCAGGTTGAACATTCTAACTGATCTTTATCGTCACCAAAGAATCTCAATGTTGATGGCATAACTCTATATTTAGATGGAACCTTAGTTCTAACTTCCTGGTAGTTTATTGATATAGGATGGTCTCCCAGTCCTCTGCCGGAAAGAGGGTCAGTCATCGCTCTAAAAACCATTGCACCACCACTATTATAATAGCTTTCAGCATCGGTTAAACTAACACCCGGGTCTATATTAGCATACTCATCTGGGTTTCCTATATCAGCAAAACTGGCTGGGTTGGACATTAAGTTATCAGCTGTCATATTAATAACTCCAGACAATGTATTAGGAGTATTGTGTATAGCTTTCATGGAGGTAATACCATCATGGCAGCTCATACAGAGAAGCGTCTCATAGCCAGCATAATAAGGCGGTGTTGCATAAGCAGTGCTATAAAATAAATATCCCACATATGCTGTACCTCTCATCTCTGTATCCCTGTTCCAAAGAGGTCTATCAGCTGCAGCATGTGGCGTATGACAGAATACACAGACTTCACTTACATTAGTCGATTTTATTGTACCAATACCAGTGTTAGAGAGATTGTGAACAGTATTAGTCACATTTTTGGTAGCTGCTGTTACCTGAATTGCTAATATGGAAAATATGCATAGTGTCAAAAAAAATCTTCTCATTAAATCATCCTCCCCTTATTGAATCGGAAAATATAATACCCTACCCGCCGCATCCGAAACTACAAGCTCAGAACCTTTTTTTACTAAGTCGTTTAGCACTATTAGTGATGATTGCAGCGATGAAGGCATAATTTTTCTGCCAGCCTTATGATACCGTGCGTACTGGGTTGGGGTGGATTTATATACATTATCAGTAGCAACCGGTATATAAGTATAGTTTGCATTATGACTGCCTTTTGTAAATGAGGTATTTGAAACATCATCATATATGTCTATCTTTAACCCCTGAGAGTCAATTACATATAAATAAGTACCATCTGCCCATATGCCGGAAACTGAATTAGTAACTACAAAATAGCTCGTCGAATCTCTATGGCTTGCCAAAACGTATGCTTTTTGAAAAGTAGTCCCGTTAAAAATCTGAACAAACCCTTTTGGTCTCCCCTCATAAGAATCTGGCGAAACATTAGCTTTATAGCCTAAATATCCACCTGAATCAGGGCATGTTCCTGTTTGAAGCTCAGTATAGCTGCATAAGGTGTAACCATTGGGTTTAACACCAGTAGATGTACCTGTCATAGTGGGACAGAAATTGTAATAATAATATCTGCTATCCTGTCTTGCAATTTTACTATTATATTTAGTAGCTAATGTGGCTGGCTTAGTTACCCTGTAACCAATATCGCCAACCGGACTGCTAATACAAGGAGTAGTGCCACCTACCTGAACCTCTGTAAATTTAGTTGTAGCATTATCATAGTCAGATACAAGAAGCCTTGTGCCAGATAATGCAAGACTTGTGGGCATTCTGAACTTACCACTCTGAGCATCAGAAGCTGAATTATCAACTGGACCGCCTATGGTATCTACATAAGCACCCGTTGATTTATTGTATCTTTTAACATTCTTTGCAGCTATATCAGATATATTTATATAATTTGTATCAACAATAATATCAGATGGTTTTACAACTCCTGCACCAAAGGAGCTCGGAGTTGTCTGAGAGCCTGCTGTTGTATAAGTAAATCCGCCATTCTCTGTAATCACATACAGCTTTCCACCGTCATGAGCTATTGAAATGGGCTTATTAACGGTTACAAGAGGTGTTACTACTCTATTTGCATCAAGCTTCCAGATTTTATTTGCACCGTAATCAGCCACATATATGTTAGTACCATCTGTGGTTATGCCGCCTAAGTTAGTAAATCTTGTATCATTAACTATCACCGGATCACCCAGTGAAATAGCGAATGCACTTTCGCTAAATAACAAAAACAAAAATATGACTAAAAGGAGGGCTGGTTTATAGCTGTTAAGTAGTTTCAATAATTTTTTCTTTAGCATTTTTTACCCCCATTTATTTCTGGTTGTTTCACTTATATATTTCATCTCAAATTACATGCCAACCAACTGCTAATATTTGGTCTAAATATAACTATAGCTTCTTGCCCTACTAATATAAGGATAACATTTATCTTTTTAATGGTCAAGCTAAAAATAAAATTTTTTAATCTTATAGTCAGCGTGCTAATGGTATCTCCAATATATATTTGCCTTTAATTTTTTCGGTAGTACTAATTCTCAATGGCTTTCTTTCCCTAACAGTATATTTATTTTTGCTAATCTTTTCCAGAGAAAGGAGCATCAGGTCATATCTCATATACCATGCCTGAAAATACCTCTCTTCATCATTGTCAAAAACAAAAAGCATCCCATCTAAAAATCTACGTTTTAAATCGGCAATCTCAGTGCCCGATAACCCCTGTTCTTTTTTTGACTGGCTGTCTGCTACTGCTACCATTAACTCTCTACCATCCACATTAATTTTAGTAACTTTAAAATCATCAAGCGTAAGACATTGGGCGTTTATTGTAAATATAATTATTGAAATAAAAAATCCTATCACAATGTTCATTGTTTTATATTATACAAAAATATGTAGTTTTTAAAAGGTTTTTAATCTTATTTTGGATTAACTTATTGACCATAGTAATTATAATAATTTATAATTTTTAACCAAAAAAAGGAGGTTTTGATGAATCTTAGAAGGGCATTGATTAGTGTTTCTGACAAAAGAGGGATAGACAGACTGGGTAGTTTTTTAAGTAGCATGGGGGTGGAGATACTCTCTACTGGAGGGACATCAAAGTTTTTGAAGGACAGTGGGATAAACGTTATTGATATTTCCGAATATACTGGATTTCCAGAGATTATGGATGGGAGAGTTAAAACCTTACACCCTAAAGTACACGGGGGTATTCTTGCAATAAGGGAAAAGAAAGAACATGTAGATAGCCTTGAAAAGCTTAGCATCCCTTTTATTGATATGGTAGTAGTTAATCTTTACCCTTTTGAATCTACCATAAAAAAACCTAATGTTAGCTTTGAAGAGATAATTGAAAATATTGACATTGGAGGTCCAACTTTACTTAGAGCCGCAGCGAAAAACTATCAGGATGTTATGGTGCTATGTGACCCCGACGATTATGAGAAGGCAATTTCGTTTATAAAATCTGGTAATATTCCGTATGATTTTAGATTTTATTTGGCTAAAAAAGTATTTGCCCACACAGCCAGATATGATGGTGTAATATCAAGTTATCTCTCGTCTTTCAGTAACGGTATCAAGCTTGATTTCCCTGAGGTGCTAAATCTTCAGTTCCACAAGGTTCAGGAGTGCCGATATGGCGAAAACCCCCATCAGAAGGCTGCATTTTATAAAGAAAAAGAGCTGACTTTTGCCTCAGTCGCTTCAGCCAAAAAGATTCAAGGTAAGGAACTTTCCTACAATAATTTTCTTGATGCTGACTCCTGCTTCAGAGTTATCCTTGAATTTGACGAGCCATGTGCATGTATAGTTAAACACAACAACCCCTGTGGAACAGCCATAGGAGACAACTTAAAAGAGGCTTATATAAAAGCAAGAGCCTGTGATCCAGTTTCAGCCTTTGGCGGGATAGTGGCTTTAAACAGAAAGGTAACAAGAGATGTGGCATTGGAGATTAAGGAAACCTTCGTGGAGGTAGTAATAGCACCAGGATATGAAGAAGAGGCACTGGAGGTTTTCAGGTCTCAGCCAAATCTGAGAATTCTTGATGTAGGAGATCTGCCTTTCAAAATAGAGGGGATAGAGATGAGAAGGGTGCTTGGTGGTATGCTGGTGCAGGATTTTGATCTGATGAAAATTGATAAAAAGAGCTTAAAAACTGTAACCAGACGAGAACCTACAGAAGAGGAGTTAAAGGGGCTCCTTTTTGCATGGAAGGTGGTAAAACATATTAAATCAAACGCAATCCTTATAACCAGACAAAAAGAAACTGTAGGCGTTGGTGCAGGACAGATGAGCAGAGTTGATTCAGCCAGAATAGCTGTTATGAAAGCCCTTTCAGATACCAAAGGCTGTGTGGCTGCATCAGATGCTTTTTTCCCCTTTCCCGACGGACTTGAGGTGCTTGCAAATGCTGGTATTACGGCAGTAATTCAGCCTGGTGGATCTATGAGAGATAAAGAGGTTATTGAAACAGCAGATAGATATAATATAGCAATGGTCTTTACCGGAGTAAGACATTTTAAGCATTAATTTTTTTATGGGCAGGATTGCTTTTAGAAAATCTCTTATTTTTAAAACAATCCTGCTTTTTTTTATTATCAGATCAGCGGTACTTGCTCAGGACATTAATCAAACTTATGTAAACAGACTAACAAAAATATCCCTCAGTTTTTACAGTACAGCCCCTATAGAAAAGGAACCTTACTACCTTTTACCTGCAAAGACAAAAATAATTACAAACTTTTTAACCTGTAATTTTGATGAAAATGGTTATCATTACCGCTGGGACCTGTTTTTATTCTTCGAACAGGAAGGAAATTATGAGGTTGGGCCATTTATCTTTCACAATATTGAAAACAAACCCATCTCTTTATCACCGGTAAAATTTTCTGTATCCAATACAGAGCCTTTAACCCTGGTTTTAAAAAGAAAAACTGAGAAGTTTTTAGATATCCCACCAAAATTTAAGATTTTAAGAATTAATGAGGTGCTTTACCCCTTTACCCCTGTTTATCTTACTCTTGAGTTGGATAACTATTATGATAGTATTCAGATTTTATGGAGCGGGTGGGAAGATGCGGTGGTGGAGAGACTGCCTGATGAGTTAGATGAAAATAAAAGATATCAGATAAGATTCATGGTTTTATTCATAAAGTCAGGAACCTATAATCTCAAACCCCTTAAATTCAAGCTGGAGCGAGATGGAAAAAGCTATGGATTTTCATCACCGCCGTTTATTTTTTTCGTAAAAGATATAGAAAATCTCATGTTAAACTACCCTTCTGATATGCATCGTAGGGTTAATGCTTATGCTGCAACAAATCAAAATCAGGTAATCATTGAGGCTGACTATTATGCTAAAGGCTATTTAAAATTTTATAAACCTTTAAAACCGTTGGTTTCAGAAGATATCCCTGTTTTGCTTAAAGATTATAACTTTGAACTCATATCCACCTACCCTGAGTTACAGACAAGAGCCAAATATAGCTATTTTTTTCTCCCCAAAAAGGAGGGGAGTTATGAAATTAATCTTCCAGAGCAAAAAAGCTTTGATTATACAAAGGGCGTTTTTAAGTCCATATCTAGCACTGTTTTCCATATCAAGGTTATGATGCCTGCAAATCCTCTCTCAACCGAACAAATGGATATAGAGAAAAACTTATCTATAAAAAGAAAGATAGACTATGACCTATATGCCATAATGGTTTTAATTTTTTTGGGCACCTTTACTATAGTTGGTCTTTCCATAAAAACTCTCTTTAAAAAAACCAGTTCGAAAAGAATGGTTGCCTTCAATAACATATCAGCCCATGATGAACTATCTTTAATATTGAGATCATTTTTAGTAGTTTTAAGTAAGAAGAGCGGGAAAGACCTACTTATGGCACCTCTATCAGAGATAGAGTCTGAATTAAAGAGACTTGATATTCCTAAGGATAAAAAGATAGCCATATTAAACTGGCTTCAGGAAGTTTACAGAGCTATTTACTTAAAACAGTCTACAGCTTTCAAAAGAAAAATACTGAAGGAAAAGGGTATGGAATTTCTAAAAATAATAAGTTAATTATTTTCCAGTCTAATATATTTTTTAAGCTTTTTAAGAGCTGCGGATTCTATCTGTCTTACCCTTTCTCTTGTAATACCAAGCTTCTCCCCAACTTCCTGTAAAGTAAGTGGCTCGTCTTTTAAAATCCTGTTTTCAATCACAAACCTTTCTTTTTCACTGAGCTTTTCTATTGCTTGTCTGACCACATATCTTTTAAAATTAGCCTCATCCTGTTCTTCAATAAGATCAATTATATTTGAACTGGTATCTGGTATCTTCTCCAGTGGTGAACGGCTTTCTTCATCGGGGTCCTTACCTGACTCGAGAGAGAAATCTCTTGCAGAAAGTCTAAGCTCCATCTCATCAATCTCAAGAGGAGAAACATCCAACATTTTTGCAATGTCTTCCTTAGTATTCTCAAGATTCTGATTTCTAAGCATAAGATCCTTTTTTATCTTGGGGAGGGTGTAAAAAAGCTTCCTTTGATTTTGAGTGGTACCTAATTTAACAAGACTATAATTATTTATTATGAAGTTATGAATATATGCCCTAATCCACCAGATAGCATAGGATATTAACCTATAGTTTTTGTTCGGATCAAATTTTTTGACCGCCATCATAAGCCCCAGATTACCTTCCTGAATCAGATCAAGAAGACTTACACCATAACTTAAGTACTCATAGGCAATCTTTACAACAAATCTTAAGTTTGAAGTAACTAACTTCTTGGCTGCCTCTATGTCATTAGTTTCATAGTATTTTATAGCCAACGAACGTTCCTCTTCAGGAGTCAAAACCGGATAATTGCTAATTTCTTTGATATATAAAGCAATATCACTTATCTGAGAGTATTTACTTAATTCTGACAATCTAAACCCCTTTAATGGAAATTAGCACTCAAGAAACAAGAGTGCTAATTGTTAATGATATCTATTGTCTTAACTTTTGTCAAGGTATGGTCATTTTTGACCATCTAATCTGGTTATTATTTATCTCAAAAAATGAAACGTTGTTTAAAAAAAAGCCTTTTAAAATTAAATTTTTTATTAAATCAAACAAAAATACACATAATAATATTGGCATATAGGTTGCTAATTGGTGCATACTCTTAAATTTTTTATAACAATATTTTAGATTTATATGATTTTTAATAATTTTTTTTTAAGTATAATCATAAAAATAAAAAAGATAAGGAGGGATGGATGAGTTTAGATTGGATAAAAAGAGATAATGAATTAAAGAATCATAGTCTATTTGGGGAAGAACATTTTGGCAAAAATCCACCTTGTACTATTTACGAAAAAAAACCTTTGAGATCTCCTGATGGCTCGGTAATTGAAGACCTTTATGTTGCCCATGTTATTCTTAATAATCCTGCCCAGTATAACTCTTATACCACCGAGATGGTTAAAGGCGTTATTGCAGGATTCCAAAAGGCTTCTTCAGATAGGTCTGTAGTGGCAGTTGTCTTTAGTGCCGCAGGTGATAAAGCCTTTTGCACAGGAGGGAATACGGTAGAGTATGCCTATTATTATTCAAAAAGACCAAATGAGTATGGTGAATACATGGATCTTTTTATTGCTATGGTCGACGGTATTCTTAGTTGTAAAAAGCCTGTGGTCTGTCGGGTAAACGGTATGAGAGTGGCTGGAGGTCAGGAGATAGGTATGGCTTGCGATATTACTATATCTTCTGATCTTGCTGTCTATGGTCAGGCTGGTCCAAAACATGGCTCGGCACCTGATGGTGGAGCAACAGATTTTCTACCATGGTTTTTATCAATGGAAGATGCAATGTGGAACTGTGTCAGTTGTGAGCTATGGAGCGCCTATAAAATGAAATTCAAAGGTCTTATTTCAAAAGCTATCCCCGTATTAAAAAAAGATGGCAAATGGATTAGAAATCCTTTGGTAATTACCGAAGAGTTTATCCGAGACGGAGAGATAGTTTATGGAGAATTTAAAGAAGGTGACGAAGCAAAAAAAGCTAAAGAGTTAATGAATGAATGTTCCATAGATTTTGAACTACTGGATAAAGCGGTGGATGAGATTATCTGGAAGTTTGTAAACCTCTTCCCTCAATGCCTAATGAAATCTATCGATAGCATCAGATCAAAGAAAAAATTTTTCTGGGATATTTTAAAGGTACCAAACAGATACTGGCTTGGAGCAAATATGAACTATGAAGCCTTCCCCGGTTTTTCTGCATTTACTACAAGAAAGGAGACGGGCAAAGACCTTATTGACTTTATTAAACTCAGACAACTAATTGCCAAAGGTGCCGTTGCCGATGACAGTCTATGGGAAGAGGTATTACCTAAGCCAGTAAAAAAAGAGTAAGAGGTTTATGTGATAATAGATTTTCATTTTCATCTGGCACGAAGACATGAGTTGTACAAGGATGTATTTGAGTTTTGCCAGAAAATATGGGACAAAAAGGATGCAAGTTTTATAGATATACTTAACGGAAGTATTGACAAATATCTTGAGTCACAAGGGGTTGATTTTGCAGTCGGGCTGGCAGAAATTAGCCCAATAACTACAGGCATTATTGACAACGAAGAGGTAATTAATATTTGTAGGAATAATAAACGTCTAATCCCAGGATGTAATATAAATCCATATCTTGTGAGAAGCCCGAGGGCTGAGTTAAAACGCTTGTATAAAATGGGATTTCGGGTTCTAAAACTTTATCCTACTTACCAGTATTTTTATCCCAATGAAAGGTTTTTATACCCCCTCTATTCAGAGGCAGAAAATCTCAACATACCCATTATGTTTCACACAGGCAGTTCTGTATTTAAAGGAGCAAGATTAAAATACGGCGATCCTTTATTCTTAGATGATGTTGCTGTTGATTTTCCTGACTTGAAGATTCTGATGGTACACGGAGGCAGAGGATTTTTCTATGATAGGGCTTTTTTTCTGACAAGACTTCATAAAAATGTATTTCTTGAGATATCAGGGTTGCCTCCGGAAAACCTACTTAAATACTTTCCTGAGATAGAAAAGATTGAAAAAAAAGTCATATTCGGCAGTGATTTTCCCAGCACAGGACATGTAAAAGATCAGATTGATAAAATTAGGTCCCTGCCGGTAAAAGATTCTCTCAAAAAGAAAATATTGGGAGATAATGCAAAAAAAGTTTTAAAAATCAAGGGAGGGGTAGCTGTATGAAGTTTGCAATAGTAGGAGCAGGTGCCTTAGGTGGCACAATCGGTGCAGTTTTAACAATGAACGGAGCAAAAGATGTCTGGCTCGTTGAGGTAGATAAAGAACGGGTGGAACTGATAAAAAAAGAAGGTATAAATATAACTATGCCAGATGGTTCAAAGCACAATGTTAAAGTTAATATCACTTCTGATTCTGCAGAGGTTGGTATCTGTGATGTGATTCAGATTTCAGTCAAAGGTTATCATACTGAATCTGCTATGGAGATGAGCAAACCCATGATCGGTCCAGATACTTATCTGCTATCGGTCCAGAACGGTCTCGGAAACCTGGAGATTATATCAAGATATGTGGGAGCAGAAAGGACGGTAGGAGGTGTAACCGCTCATAGCGCTCAACTTCTTGGTCCTAATGAAATAAGATATGTAGGCGGTATGGGCTATATTTATGTTGGTAGAATGGACGCCATGGAAGACCCAAAGATAAATGAGATAGCCAATTTTTTAACCACTTATGGCTTTAAAACAGATGTGGTCAAAGAACCTATAGAGATCCCCATGTGGAGGAAACTGGTGGCAAATGTGGCATGTAATGCCTTTTTAGCGGTAACTGGTATGACAGGCAATGAAGCGCTTTCATCTGAAGATGCAAAGGATTTTATTAAAACTGTAGCTGAAGAAATGGCAAGAGTTGCAAGGGCAAAAGGATTTACCTTTGATGTGTTTAATAATCCAGGAGATTTTGCTTTAAAAGCCCTCTCGGGCGTAAAAGATAATAAAGTTTCAACTTTGCAGGACCTGGAAGCGGGCAGAAAAACCGAGATAGATAATCTTAACGGTGCTATTGTTGAGCTAGGAAAACAGCTTAATGTTGATACTCCATATAATCTGGCTCTGGTTAAGATGGTAAAGGCTATAGAGGCAAGAAATAAGATGAGACGGGAAAAGGGGGTGAACTGATGAGAAAGGTCTGTATTATAGCTGGCGGTATGTCCCAATGGGGTGTTAGAAAAGCCACATTAAGAGAGATGTTTCAGGAAGCGGGATTAGAATGTTTTAAGGATAATCCAATGGTTACCAATAAAGATATTGACGGTGTAATTGTAGCATCGGCATATACTGAAAGGCTTGCCACCCAAACTCATTTGGCTCCGCTGGTTGCGGAGTCTCTGGGCATTAAAACAAAAAGTGTTTGTGCAAGGGTAGAGCTCCTCTGCGCCAGTGGTTCCAGTGCTATTATTATGGCATACGGGCTAATAAAATCAGGTGTGGCTGATGTAATAATGGTTTTAGGCGGTGAAAAACTTAATACGCCTCAAAAATGGGAAGCCTTTTATAGCCAGTTATGCTCAGTTGATCATGATTTTGACGGTGCCCATGGACTTGGGTTACCGCCGGCTGTTCTTGCCATGGTAGCCAAACTGCATATGAAAAAATATGGTACCACTGAAGAACAGCTTGCTATGGTCTCCATTAAAAATCGTAGAAACGGGTTAAATAACCCTAAAGGACATTTTAGGGAATGTATAGACCTAAATACGGCAATGACAGCTAAGGTAGTGGCAAGGCCTTTAAAAATATTTGACTGCTGCCCACTAACTGATGGGGCAAGTGCAGTTATATTAGCCTCTGAAGAGATGGCAAAAAAACTAACAGACAGACCACTGGTCTATATTATGGGAACCGGCCAATGTACTTTGTATAATCATTCTGCCAACAAAACCGACTGGACCAGCTGGGAGGCTTTGAGAATTGCATCATCAAAAGCATACAAGGAAGCTGGAATTACCCCGGATCATATTAAAGTAGCTCAGGTACATGACTGCTTTACCATTTCAGAGATTATAGAGTATGAAGAGCTTGGCTTTTGCAAAAAAGGAGAGGGAGGTCCTTTTGTAGAGTCAGGTCAGTCAGATTTTGATGGTAAGGTGGCTGTTAATACAGATGGTGGTCTACTATCTTGTGGACATCCTTTTGGTGGTACCGGTATCAGACAGGGGATTGAAATAATGAAGCAGCTCCAGCAAAGGGCTATCAAAAATGTGGAAAATGCCCAGTTTGGGCTAACTCATAATTTCAGCGGTCTTATAGCTGCTCAGACAGTATTGATTTACGGGAGGGAGGCATGAAAGGTATTAACAGGTTAGAGGGAAAATATGCAGTTACAATGGATCTTTATCCGCTTCAGGGAAAAGACTTTACAAAAATACAACCTTTCTTTGATAATTTAAAAGAAGGCAGATTTACTACAACCAAGTGTTCTAAATGTGAAAAGGTCTCCTACCCGCCAAGAGTAATATGCCCTGAATGCCTTTCTGAAGAGCTGGTATATATAGATCTTCCTAAGGAAGGAGAGGTAATAACCTGTGTGGAAGAAGAGATTGGTGTCCCCATTGGATTTGAGGTGCCGTTAGTGCTGGCAATCATTAAGCTTGGGGATGTTATGACCTTTATATCAAGAATAATCAACTGCGGTCGGGGAGAGCTGAAAGAAGGCGCCAAAGTTAGATTTGTAAGTTTTCCAATAGAACCTTTTCCCGCAGAGTTTGGCAAAGAAACATTAGAGATAGAAAGATATTATTTTGCCTTTGAACCTGTTAAAGATTAGGACAGTTTATGGAATATTTGGATTATCTTAAAGAGCTGGCAAAAAAAGAGATTGTTGCAGCATATACAGATACTTACTTTCCTGAAGAGTTTTTATATGCCCTTTCTATTCATCCTGTAAGAATTATGAGTGATGAGGAAGAGTCTCATTTAGCAGATACTTATCTTCAAGGGTTCTGCTGCCCCTATGCAAAAAATCTGCTTGAACAGGCTTTAAAAAGCAGGTTCTCATTTTTGTCTGCCGTTTTTTTTACAAGATACTGCGACTCGTTAAGGGGCGTTTTTGAAGTCTGGAAAACAGAAAAGTTAACTCCCTATGTGGGTTACATAAGATATAGTCAGGTTACCAAAGAGACAGCGACGGAGTATCTTGCCCAAGAGTTTATTAACGTTTTCTCAGAGTTTGCAAAAAATTTTCATAGGGAGCTTGCCCCAAATCTGCTGAAAGAAGGGATAAG
>OGCI01002512.1_pt1 | contig 11999 bp, 9 predicted proteins | sample 1570021 | NCBI WGS metagenome assembly OGCI01 (sample SAMN06264664, study PRJEB24512) | hot springs metagenome | isolation source: Hot spring water | place: South Africa: Tshipise | collected 2015-06-21
AACTCAATCCGCTCAGCGTGTCAGAGCGCGTTCGGCTGGAGACGCTGCGGGCCCAGATGGTCGGCAGAACCGCCCCTCCAGCCCCTTTGTGGAAAGAGGCGCTTCCCGTGGTGATGGCGTTCTTAGGCTCCAGCCTCATCCTCATCGTGGGACTGGTCTTGGTACTTCGGATGTCTGCTCCTGCGCCCGATGTTCCGAACCCTGTTGCCCAAGTACCCACTGAGAGCCGACCGAGCGCGCCTCAAGCCACTATTCCCCGTCCGCCTGTAGAGCCTTCAGAAACCCCACCCACAGCTTCCTCCGCCCCATCGCCCACGCCTCCCAACGGCGCCGTCCCACCAGTGATGATAGACCCATCACGAGTGGCGCTGACACCTGCACCCGATTCGGGGCTACGCGGGTCTATTCCACCCGCACCCCCCTCCGCTCCTGAGAATGACGGGCGCATGCGCTCTAACGAGAACCGCACAGAACGCGAGCAACAACCCGCCTCACCACCGAACCGCTCGGAAGTGATGCCCGATGTGTCGGTGCGCGAGACGGAACAGCGTGGTGTCTACGAGGTACGCGTTTACCCACAGAACGGTGGAAACTCCGCAAACCGTAACGCGCGTTCCAACCCTACCAACGATGCGCTAAAACAAGCCCAAGAGTACCAAAAGGCGGGCAACTACAGCGAGGCGCTGAATGCCTATCGTCAGGCGCTTGCCCAAGCTGAGTTCAAGGGGGATATCCTTCAACAGATGGCTATCTGCCACCTTCGGCTGGGTGATAAGGCGAACGCTCGTCAGCATTTCCTGCAAGCCATCAACGAGTACGAGCGCCAGATTCAGCAGGGGTATGAGGTGGAGAACGCCCGACAAGGGATTCTCGCTTGCCAAAATGGGCTACGCTTATGCGAAGAGTAGTTCGGCGTTCCGTTCCCTTGCGGTGGAGCCTCATCCTAGCTTTCGGTGGGGTAGTAGCGAACGCCTCGCCCCAACCCATCTTGCTGATTTATCAAGAGCGAGTGCCCTTCGTGGCGCGTGATGGGCAGAAAGTCGACACGAATGTCTCGCTCCAGCCCTACTTGGTGCCGTTTTTGCGGGAGTTGCGAAAGGTTCAGGTGGAGTGGTACACGCCTGACCACCCCATCGCTCAGCAGTTTGCTCAGCAAAGGCGCGTGCCCCCTGAGCGATTGACGCAGCCTGCCCCGGAACTCTTGGCACAGTTGGCGCGCGCGTGGCGTGCCACCTACCTTCTGCGTGTGCGCTGTCTGCGCGCCCAAAATCAACTGGAGTACCGAGCGGAGCTGTGGCAACTGGGGCGGCGCAGCGCTCTCTGGCAGGCGGAGGGTTTCCAAGGGGGTGGCACAGGAAACGGGGGCGAGGAGTCGAGCCTGCAGTCGTTGGCGCGCACGCTCGCTATGCGTCTGGACAACGAAGTATGGCAAGACCTGCCCACCAACCTCCCACCCCCACCTGAGCCAACACCCCCTGTGCCGGTGCGTCCTGAACCCGCCACACCGCCCAAAGACTTTGCAACCCTGCTTCAAACCTACCTCAAAGAGGGACGCTGGACGGAAGCCCTTCTGCCCTTACGAAGCCTCATTCATCAGAACCCCACCGATGTGCGCCTTCGTCTACAATTAGTTCAACTCTATCGGAACCTAAACCAGCGCGAGAGCGCCCTCCGAGAACTCGACTCTGCGCTTCAGTTGGCTCCCCAAGAGAGTGCGCTCCACTTAGAGCGGGCAAAGCTCCTGCGCGAGGGGGGCGACCTGCGCTCTGCGATCAGCGCACTTCAGTCCGCCCTGCAATCCAACCCCGATTCGGACGAACTGCGCTCGGCTCTGGTGGAGTGCTTGATTGAGGCGGGGCAAATCGCTGAGGCAGAAAATGAGCTCAGGCGCTGGCAAGGTGGCAGTCCGCCTCGTTCTTGGGCGAGCTATTTGTTGGTGGGTGCAACCCGACGCTTTGAACCGCTTCCCGCTCAACCCATCACGCTGAATGAGGAGGGAATGCGGGTCTGGTTTCTGGTTGTCAGCGGCGCCGTCACCGACCTCGCCAGCGAACTGCTGGAGATGCGCCAGCAGGCTCGTGCCGACACACCGAACTGGCGCGATTTGCAATCGCGTGCCGAACGACACACGCTTAGTATCCTTCGGTTAGGAGCGTGGCTGGAGGCGGTTCAACCCAGCGAGGCTCTGCGTCAATCAGTCCAGCGTTTGCGCTTCAGCGCCCAGTTGTTGAGTCAATCGTCTCAGCAGATGGCACGATATTTGCTCCATCGTCGTTCGGAGGATGAGGAGCGCGCCAGCCTGTTGCGCCTTGAGTCCCTGCGTGAACTGGAAGCAGTGCGAAACGCGCTCCAAGCAACGACGCCATGAGTGATTGGGTTTGGCTAATGATGGCTCTGTGTGCCTTGCTTGGAGGGATAGGAATCGCCTACGCCAACTGCCATCGGCGGAGTGGGTGCCTCTTCACGCAACCACCCCTGGAACCCGACACCCGAGTGCGACTGACTGTCGGCAACAAGCTATTCACGACCCTACTGCACCATCTGGAGGGCGAGACCCTCTGGCTCGTTCCCCCGTTGCAGATGGGGTTGCCTGTCTCATTCGTGGAGGGCACTTCCGGCAAATTGGAGGTTGCCTTGCCTTCGGGGATTTATTCGGCTTCCATTCGGTTCACCGAGCGCCGTGTGAAGCCGTCGTTGCTAGGGTTTCAGGTGACCTCTGCGTGGCAACGCACCCAACGACGCCAACACGAGCGGGTTCCCCTCTCGGATGAGGCACAGGTCGAAATCCAGACCGCCCAAGAGCGCTGGATTGGTTGGGTGCAGGATGTCAGCGCGGGTGGACTGCGTGTTGCCTGCCCGACGGCTATCGCCGAGGGAGCTCAAGTTCAGCTGGGCTTGCCTTCCTACTTGGCGCGCGGTTCATCTGCCGAGCGAGTGGCACGCGTGGTGGATTGCCAACGCGGCTTACATCACACCAGCTACACCTATATCCTGCGCCTTGCGTTCACCGATGGCACACTCACGACCTGACCTGTCTATCATCATCGTCAGTTATAACACGCGTGCGCTGTTGCGTGAGTGTCTGGCTTCGCTTCAAGAGGCTTCGCAGGAGGTATCCACCGAGATTATCGTGGTGGACAACGCCTCTTCGGATGGAAGTGCGGAGGTGGTGCGCACCCAGTTCCCCCAAGTGTGCCTGATTGCGAACGCCGAGAATTTGGGCTTTGGGGCAGGGTGCAATCAGGGATTGAAGCGGGCTTCAGGGCGATACGCGCTCTTGCTCAACGCCGATATTCGTGCCACCGAGGGGGCACTGAAGCGATTAGTTGCGTTTATGGATACCCACCCTGAGTTTGTGGCTTGTGGTGGGCAGTTGCGCTATCCCGATGGGCGCATCCAGCCCTCCTGCGCCTCCGAGCTGACACTGTGGGCAGTGTTCTGCGAACAGGCATTGTTGGAGAAGCTGTTTCCCCGCACTCGGCTGTTTGGGCGCTACTGGCGCACTTGGTGGGATTTTAGTAGCACCATAGAAACTGAGCAGGTGATGGGCGCCTGTTTGATGTTGAGGCGGGTTGGGGTTGAGGATACGAACCTGCTCCCACCTCCTGAGAGGCGAGGGGGAAGCCAAACCTCGGTTCCCCCCGTTTACGGGGGGAACCTTACGGAGGGGGGTACTCTATTTCAACCTCCATTCCCTCTGTTTGATGAGGAGTACTTCCTCTATTGCGAAGACACCGACCTCTGCTATCGGTTGCGCCAAGCAGGGGGCAAGATAGCCTATGTCCACGATGCGGTCTTCATTCATCACTTAGGGGCGAGTGGGGCGCCACGGCGTGCAGAAATGGTCATCTTGTACAATCGGGGCAAAGAACGCTTCTTCCGAAAGTTTCATGGGGGTGCCCAAGCCATAGCCTGCTACTGGCTCAATCAGGGAGGTGCGCTCCTGCGAGTCGGTATCGGTCTGGTGCTTACCCTGCTCACTCTGGGACGGGCGCCCCGCTTTCGCGCTTATCTGAAGACCTTCTGGAAGGTGCTGGGGCGAAAAACGCATTGAAAACACCGCGCAACTGTGGAATAAACTTCGTATGCCACTGTGGCTAAGGAACGGACGCAGAGTTGCCGGTGTGGGTGTCCAGCGCCTGCGTCATCTCTATGCCCGTATTCCTGTCGGGTTGAGGTTTGTTCTCCTGCTATCACTCACGATTCTGGGGCTTCACATCCCTTATCGGTGGTACAGCTCAGATCAGACTAAGCAGATTCTGGAAACTCAGCATCGTATCGCACTCTTACACCAGCTGAAATCGGCGCAGATGGCACTCAAGCAAGAGATGAAGCGCTTCCACCGCCACGCCGAAGATTATGCCGTCTGGAACGACGCTGTGTCCGCTATTCAGCGCAAAGATGCTGACTGGCTAACTACTAATGTTTGGGAGTGGGGGGTTGTCCATCTGGGTTATGAGAGCACTGCTGTGTGGGATGCGGAGGGTTCCCTCCTCGGTCATGCTGGGATGGCTCCCCACTTGCTTATTACTGGAAATGACCTGTACTCACTGGCACGGCGTGGTGTTGGGGATGTGGGGCTTGTGCGGATGGGGGAGCGCCTCTTTATGGTCGCCTGTGTGCCCGTGCGCGACGAACAGATATCCTCTAAAGTCTACGGGGTGATGCTCTTCGCCAACGAGATAGACAAGAGCACGCAGCTCGCCTTGTGGGGCACAAGTAGTATTCCGATTTCTCTGAAGCCCCTTCCTGAGCAGAAGGCTGAACCGCCCCAAACGGTTCAAAGTGAGCGAAAAGGTGGTCAAAACTTGTCGTTCTCCTATCCGATTAAGAACCCAGAGGGGCATTGGATAGCCAACCTGACTGCTTCAATCGCTCCCTCACAGAGTCTTTCTGTCCGTGAGTCGCTTCGATACGCCCAGTACGGCTCGTGGGTCTTGAGCGGAATCATCACGATTGGCGCCAGTTTGATGATGGTCGTGTTCGTGCGTAGGCACCTACAGCCGTTTTTGTATGTGGCGAGCCGATTAGCTCGAGGGGATTGGACGGCACGCGTGGACTATCCTGCCCGCGATGAGTTTGGCTACTTGGCTCAGGTGTTTAATCGGATGGCGCAGAATCTGCACCAATCGTTTGAGTATCAAGAGCGTCAGCGAAAGGAGATTTCGGCGCGCACCGCCGAGCTGGAATCGCTTCATCAGCACCTGCAGACACTCAACGAGGAACTTCGCCAGAAGAACCTGCAGTTGGAACTCGCGGCGCAGACCGATGGTTTGACGGGGCTGTGGAACCACGCAGCATTCCAGTTAGCGTTGCGCAACGAGATCCAGCGCGCCGAGCGTCTTCGTCAACCCTTGAGCCTGATTATGTTGGATGTAGATTACTTCAAGCAGTTCAACGACAACTACGGACACCCTGCGGGCGATGAAGTCCTGCGTCAGGTGGCGGAGGTCTTACGCCGGCACGCGCGCCCGTACGACATCGTCGCACGCTATGGCGGGGAAGAGTTCGCGATTATTCTCGTCAACACCGAGCTGGAGATGGCACTGCGCGTCGCCGAGCGGTTCCGCCAGGCAATCCAACAGATACCGAACCTGCCAGCACCCGTCACCGCCAGCCTTGGGGTTGCGGAGCATCGTTTCGGCGCGATGCCTGCCAGCCTCCTCTACAACGCTGACTCAGCGCTCTATATCGCCAAGCGCTCGGGACGCAACCAAGTCCAATTTTATCAAGAGGGGTCAGGAACCTCTGAACAGCAACAAGAGTAGATGAGAGCGTCTGTTTTTGAGCAAGACGCTCCATCAATCTGGCTCTGTCAGAAGCTCAGTCCGTAGGTCGTGCTAAAGTAGATGACCTTCGCTTGGATCCCCAGTTGAAGGCGCAGGTTGTCGTCGTAGACATAGCGCAGTGCGCCGTTGGTATCCACACCGTTGTACTCGCCCACGAGACTGAAGTTGCGCGTGAGGAACACCTCTCCCCCGCCGATGACCTTGTCGCGAAAGATGCCGGTACCGTATCCGATATGCAAGCGTAGTCCCACGACATCTTCGGGAGCCTCTGAGGGGACTCGTATGTTAACGCTCGCAATTCCGTACACCGTGTTGTCAATGGCGTCGAATGGGTCGATCGTTCCGAAAGCGACCTCCAGCCAATCAAAGTTTTGGGGGAGCAACAGTACCTTTGCGGTAGCGATGACCTTGTTGCGGGCGCCCTCACGGTCGACGAAGGTGCCTCCGACCTCTACGCTGTCAAAGATACCCCAGTTCAACGAGACGGTACGAACATCCTTGCCCAACGAGGTGCTGAGCTGGAAGCGGTCAAACCGTGTCGGGGTAGAAGTGGGCACGGTAATCAGCCCAGTCGGTCCGAGCAGTGTGTTAACGCGAATGGCGGGATTCTCTCCTCTGGGCTCTACTTGAGCCACCGCCAGCGAAACCATCAAAATCGCTCCTGCAAGTAGTATCAGACGCATTTGAACCTCCTTGTACGCTCATTATACCCCTCAAAGCCAAAACAGATAGGGGAAAAACGCCTCTCGTTCAGTCGGTTTTTAGGGTATATTAGAGTTGTTTCTAAGGGGTGTTTTGTGAAACCGAACCGTTGGATACCTTATGGAATCTTGTTGTTGGGCGTTGTCGGCTTTTTCGGATGGCTTAGCCGAGAGCAAGCGCGAGCGGACGAAGTCCTCAACAGTGAACTGTACTATGCCTTTCCACCTGCGGAACAGCTTCCACCTGATTTAGCCGGCGAACCGGAGCAGAGGTTAGCGCAGTTCGCCGAGCTGTTTACGAGGCGGTATCGTCAGGTGGATGTGCCCTTGCGAGTGCGGGTGCTGAAGGATAAGGAGGGGAAACCTTACCTGCGTTTGGGCGTCGCGATTATCGTGCCCCGCTGGTATGTAGCCCGAACGGCACGCACGCTCTGGAACGAGGCACGCACGGTGATGGACGAGGAAGTGCCTATCCAGATACACGAGACTTATATCTTCGGGCAGTCGCGTTGGATTGGGGAGTGCGTTCGCGTGCCTCAGAGTTCCGAGATATTAGTGCGCCTTGTGCGCTGAGCCTACTGCACGCCTAACCAGTGCGCCTTCGCGTTGTCAATCTGGCGGGTTCCGTTGGGTAGCACGCGCACCGTGCCTATGAGGGCTACGCGGTCGCCCCGTTGCCACGGTAATCGGAACTCGCTTAGGTTTACCGATGCCGTTGTCCCACTCAAAGGGTCGCGCACGATGAGCGTCTGTTTTGGCTCTAAGCAGTCCTCTGCCACCTCTTTGCCCACCAGAAACACGCGCGTGCCCTCAGGCAGGTCGTTCAGGCTTGCGAGGCGGTTGAGGCGCACCGCCATGCTCTCGCCCATCACGCGATGATGTGCCGAGACGATGCCCGCCGTGATTCGGAGGCTCTCCAACACTTCGGTCGGTATCCCTTCGGCGCGAAACACCACCCGATAAGTGCCCTCAGGCAGATTGGCAAGCGCGTAGTAGCCCGTGCCATCAGTTGTGGCGGTGCGGAATAGCGTGCCCTCGCGATACACATCCACCGTAGCGCCGTCCACTGGGGTAAGGTCTTTGCCGTACAGAAGGAAGCCCACCAGATGCCCTGTGGTGGGGATGCGCTTCCAGGGCATCGGTGGGGTGGGAAGCCATCGCTCAAAACGCCCATTCAGCGCCTGATAAAACGGTTCTTCATACAGGATGCGCGCCCCTTCCTCCGTGCCGTTCCCGCTGGTCGCCGCGTAGGAGAAGAAGTTCACGCCCACCACGCGGTTGCCTTGCGCTGAAGGTTCCAGCGCCAAGTCTATCTGGCGAAGGGTGTTTTCGTAGGTATTGAGGTAGTTACCTACGCCCACGACGCCGTGCCGACCGTACTGGTGGTCTTTGAGGAAGCGTATCCAGTTCTGGTAGAACTCGGAATGGCGCGGGTTGGCTTGGTTGTAATAGACCATCGGGATTGCCATGTCCAAGATGCCCTCTTCAAGCCAGCCCCGCCAATCTTGGAACACATTATTGTAAGCCGAGCGGTTGACCCAGTCGGCGGTGTCTTTGGGTCCGTCGCCCCAGGTGATGAGCGCTCCCGAAACTTTCACTTGGGGCTTGATTGCCATCACTTGGGTATAGACCTTACGCACGATAGCCGAAACTTGGTTGCGTCGCCACTGTTTCCAAAGCGGGTCGCGTGGTTCGGGTTTGCCCGTGCGGTTGTGGATGCGGTTGAAGCGTGCAACGCTCACGGGGTTGTAGCCCCACTCTTCGCCCGTGTAGCGGATATAGTCAAAGTGGATGCCGTCCACATCGTAGCGACGCACGATGTCCAGCGCCACCCGTGCGAACCATTCGTTGCTCAGTGGGTGCCCCCAGTCCATCCCGTAGCCGACAGGGGTGATGCGCTCGCCGTTGATGTTCTCGGTCTGGATTTCGGGGTATCGGTTCAAGATGTGTTTGGGGTCGGGGGGCCAGCTGCTTCCGGGCCAAACAGGGTGGCAGTTGAGCCACACATGGACTTCTATCGGGGGTGTGTCGTTGTGAGCCTTCTCTATGAGGTAGGCTAAAGCGTCAAAGCCCGCTTGCTGGCTGGTGGCAAACGGCTCTAAAGGGGAGAGGTAGTGAGCATCGCCACGCTTGCGCATCTGTACGATGACTGCATTCATGTTCGCTTGGCGCACACGCCGAAGCAGGGCATCCACCTGTTCGGGGGTATGGAACCCTTCGTTGAAGCCGTCTACCCAAAATCCGCGAAATTCGCTATCGGTTGTGGTTGCGGTGCTCATCATCATTAGCATCCCTACGACGGCACCCAGCGCTCGTCCGTGCCACATAGGGCAATTGTACCTACTTACCGATGCAGAAGTCCCGAAAGATGCGGTTCACGAGTTCGGTATCTAAGGTTTCGCCTGTAATCTCGCCCAGCGCCAGCCACGCCGAGCGCAGGTCCACGGCAATCAGGTCGGGAGGTAGCCCTCGTTGAAGGCTTGCTTGAGCTGACTGCAGTGCATCCAGCGCCCTGCGAACCGCCTCGGCGTGGCGCTGATGCACCAGCAGTGGCGATTCGGTCTGCAGATGGTTCAGATGAACCGCTTGGAGCATCTTGGCGTGCAGTTCGGTTAGCCCTTCGCCTGTGAGAGCAGAGAGGTAGCAGGTGCTGATGGCTCCCTCCCCCTGCGTTAGGGGGAGGGTTGGGGTGGGGGGTTCTGAGTTGACCTCACCCCCTGACCCCCTCTCCGTAAACGGAGAGGGGGAACACCCTGCCTCACCCCCCTCTCTGCTTGCGGAGAGGGGGGACGGGGGGGTGAGGTTCTCTGAGGTTGCCCTCACCCCCGACCCCTCTCCCGACGCTGCGGGAGAGGAGCGCGATTGGCTCCCCCCCCCTGCACTAAGGGGGAGGGTTGGGGAGGGGGTTTCTGAGTTGACCTCACCCCCTGACCCCCTCTCCGTAAACGGAGAGGGGGAATCCCCTGCTTCGCCCCCCTCTCTGCTTGCGGAGAGGGGGGGTGGGGGGGTGAGGTTTTCTGAGGTTGCCCTCACCCCTGACCCCTCTCCCGACGCTGTGGGAGAGGGAGGGCTGGGGTGGGTGAGGGCTGGCAAGTTCACCAAATCCACCTTGTTCCACACCCAAATGCACGGACGGTCGGCAGGGAGCTGGGTCAGGATTTCGCAGTCGGCTTCGGTAAGCCCCTCACTGGCATCCATCACCAGCAGGATTAGGTCAGCCGTTTGCACTGCTCGCAGAGTGCGCTCAATTCCCATCTGTTCCACGAGGTCGTTGCTCTGGCGCAGTCCTGCGGTATCCACCATCACGAACGGCACGCCCCCGATGCGGGCGGTCTCCTCAAGCGTGTCGCGGGTCGTGCCTGCGATTGGCGTGACAATCGCACGCTCCTCGCCCAGTAAGCGGTTCAAAAGCGACGACTTGCCCACATTCGGACGCCCCACAATTGCGGTGCGCACGCCCTCACGCAAGAGCCTGCCCCCCACCGCGGTCTCCAGAAGCGTCTGTATCTCAGTTTGCAGGGAATGAAGCGTCTTGCTCAGCGTCTCGGCGTCCAACTCCCCAATCTCCTCTGAGAAGTCTATCACAGCCTCCACTTGGGCTAACACACCCAGCACACGCTCAGAGAGGTGGCGTATCTGTTTGGAGAGTATGCCCTCGTGCAGGGCAATCGCGGTGCGATGTTGGGCATCGGTGCGGGCACGAATAAGGTCAGCTACCGACTCGGCTTGTGCCAAATCCAGTTTGCCGTTGAGGAAGGCGCGCTGAGTAAACTCGCCTGGCTCGGCGGGGCGCGCGCCCAAACGCCAAGTGAGCGCCAGCACCCGATTCAGCAGATGAGGGCTACCATGGCAAGAGAACTCCACCACATCTTCACCCGTGTAGCTGTGGGGGGCACGGAAGGTCAGCATCAGGGCGTGGTCTAACACCTCGCCCGTTTCGGGGTCTACCAGCTTGCCGTAGTAGACACGGTGGCTCTGGAGTGGTTTGCGCTGAGGGCGTTGGAACATCTGCTCGGAAATGGCGAACGCCTGCTTCCCACTCAGGCGCACGATGCCGATGGCACCCTCCCCAGCGGGCGTGGCGATAGCCGAAATCGTGTCGCTTCGCACAACAAAGAAGATACCCCCTCGCACAGGTATAATTTGCTTGTCATGAGCAAGGCGTTCATCCCGTCGGAAGCGGTCGCCACCCAAGTGGAACGCACCGAAGAGGGCACTATGATTATCAACATAGGTCCCCAGCACCCCAGCACGCACGGCGTCCTACGCGTGGTGTGCGAGCTGGATGGGGAGCGTATCGTCAAAGCGGAGTGTGTCATCGGCTACCTCCACACGGGGATGGAGAAAGAGGCGGAATACCTCACCTACCACAAAGCCCTGCCGATGACCGACCGTATGGACTATCTCTCGGCGAACAATAACAACCTTGCGTTTTCGCTCTCCATAGAGAAGATTCTGGGGTGCGAAATTCCCCCGCGCGGTCAGTACCTGCGGGTGATATTAGCCGAGCTGTCGCGCCTTGCGAGCCACTTGGTGTGGATTGGCACGCATGCGATGGACTTGGGGGCGATGACCATCTTCTTTTACGCCTTCCGCGAGCGCGAGAAGATTTTAGATCTGTTTGAGATGATGTCGGGCGTGCGCATGATGCCCAGTTGGATTTGCCCCGGCGGGCTTCGGGGCGATATGCCCGACGGGTTTGAAGACCGACTGCGCCAACTGCTGAAGGAGCTGCCGAAGGCGATCGACGATATCGAGGGCTTGCTGAGCAACAACCCCATCTGGCGCGAGCGCACCATAGGCGTAGGCACACTGACCACCGAAGAGTGCTTCGCGCTGGGTGTGAGTGGTCCTACCATTCGCGCCACAGGGCTGGCGTGGGACATCCGCAAGAGCAACCCTTACAGCGGGTACGAACAGTTTGAGTTCAACATTCCTATCGGCAAGCATGGGGATGTGTATGACCGCTATCTGGTGCGCATGGCGGAGATGCGCGAGAGCCTCAAAATCGTCCAGCAGGCGATTGACGGTCTGCCCAGCGGACCTATCAACACCAGCGACCTCAAGGTGGTGCCTCCACACCGTGAACAGATTGACACCTCGATGGAGTCGCTCATTCACTGGTTCAAAATCCACACGGAGGGGTTCCGCCCGCCTGTGGGCGAGGCATATGTGCCGATTGAATCGCCGAAGGGTGAGCTGGGCTTCTACTTCGTGAGCGACGGCACGAACCGCCCCTACCGAATGCACACTCGTGCCCCCAGCTTTATGAACCTCCAATCGCTGGAGAAGATGGCGGTCGGGCGCTTGATTGCCGATATGGTGGCGCTGATAGGGAGCATCGACATCGTGCTGGGCGAGATCGACCGCTGAGTGAGAACGGTCTATGATTATCGACATCAGCCTGAGCCTGCGAACCCCGATGCCTATCTATCCGGGCGATGCGGAGTATCGGTTGGAGCCGATGTTGCGCATCGCAGAGGGCAAGGTGTGCAACCTGTCGCGCCTG
>OGCI01002513.1_pt1 | contig 11998 bp, 9 predicted proteins | sample 1570021 | NCBI WGS metagenome assembly OGCI01 (sample SAMN06264664, study PRJEB24512) | hot springs metagenome | isolation source: Hot spring water | place: South Africa: Tshipise | collected 2015-06-21
ATATCAATAATAAAAAATATTAGTAAGGTAATTAAATAAATTTTAATAAACATATTTATTTTTAAATAATAATTTTAATTTTAGCATTTCTAGAAGTTTTGTTTTTTAGAGATTGTTATAATAAAATAAAAATAATTTATGAAATTGGTTAATATTAATCAAAAAATTTCTCTTAATAAGTTAAAACAGATGTCTTTTAAGATATTTGGAGGATTAGTTAAAGCAGTAGTTGATATTGAAAAGGAGATTATGGTAATTGATGGCGAAATGCATGCTGATGAAGAGAAGTTTTTACTTGATAGTGGTTCGCAACAAGATAATTTATGGGGAATTAATCTGTATCCTGATTTTTTTGGTAAGGATAATTTTATTGAGTTTGATTCAATAATTAATATTAGACCACGATTAAATAATCTTTCTTGTGAAGTGAAAAATGAAAATATTAGGAAAAAAATTATCGAGATTGTTAATAAATTAATTATAAAATGAAATTCTTTCATCAAGAGATTATTGATAAATGGAGTAGTTATTCTTTACTTGAGCAGATGGCAAATATTGGAGTTGAAGTTAATCGGGCAATTAATTGGAAAAAGAAAAATAACTTAAAGATGAGTATAAACGCTTTTTATCGGGCAATTGAGTTAATTGATTTAACTGCTAATGATAAGAAAAATAAAAACTCTCTTAAAGAGATTTTAAGATTAAAAGAGCTTTTAGGCAATTATTTTTTAGGTGATAATATCTATAAATCAATAGATGAATGGTGGGAAAAATATTTTTATCCTTTTAATTTAGCAATTAGAAAAGATAAATAAAATTAAAAGCTTAACCTTAACTTGTCGAAGTGTCCAGGGGGGAGGATTCGAACCTCCGCAGCCGTGAAGGCGACAGTTTTACAGACTGTTGCGATTGACCACTCCGCCACCCCTGGAGAGCATCAATATTATAGCAAAAAACGTGGAAAGTTTAGAAATATCGAGTTTCTTAAATTGATTTAAATTAGTTGGAAATAATTAAAATCGATTGAATTGAAATTATTGTATTAATTTAGGATAAACCTGATAAGTTCACTAGTGGGTTATAGCAATAGTTTAAAATAAAACAAAAACCACTAAAAAAAATCAGATTAGGTTGTTGATGAATCAACTAGTTCTGTTCTTATTAATAAAACATTTTTTTCATTTTAGTTTTTCATTTTGACATTTGCTTTTTAATTTTTAATATAATATAATTATGATTCATAAGATTAAAGTTTCGATTATTGGTTGTGGAAGAGTAGGAATTACATCTGCGTACACTACCTATCTTGCTAATAAAGTCAGTGAAATAATTTTATTTGATAGAAATAAAGAGAGAATTGAAGCGGAAAGATTAGATTTTTTACACAGTTTACCATTTTTAGGGACTACGACAGTTAAGATAGCACAAGATTTATCAGACACCAAAAATAGCAATATTGTTGTTTTTACAGCTGGTGTTTCTCAAGGAAATCAGTTTCAATCAAGATTGGCCTTAGTTGATGAAAACACTAAGATATTAGAAAACTTTTTACCAAGAATAGTTGAGTATTCACCAAATAGTGTAATTATTATCGTTTCTAATCCAGTTGATGTTTTAACTTATAAAGCTTATAAAATAGTTAAATTACCTCGGGGAAAAATTTTTTCAACTGGAACTACTTTAGATACATCTCGATTTAGATTTTATTTATCAGAAATTACTAAAGTTAACTCAAAGAGCATTCATGCTTATATTTTAGGTGAACACGGTGATAGTTCTTTTCCGACAATCTCATCGTCAAATATTGGCGGTCAGTCATTAATCTCTTTTCCGGGAGTTACCGAAGATCAGATATGGGAGTGTTATAAAAAAGCAAAAAATGCTGCTTATGAGATAATTGCTGGTAAAGGAGCCACTTATTATGCAATCTCAGTTGTTATCAATGAAATAATTGAGGCAATTATTACTGATAGTAAAAGAGTCTATCCATTATCAGTTCCTTTAGAGGGAGAGTATGATTTAAGTGATGTTTCTTTAAGTGTTCCCTGTGTAATTGGTAAAGAAGGAGTAGAAAAAATTATTGAAGTAGATTTTTCAGAAAAAGAAAAAGAACTGTTATTTAATTCAGCTAAAGTTATTAAATCCTATTTATAAAAATCATTTAATTAATAAAACAATCTCTCCTTTAAATTTTTTATTAATAAAATTTTCAGGTTTTCCTTGAAATACTTCTTCAAATTTTTTTGTTAATTCTCGAGCAATAACAATATCTGGGTTCCAATTTAATTTTTTAAAACATTGAAATGATTCATTAACTCTCAATGGACTTTCATAAAAAATAAAACAAATTTTAGGAAAAAGGTTTTTGATAATTTTTAGATTTTTAAAAAGTTTAATTTTCTCATTAGTTTTTTTTGGTAAAAATCCCAAAAACATAAATTGGTTTGGATCAAAACCAGATAAAATTAAAGCATTAATAAAAGCAGTTGATCCGGGAATAACTGTTATTGGTAGATTTTTTTTTAGACAATAAGAAACTAATAAAAAACCAGGATCAGAAATTAATGGTGTTCCTGATTGAGAAATTAAAGAGATATTTTTATTTTTTTTTAATAAATTAATAATTTCTGGTAGCTTTTCTAACTCTTTTTCTTTATAATAAGAGATTAGTTTTGGATTTTTATTAAGATTATTTAATTGAGGAAATTTTTTTTTAATAGCTTGAAGAAGAGTAAAAGCTGATCGAGTATCCTCAGCTAAAATATAGTCAGAAGAGATTAAAGTTTTTCCTTGACGAATTGAAAGATCGTCTAAATTACCAATTGGAGTTGAGACAATATATAACATAAATAAAATGAAAGAATTTTTAATTAATTTTGTTAACTCATCGGTTAACTCAAGTAACAGTCTTGTTATACTGTTTATTTTATCATTTGCTGAGTCGTCTTTTTTTCCAATTCCACCTGATACTTTAATGATCCCTTTAGCTTTATTAAATCCAAAATTAGCCTTATTTTATGCCTTGTTGACTACGGTAGCTTCAGTGATTGGTGGTGTTTTTGGTTATTTTGTTGGTCTAAAAGGTGGTCGGCCAATTGTTAAAAAAATTATCTCTGATGAGAAGCTTTATCAAGTAAAACTGCTTTATCAAAAATATGATGTTTGGGCAGTAGCAGTAGCTGGTTTTTCACCGATTCCTTATAAAATCTTTACTATTGCTGCTGGTTTATTTGAGCTTAATTTAAAAAGATTTATTATCGCCTCAATTATTGGTCGAGGCGGTCGGTTTTTTTTAGTCGGTGGATTAATATTTATTTTTGGCGAAAGTATTAAATATTTTTTAACTAAGTATTTAGAGATATTTATTATTGGTTTGACCATTCTTCTTATTGGAGGATTCATCTTTATTAATAAAATCCTATCAAGAAAACATCAGTAATATTCTTTTAATTGGATTTAATTTTTGATAAAATAAAAGGTTAATCATTTTTTAATTATGTTTAAAATTAATTCTTCTTTTAAATCAACTGGTGATCAATTTCAGGCGATTGAAAAGTTAGTTCAAGGAGTTAAGTTAGGTTTGAAGAATCAGGTACTTTTGGGAGTGACTGGTTCAGGAAAAACCTTTACCATAGCTAATGTAATTGAAAGATTACAAATGCCAACATTAATTATTTCTCATAATAAAACTTTAGCGGGCCAACTTTATCAAGAGTTTCGTGATTTTTTTCCTAAAAATGGAGTTTCTTACTTTGTTTCTTATTATGATTATTATCAACCAGAAGCTTATATTCCTTCAACTGATACTTATATTGAAAAAGAAGCCCAGATTAATCAGTTAATTGATAAATTAAGATTACAAACAACGACTAATATTTTAACAAGAAAAGATGTGATTGTTGTTGCTTCAGTTTCTTGTATTTATAACATTGGTTCACCAGTTGAGTATGGTCGGTTTATTTTAGAATTGCAAGTTGGTCAAGAAACTAACTTTGAACTAATTACTAAAAGATTAGCGCAACTTCAGTATCAAAGAAGCGAGTTTGAGTTTAAACGAGGAACCTTTAGGATTCGTGGAGAAAGAATTGATATCCATCCAGCTTATGAGGATTTTGGTTATCGAATTTATTTAGAAGATTTTAAGATTAAAAAAATAGAGACGTTTGATCCATTAACAGGAAGAGATATTAAAAATGATAATATAAACAGAAAAATTATTATTTATCCAGCCAAACATTATTTAACTGATATTGGTTTATTTAATAAAGCAGAAAAACAGATTAGAGATGATTTAAAAAAAGAATCAGAAGAACTTAAAAAATTAGGGAAAATAATTGAAGCCCAAAGATTAGTAAGAAAGGTTAATTATGATTTAGAGATGATTAGAGAAGTTGGTTATGTTAACGGTATTGAAAATTATTCGCGTTATTTTGATGGTCGTTCTCCTGGTGATCCTCCTTATACTTTGTTAAACTACTTTCAAGAATCTTATGGAAACAATTGGTTATTAATAATTGATGAATCCCATATTACTCTTCCTCAACTTCGGGGTATGTATAATGGTGATTATTCAAGAAAAAAGACCTTAATTGATTATGGATTTAGATTAAAAGCTGCTTTAGATAATCGACCATTAAAGTTTGTTGAGTTTTTTCAAGCGCCAAGTCATTTAATCTATGTTTCGGCTACTCCTGATGATTGGGAAATAGAAGTATCTAAAAAAGAAGCTGAAAAAATTACTAATTCACCTCATAATGGTATTGTTGAACAGTTAATTAGACCAACAGGAATTCCTGATCCTGAAATAATTATTAAACTAACTAAACAAGAAATAATTGATTTAATTGAAGAGATAAAAAAAAGGATTGAAAAAAAAGAAAAAGTTTTAGTAACAACTTTAACAAAAAAAATTGCTGAGGATTTATCAAGTTATATCAAAGAAAAATATCCAGAGATAAAATCTGCTTATCTTCATTCTGATATAAAAACTCTTGAAAGATCTGATATTTTAGATGAGTTAAGGAAGGGAAGTTTTGATGTCTTAATTGGTGTTAATTTATTGAGGGAAGGATTAGACTTACCTGAGGTTTCTTTAGTGGCAATTTTAGATGCGGATAAAGAAGGTTTTTTAAGATCGAAAACCTCTCTGATTCAAACAATGGGAAGAGCAGCAAGAAATGTTAATGGTCAGGTGATACTTTATGCTGATGAAGTAACTAAATCGATTAAATTAACAATTGATGAGATAAAAAGGAGACGATTATATCAATTAGAATATAATAAAAAACACAGAATTATTCCTAAAACGATTTATAAACCAATTAGAGAAAAGATAGTTGAAAAAGATGATGATTGGTTAGTCTTTGATAAAAAAACTAGCTCACTTAGTGAGTTATTAAATATTAATCAAGAAAGTTTAACTCCTTATGACAAGAAAAAAATTATTAAAAAATTAGAAATCGAAATGAGAAAACAAGCAGAAATTTTAAATTTTGAAATCGCAATTAGAATTAGAGAAAAAATAAAAGAAATAAGAAATGGTTTTTAGTTCCTGCCTGCTGGTGCAGGTTTATTAAATTTTTAATTTTCAAATAAAGCTAAAATATGAGTTTTATTAAAATTAGAGGTGCTCGTCAACACAATCTAAAAAACATTTCTCTTGATATTCCTAAGAATAAATTAGTGGTGATTACTGGTATATCTGGATCAGGTAAATCGTCTTTAGCTTTTGACACAATTTATGCAGAAGGACAAAGACGTTATGTTGAGTCACTGTCTGCTTATGCGAGACAGTTTTTAGGAATAATGGATAAGCCAGATGTTGATTTAATTGAGGGTTTATCACCATCTATATCTATTGATCAAAAAACTATTTCTCACAATCCAAGATCAACAGTGGGAACAATTACGGAAATATATGATTATTTTCGATTATTATACGCTAGAGTTGGTCATCCTCATTGCCCAAACTGCTTAATTGAGATTCGTAAACTTTCTTTAGATGAAATTGTTTCTAAGATGTTTGAGTTAATTAAGGAAAAAATTTCTCAAGAAAAAACTGAGATTAAGAAGTTTGAGATTTTATCTCCAGTTGTTAGAGAAAAAAAAGGTGAGTTTAAAGAGTTTTTTGAAAATTTAAAAGTTAAAGGTTTTAATAAAGTTTTTATCGATAAGGAATACAAAGATCTTAATCAGGATATTAGTTTATTAAAAAATAATCGTCATAATATTGATGTTATTATTGATGAGTTTAATTTTAGTTTTTTTGACCTAAAAAAAGAATCAATTGTTGATAGTTTTAAAAAAAGATTAAGAACAGCTGTTGAGCAGTCATTAATTTTATCTGATGGCTTGGTAATTATCAAAGAGTTAAAAACTAATTATTCAAAATTATTTTCGGAAAGATTTGCTTGTCCAAAATGCAATCTCTCTTTACCTGAGATTGAGCCAAGAATGTTTTCTTTTAACTCACCTATTGGTGCTTGTGAACAATGTAAAGGAATCGGAACAATTTTTAAAATCGATCCTAAATTGGTTTTAAATGAAAATCTTTCTATTAATGAAGGAGGGATTCTTCCTTTTAATAAAATTTTTTTTCAAGACACTTGGTATATTAGATTATTGAAAAAGGTTTGTTTAGATGAAGGTATTAGTTTAGATTTGCCAATAAAAAAAATAACAGAAAAACAAAAACAGATTATTTTATATGGAACTAGAAAAACTTATCGAGTTTATGGTAAAAATCGTTTTGGTAAGGAAACAGTGATTTTTGAGTCTTTTAAAGGAGTAGTTAATGAGTTGGAAAGGCGTTATTTTGATTCAATTGGTGACTGGACAAGTGCGGAAATTGGTAAATATATGAAAGAAGAAGTTTGCTATCAATGTCAAGGGAAAAGATTAAAGCCTGAAGTTTTGTCAGTTACTATTAATAATGAAGACATTGCTCAATTAAGTAGTTACCCAATTGATAAACTTTATAATTATTTTTTGTCAGGAATTAATCAGATATTTAATGATTATGAAAAGGAAGTTGCTCAATCAATTATTAAAGAGATTTTAACTAGACTTAATTTTTTAAAAAGTGTTGGTTTATCTTATTTAACAATTGATAGAAAATCAGCGACTTTATCTGGAGGTGAGTTACAAAGAATAAGATTAGCATCGCAAATTGGTAGTGGGTTAACTGGAGTATTATATGTTTTAGATGAACCATCAATTGGCTTACATCCAAAAGATGTATCAGCCTTAATTGAAACTTTAAAAAAATTAAGAGATTTAGAAAACACAGTTTTAATAGTTGAACATGATCGAGAGACAATTGAAGCGGCAGATTATTTAATCGAACTTGGTCCGAAAGCAGGGAAAGGTGGAGGAAAGGTAGTTTTTCAAGGAGAGTTGTCTGAAATAAAAAAAGCTCATACTTTAACTAGTTTATATTTATCAAACAGAAAAAAAATTGAGTTGAATAATAGACCTTTAGATAGAACTAAAGGCGAGTTAATTATAAAAGGAGCTAAACAGTTTAATTTAAAAAATATTAATGTTTGCTTCCCTTTAGGTAATTTAATTGCCGTTACTGGCGTCTCTGGGTCAGGCAAGTCAACTTTAATTACCGAAACCTTATATCCGGCTTTAAAATATTATTTAGAAGGATATTATCAAGAAGAGATTGGTAGTTTTGATAAGCTTGATGGTTATCAGTATTTAGATAAAGTTTATTTAGTTGATCAATCACCAATTGGTAGGACACCACGGTCAAATCCCTCAACCTATGTTGGGTTTTTTGATGAGATAAGAGAGATTTTTTCTTTGACTTTAGATGCTAAAGCCAAAGGTTTTGGAAAAAGTCGGTTTTCTTTTAATATCAAAGGCGGTCGGTGTGAAAAATGTCAAGGGGCCGGTGTCTTAAAAATTGAGATGCAGTTTTTATCTGATATCTATATTACTTGCGATGTCTGCAAAGGTCGACGTTATAATGAGGAAACTTTAGAAGTTAAGTTTAAAGATAAGACAATTTATGATGTTTTGAAAATGACGGTTGATGAATCAACGGTTTTTTTTAAAGATTATTATAAAATAGTCTCTAAACTTAATTTTTTACAAAAAACTGGTTTAGGTTATATAGAGTTAGGTCAGCCAGCGCCCACCTTGTCTGGTGGAGAATCACAAAGAATTAAATTAGCTAAGGAGTTAACTCATAAAAGTACTGGTCGAACTCTTTATATTTTAGACGAACCAACTACTGGTCTTCATTTTTATGATATTGAAAAGTTAATTAATTCCTTAAAAGAACTAACCGATAAAGGTAATACGGTGATTGTGATTGAGCATAATTTAGATGTCATAAAAAACTGTCAGTATATTATTGATTTAGGTCCTGAAGGCGGGGAAAAAGGTGGAAAAGTAGTTTTTCAAGGAGAATTAAGAGATATAATAAAAGAAAAGCAATCTTATACTGGATATTATCTTAGAAAATTAAAAATTAAAAGTTAATGATGAAAGGTTTTTTATTAAAAAGTTTTTTTCTTTCTTTATTAATTTTTATTTTTTTAGTTGTTCGAAAAGTCTATGCAGCTGATTTTATTACTGATTATCAGATAATCTATGATTTAACTAACTTTAAAAACGATCTTTCTGCTAAGGTTAATTTGAATATAAAAATCACTAATTTAAAAAGCAATTTTTATATCGACAAATTTACTATTAGTTTTTCTAACAATACTAATATTGAAGAAATAGAAGTTTTTGACGATGGAGGAGTTATTCAACCGGAAATTCACTACTTATCAGAAGTTAAAAGAGTAGAAATGAGGTTTAATGATCCTAAAGTGGGTAAGGGGATAGTTAATAATTTATTTTTAAAATTTAAACAAAAAAATCTTTTTAAAATTAATGGTAATATTTGGGAGGTTTTTTTGCCGGTAATTAATAATCAGGAAGGAAATTATAAAATAAAAGTAATTCTTCCTCAGGATGAGGATAAAAAGATTTCGATTGCTAAACCAAAACCAACCTTGATTTCAGGAAAAGAAATTTATTGGGAAAATCCTAAGACAGAAGTTATTTACGCAGTTTTTGGTGACTATCAGACTTACAAAGTTGATTTGATTTATAATTTAAAGAATCCCCAGATAAGACCAATATTGACTGAGATTACTTTTCCACCAGACACTTTATATCAGAAAGTTTATCTTGATTTAGTAACTCCTTTACCTTTGGAAACTTATCAAGATGATGATGGTAATTTTTTGGGAAAGTATTTTTTAAATCCAAAAGAAGAAAAGAAAGTTATTTTTAAAGGTTATATTCAGATTTTTCCTCAATGGCGTGATGAAGTAAAAAAGGTTGTTAAGGAAAGAATAAAGAATCAGAAAAATTATCTTTTACAGACTTTTGATAAAAATTGGCAAATTAAAACCTTGGAAAAAATAAAAGATTTAGAGACAATTTCCGATATTTATTATTATGTTGTTAATAATTTGAAGTATAATTACCAGAAAATAAATTCTTCAGAAAAAAGATTAGGGGCAGAAAATACTCTTTTAAATCCTGATAATTCAGTTTGTATTGATTTCACTGATTTATTGATTGGGATTGCGAGGGAAAAAGGAATTACGACGCGGGAAATTCAAGGTTATGGATTTTCTTTTGATTCTAAAATTCAACCGCTTTCTTTATTAAGAGATATTTTACATTCATGGGTTGAGTATTATGATGAAAAAAATCAGATCTGGGTACCAGTTGATCCAACTTGGGAAAATACTTCAAAGATTGATTATTTCTCTTCTTTTGATTTAAATCATATTACTTTTGTTATTCATGGTAAAAAATCAGATTATCCTGTACCAGCAGGTATGTATAAGATTTCTGATTCAAAAGATATCTCAATTTTATCAACTTCTGAAAATTTAATTGAAAAAAGAAATTTGAAATTAACTAATGTTTCAATCCCTAAGACAATTAATGCAAATAAAAAACATCAAGGAAAAATTATTTTTACTAATCAAAGTAATGTTTACTTATATAATCAAAAAATTTTTTTAGAAAGTGATTTAAGGTTAAGTAAGAATGAGTTAACAATTTTGTCTTTAGCTCCTTATGAAAAAATTAGTTTTAGTTTTGATTTAGAGTCAACGAAGACAATTGAGAAAAAAAAAGCAACTGATTTAAAAGTATTCTTAAATAATAAAGAAGTATTGAATTATCCAATTAAAATTACTCAATTTAATTTTAAATTCTTATTATTTTTACCAATTTTCTTTTTTTTGTTTTTACTTATTAGAAAGAAATGATTGATATTAAAAAACTTAATCTGCCTTCAACTATAGGAGTTTATTTGTTTAAAAAAAAAGATCAATATTTATATATCGGCAAATCAATTAATATTAAAGCAAGAATAAAATCTCATTGGCAAAGTTCTTTATTTAATAAAAAAGAAGCCTTAATTTTTCAACAAGCAGATGGTTTAGAAATTAAAGAAACAAATAATGAATTTCAAGCATTAATTTTAGAGTCTTATCTTATTAAAAAACATCAACCAAAGTATAATGTTATTTGGAAAGATAATAAAAATTATTTATATATTAAAATTGATTTAAATAAAAATTATCCCAAAGTACTTCTTTCTCGAAAACCTCTTTTTTATCAACTAGAAAAAAATTGTTATTATTTTGGTCCTTTTTCCTCAACAAAGATTACCCAATCTTTAATAAGGGATATCAGAGAAATTATTCCTTTTTGCACCGAAAAAAAACTTATTAATAAGCCTTGTTTTTATAGCAAGATAGGATTGTGTCAACCTTGTCCAAATTATATTAATAGTTTAAAAGATGAGGTTTTAAAAAATAAATTTAAAAAAGACTATTTAAATAATATTAAAAAAGTAATTAATATTTTAGAGGGAAAGACAAAGAAAATATTAGATGATTTTTATAAAAAACTAAATCGATTAAAAAAAGATGAAAAGTATGAAGAAGCAATTTTAATAAGAAATAAGATTTATCGTTTAGAAAGATTAATTAGACACCCAACTATAGATAAATTTTTAGAAGAAGATTTTTCTTTGATAGAAAATAAGCAAAAGATGCTTAATCAGCTAAGAGAGTTTTTTAATAATTATTTTTTTATTAGTAAATTAGAAAGAATAGAATGTTTTGATATCAGTAATTTAAAAAAAAGAAATCAAACAGCCTCAATGGTGGTAATGATTAAGGGAGAGATAAGTAAGAAAGGTTATCGAAAATTCAAAATTAAAGATGTTGATTTGAAATCTGATTTTGAAAGATTAAAAGAAGTAATTACCAGAAGATTTAATAATAATTGGCCAAAACCAGATTTGTTAGCAATTGATGGCGGTGAACCACAATTAATAATTATTAATAAACTTTTAAAACAATTAAATTTAAAAATACCATTAGTGGGAATTGCTAAAGATCCTGATAGGTTAATTATTTATAAAAATGATGGTTCTTTTATAAAAATGATTTTAGAAAAAGAATCCTTTTTTAAATTATTAATTAACTTAAGAGATGAAGCTCACCGATTTGCTAAAGATTATCACCTTTATTTAAGAAGGAAGGAGATTTTGTTATAATATTCTTATGAGAAAGTTTATTCGAAAATTCATTTTTAGTTTAGTTGCTTTATATGTAACGAGTCTTTGGAATAAAGGCTTTATTATTGAGAATAATTTATTTATTTATTTTAGGACAGCTTTATTAATTGTTTTAATTTTTTATTTAATTAATCCGTTAGCAAAGTTAATTTTATTGCCTTTAAATATTTTAACTTTGGGTTTCTTATCAAGTATCTTTTCTTTATTTATTTTTTATTTTGTTTTAGTAAACCTTGCATTGGTAAAAATTACCAATTGGGAGTTTCCAGGTTTTTCTTTTGGTTTTATTAATCTTTCACCAATCTCAATTAATTTTTTAACCAATATTTTATTGGTCTCTTTTTCTATTAGTTTAATTATAAGTTTACTAGATAATCTAATTTA
>OGCI01002514.1_pt1 | contig 11989 bp, 12 predicted proteins | sample 1570021 | NCBI WGS metagenome assembly OGCI01 (sample SAMN06264664, study PRJEB24512) | hot springs metagenome | isolation source: Hot spring water | place: South Africa: Tshipise | collected 2015-06-21
AGACTGACCCAGCAAGAGCTTGCCGACTACGTGAGCGCTACCCGCGAGGCGGTCAGTCGCACCCTTTCCCTCTGGACGAAGCAGGGGTTCATCGACACGCGGCGCAAGAGCATCATCCTGAAAGACCCGAAACCTCTGGAGACGCTTACCGCGGAGATCGAGCGCTACCTGTGAAAAAAAGGTGGAAGGCTGATACCTTCCACTTGAGGAGCTGGATGGTGACCGTTTTTTGAGGTGTGATGTTACTTCGGCATGATGACGGAATCGATCACGTGGATGACGCCATTATCCGCCTCGATGTCGGTCTGTATGACGGTGGCGTCGTCCACCATGCAGGTTCCGCCCTCAACACGCACTGTGATGTTCTGCCCCTGAACCGTAGGCAGCATCTGGCTGTTGATAACATCCGACGCCATGAGCTTGCCCGGCACGACGTGGTAGGTCAGAATCGCCGTGAGCTGCTCCTTGTTGGCGAGAACCGCCTGCAGGGTCTCGGCAGGAATCTTCGCAAATGCCTCGTCGGTCGGGGCGAAGACGGTGAAGGGACCCGGACCGCTCAGGGTCTCCACCAGTCCTGCCGCCTGAACCGCCTGCACGAGCGTGCTGAAATTGCCCGCGCCTACCGCAATCTCCACGATGTTCGGCATCCGTGCACTCTCCTCCGCAGTGAAGTCTTGACTGGCTTTACGTAAAAAAGTCTGGCACGGGCGGTGATACCCCTTCCGTGATGTGCATCACACAGCGAAAAAAAGCAAAAAACGGTGCGGAGCGGAACGGGAGTTTGAAGAGCGCTAGCGGGGTAACCGCCAGCGCGCAGCACAAGCACTACCGTCGCATACGGCGATCGCGCTCAGAAGGACGGTTCAGCCTCGTCATCGTGCTGTGGAAGGTCTCACCGCTCTCCTCTGGCGAGCTGAAAGCGCACAGGTGCACCATGCGCTCTCGCGCCACCAGCGCCGAGCCGATAATTCCTGCAGCCCGAAACCGCACGTCCTCACCCTCCCCTACCGCAGGATACACCTGCGATTCGGCATGAGCCACGCGCTGCACGAAGTCCTGCACCGCCCCCAGCGAGATGGGCGTAGACTCCGGAGTGAAGAAGCTGATGGCATCCAGTGCTGCGGCGCGCAACAGCTTCGGGAAGAACGCCCATAAAGTTTGGGTGAAGTCGAACACACCGAGACTGGCGATGCCGCCGTTCATCACGAACAGTGCCCCCACCTGCCCCTCCAGAGGCTGTATTGCACGCTCGTAGTCCTGGAGAGATGCCTCATGGCGCGCATATATGTCCGCCATCGCCGACGTGGGCGAAAAGGCGTTCAGCATCTGCTGCCGTTCGTCCAGCTCATACCACATTTCCGCCTGGTCAGCCATCGCCTGCCCGGTGGCGATGCGTGTGTAAAATACCTGCTGGGACTTACGCGCCCGCATCGTGGCAGGCATCGCCTGTCGCGAGGCACGGAATTGAGGGCTGACGTGGTGCCAGCGCCCCTGCTCGACGCAAGTGAGCGGAATGACGATTGTCTGTTGCGCAGGCACCAGAATGGTCAGGTTCACCACCCGGTTCTGTTTCGCACCCACCAGCTCCTCACCGTCCATAATCAGCACCGCAAACTTCGCCTGATTGGTCACCTTGAGGTGGTTGACGCTACCCGCCCCGTGCACCTCGGTGACGGACACCAACCCCTCTTGCAGCGCTCTCTCCAATAGGAGGTAGTCTGGCTCGCCTGAAGAACCATCCACCAGAGGATACACGGTGAGGTTCTTGTGACTGACCGGCTCACCGATCGACAACCGTTTGAACACATCACTGATAGCCTGGTGCATCTGGGCAACGCCTCCTTAGACGTAATCGCTCATATTATATCATAGAGACATTTAGTTGTCAATACATAGAAATACAAAAAAGTAATAAGACAAAGTCACGGTTTATTTTGGCAGTTGTTAGCTGTTAACAAAACCCGCATCCTCTGCCAGCACGGCGTTGACGCCCCGCGCCGCACGATACAGCAGCACCACCACCTTCCGCTGACCGGCTGGCTTCCATGCGCGCACCAGATCCTCCGGTGTCTGCGCCACACCGCGCTTCTTGACTACGATGGTTCCAGCACCCAGCGCTCGCAGGCGTACAAACAGCGCTTTACGTGAATAGGGAAAATACTCCAGCACGCGGTAAGCACGGGCAAACGGGGTAGGCGTCAGCTGCTCGCTGGTGAGGTAGGCAATCTGGGGGTGCAGGAGGTTTGCGTTCAATTTCTGCGCCAGCTCGGGCACGAGCCGCGCCGCGACCACTGCCGGGTCGGGGTCGTACACCCACTGCATGGGCGGGCGCACGCCGGGAACGGGTGCACCGGATGCCGTTAGCCGCGCCTGCTCAGGGAGGATGAGGACACTGCAGGCAACACCCTGCCTGCACTCTCCGAAGGCGAGCAGCAGTTCCCGGCACTCACCCTCCACGGACACATACTCTCGCTCGCACCCGTCCGGGATATGTTCAACCGCAAGTGCCGGCGCCGCTTTCACCAGCGCACCACGAACCTCCTTTGCCAGCTGGCACACCGTCCGCCAGTCCGGCGACCACTGCTCTGGAGGCAGGAAACGCTTTCTCCCGCTCCGCCGTGCCGGGTCCAGAAACAGGAAGGGTGCCCGTTCCAACCGAAGGCGCAGGAGGTCGCCGTGCACCAGCTCGGCGCTGTCCCGCACAGCGTATGCATCGAGGTTACGTCGGGCAAACTGCAGGCTTAGCGCGTGCCGTTCTACCCCCACCGCCCGACCGCGTGCCGCCAGCGCGATAAGGTCGCCGCCGATGCCGCATCCGCCATCCACCACGGGCGCGCCCTGCGGAAAGCGCGAGGCGTGGTATTGCGCCGCTACCTGCGAGGAGCTCTGCTCGAGACCGTCGGGTGTGAACCACATCGAAGCGGCGCGGGAGAACTTGCGCTGGGCTGTGCGACGCAGGCGTATCTGCAGAACCGCATGAGCGGCGATTTCCGGCGAAAACTCGCGTCGCAGAGACAAGAGCAGTCGCGTCTCATCGGTGTGCGAGACCTCGAGGGCGCGAAGGATAGCCGTCTCCACCAGTTGCAGGTCGAGCACCTATCCCTCCGGGCGGTTCTCCCACACCTGCCAGTACGCGATGCCTTTTGGCAGAATGACCACCGCCATCACCACCGCACTGGGCACCACGAAGACGAGAAACTCCCCATATGAAGCCCCCAAGAAGAACATCAGCAGCCCCACGATCGCGCACGCCTCCGCGAGTGCCAGAGAAATCAGCGTGTTGGCGATGTATTTTTGCGGAGGCAGAAGGTCTGTCGCGCTTGAGGGAGACATCGCGTGAACGGTCAACCTTAACTGCGCCCACACGATGGACGCCAGCAGGACGAAGATTGCGAGCAAGCTGATGGGGAGTCGAATTGTCTCCAGTCCTTCGGTGACAGCGCGCGCACCACTGCTGTCCAGCGTGTATGCCAGCATGCCATACATCACCAGCGAGCCGATGAAGGCAAACACAATCGTCAACCACGTGAGCCGATTGGGGAGCGGTTTGTCATACACTGTGCCCACCTCCGGTATGGCGAGAGCGCGTGGGAATCGAACCCACCCGGGACGGGGGCAACCCACCCCGCAGACAGCTTTGAAGGCTGCGGAGGACACCAGTCCCCATGCGCTCTCATCTCAGTCTTCCAGCCACAGACAGACCGCCGCCAGGTCCTGCGCGCGGCCGCCCAGCTCCGCCGGCACCACCGTCAGCACCTGCCGCACCCGGCTCCACGCATGTACTTCCAGCGCACGGCGCAGCGGCTCCAGCACGAGGTCGCCCGCCTTCACTGCAATGGTCCCCAAAACCACGCGCTCCGGGTTGACAATCTGCGCCAGGTTGGCGATGCCGATGCCCATGTAGGTTGCCGCCTCTGTCAGCACGAAACGGGCGAAGATATCACCCGCCTGCGCGGCATCCACCACATGCTGGGCAGTCACCTCTTCCGGCGAGGTCATCTGCCACAGCGCGCTTTCGGGCGAGTCCCCTGCCAGCTCTCGCGCCCGCCTCGCGATGGAGGGTCCCGATGCCAGCGCCTCGAGGCATCCCCGCTTGCCGCAACCGCAGGGCGGACCGTCCTGCAGGATGGTGATGTGCCCGATTTCGCCTGCCAGGTCGTTGGTACCGCGGTACAGGCGACCGTCCAGTATCAGCCCACCGCCGATGCCCGTGCCCCACGTCATGAACACCATGTTTCGTGTGCCGCGCCCTGCCCCGAAGCGGTGTTCCGCCAGCGCGGTGGCGTTAGCGTCGTTTTCCAGCCGCACCGGCAGTCCGAACCGCTCCTCGAAGAGACGAACGATGGGCACGGCATCCCAACCGGGCAGGTTAGGCGGCGAGTAGACGATGCCGCGCAGGCTATCCAGCGGTCCCCCACACGAGATGCCGATTCCGCGAATCCCCTCACGTGAGACGCCCTGCATCACCGCTTCGCACATCTCAAGGAGCTGGTTCACTACCGCCTGCCAGCCCTCCCCTGCGCGAGTGGGTTGCCACTGCCGGGCGAGGATGATGCCCCCCGCGTCCGCCAGCACGCACGCTACCTTCGTGCCGCCGATGTCCACACCAACAATGCAGGGCGCTGTCGACATCGCTAACCGGGTTTTTGCTCAGGGAACAGCGAGCGGTCTTCCGGCTCGATAATCATGCCGGTGGTCTGAAGCCACGCCGTCGCGCGCTGAATCTCCTCCACCGATCCGTCCAGCTCCACGTAGGCGTATCCGCCGTCCTCGGTGAAGTTGGCGCGCTTCACGTTCACCACCACATTATAGTCTTTGCCCAGCCGCCACAGGAAAGGCTCTTTCACCTGCTCGGCTGTGGCGGTAATCAGCATTCGAAGTTTCGCCATGCTTGCCCTCGGTGTCTTCCACGAATGGTTTGCTGGTTTCAGGCAATGTGTGGTTTCGGTTTGCAACGAGCAGACTCCTGCAGGAACACTCCCCTGCCGAATCGAAGTACAGGTTGGTAAAAAGATGTCACATTGGGAGGAGAATATGTGGCTGACGATGTTACTGCTGGCAACCATGGGCGTTCAGGCGGAGAAGCCCGTAGAGACCGGTTTCCTCAACAGGGTGTACAAAGCGGATAGCGTGACGATGCCGTATGTAGTGTATGTTCCTCGCGACTACACTCCCACGAAGAAGTATCCCGTCATCCTGTTCCTGCACGGCGCGGGCGAGCGGGGCAACGATGGCATCCGACAGACGCAGGTGGGCATTGGCTCGGCGATTCGCTCCTACCCCGACCGCTTCCCGTGCCTCGTGGTCATGCCGCAGTGCCCGGCGGACCGCTGGTGGCGCGGCGAGGAGCTGGAAGCGGCATACGGGTGCCTGCAGCAGACGATGAAGGAGTTCTCGTGCGACCCTCAGCGCGTGTACCTGACCGGATTGTCGATGGGCGGCTTTGGCAGCTGGGAGATGGTGGTGAAGTATCCCGATACCTTCGCGGCCGCGATCCCCATTTGTGGGCGAGGCGACACGTCGCAGGCAGAAAAGATCAAGCACGTGCCCATCTGGGTCTTCCACGGCGACGCCGATAACCTGGTGCCCGTCGCCTTCTCGCGCGAAATGGTGGACGCGCTGAAGAAAGTGGGTTCCACGGTGGTAAAGTATACCGAGTTGCCTGGCATCGGGCACAACTCGTGGGACCCGGCATACAGCAGCGCCGAAGTGATGAAGTGGCTCCTTGAGCAGAAGAAACCGTAGACCGCGAGGCGCGCCGCACGTGGCGCGCCTCTCCCTTCCCCGTCAGGTTTCCAGCGCAAAGTTCATCAGGAACAACCAGCCGCGCGTCAGCAGCTCGCCGACGCCCAGCAGTGTGCCGTATACCCCGTCCAGATACAGCCGTGGATGCCACACCTTACCGCGCTTCAGCAGATTCCAGGCATCCTGCCATACCGCACGCGACTGCCCCATCCGCAGGTGCAGATACGTCAGGAACGCTACCACTCTGGCGATAGCGCGACGCTGACGCTGAACCTGTGCCTCTTTCGCCTGCGCCACGCTGGCACGCCACGCCTGCGCCCGCTTCGTCAACCAGGTCGCCCGCCATATCTTCTCGAACATAACTATCAGCTTCGCCACTTTCCACGAGAGTTCGAACGTGTCTTTCGTGCGTCGCCAGAAATACGCCAGGCGGCTCTCGATGGGGAAAGTGGAACGGCGTTCGGTGCGTGCTTTCAGGCGCCAGAAGCCCGTGATCATGGGGTGTGCCCCCTCGCAGTGCGTGGCGTAGGCATACCAGACGGCGTTCTTGAAGATACCCCAGTACGACTCGGGCGTTGCGCGCGTCAGCACCTTCGTCAGGTTTTCCACCGAATAGAAACGCTCCCACGCCTCCCGGTAGACCTTGAACCACTCGTCGGCGGTCATGTTGGGATGTTTCTGCGCCGCGTGGAAGCTGTCGTACTCGTTGAAGTCGGGGCTCATCCACTCGCCGCGGCGCGACATCTCCAGATGGTCGACCGAACCGGGCAGGGGCGTCAGCATGAAGAAGCTCGCCTGATCGGGCTGCACGACCTCCATCAGCGTCGTAATGTCCTGCCTCACCGACTCCACCGTGTCGTGCGGGAAGCCGATGATGTAGCTGGTGTGCACGGCGATGCCGTAGCGATGCCACGCCTGCATCATCTCTTCGTAGAAGTTCACCTTGTTCTGTCCCTTGGAAGCCGCCTTCAGGTTCTCGGCGTTGAGGCTCTCCAGCCCGATGAACACTTGCGAGCAACCTGACCGCGCCGCCAGCTCCACAAAGTCGGGGATGCGATACGACGGCACATCCACCTGCATCATGAAGGTGATACGAATGCCCTCTTCCTCGCGCAACCGGATGAGCCGCTCGAATATATCACGCCATTGCGGATTGCGCGACATGTTATCGTCGGTGAAAAAGTAGTGTTTGATGCGGGGATAGTGTTCGCGTACGTGCTTCTCGATCAACTCGGGAGACCGGTACCGCATGAAATTGCCCTGCACGTGGATGATGGTGCAGAAAGAACATTTGAACACGCACCCGCGCGAGGTATCCATCGTGCCAGCATACGGAAGCACGAACCTCTTGGCGACACTGTCGTCTACCAGCGGCGCAGCCCACTCCTTGCTGAGGTCTGGCAGTTCGCCCAGCCAGTACACCGACTTCAGCTTGCCGTTCAGTGCGTCGGTCAATACCTCCTCGAGCCGCCCTTCTGCTTCGCCAGCGAAAAGGCTGATGCCCCGTTGTCGCAGCTCCTGAAGTTCAGGCGTTAACCCGAGAAGCGCCAGCGACCCGCTGATGTGGAAGCCGCCCATAATCACCATCGCGCCCAGCTTGCGGAAGCGCAGCGCCAGGTCAACTGCGCGGGGAAACTGGTTCGTCTGCACGCCAACCAGCCCGACCAGCGTGGGCACGCCGGCAATAGCCCAGCGGCGCATCACCTTATCGGGCACCACCAGCTGCACCGTCTCATCGATCAGATGCACCTCGATGTCCACACCCATCGTCTGGGCGGTGGCGCGAAACAAGCCGTTGAGTGCGTTCAACGTGTTTGATGGCAAAACACCACGAACATGGTGGATCACATAACCGTCGTCGTCATACTTTGAGGGTTTCACGAGAATGACGTTCAATGCGGGTAAACCTTGCTTCATTGTCCTCCTGCCTTTGCTATTCCAGCCGATGCGGGGCGCACGCATCACGTCGGTCACCTCCCAACCGCTTGATTGATTATAGGCGTTGACTTCATGAAGAGTCAAGGTGATTTTCTTTTAGATTGGATAAATATCCTGTTTTTTCTTCACCAGCAACGACTGGCACCGCGCCCCTCGTGTCATTGCGAGCAGCGAAGCGGCGAACCAATCCCCCTCGCATACCGCGCCCCGTGTCATTGCGAGCAGCGAAGCGACGAACCAGTCCCCCTCGCATACCGCGCCCCGTGTCATTGCGAGCAGCGAAGCGACGAAGCAATCCCCCTCACATGCCGCTCCCCGTGTCATTGCGAGGAGCGAAGCGACGAAGCAATCCCCCTCGCATACCGCGCCACGTGTCATTGCGAGGAGCGAAGCGACGAAGCAATCCCCATGGGACAACCACTTCGCGGCTACAAAAAGAAAAATCCCCTGCTTCCGCAGGGGACGAGGGTGCACCTTCTGCGCTACGCTTTCACGAGCGCGTTCTCCAGATAACGCAACACCATGTTGTCCGGCATTGCCCCCTCGAACTCCACCATCTCGTTGATGACGGTCTTGGGCACACCGTACACGTTCCAATCCTGGCTGAGCTGCTCGAACTCCGTCGCTTCGACCATCGCGCCCCGAATATTGGGGTTCACAAAGGCGAACTGATGCGCCGTCAGTACCGCCCGCGGGCAGTAGGGACAGGTGGGTGTGACGAACACCATCATATCCACCGGCCTATCGATCCGGGTCACCTCCTCCAGCACCTGCGGCGAGAGATGATGGTGCCCGGTGGAAATCATCAGGATGTCCTCCAGCAGAGTGGCGAACTCGTAGCCAGCCGGGATGCCATAGAAGCGGATGCCGTAGTCCACCTCCTCACCGTTCTGCAGCCCTGTCAGCACGATGGCAGGCATCAGATAGCCCTGCCCATCCTTCTTCAGGTCGTACGCTGCCGCGCGCACGGGATCGGTGTAGGGATCCACGAACTCCACATGCAGTTTGTCGCTCAGGTCCGCCAGCTCGCCCATCAGCTCGCGCAGCTCGTTGCAGAAGGCGCATTCCCGCCGTCCCGGCGCCACCAGATTGCTGGCAGGCGCAAAGACGATCATCTTCACCGGCTCCACCATTTCGCTCAGCCGCTCGCGCACCGCCGATTTATCCTTGTCGGTCAATATCGCCATTCTTCCATTCCTCCTCAGTGCTCAGGCGTTTCCAGAGTGTTGGACTCCACGAAAGGTAAAGGAGATTCATCGGGTCGCGCAGGTTTGCCAGTCTGGGGAACCTATTTCGCATCTGCATCGTCGAACGATTAGGTAACTCGCTCCACCAAGCCAGCAAAAGGAGGTTCTGTCATGTCGCGCCTTACTGCCGTCTTTGCGTTGATGTTGTGGTGTCTCTCGGCAACAGCACAGGAACCCTGCTTCTTCCAGAAGTGTTACGGCTCGGGAACGGTGCTCCTGTACAACGTGCCCAACCTCGCGGGAACGCTCGAGGTCGCCGCGCGCAACATCATCTGTCCGGCAGACGTCTTACTGGATGACCCATTAGCCGGCAAGCTGACATTCCGGACCGTCACCCTCGTTTCAGCAGTTTTTCCGCCCATCGCGCCGGTGACAGTGGTCATGAACGACGTCGACAAATACGCCATGCTGGCGCCGTACATCGCTACCTTTTCGGGACCCGCAGCGGTGAGCATCGGCTTCTCCCGACGATGGATCAGGGGCACGCTGGAAGTGACTATCGCCGACCGCCGCGACCCCACCGACGCCCTGGGACCCAGCATCATGCAGTTCGACACCGTCAAGATGGTCTTCACTCCGGACACCTCACCTCTGCCCTACTTGCTGGAGTGGGAAGGCATTATGTGGAAGGGAGACCTGATCGTGTTTGAGCGTTGGGGCAGGTAATCTCTGCCCCGCCCCCTGCAGATTCTTCTGCAGGGGGTTTTTTGCTACCTCGCCGACGAGGTTTCGACCCGTGCACCCAACACCAGAGGACTCTTCGCATCCTGCGGGCAATAGTGTAACAGGTTGTCTGGAGCGAGGGCGCAGGGAAAGATGCCGAAGGAAAGCAGTTGCGACGTGCTGATCGTGGGCGGCGGGACGGGCGGATGCGCCGCCGCGTTGGCGTGTGCCACTTTGAGGCTGAAGGTGTTGTTGACCGAGCAAACCGCGTGGGTTGGCGGACAGCTGACCGCGCAGGCTGTGCCGCCCGATGAACACCCGTGGATCGAAAGCTTTGGCTGCACGGCGCGCTACCGGGCATACCGCAACGCCGTCAGGCAGTTCTATCGCGACCACTACCCGCTCACCCAGCAGGCGCGCAGCAATGCCCGACTGAACCCCGGCAACGGCTGGGTGTCGCGCCTGTGCCATGAGCCGCGAGCTGGGCTGGCGGTACTGGAGACAATGCTGCACTACTCGCGCACGGCTGGCTGGCTGGACGTTCGCCTGCACCGCAAGCCGGTCTCTGCCGAAGTGGACGGCGACCGCGTTCGGGCTGTGACCTTCCTGAACCTGCAAACGGGCGAGCTCGAAGTGGTTCGCGCGCGCTGCGTGCTGGACGCCACCGAACTGGGAGACCTGCTCCCGATGACCGGCACCGAATACGTGGTGGGCGCCGAGTCTCAACGCGACACCGGCGAACCGCACGCGGTGGAGGGCGACCCTCAATCTGAAAATGTGCAGGGTATTACCTGGTGCTTCGCGATGGCTTACGACCCTGAGGGCGACCACACTATCGACAAGCCTGCCCAGTACGAACGCTGGCGTGAGTTTCACCCACCCTTCTGGCCCGACAAGTTGCTGGGCTGGTACACCGCGCATCCCATCACGCTGGAAAAGACGCGCTGGTTCCTGTTCCCGTGGGAGACGGAGAACCCCTATCGCTCGCTGTTCACCTACCGGCGAATCGTCTGCCGCGACCACTATCCGCCCGAGCTTGCACCGCACGAGGTCACCATTGTCAACTGGCCCCAGAACGACTACTTCGTGGGCACCATTATCGACCAGCCGGAGGAGGTGGTGCGCCAGCGGCTGGAAGAGGCACGCCAGCTATCGCTCAGCCTGCTCTACTGGTTGCAAACCGAGGCGCCGCGCGCCGATGGCGGAACAGGCTATCCGGGTCTGTATCTGCGCCCCGACATCACCGGCACCGACGACGGTCTGGCGATGACCCCCTACATCCGCGAGTCACGGCGCATCCGCGCGGTGTTCACCGTCACCGAACACCATGTGGCTTCCGACCTGAACCCGGGTGCCGACCGTGCCAGACCCTTCCCCGACAGTGTGGGCGTTGGCTGTTATCGCATCGACCTGCACCCGAGCACCAACGGCACGAACTCCATCGACATCGGTGCCCTGCCCTTCCAGATACCGCTGGGCGCCCTCCTGCCGGTGCGCATGCGGAACCTTGTGCCCGCCTGTAAGAACATCGGTACCACGCACATCACCAACGGGTGTTTCCGTCTGCATCCGGTAGAGTGGAACATCGGCGAGTCGGCGGGACTGCTGGCAGGCTTCTGCCTCCTGCGAGGCACCGAACCCCACGCCGTCCGCGAAGACGCCGCCCTGCTGGCTGAATATCAGAATCTGCTGCGGGCACAGGGTATCGAGCTGGAATGGCTTCATACCCACCCGGTGTGAAGCTGTATCGCTACTGGAGGAATGAATATGGATATTGTTGCTGTGATACTGGCAGCGGGCGCGTCCTCTCGGATGGGGCGCCCCAAAATGTTACTGCCGTTCGGGGAGAGCACCGTCATTGAGACGGTGGTGCAAAATGTGACCGCTTCGCGCGCCTCACACACCGTGGTGGTTCTGGGCAGCGGCTGGACACGCATCTACCAGCTGCTGGAACACCTTCCCGTGGAGGTCATCGTGAACCCGCGCCCGGAACTGGGCATGATCTCGTCCGCGCAATGGGCGCTGGCGCAGATGAATCAGAGTGCCGACGGGGTGCTGTTCGTGCTGGGCGACCAGCCGCTCATCCCCACCCGCGTGCATGACGCCCTCATCGACGCCTTCAGCTACCACCCCGACCAGATTATTGTACCCACCTGCGAGGGGAAACGCGGACATCCGGTGTTGTTCGGCGCACGCTTCCGCGACGCCATCCTGAACCTTCCTACCGACCGGGGCTTGAACACCCTCCTGCACGAGCACCCCGATGCCGTGCACGAGTTGCCCGTGGATACCGACACCATCCTCCTGCAGATGAACACACCAGAGGAGTACCAGAAGATGCTGGAGAGGCTAACGAGTCCCTGAGCAACGAGCGGAGGAGATTGCTTCGTCACTTC
>OGCI01002516.1_pt1 | contig 11983 bp, 8 predicted proteins | sample 1570021 | NCBI WGS metagenome assembly OGCI01 (sample SAMN06264664, study PRJEB24512) | hot springs metagenome | isolation source: Hot spring water | place: South Africa: Tshipise | collected 2015-06-21
CACGCCGCCGACCAGCTTCGCCAGCCGCTCCTGCAGCTTCTCGCGGTCGTAGTCGGAGGTCGTCTCCTCGATCTGCGCGCGGATCTGACGCACGCGCGCCTCGATCTCCGACTGCTTGCCCGCGCCCTCGATGATCGTCGTGTTGTCTTTGTCGACCACGACCTTCTTCGCGCGGCCAAGGTCTTCGAGCTTGACGTTCTCGAGCTTGATGCCGAGATCCTCGCTGATGGCCTTGCCGCCGGTCAGGATGGCGATGTCTTGGAGCATCGCTTTGCGACGATCACCGAACGCCGGAGCCTTCACGGCGCAGACCTGAAGTGTGCCGCGGAGCTTGTTGACGACGAGCGTCGCCAAAGCTTCGCCTTCGACATCCTCGGCGATGATCAACAGGGGCTTGCCTTCGCGAGCGACCGTCTCAAGCAGCGGGAGAAGATCGCGCATCGAGCTGATCTTCTTCTCGTGAATGAGGATGTAGGCGTCTTCGAGCACGCACTCCATGCGATCCGGGTTGGTCACGAAGTAGGGGCTCAGGTAGCCACGGTCGAACTGCATGCCCTCGACCACTTCCAGTTCGGTCTGCATGGTCTTGGACTCTTCGACCGTGATGACGCCGTCTTTGCCGACCTTGTTCATCGCTTCGGCGATCAACTCGCCGATGGTCCGGTCGCCGTTGGCCGAAATCGTGCCGACCTGCGCGATGGCGTCACCTTGGACGGGTTTGGACATCCGTTTGATCTCCTCGACGACGCGCTCGGTCGCCTTCTGGATGCCGCGCTGAAGGGCCATCGGATTGGCGCCGGCGGCAACCGTCTTCAACCCCTCGCGGAAAATGGCCTGCGCGAGCACGGTTGCAGTGGTCGTGCCATCACCGGCGACGTCCGAGGTCTTCGACGCGACTTCGCGCACCATCTGCGCGCCGATGTTCTCGAGCTTGCCCTCGAGTTCGATCTCTTTGGCAACGGTGACGCCGTCCTTGGTGATGACGGGCGAACCGAACTTCTTCTCGATGACGACGTTGCGCCCCTTGGGGCCGAGCGTGATTTTGACTGCGTCGGCGAGCTGATTGACGCCGCGCAAGATGGCGGCGCGCGATTCCTCGCCGTGAACGACTAATTTTGCCATGTTTATCTCTTCTCCTAGGGAAAATCTGTGGTTTTGAGTGTGATGCGTTGCTGCTAGCTCTGTTTAGCCTCGGTGCCTTCGACGATGCCGAGGATCTCGTCCTCGCGAAGGATCAAAAGTTCTTCATCGTCGATCTTGACTTCCGTTCCGCTGTACTTGCCGAAGAGGACGCGATCGCCCGGCTTGACGTCGAGCGGAATGCGCTTGCCGTCTTTGTCGCGCTTGCCCTCGCCGACGGCGATCACCTCGCCCTGTTGCGGCTTCTCTTTGGCCGTGTCGGGAATGATGATGCCGCCGCGAACCTGCTCGGTCTCCTCGATGCGGCGCACGATCACACGATCATGAAGCGGTCTGATGTTGGTTGCCATGTCTCTCCTCTCGAAAGGGATGATCGCATTACGAGGCAAGAATTCACTTGGTGGCGCGATATGATCGCTGGTTTTAGCACTCGCCACAAGTGAGTGCTAACGATAAACGACCGGCCCGGCGATTGTCAACCTCGGCGACAGAAGAGAAGTCAGCGACGGCGGCGCGGCGCGTTTGCCGCAAGCATGCGCTCCTGCGCCCGGTATGCCGCCACGCGTTTGGCGAGCGTGTTGCGATGAATGCCGAGGATGGCGGCGGTGCGCGAAAGGTGGTTGTTGTTGCGCGCAAGAGCTTTCTGAATGTAGAGCTTTTCGAATTCGGCGACCGCTTCGTCGAGCATGATTTGCCCGTCGAGCATCTCTTCGATCAAGGCTTCGAGACGAGCGCGTAGTTGCATGATCCCTCCGGCGGATGATGAATTTCGTCCCAACCTTGTTCAATGCCATCCGACCTTGTTGCCGTGCTTCGCTGGCGAACCGTTTGGCGTGGGCCGAGCGTGTGGCGAGGCATTCGATCTGCTCGTTTACGGGGGGAGAATCGGTCGACAGCGTGGCGTCCGACGCGCTTACAAATCGTCGCCCGTAAGAAGCTTGTAGGCGAGAAGGTAACGTGCCGTAGTCGCTTCGACGATCTCGCGTGGCAGCGGCGGTGCGGGCGGGCGTTTGTCCCACGGCAGGCTCTCAAGGTAATCCCGCACGAACTGTTTATCGAACGACGGCGGCGCCGCGCCCGGCCGGTGCTGATCGGCTGGCCAGAAGCGGGACGAATCGGGCGTCAATGCTTCGTCGATCCAGATGATGCGTCCCTCCGCGTCGCGTCCGAATTCGAACTTCGTATCGGCGATGATGATGCCGCGCGTGCGCGCGTACCGCTCGGCCTCCGCGTAAAGGCGCAGCGCAAGCGCACGCAGTCGGGCCGCCGTCTCCTCTCCGACGATCTCGGCCATGCGCTCTTCGGTGATGTTCTCGTCGTGTCCTTCCACGGCTTTGGTTGCGGGCGTGAAGATAGGTTCGGGCAACTTGTCGGCTTCGCGCAAGCCCGACGGCAAGCGGTGGCCGCAGATTTGGCCCGTGCGCGCGTAATCTTTCCACCCGGAACCGGCTAGGTAGCCGCGCACGACGCATTCGACCGGAAAGACTTCCGTTCGGCGAACGAGCATCGAGCGGCCGCGCAAGATTCCAGCGTGAACACGGATGCTTGCTGGCATCTGCTCGATTTCGGCGGTGACGAGATGATGCGGTGCGAGATCTTCCAACTTGCGGAACCAGAAGCAGGAGAGCGCCGTCAAGACTTCACCTTTGCGCGGGATCGGCGTCGGCAGCACGCAGTCGAAGGCCGAGATACGGTCGGTCGCGACGATCAACAGGTGCTCTTCGTCCACTTCGTACACGTCGCGCACCTTGCCACGTCTTGCGAGACGTAGACCGCTTAACGAACTTTCGATCAGCGGGGCAGCCATGCGATCTTTCCTCGGCGCGTTGCGAAGTGTGGCAGACAAAGTCGAAGAATTGTGCGCGCCGTCTCTGAAGCTTGTCAAGCGGGCGCATGCCGCCGCCGTCCCTGTAGAGTGACGAATCACCTTCATCTTGCTCGAAAGCGAGAGCGCCTTCGCAGACGGCGGCTTTCGCTTCTGTTAATCCGAAGACAGAGATGATCCGCTCGCGTTGTTTTCGATCGAAGCGACCTTGCTCGCTGGCTTCGACTTGAAAGCGCCTTTCGTGCCAAAATACCTCGCGTTGCTTCTAAATCGCCGCACGCCTCGACCGGCGGAGAACTTCGATTGTGGAGGATTCGATGCATCCGCGAAGCTCCTTCTGCGCACGCCTTTTCTCGTCTCTTCTCGCGCTCAGCCTCGTCATCGCGGCGCAAGCGCATCCGCCGCGGCAAGCAGTTGCGCCGCGCCGCGCGCTGCCGCCCGCGCAGTACATCCCGGCGCGCGACTACGATGCGCAGCACTACAAACTGGATCTGCGTTTCGATTGGGAGCGCGAACAAGCCTTGGGCCAAGCGACGATCACTTTCGCGCCGCTCACGCCGAATCTGCAGCGTGTCGAATTCGATGCGGCGAACATGACGTTCGCCAGCGTTACGCTCGTCGATGGCCGCCCGCTCCGCTTTGAAGCGGACGCGGCGAAGGAGAAGCTGCGCATCGCGCTTGATCGCGCCTATCAGCCGAACGAAAAGGTCACGGTCGTCATCAATTACCGGACCAACGGTCCGCAAAAACAGCCGTCCGGCATCTTCGGTACGTTCGGCGGCGGTTTGACCTTCATCAAGCCGACGCCGGACGACCCATCGCGCCCGCGGCAGATCTGGTCGCAGGGTGAGACCGAGTACAACCACTACTGGTTCCCGTGCTTCGATCACCCGAACGATTTCGCGACGAGTGAACTCATCGCGACGGTGGAAAAAAACTTCACCGTTATCTCCAACGGCAAACTCATCGAGCGGCGCGACAACCCGGATGGAACGCGTACCTTCCACTGGCGCATGGATCAACCGCACGCGCCCTATTTGGTTTCAATCATCGTCGGCGAGTACGTCCCGATCGAGACGACCTACGACGGCATTCCGATTACGAGCTATGTCTATCCAAACGAAGTCGAAGAAGGGCGCATCACGTTTGCGCGCATCGCCGACATGGTCCGGTTCTTCTCGGAGAAGACAGGCGTGCGGTACCCATATGCGAAGTACGCGCAGACGGTGGTGCGCGATTTCGGCGGCGGCATGGAGAATATCTCAGCGACGACGCTAACCGACACGACCGTGCACGATGCGCGCACCGAACTGGACCAAACGAGCGACGGTTTGATCTCGCACGAACTCGCTCACCAATGGTTCGGTGATTACGTGACCTGTCGCACATGGGCCGATATCTGGTTGAACGAAAGCTTCGCCACCTATTTCGAGGCGATGTGGACCGAGCATCATCTGGGGCGCGACGAGTTCCTCTATTCCGATGTCAAGGCCAACCAAGAGTCCTATTACGAAGCTTGGAACGGAGGCTTGCGCCGTCCGATCGTCACCAAACACTACAACAGCGCCGATGAACTGTTTGACGTTTACGCCTATCCGCGCGGCGCTGCCGTGTTGCACATGTTGCGACGCGCGCTCGGCGAAGAGAACTGGTGGCGGGCGATCAATCACTACCTGACGAAGTACGCGCACCAACCCGTGGAGACGGCCCAGTTCAGAATTGCCATCGAGGAAGCGACGGGGCAACCGATGGATTGGTTCTTCGATCAGTGGATCTACAAGATGGGCCATCCCATCTTCCGCGTGACCAAGAATTACGACCCGGCGAAGAAGGTCTTGACGCTGGTCGTGCGTCAAGAACAGAAGCCCGATCCGAACAACCCTTATCCGCAGACGGAATACTTCCGCGCACCGGTCGAGATCGAGATCGGTACCGAGCGAGGAGTGCGCGTCGAGCGTATTTGGCTCGATCCCAAAGAGGAGCAACGATTCGCTTTCCCCGTGGATGCGCCGCCGTTGCTCGTCAACTTCGATCTGGGCGGAACGTTGATCAAGGAACTTCGGTTCGATAAACCCGTCAGTGAACTGGTCTACCAGTTACAGCGCGACCCGGACGTCATCGGGCGCACGTGGGCGCTCGGCCAGTTGAAAGAGAAGCTCACGGCGAAGACCACTCCCGAAGCCGAGCGACAGCAGATCGTCGGTGCCATCAGCGATGCGCTCATGCGCGACGCTTTCTGGGGCGTGCGCCGCGATGCAGCAGCAGCGTTGGAGGGCGAGCGAAGCGAGGTCGCGCGCCGCGCTTTGATCGCGGCCACGCGCGACGCCAAATCGCGCGTGCGCGCGCGCGCTGTGCGCTCTTTAGCGGCAACCGGCGACGCTTCGCTGGCGACGATCTATCAGCAAGCGTTGGGCGACCAGAGCTATGCAGTGATCGACGAAGCCGCCGAAGCGCTCGGCAAGACGAAGAGTGCGTCAGCATACGACGCCTTGACGCGCTTGCTGGATCAGCGGTCGTGGCGTGACCGCGTGCGGATCGCAGCGCTGCGCGGACTGGCTGAGTTGGGCGACCGGCGCGCGCTAGAGATCGGATTGCGTTACGCGCAACCGGATAATCCCATGGAAGTGAGAAGTGCCGCTCTGACTCTGGTTGGAGCGGTTGGCAAGGGGGACGAACGCGCTTTCGCGCTCCTTTCTGCGCAGTTCAAGCGTGCCATCGAAGCGCGCAACCAGACGCTGTTGGCGGGCGCAACCGAGGGGTTGTTGCGGCTAAACGAGCCGCGCGCGCGAAAGCTCGTCGAAGAGGAACAGAGCGCGCTTCCGCCGCGCGTCAAAGCGCTCTTCCAGCGGCTCTTGAAAGAACTGGTGCAGGGCGCGGCGGCATCGCAATGAGCGCGCTCTGCTCGGTTCCGTGAGGCGGGTCGAAGCGGGCTGTTTCGCCCGCCTCGGAGCGTGCTATCATAGTTACTTGAGAACGGGCAAATCTCTGCTGATCGAGCGAGGATAGTGCCGATGAAGGCGACGACCAACAATCCCAAGAACAAGGGTGAGGCAGAGAGCCGCAAGGATGCGGCCGAGCGTCGAACGACCGTGTTGCTCATCGAAGACGACGAAAACATCACGGATGCCTTGAGCGAGTATTTCAGGCGTGCCGGTTATGAAGTGAGGACCGCTGCCGATGGCGTGGCTGGCGTGCAGATGGCCCTGCAGGAACGGCCCGATGCCGTCATCCTCGATCTGATGTTGCCGAAAATGGACGGTCTGGCCGTGTGTCGTGAACTGCGCGAGAAGGCGCCGTACATCCCTATCCTGATGTTGACGGCCAAGGATGACGTAGTCGACAAGGTGCTCGGGTTGGAGATGGGGGCCGATGACTACATCACCAAGCCTTTTAGCTTTCGCGAACTCGAAGCGCGGTTGAAGTCGGTCCTGCGGCGAGTGCGTAGCGCCGCGCACGCGGCAGAAGATGACGAGGCTCCCATCGTTCGCGGCAAATTGCGTATCGATCCGGTGAAGCGCGAAGTGACCGTGGGCGACCGGCAGGTCGAACTGACGCCCAAGGAGTTCGAGCTTTTGAAGCTGTTCGCTTCGCATCCGGGGCGCGTCTTCCCGCGCAAGTATCTGCTCGAAAAGATTTGGGACTACGCTTACGACGGATACGATCGGACGATCGATTCTCACATCAACCGCTTGCGTGCCAAGATCGAAGAGAATCCCGAAAAGCCGCAGATGGTTCTAACCGTATGGGGCATCGGCTATAAATTCAACGACGAATTCTGCTGAGCTGACCATTCGTTCCCGACCGCGCCACGAAAAGGGCGGCAGCACGCCGCAAGCGCGGTCTTTTGCCTTATGGTTCGTCGCTTTCAAAACGTTATGCTCGCGCTTCTGCTTTTCGTTGCATCGCCAGTTGGCGGCGTGGCGCAAGTCAGCGCCGAACGCGATGCGGCGAAGAAGCAATTGAGAGCGCGAAGCGCTGGTAACAGGTTGATCATCACTGCCAACGCATCGCTCAGCGACTATGCCGCCTACCGCAGCGGTGAACGCTTCTACGTCGTCGTTCCGAAGGCTGATCTTGCTGCCGCCCTGCCGATGCGTGCGCTGTCCGGCGCAACGGTCGAACGTCGCGGCGAAGATGTCGTGTTTTCGTTTCGTCTCCCGCCCGATGGGGCCGCTCGCGTCAATCAGCGTTTCAACCGGCTCGAAATCGTTCTCTCCGGCGTGTCTGTTGCTCGCAACGAAAGAGCGAACCAAGAAAGAACCACGCCGTCACGTCCGTCCAACGAACGGTTGCTCACTTCCCTCGCACAAGAGGCGGAAGCGACGTTGCGAGAGACTCCTTCTGCGTCCGCTGCGCCGAGCGAAGCTGCGGCCGGACTAGGCGAGTTGCTTGGGAGCGCGAATAGTTCGAGTGCGCCTGCCGAACCGGCGGCTTCTCCCGACGTTCGCGCATCCAACCGGCACGTCAACCGTGCTCCGACGCTTCGGCTGTTGATCGTTTTGGCGACGGCGCTCGTCATCCTCGTCCTCGCTTGGCGGGCGCTACGCGCTAGGCGAAAAAGGAGGCTGGTCGAAGGTGAAGCGCCGTCCGAACCGCCGATCAGGATCGCGGAGAGCGCGGCGGTCGAAAACGAGACGGCAAACGTGCCGCACTGGATCGCTCCGGAGACAGTAGAAGACGCCGGAGAAAAAACGGCGGCGCATCGTCTCGTCTCCGACGAACCACGAATCGGCCCGCTTCAAGCGGAGACTGCCGTTTCCGAAGCGCCACGGGGTGAGGGCGTCGCTGCGCAACGGGTTGAAGAAGCGTCTCCCGCGTCCGACGAAGCGAGCTTTCACCACGTTATCGACGAACAAGAAGCGGCCTATCGAACTTTGTGCGCCGCTTTCGACGACACCTCGCCAGAGAGGTGCGCCGACGCTGCGCTCGCCCTCGCACGGCTTGCCGAAGAGCGGCGGACGAGCCGAGCTGAATTGTTCGCCCGCGCCGTGCGCGAGGCGGATGCTGAACGGCGCGCGCGCATCGGTGAAGCGATCGCGTTGTCGGGGCTGGCGGACGAAGCGCTCGCGCAGTTGACGAGCGAGAGGGAAGCGCCCGAAGCCTTTGCGCTGCTCTTCGTCATGGCGAAGACAGGCGTGCTTGCGCCGCTTCTTCGCGCCGTTCGCGAAGACGAGAGCAACGAAGTCAGGCTCGCCATCGTGCGCTTGCTCTCGCTATGCGATCATCCGGACGTGCTCCCGCGCTTGCGGGATCTCGCCGCGCAAGCTTCGCTCCCGGCGGACGTGCGCTTGGCGGTGATGGAGGCGATCTATCAACAGAGCAGCGCGCGCGTGCGCTCGGCAGCGGGTTGAGGACGCGGCGCAGCGGGACGTTTGGGATGAGCTGAGCGCGTTCCATCTTTCGACGATCTTCAGACGTTCCATCTTTCGACGATCTCCAGATAGGTCTTGAAAATCCAGCTTTTTCAATCATTGCTGAGCGCGTTCCATCTTTCGACGATCTCCCCATTCCAACGACAAACCCTTGTCGGTCGGTTCGTCGCTGCATGCACGTTCGGTTTGATGGTATAATCACAGATTCGATCGTTTCCGAAGATCGGGTCAAGGGCTTATGCCGTTCAAACTTCGCTCCGATTTCCGCCCGCAAGGCGATCAGCCGCAAGCCATCGAAGCGCTCGTGCGCGGTCTCAACGAAGGCGTCAAGGATCAAGTTTTGCTGGGCGCGACGGGAACAGGAAAAACTTTCACCGTCGCGTCGGTTATCGAGCGCGTGCAACGCCCGGCGCTCGTCATCGCGCACAACAAGACGCTTGCCGCGCAACTTTATCAAGAGTTTAAGAACTTCTTCCCTGAAAACGCCGTCGAGTATTTCGTCTCTTACTATGACTACTATCAACCAGAGGCTTACGTTCCGGCGACCGACACCTACATCGAAAAGGAGGCGACGATCAACGAGGAGATAGACCGGTTGCGGCTATCGGCGACGCGCGCGCTGTTCGAACGACGGGACGTCGTCGTCGTTGCGAGCGTCTCGTGCATTTATGGTCTAGGCGATCCGGATGCTTACTACGGCATGCTGATCTTCGTCGAACCGGGCCAGCGCATGGAACGCGATGAACTCCTGCGCAAGCTCGTCGAGCTACAGTACGAACGCTCGGACATCGAATTCGGACGCGGCACGTTTCGCGTGCGTGGCGATACGGTCGAAATCTATCCAAGCTATCAGGATCGAGCTTATCGCGTTGAGTTCTGGGGCGACGAGATAGACGCCGTGTCAACGATCGATCCGTTGCTCGGCGAAGTGATTCACCGGCACGATGGGCGCGTTCCGATCTATCCGCGCACGCACTACGTGATGTCGAAGCAGACGATTCGGCGCGCGATCCGCTCCATCCGCGAAGAGCTCGAATGGTGGGAGGCGCAGTTGATCGCCGAAGGCAAGCTCGTCGAAGCCCAGAGGCTCCATCAACGGACGATGTACGACCTCGAGATGATCAAGGAGATGGGCTTCTGTCGTGGGATCGAGAACTACTCGCGCCACCTGACGGGCCGACGCCCGGGCGAGCCGCCGCCGACGTTGCTCGACTACTTGCCGCGCGATACGGTCGTCATCATCGACGAATCGCACCAGACGATCCCGCAGCTCCGCGGCATGTATCACGGCGATCAGACGCGCAAACGGACGCTCGTTGAATATGGCTTCCGCTTGCCGAGCGCGCTCGATAACCGCCCGCTCAACTTCGAGGAGTTCGAAGCGCGCATCGGACAGACGATCTACGTTTCGGCCACTCCCGGACCATACGAGCTTACCAAAACCGGAGGCGAAGTCGTCGAGCAGATCATCCGTCCGACCGGATTGATGGATCCCGAAGTGGAAGTCCGCCCCGTGCGCGGTCAGATAGACGACCTGTTGCACGAATGTCGCGTGCGCGCTGAGCGGCGCGAGCGCGTGCTGGTGACGACCTTGACCAAGAAGATGGCCGAGGACTTGACTGAATATTTCACGGAAGTCGGCGTGCGCGTCCGCTACCTTCATTCCGATATCGAAACGCTCGAGCGCGTGCGCATCCTTCGCGACTTGAGGCGCGGCGAATTCGATGTGCTGGTCGGCATCAACCTGTTGCGTGAAGGGTTGGATCTGCCGGAAGTCTCGCTCGTCGCCATCCTCGACGCTGACAAAGAAGGTTTCCTGCGGTCGGAATCTTCGCTCATTCAGACCATCGGCCGCGCCGCGCGCAACGTCAACGGCAAGGTGATCCTCTATGCCGACACGGTGACCGATTCGATGCGCCGCGCGATCGAGGAGACGCGCCGCCGTCGCGCCATTCAAGAGGCCTACAATCGCGAACACGGCATTACGCCCCAAACGATCGTCAAACCGATCGAAGCGACGCTGGTGACTGCTTACGAAGCCGATTACTTCAAAGTGCCGCTCGACCTCGACGCCTTCGAGGAGTATTCGCCCGACCGTCTCGACGAGACGATCAAGCAGTTGGAGAAAGAGATGCGCGAAGCAGCGCGCACGCTGGAATTCGAGCGCGCCGCGGAGTTGCGCGATAAGATAAAATACCTGCGCGAACGGCAGTTGCAATTGACTTGATAGACCGCAGGAGGACACGAGAAGGTGAGCAGTGCTTTTTCATTGCGCTTTGCGCAAGGAGGTTGACGGCCAGAATGGCCGCAGGAAAGTGCAAATGCGCGATGCATACCTGTTTCAGTGAGCGCCGAAGTTCCAGTTTAGATTGAAAGAGAGCGTGCAGGAGAGCATAGGCTTCGGAAAGTTTTGACCCGAAGAGCGAACGATCAATGTTTCGTTTCACCACCGCCGGAGAATCGCACGGGCGCGCGCTCGTCGCCATCGTCGAAGGTGTGCCCGCTGGAGTGCCCATCAGCGTTGAAGCGATCGATCGAGATCTGGAGCGCAGGCAGTGGGGCTACGGGCGCGGCGGAAGGATGCGCATCGAGCGCGATCGCGTTCAGATTTTAAGCGGCATACGTCACGGGCGCGCGCTCGGTTCACCCATCGCCCTGATGATCGAAAACCGCGACTGGCCCAATTGGCAAGAGGTGATGGCCATCGAGCCGCGCGACCTGCCGCCCGAAGACGCGCGCCAACTCAAGCGCCCGCGTCCCGGTCACGCCGATTTGGCTGGCGGGTTGAAGTATGGTGCGCGCGATCTGCGCGACATATTGGAACGGGCTTCGGCGCGCGAGTCGGCCGCGCGGGTCGCTTGCGGTGCCATCGCCAAACAGTTGCTCGTCGAGTTCGGCGTCGAAATCCGCAGTCACGTCGTCCAGCTCGGCGGTATTCCATCTGAACCGCTCGAACTCGACTGGGCCAGCATCGCCGCCATTCCGGACGATGCACCTTTGCGTTGCGGCGATGCGGAAGCGGAGAAAAGGATGATCGCGCGCGTCGACGAAGCACGGCGCGACGGCGATACTTTGGGCGGGATCTTCGAAGTCGTTGGACGCGGCGTCGTCGTCGGTTTGGGTTCGCACGTCTCTTGGCGTGAGAAGCTCGATGGGCGTCTGGCGCAAGCCTTCATGTCGATTCCGGCGGTGAAAGCGGTCGAGATTGGATCAGGAGTGCGTGCCGCGTCGCTGCCCGGTTCACAAGTACACGACGAGATCGCCTACGATGCCGAAGCGAAGCGTTTCTTTCACCGGACCAATCGCGCAGGCGGCTTGGAAGGCGGCATCACCAACGGCGAAGAGCTTCGTGTGCGCGGCTACTTGAAACCGATCTCGACGCTCCGGCGTCCTTTGCGTTCGGTCGACATCGAAACCAAGGAAGAGAGCGCGGCTGCTTACGAGCGTTCTGATACGACGGCCGTTCCGGCTGCCGGCGTGATCGGCGAAGCGATGATGGCTGCCGTGCTCGCCGTCGCGATGCGCGAAAAATTCGGCGGCGATAGCCTCGCCGAGATGAAACGCAACTTTCAAGCTTACCTCGATCAGTTGCGCGCATACTGATCGAAAAGGGAACGTCGTTTGAAGGTGGATTCGCGTCCTGTTC
>OGCI01002519.1_pt1 | contig 11970 bp, 11 predicted proteins | sample 1570021 | NCBI WGS metagenome assembly OGCI01 (sample SAMN06264664, study PRJEB24512) | hot springs metagenome | isolation source: Hot spring water | place: South Africa: Tshipise | collected 2015-06-21
GGAGAGTTTATGCAGAAGACAGTCGTTGCGGGAGCACTAGGCGAGTGTGTTCACGTTGCCGGGGTAACCCGCTTTTTGCGCTTAGCAGAGAAGGCAGGTTGGCGGGCAGTCTTTTTAGGACCGGCAGTTTCAATTGACGATTTTCTAAAAGCTGTGAAAGCAGAGGGGGCAGATTTAGTCGGCGTCTCTTATCGGCTGACACCTGAGACGGGTGAGCGGTTGTTGGCGGAATTTTCAGAGCGAGCAGATGAATTGCGCTCCAAGGGAGTTCACTTTCTCTTTGCAGGCACGCCGCCACTCGCTGAACGGGCTGCCAAAATCGGCTTCTTTGAAAAAGTCTTTTACGGTGACGAGGCGGAGGAGGAAACCTTTGCTTTCTTGAAGGGGTCTTCTTCGACCCAAACTGGCAAAGAGGATTTTCCTCAGGAAACTGTAGCTAGAATTCTCTGGAAGGCGCCATTTCCGCTAATTCGTCATCATTTTGGCTTGCCCACTCTGGAGGAGACCCTTGAGGGAATCCGCAAGATTGCTGAAGCGAAGGTTTTGGATGTTATTTCGCTGGGGGTTGATCAGGACGCACAGGAGAATTTTTTCCATCCTGAGCGTCAGGACCCGCGGCGAAAAGGAGCCGGCGGGGTGCCGGTGCGCTCCGCGGACGATTATCGTACCCTGTATCAAGCCAGCCGTTGCGGCAATTACCCCCTGATGCGCACTTATTCAGGGACAGATGATTTTATCGCCTTAGCTGAAATTTACCTGGAAACCATCAACAATGCTTGGTGTGCTATTCCTTTGTTTTGGTTCAATCAAATGGATGGCAGGGGACCTTGGGACTTGGAAGGATCGATCCGTCAGCATCAGGATGTGATGCAGTGGTATGGAGAACGAGGAATCCCTGTCGAGTTAAATGAACCGCATCATTGGGGAATGCGCGATGCTTCAGATGTCGTTTATGTTGTCTCTGCCTATCTAGCAGCGTATAATGCGAAAGCATTTGGCGTGAAGGACTATATCGCTCAAATGATGTTCAACAGTCCACCGGATGTCTCAGATGCGATGGATTTGGCGAAGATGCTGGCAATTCTGGCGATGATCGAACCGTTGCAAGATGAACATTTTCGCATCTGGAAGCAGACGCGCAGCGGTTTGTTGAGTTTTCCTCTGGACATAGACGCCGCTAAGGCTCATCTAGCGTCCAGTGTTTATGTGCAAATGGCACTTCATCCGCACATTGTGCATGTGGTCGGGTTTAATGAAGCCGACCATGCTGCTACTGCCGAGGACGTGATCACTTCTTGTAAGATGGCTCGTCAGGTAATTCAAAATGCCTTGCGCGGTCAGGCAGAGATGAGCGCTGATCCCCAAATTAGAGAACGGGTAGAGGAATTGATCGAGCAAGCCAACATCACCCTCAGTGCTATTCGACAGCTTGCTGCTCCTTCGGTGGCAGATCCGCTGATCGACGCGGCAACATTGGCGAAGGCGGTGCAAGTTGGGATTTTGGATGCGCCGCAGTTGAAAAATAATCCCTTTGCCGCCGGGAGATCCGTCACCCGAATCGATCGGCGGGGGGCGTGTAATGAAGTTGATCCACAAAACGGAGATGCAATTGATGAAAAGCACCGCATTGAACGTTTATTAAAAACAAACCATTCCTAAGGAGGTACGGTCATGACTCAAGCCAATCGTTACGCAGTCCTAGGCGCAGGACACGGGGGAAAGGCAATGGCAGCTCACTTGGCATTAATGGGCTTCGAGGTCGCCCTATGGAACCGCACGCCAGAAAACATCTATGTCATCAAGGAGCGAGGGGGAATTGAATTGGAAGGTCCAGAGCGTTTGCCTACAGGTTTTAGCCAGCTAGCATTGGTGACATCGGATATTGCCGAAGTGCTAGAGTTTGCGGATGTGCTGATGGTGGTTGTGCCGTCATCTGCCCATGCCGATATAGCCCGATGGGCAGCGCCTTATTTGAAAGATTGCCATATCGTTGTCCTAAATCCCGGACGTACGTTGGGAGCGGTGGAATTTGAACGGGTTATCCGTCAGAATGGCTGTAAAACCCAACCCCTAATTGCGGAAACAGAGACACTCATTTATGCCAGTCGTTCGGACGGACCGGCTCAAGCACGCATATTCAGCGTCAAGGAAACGGTACCGCTTGCAGCCTTGCCAGCTAGCCGAACTCATGAAGTCCTGGCAGCATTACACGCTGCTTATCCCCAATTTATTGATGGCATCAGTGTATTACATACCGGTTTGAACAATATGGGCGCCATCTTTCATCCCGCTTTGACCTTGTTGAATGCCGGTCGAATTGAGTCAACTCGCGGGGACTTTCAATTTTACATCGAGGGAGTCACCCCCTCGGTGGCAAGGGTACTAGAAGTATTGGATCGCGAACGAGTGACCGTGGCTTCTGCGGTTGGCATACGCGCCCGTACAGCATTGGAATGGTTGAAGATGGCCTACGACGCCACAGGAAATGACCTGTACGAGGCGATCCACAATCAACCAGGCTATTATGGGATCAAAGCGCCAGCGCTCTTGAATCACCGCTATATTACCGAGGATGTACCGATGAGTTTGGTGCCGATTGCCTCATTGGGGCAACAATACGGCGTTTCGGTGCGCGGCATTGACGCCATCATCCGTTTGGCTTGTATCATTCACCGCACCGATTACTGGCGTCGAGGCCGAACCACCGAGAGCTTGGGAATTCGCGACTTAAGCGTGGGCGAATTGACCCAGTATGTAATGGAAGGCGAAAAATAATCTTGCTTGTCTAGGGCGAAGCCATCCAGACAAAAGCGTTTTGGAACTGGCAGGTAATGTCACCGCTTCCCGCATAGGCGATGAGATAGATAAACCCTTCCTGTAAATTGGCACCGCCTTCCTTATAACGGGATCGATACAGTTGGTATTTCTCGAGAGCCTCTTGTTTCATCTTATTATAGGCATCGAGCTCGTATTTGTATTCTGCCAATTCGTCGGGATCGTTGCTGGTTGGTGGAGCAGGAGGCGGTGGAAAGACGGGCGGCTTGGGAGCAGCGGTTGGATCAAGCGTATCCAAAAGGATGCCATGGGTGAAGAGTTGGAGGGAATTTTCTTTTAGCACGACCGAGATGCGATTGGTCACGCCGTTTTGCCAATCGAATTGGGGATCGTAAACAACCGGATAGACTTCCTTGCGGTTGATCGTCAAGCCCTCGTTGTGTACTTCAAAAGCTAAATATCCGCCATATTCACGCATTGCAACGACAGCATATTGGTTCGGTTTGCCGCCGCTGCCACTGGAACGAAAAGCAAAGCCGCAGCCCGCATCACCAAAGCGCGAATTCCATTGAATATCGGCTTGGATGGCTAGATTGCGTCCAACCACGCCGGGGAATTGATCGGCGTAAAAATATTGCTTAAAGCCATTACCTTGGAGTGTGACAGTTGAATCGGCGAGGTAGATTTGTCCCTCAAAGGGTATCACGCCCAAGCCGGATAAGGCGATTTCATAAGGTTCTAAGGCAGCTTTAGTCGCTTTGAGGATCTCCGCCGCTTGCTGGGTTTCTTGGGCGGCCACTTCGGTCGCTTGGGCGTCTAAAGCGGATTGTGTTTCCTGCGCAACTGCCGTCTGAGCGGCAAAATCTACAGTTGCGGTAGGAGGCTCTGCCGAGGTTGCCGAGGGTTCTGGTGTGGGGGTTGAACCCGCTGGAAACAAGTTGGCAGTTGAACATGCCAAAATGGTCAAAGCGATCAAGAGCAGGGTGAACCATTTTGGGCTGAGGGGCGATTGTGTTTTCATAGTTTTCCTTCCATACTCAAATATTCGAGATTATACCTATCTAGGGGCTGCCATACAAAGGGATACGAGCGTCATTGATCATCGCTGCGGCATCAGAGCAGAGAAAGAAAATTGTGTCGCTGATCTCTTCAGGGGTGGTCCAAGTGGCGGTTTTTGGAGATGAATCTCTCTGACGCATCCCTTGGGTATCGATGGTGTTTACACGCAGAATATTGGCTGTGATCGAACTGCCTTTTGTCTCCTGAGCAAGAGCCAACAACAAGGTCTCTTGAGCAGCTTTGGCAATTGCATAAGGAGCGCGTTTGGCAGGCGGCAAGGCTGCCGAAGGTGAGCTGACGATTAAAATTCTTCCGTGGGGCGATTGGCGCAGAAGGGGTAGAAAAGCATGTACCAGATAAAGGGTTGTCCAGAAGTGTTGGTTTAACATGGTGGCATAGTCGTTTGGCTCGAATTCGTCAATGAGCCTTCCTCCCATCCAGCCGCCGATCAAATTGATTAATACATCGCATCGCTGGAACTCTTGCCTGACTAGAGCAGCTGCGGCTTGGGCTGCTTCCCTTTCGCAAAAGTCAAACGCTGCGATGATACCTTGGGCGGGTGAAAGAGCCAACTCGTCTCTGAGATCAGAGAGTTTTGCCATATCTCTTGAAAACAGGGCTAGCTTAACTTTGTCGGTTAGAAAACGGCGCGCAAGCGCTTTGCCCGTGGGGCTGGTTGCACCCGCTATAACGACCACTCTTTCCTTACTATCCATAGGCGCTTAATCCTTGTCTGCTTCACTCGAGTCTATTGACATTCCTTCGATCAAGGGCAAGTCTATTTGCTCAATGAAATGCCGTTTCCCGTTTGGATCGATGATATGTCCTGATTTTAGAGCTTTCGTTTTTAAGTAGAACTCGTTGTATGGATTGGGTAGGATGACTAAAGGAATGCGCTCTGTGATTCGGATGCCATAACGTCTCAGTTCTTCGATTTTTCTGGGGTTATTGGTCATCAGGCGAATGGATCTGACTTTGAGCGAATCAAGCATGTGCGCGGCGATCCAGTACTCCCGCTCATCATCGCGAAAACCCAATGCCAGATTGGCTTCGACAGTATCCAATCCATGATCTTGTAAGCTGTAAGCGCGAATTTTATTGATAAAGCCAATTCCCCGTCCTTCTTGTCTTAGATAAAGAAGAATGCCGTTTTCCATCTTGCCGATGGTTGTCAGGGCTGTTTCCAATTGGTCGCGACAATCACAACGCAAGGAGCCGAAGACATCACCCGTGAGACATTCAGAATGAAGGCGGACTGGGACGTTCTCTGTGCCGATAACGTCCCCGTGCACCAAGGCGGCATGTTCTTTGCCGTCTTTGTTATTGTAAAAGGCGACGATATGGAAATTGCCAAAGCGGCTGGGCAGTTCGGCAATAGCTACGATGCGCACGCAGATTTGATCGGGTCCGTACCCATCGCAGCAATGTTCGTGGTCCTCATTGATCAGTTCCTTAATTTGTTGGGGAGTAAAAGACATATTGCCTCCAAGACCATAAAAACCCTCTCCGATGCATATCAGACTATGAAGAATTTTCAACGAATGAGGTAGGTATTAGGGAAGAAATGGCTGAGGGGATGTCTTTCTTGATATGGAAACGTAACACCCTTCGGCCATGGTTTAGCAAAGCTTGTTGATCACCAAGCGCCTGGGCAAGTTTCAAAGTCCCGAAGCTGATGCTGGAATGCGGTGAAGCGACTTCATCGGGAATTGGCAGGTCGGTCACTTGCGGAGCGCAGGTGAATTGGAGAAAATAGCCTTCACCAGCATCTCCTTTGTGTAGCTGGCCGGTTGAATGTAAGTAGCGTGGCCCATACCCAAGGGTGACAGCGCAGCGCGTTTGACGGCGCAAAGCCTGTCGAAGGAATTGAAGGGATTGGTTTACCTCGCTGGTTTCAGGCAAATAAGCTTGGATGGCAATGTATGCGCTAGGGGAAGCATCTTGCAGAAAGCTATGCAACGCTGCTTGAGGGGTTGGCGCACCATCACTGCCGAACACCTCAATTGAGTCGGTTTCCAAATCCGGTTTTCGGGTGGAAAGTTTGCCGCTTTCTTTGAATGCAGCAACGAATTGACGAGTGAGCGCTTTGGTTTCTTCTACATTGGGCTGGTCGAATGGGTTGACGCCGATGAGATGGCAAGCGATAGCCGTTGCCATCTCCCAATAAAAGAATTGCTCCGCAAGATTATATCGTCCCGCTAACGAAATGGTCAGAATTGGATAGCCGCGCTCTTGCAGGGCAATCGTTAGGTCATCTAACTCTGGTTCGCCATCCAACCGCAGATAAACAAAGAGGCGATCTAATCCGTATTCTTCTGGCTTACCCATTGGCTCACCTACAACGGGCAGTATTCCTTTCCCCGATTTACCGCTGCTTTCGGCGATCAGTTGTTCAACCCAATCCCCAAAACTCTCCAAACTGGGTGAAGCAAGGAAGGTTACCTTATCTATGCCATGCTCAGCCATTGCGCCAAGTGTTGCCCCCAACATGGCAGCGGGATTCTGGCACTCTGGAAAGAGGCTTTCCACTTGGCTTATCTGGACAGCATGAGCGGCTTGCTCAAGCAGGGTGTGCAAATCGACCCCAACGAGGGCTGCGGGCACCATGCCGAACAGGGAAAGAGCTGAGTAGCGTCCGCCGATGTTCGGGTCGTTTAGGAAGAGAGCGCGAAAGCGCAGGTTTTCCGCTATTTCAGCAAGCGTGCTGCCCGGATCGGTGATGGCGATAAAGTGACCACCAACTTCGTTTTGACTTAATTCACTTCGGCAACGATTGTAGAAATATCGGAAAAGAGAGAATGTTTCTACAGTGCCGCCCGATTTGGTGGAGACGATAAAAATTGTCTTGGTGTAGTCTAACTGCTGTTCGACAGCTGCAATGGTGTCGGGGTCTGTGGTGTCGAGGACATGCAGGTCGAGAAAAATTTTTTGAACACCAAAGACTCGGCGAAACACTCGCGGGGCGAGACTAGAGCCCCCCATGCCTAGCAAAACAGCTTGGCGGTAATTCTCCTTTTGGAGACCTTTTACGAAAGCATTGAGCTGGTGCAGGCGCGCTGGGATCCATTCTGTGCAATGTAACCAACCAAGCCGATTGCTGATTTCCGTGGGCTCAGAACTCCACAGCGTGTGATCGTGCGCCCAAAGGCGAGAGATAACGCGTTCACGTTGTAGCTTTTGGAGGGTTTGGGTAATCCATTCGTTATGTTGGGCATTCATATCCCTATTGTAAAACAAAATCTGAGGGGAAAAGAGCGACTCTTTAGAAAAGTGATCCGGCCTCGCGAAAGGGAAATAGATTTATTTCCGTAAAAAGAGTTAGGAGCATTATTTTTTTTGATAAAGTGATCAAAAATCAATTGCGTTGCGTCGCATCCACAATTAGGATGTTCAGCGGACGAATTTTTCAAACTTGCAAGACTGTAAGTTTATCTAAAGCAACAATCGTATAGAATATTATAAAATGTCAACTTTCGATGTGAGGTAAGTCGGAGAGAAGCCCTTGATTTTTATGGTATCGCATATCGTTTGAAGGGAGAAGTTGCAATGGAGGATGAAAAACCCATTAATTTGAGAGTCGGCATAACGATCTATCCTTATCATGAAGTAGTTATTCAACAAGTTTTGGAAAATCTTCTTGAAAATTGTCCTGCTAATTTTATCCTGCTGGCTGATACAAGCGGGCAACTAATTACCTTACTAGGCAATCGGGGCAATACGGATCCGGTTTCTTTGGCTTCTCTTATTGCTGGCGATCTAATAGCAAGTCAGGAAATCGCCCGCAAGACTGGACAATATCAAGATTGTCAATTGGTAATGCGTGAAGGCAAACAAATGAATTCGTTTATATCTGAAATCGGGCGGTTTATGGTTTTGTTTGTACAAGTGCCTTCGAACGTGCCTATTGGTTGGGCTAGGTTATTGATTATTGAGGCGAGTCAAAAAATTAATACGATAATCTCTACACCTCCGCCCCATTTCGATAAATCTGACGCGGGGACTTATTCTATACCTGAAAAGAAAACCATAGATGACGCTCTTAGTTCATTGTGGAAAACATAGGCTCTATGTATATTAACTGGTCAAGAAGGGAGCTTAACCTAAAAATTGTCTACTACGGGCCCTCTCTGAGTGGGAAGACGACCAATTTGGAGGTCATCCATAAAAACGTGGATCCGTCACGTTGTAGTGAGCTGGTCTCATTGAAGACCCATGAGGATCGAACTCTCTTTTTCGATTTTATTCAACTTGATTTAGGTCAGGTTGGTACCTTGACTCCCAAAATACACTTGTACACAGTGCCGGGACAATCTTATTATGAGTCGAGCCGTAAAATAGTTTTGAAAGGAGCAGATGGGGTGGTTTTCGTTGCCGATTCGTCAGCAGAACGATTAGACTATAATCTGCAGGCGTGGAACGAATTGGCTATTCACCTAACCGAAAATAATCTTTCCATTGAAACGATCCCTCTGGTAATTCAATTCAACAAGCAAGATTTACCAAATGCTCTCCCTTCAGAAATCCTAAGGAAATCTATCGGACTAAATAACCATCTGGGAATCAAAGCAATTGCAATTCAGGGAATTGGTGTATTTGAGACCTTAAAGGCTATTACCTCGTCTGTCTTTGCGCAGATCCAAAATGAACTAAATTAGAAATATGACCTCAAGAGGACAGAAGCATGTCACCTACAGTATTATCCACAGGAATTAATGAGATCAGGGAAATTCTGACAACCCTAAACAACGAAGGTCAGTTTGCACTATCAGTGTTGACTGATGGAGAGGGATTACCGATTGCTGCTGCCTCAAAGGATGGAGTTGATCCTGAACGGCACTCTGCAAATGTAGCCATGATACAAAATACAATTAACTCACTTGTCAGCCGGATTGGTCTGGCTAAGCTCGGTGAAATTGCTATTAATGATGTCGAAGGACGCAAATTGGTTTGCAAACCAATTTACCTTGAAGGGAAACATTTGATCCTTGCTATCCTATTGCCTAAAAAAGCAACAAGATATCGGAAGTTGTTAAATCAGGCTAGCTCGAGGATCAAGCTCGTTTGGGATAAAAATTGGCAATAAGATATGTAGGCTATGAAGGGTAACTTACGCGATATTGGCTTAGCTGATTTGATCCAACAAAATTGCTTGGATCATAAAACAGCAAAGTTGACTGTTAAGAACAACCAGATGCTGGCTGAAATTTATTTTAAAGACGGCCAAGTTGTTCATGCGCAAATGAACAATCAAGTTGGCGAGCCAGTAATTTATCCGCTGCTAACTTGGCAAGAAGGTGAATTTGAACTTCAGACGGGCAAAGAAGCTCCAACTACTACTGTTAATCGCTCTTGGTCAGCAATTTTGATTGAAGGTGCAAGATTGATCGATGAGAAAAGGGCTGAAGCTGGGGCTAATACAGCTAAGACAACAAACTACTTAGATCAACTTTCCTCGCTTCAAGAGCTATTGGCAAATCTTAGTCAAGAAGTAAGCGGTTATATGGCAAGCGCAGTCGCCAGCATTTCAGGAGCGTGTCTCGCATTTCATTCTACTTCTTTCGTTAATCCTTCAATAGCAATCCCCTCCCTAACGCTATTACTTAAGATGGTAACATCGACGGTGGATAGAGTCGCAGGCGGCACATTTGAAGATGAAATCATCGTGACGGAAAGAGCTTATATCCTGGTTCGTGCTCTCTCACAAGGGCGTTTTTATTTGGTACTGGTCGCCGATCGAAAAAATGCCAGCATGGGTAACATGCGCTTAGCCGCCAAAAGCTATACTCATGAGATAAATCTTGAAGATCAACCCGTTGTTCAATCTTGTGTTCATATCTCCATTTGTCCAGTGTATTCCCGAAAGGTTAAAGTCAAAGATCCTGTTTATAATGATATTGTTGCGAAGTATTGTCAGGCAAAATTTGAAGATTGTGAAATTTTCTATCTCATTGATGACGTCATCCGTTCTGGAGTGCCTCTGAGTATGTATTTGGGTGAAATTCAAAGCATGGTTCCCAAAGGATAAGGCGGCTTAAAGCCAAAAAATTAAATTTCGGAGCTTTTCGATGCCAAAGATTAAAGACTTGCTCGATGAGGTACATGCTGAAGTAGGCGCTGATTTCGTGGCGACCGTTATAGCTGGACAGGACGGTTTACCGGTTGCTGAAAAGTCAATTAACGGAGAATTCGATCATGCGATCGCAGCAGCCAATTTCGTCAACATTATAAAGCTTGCAGGCGAAGTTGGCGAGAAAATGGGACTGGGCAAATTAGCCGATAATCTGATCATCACCGACAAATATGCGATTCTTACCTGCTTACTAGGAGATGGAAAATTTTCATGGGGATTAATCGTTCACAAAGACGCCAATCTTGGATCCCTCAGAATCATGATGGCTGAAAAAGCTGCGACAATGGCGCAGGTAGTATCATAATTTCGTGAAGGTCTAAAATTATACCCCAAAAAGGCACCACAGCTTTAACTGTGGTGCCTTTTGTGTCAATTAGCCAATGCGCTTCTTTAGTGGCAGGACTTCTATACAAACTTGATTAGCATCTCTTTCTGTCGAAGGGCAATCTTCTAAAAATCGGTGTAAATTCCCTTGGGAATTTGATTCAGGTCATAAGGTGTGACTTGGTAGACATAGTAATTTAACCAATTGGTGTACAGCAAATTTGAGTGCGCTCGCCAGAGCACGATGGGGTGTTGGTTGGGGTCGTCATTGGGGAAGTAGTTCTTGGGAATGTCAATCGGTAATCCTTTGCTCACGTCGCGATCGTATTCGCTTTTGAGAGTGAGGGGGTCGTATTCGGAGTGGCCGGTGACAAAAATATGCCGACCGTCTTTGGTGGCGACAATGTAGATTCCGGCTTCTTCCGAGGTGGAGAGAATATCTAACTCTGCTACTTTTTCGATGTCTTCCTGGCGTACTTCTGTGTGGCGTGAGTGAGGGGCAAAGAAGACATCGTCAAAACCACGCAGGAGCTTCGCCGTACGGATAAGAGAGCGATGCTCGAACACCCCAAACATTTTCCGCAGTAAAGGATATTTTGGAATACCATAACGGTGATACAAGCCCGCTTGAGCTCCCCAACACAGATAAAAAGTCGATTCAACGTTCTCTTCAGCCCAGTCCATGACATCCTTTAGTTCTTGCCAATAGTCCACTTCTTCGAACTCCATCTGTTCGACGGGAGCGCCGGTGATGATCAAGCCATCGAACTTGTGGTTTTGTACCTGAGCGAATGTCTTATAGTGGTTCAACAGATGTTCTGCGGAAGTGTTTTTACTTTCATGGGTTGCTGTGTGAAGCAGGGTGATTTTTACCTGTAACGGGCTATTGCCGATCAGACGCAGAAGTTGAGTCTCGGTAGCAACCTTGGTGGGCATCAGGTTTAAAATCGCCAGCTCTAACGGGCGAATGTCTTGATGCAACGCCCGCTCTTCGCCCATGACAAAGATATTTTCCTTCTGAAGTATCTCTCGGGCGGGGAGGGTAGAGGGGATAATGACGGGCATTGTTTCACCTACCTTTCTTCTATGGCAGAATATACTAGAGTATCCGCTTTAGGCTCCCAGAGCTTGGTTTAGGTCCCAAAGAATGTCATCAATATCTTCGAGTCCAATGCTAAGGCGAATAAAATCAGGGCTAACACCGGCTGAAAGTTGCTCATCAGGAGAGAGCTGGCTGTGGGTGGTGGTTGCGGGGTGGATGGCTAGCGATTTGGCATCACCAACATTGGCGAGATGGCTAAATAATTGGAGGCTTTCAATGAATCGTCTGCCGGCCTCTAGACCTCCCTTGATGCCGAAGCCAAGGATCGCGCCGGCGCCTTTTGGCAGGTAGCGTTTGGCGCGTTCATGGTCGGGATGGCTTTTCAGGCCGGGATACATCACCCAGCTCACATTTGGATGTTTCTCCAAAAATTCAGCTACAGCTTGGGCATTTTGGACGTGGCGCTCCATCCGCAAGGAGAGTGTTTCTATCCCTTGTAAGGTTTGCCAAGAGTTAAAAGGCGCCTGGCAAGCGCCAATATCGCGCAACATTTGCACACGCGCCTTGATGGCAAAGGGAGGCAATCCAACCTGCTCTAGATCGGTATAGACCAAGCCATGATAGGAAGGGTCTGGTTGGT
>OGCI01002524.1_pt1 | contig 11959 bp, 8 predicted proteins | sample 1570021 | NCBI WGS metagenome assembly OGCI01 (sample SAMN06264664, study PRJEB24512) | hot springs metagenome | isolation source: Hot spring water | place: South Africa: Tshipise | collected 2015-06-21
AGAAGGTACGACAGAAGGTACGACAGAAGGTGAAGGAGAAGGAACTGTTGAATACGCTATTGTTCCTTATGTCATAGGGGATTCATTAGCAAATGCAAATTCCAGTATCTTAGGAGTGGGGTTAACAGTTGGTAATGTTGTTGAGGTATGTAGTGATGATTATCCCGTCGCAGGGACAGTTATTTCTCAGGACCCAACTGCAGGCAATGAAGTAGAATTAGGTAGTCCTGTAGATTTAGTTGTATCTTGTGGTCCGTGTGTTACTATTCCTGATGTTTTTAGTGAACAATTAACAGATGCGCTTTCTACAATTATAGGTTATGGGTTAAATATTGGAGATATTATTTCAATATGTGATAATTCAGCACCTATTGGGACTGTTCTGGCTCAAGATCCATTACCAGTGGAAGATATATGCACTACTGCTACAATAGAAGTTGATTTATGGGTAGTTTGTGGGCCTTGCTATTCTGTAACCTTCCCCTATGTAGTAGGAAATTCCGAGGGGCTCGCAACAAGTATATTGACAGGAGCTGGTTTTTCAATCGATGACCTGGTATATGTATGTGATGATGTTGTTCCAGCAGGATATGTAATAGACCAATATCCACCTTCAGATTTGAATACGCCACCATTGATTAACACATGTAATCTTGATGTAGACTTGCTTATATCTACAGGTCCATGTCCATAAGAAAAGATTTTAGTTTCTTTTGCGCGGTCTCTGACAATTTTAGTTGTCAGAGACCTTTTTATTTCGTAACCAAAAAATTTTTGATGTGTTATAATTAAGAAAATATTTGAGGAAGGAGAAAAACAATGATGAACAAAAATAATTCAAGAGTGACTATTTATTTTGTATTTGTTTTTCTGTGTTTATTTTCAGTAAGTTCGTTTTCTCAGGGGAATCAAGCAATTATTGCTTATTCAGATGGAACACTCGTTAAATTAACAGAGGAAAATAGAAAAATTATTTTTGGAGATGAGAGTGTACAACAAAAAGATATATTTACCGCTTATGGTGTTACATTTAACATAACTTATCAGGATGTAAATTCAGGTTTTAATGACCCTGTATTAGGGACTCAGAGAAAAGCAACATTACAAAAGGCTTTGGAATATGTTGTGAGTGTTTTAAATACTCCTGGGGGTAAAGTCGATATAAATGTTTCTTCTGTTTATTTAGCAGGACAATATTTAGCTAATGCAGGACCTATTGTAGTTTGGACATTACCTTTAGTTCCGGGGGTTAATAACGGATGTGTTTACCAGCATTTATTAAATGGGGGTATTGATCCTAATGGTTCTACTTATCCTGATATGCAGTTAACAGTAAATTGGAACTATTCTTATAATTTAGGGACAGGTGATCCGGGACCCTTACAATTTGATTTGTTGAGTGTCCTTATTCATGAGTTTACACATTGCATTGGTTTCTTATCATCGATTGCCTACAATGACTCGGTATGTGGTGGTTCGAGACCTAATGGAACAGGTTGGACAGGGAGTCAACCGGATATTTATTCTGCAATGGATACTTTTTTGGTAACAGGAAATAATAATTATTTTATAAATTCTTCATTTTATTATATAGGGCAGAATAATTACTTTGTTGGAGGTGATAATGGAGTATATTGTGCAGGTCCCCAAGCAACTTCGACTTGGGGAACAAGACCGAGAATTTATTCTCCTTCTACCTATCAATGTGGCAGTAGTATTAGTCATTGGAATTCTCTGGGCGGAGTTATGGATCCAAGCATAGCCCCTGGTGTAAAGAAGAGGACTTATTTACCTTTTGAAATTGCTTTTCTTCGGGACATAGGGTATATAAATGCAAGTTTACCGTCGGAAGAAGGAGAAGGAATTCTTGAGGGAGAAGGTATAACTGAAGGTGAGGGGGTTATTGAAGGGGAACCTATAGAGTGTGATTATATTACGGAATGTCCAAGTTTTAGTGAGGAGGGGAATTTATTCTACATACAGTTGTCAGATAGATTAGGAAATCCAACAATTAATTGGAACTCTTCTGACCTTGATGGTTCGGGAATTCCGGATTCATGGGAAATTGCATTGTTAAAGAAGGTTTTGTGTCAGCCTAATGTTTATTGGCGATTGGAAGCGTCTTGTGTTTATTTGAAGAATTTGTCGGAGATAAGGTCTGAGCCTCAATATACCTTATGGTTACAGCCTTATGAGCATGTTATAGCAGGATTGCTTTCAATAAGTAGTGAATTTCAATCGGTATTTTCTGTGTTAAACCTTGTTAATCAATATGAAACAATAAAAAGTGGAAATAAGACCGTTGATGAAATTTTATCAGGTTGGGGTGATGCAGATAGAGATAGTTATTCAAATAGAACAGAATATAATAATTGTATCTTTTTTGGGTTAGGATTGAATGACTATCTAATTGTAGTTTTACATCCAGATTTGAATGGAACCGAATCTCCCCAAGAGGTATTATCTGTTCTTCGTTCTATATATATGATACCTTTTGTTTTATTTATTCTTTTTTTAGGTTATTTTGTTTTGTTAAGAAATCGAAAAACCATTTGCGATAGGTAGAATATACGTTTATTAGGATATTATATGATTTCGTAATATATCAAGAATTCCCATTGCTGTGTTTTCCCATGTGAACAATTTTGCTCTTTCTTTACCTTTAAAGGACAATTGAGCCCTGATATTTTCATTTGTTAATAGAGTACAAAGGTTTTGGGCTATGTCTGTAACATCATAAGGATTAACAAGAAGACCACTATCTCCTACAATCTCAGGGATGGAGGAACAATTGGAGGCCAGAACAGGAGTTTCACAATTCATCGCTTCAATAATAGGTAAACCAAAACCTTCCCATAAAGAGATAAGTACAAGGACAGAGGCAGAACTGATCAAGGCTATTTTTTCTTCTTCATTTTCAAGATACCCTAAGTAATGAATCTTTTCAGTATATTTACTATTTTTAATTTTGTTTAGTATGGGTTCGTATAACCATCCTAAACTTCCAACAATAACAAGGTGATGGACAATTTCTGGATGAGTATCACATAATTCTTCGTAGGCTTCTATTAAACGAATAATGTTTTTCCGCGGTTGTATTCTTCCCAAGTAAAGAATAAAAGGTTCTACAAGTCCATATTTTTCTCGTGTTTCCTGCTGTTTTTCTTTACTTGTTCTTGTTACTTTGTTACTTACCCCCAGGTAAACTCTATGTAGTTTATTTTCAATTTGTGGGAATAATTCCAGAATAGATTTTCTTGAAGAGTCGCTTATTGTGATGAATAACTGATTTGTTCGTATTGCGAGGTTAAGTTGGAGTTTGGCTTTTAATCGTCCAGAGAATGTAAACTCGTTAGGAAAATCATAATAGGCTATATCAAAGATAGTACATGATTTTATACATTTTCCCCAGAAAGGAGTTTGTAAAGAAGGGGAATAAAAAATATCAGGAGGATTTGATTTTAATTCTCTGGGTAAAACTGTCTGGGTCCAATATTTTTTCTTTTTTAAGATTTTAATCTCGATGTTTTTTTCTTCTTTTAATGGAAAAAAAGATTGAGGGGGATTATCTAAGTATATTACTAATTTATCATCATTTAGTAAAGGAGGAATTGCTTTCAGCAGCTCAAAACAAAACTGTCCACTACCGACTTTGTGGATATCATTTGCGAGTCTACCGTCAAAGCCTATAATCATTTATATTCAGATGACCTTATAAAAAATTTCATTTATTAGAGTAAAAATGATAGAATTTAAAATGCGAAAATTAATATTTGGTGTTGATAAATTATTTACAAATGTTGTTATATTATAATAGATTATATTATTGATGGCAATATGATATTTGAAAGAATGTAATATATGAAGGAATAGAAATGTTAAGTTGGCGAAAAGATTCCGAAGTAGAAAAAAAGAGTATAGGTAAAACGAAACCTCCAGCGGACAAGGAGGGAGGGGATCGAGGTAGAAATCAAGAATTACAGGAAATGAAAGGGGGAGTATCACATAAAAGATTAGGGGATTTATTACTTGAAGAGAAATTGATAACATTGGAACAGTTAGCAGAAGCATTAAAAGTACAAACAGAAGAAGGTGGCTTTTTAGGGAAAATATTGGTTGAAAAGGGTTTTATTAAACAAGAGGTGGTATCTTCGTGTTTAGCGAAACAGTGTAAGATCCCTCATATTAATCTTGTTGAATATGATATTTCTTCTGAAGTTATCCATTTGATTCCAGAAGAAGTTTGTAGGAAGAAATTTTTACTTCCTATTGATAAATTAGGGCGAATTTTGACTGTTGCTATGGTTGACCCGTTAGATACAGACGCGTTGGAGGAGGTAAGAAATTACTGCCCTGACTTAAGAATCAAACCGATTTTATGTAGTTGGGATGATTTGAAACGGGCTTTTGAAAAAGCATTTCGTAAGGGCAAGAAAAGTGGTGATATGATGTCTGTTTTTACTTCGGATTCGTTAGGTTTAAAGGAGACCGAAACAAAACCCGTAGCGTTAGAGAGCTCCATTGAAGAGGAATCTCTTTTGCCCACCTCTGTATTGGAAGAGGTTGAAGAGATTGCAGGGAAGGACAAAATCTTAACTCAGGATGAATATACAAAGACAATTGTTAAAGAGATAGGAGAAAAACCCGAACCGATTCCGTTTACGACAGAAGTTGTTGTAGATACATCTGTTGTGCAGGCAATACGCGAACTTCCAAAGATTCTTTCCGAATCGATTCGTGATTCATTGACACAGATAAATATAAACATGCCAACACCTCCTCCTGTTCCGACACCTCCATCTATTTCTGAAGAACGGTTTATTGAGATAATGCGAGAATTGAATGCAGGATATAAAGAGTCAGTTGCTCAAGTTGCTCAAAATATTTATTTGAAGTTAAATGAAGATATACTTAAAGAACGAACACAGATTTCCGGGATTATTCAGGAAAATATAGCGAATGTTTTTCAGCAGGCTATTTCGGCAATGGTTTCTTATTTAAAAGAAGAGATGTCTGTTCGGGAGAAAAACTTTCAGACCAATACGGAGCAATTAGCAATAGTAATACGAGATGGAATAAGCGAATTATCAAATCAATTGCTGACTTCGGTATCAAGTGAAATACAGAATTCGACGCGATATATATCTCAGATTCCTGAAGAAGTAGTTAAAACTGTTGAAAAAATTGGAGAAAAAGTAGATGAAACAGGAGAAAAAATTTCATCTCAAGTAGTTACCGCTGAAAAAACACAAGAAATACTTTTTGCTGTGAAGGATTCAATCGTAAGCGGACTTCAAGTAACACTAGAAACGGCAATATTAAAACTGATTGAAGAGTTTAAAGAAAGTGCAGAAACAGGGGAACCTGATGTCGTTTTGTTAAATCTTACAGAAGCAATTCAAAAATTGGATAAAGCCATTGTTGAAAATCGCCAGATGGGAGAGACACAAATCCAGAAGTTTGCTCAGATTACGGAGTCTGTACTCCAGTCTGTTCAACAAACAACAACTCAGGCGATTAAAGAGATTATAAAAGATAGGGAACGGGAGCGTTCAGAAGTGAAGGAAAAGGAGAAAACGGACCCCTTAATTCCTGAGTTAAAAGAGGTAGTAGAACAATTAAAGGAATCTGTCCAGAAAACACAGGAGATACAAGGCTTACAAACAGAGAAAATAGCCCAACTAACGGAGACAACATTAGAATCCGTTCAACAGACGGCACAGTTAGTTGAGACATTAACAATTATGGAAGGGAAACGGATAGAAACTATAGAGGAAAAGAAACGCAGATTATCTGCTGTCGCACCTTTTGGAAATAGTTCCACAGTTCCTCCGGAGGAAGTAGAAGAGTCAGACAAAGAGGTTTGGAAGGCCCTTGAATCAGAGCAACCTTTGGAAACGCTAACTTTTGATAATTTTTTCCCCGGCTCTGTAAATGCTTTTACTTTTAAACTTAGTAAAGCGGTATCAGAAAATCCGGGGACAGAATATAATCCTTATTTTTTATATGGGAATGTAGGTATTGGGAAAACGCATTTAATCAGTGCTATTGGTAATGGAATTCTTAAAAAGCATCCTAAGATGAGGGTTGGATATGTTTCTGCAAGTCATTTTTCGAGAAGATTGGGAGAGGCTCTGAAAGAGGGTGCTCTGGACTTATTCCGCGAAAATTATTGTCATTGGGATGTTTTGATTCTTGATGATATTCAGTTTTTAGGGGGTAAGGTTGAGGCCCAAGAGGAATTTTTCCATGTATTTAATGTACTTTATCAGAATAAACGGCAAATAATTATTGCAAGTGATAAGGCTCCTGACCGTTTGGGTATGTTAGAACAAAGGTTGGTTTCTCGTTTTTCAAGTGGAATTGTTGCAGAACTCAAGTCACCTGAGTGGGATACACGAATGCAAATACTTCGGAATCAGGTGAAGGAAGCAGGAGTTCAGGTGCCGGATGAGGTATTAGGTTTAATTGCAATGCGTGTTCCTAATGATGTTCGTAAAATGATGGGGTCATTAAAGAAAATTATTGCATTTGCAAAGTTAGTAGGACAAAGTATTACATGTGAAATGGCCGATGAAATATTAAGTCATTTAGGAGTGGCTGCAGCATAAAATTGCATTGAAATAGATAAATCAATGATTTCGTTTATAATATATATATAAAGTAAAAATGACATCCTACATATTTTTAGGAGAATGATTGTGAGAATAGCCAAGAAACGGTTGCCTGAGATGCTTCTTGATTTAGGTTTAATTACTAAAGAAAAATTAAATGAGTGTATAAAAATTCAACAACAAACAGGTAAGAATCTTCAGGACATATTATTAGAAAAAAAATATATATCTGAAGAAGAACTTGTTGAAACGCTTAGTGAACAACTCCAAATACCCCATATCCGTGTTTCAAATTATGCAATTCCCAAAGAAGTTCTTTCTGAGATTCCTGAGGGTCTTGCAAAACAATATCAAGTCTTACCCATTTCGGTTACAGGGGATATTTTAACGCTCGCAATGGCAAATCCGCTCAATATTCTGGCTTTGGATGATATTCGAATGATCACAGGTAAAGAAATTGAACCTGTGATTGCAATGCCATCCGAGCTTCGTGATGTCATAGAAAAGAATTATAGTGGTGATAGGGCTTCTGAAATATACGCATCTTTGTTAGCTGAACATGCTCAACAAGAAGACCTCGAAGAATTAAAATCTTCCAGAGAAGAAGTTGAGGATGTAAGTAAGATAGAATCTGTTGAAGAGGATGAACCTGTAAAGAAGATGGCACGGTTAATTGTATTAGACGCCCTGGAAAGAGGGGCCTCGGATATTCATATTGAACCTTTTGAAAGGATAATCCGTATTCGTTATCGTGTAGACGGTGCTCTTGAAGAGGCGAAATCACCGCCGAAAACAATGCAATCAAACCTTATTGCACGATTTAAAATTTTGTCGGGATGTCGGATTGATGAACATCGTCTTCCTCAGGATGGTCGTTTCCGTATAAAGTTTCGGGGAAGAGAAATTGATTTTCGTGTAGCGTTTCTTCCTTGTAAATATGGGGAAAAAATAGTACTACGCGTATTGGATAAGAGTAATCTGGTGTTAAACCTTGAAGATATGGGTTTTGAACCTCAACCCTTAGATGCTCTGTATCACGCATTGAAATTACCCCATGGTATGATCCTTTTGACAGGGCCTACGGGAAGTGGAAAAACCACAACACTTTATAGTTGCTTAACCCGGCTTAATACCATAGAAACCAATATTGTTACAGTAGAAGACCCTATAGAGTACGAACTGTTTGGTATAAACCAGGTACAGGTTCAATCTCGAATTGGGTTTACATTTGCAGAAGCATTACGTCAAATTTTGCGTCAAGATCCTAATGTTGTGATGGTCGGCGAGATCCGTGATGGTGAAACAGCGGATATTGCGGTAAAGGCGGCCTTGACAGGGCACCTTGTGTTAAGTACACTACATACTAACGATGCGGCAGGGGTGTTTCCACGATTAATAGATATGGGTATTGAACCTTTCTTAGTTCAATCTTCTGTGGCTTTGGCAGCGGCTCAGCGATTGTTAAAACGGGTTTGTAAAGAATGTAAAGAAAGCATATCCGTTGACCGTGGAGTATTGGAACGAATTCAGTTTCGTGGTTTCCCTCATATTCCTAATCCCCAATTTGTTCGAGGGAGAGGCTGTCAAAAGTGTAAAGAATCCGGATACAAAGGGCGAATTGCTTGCATTGAGGCTATGCTTAATTGGCCAGAGTTACACCCATTAGTTCTGAACCGGGCCTCAGGTTATGATATTAAAAAGCAGGCTATTGCTTGTGGGATGAAAACCCTAAGACAGAATGCACTTGCTTTAGCTGCTCGGGGTTTTACAACCATCGAACAAGTTCTTGAACATACTATATCTGACTAATATCAGTTATTCAGGATAAAGAAAGTTCTTAAATGGAAAGGAAAAATCAGAAAAAAAGTATAATAGGGATTTGTCTTTTATTTTTTTGTTTATTAACATATTTAACTTCGTGTGAGAGAATTTATACTGTGCAGGGGAAGGTATTTACAATTAGTGGTGAGGCTTTACCCGGTGTATGTGTTTCCAGTCCTGAGATATTAAAACATACCATTACGAATGCAAAGGGAAATTTTACTTTTCGTTTGTCGAAACCAATAAGTAAGTTAGAGTTTATAAAGTCTGATTATCTCCCATTTGTAGTTCCCGTTTATTTAGATAACACAACCATTGTCCTCCCTGATATATTTCTCACTCCAAAACCTTCGGTTCCCGGTGTTTATTTTCTCATTAAAGAAAAAAATATGTATAAACCTTTAATGAGAGGGAAAATTGAACGAACCCAGATAGAAAAACAAAATTCTGTCCCTTCTGTAAGATTAGATGAAATAGTACAAGTAGAGGAGAAAGTTCCATCAATTTATGTTTTTCGTTTGCCTCCGTATGATTTAGTTCTATATCGGATGAAGGAATATATAGACAAAAAAGAAGATATAAAATCAGATAAAAAAACGGATAAATCGGATACACAATCTACTCCTACAGGGAAGGATCATGTAGAGAGAGAAAAAAGGATATGGGTTCCTGATGAACCTGTTTTGACCTATTCAGAGTTTCTTTCTGAGATGGATACAAGTTTATTTTTAATAAAACCTGTAAAAGAATTAAAACCCGGGGTGTATTGTATTAATTGGCGAGCCTTTGAGGTGCCATTTCCTAAGATGAATGAATGCTTTTTGTTCTCTGTTCAAGAAGAAAAGGTAGACAAATCGAGTCCTGAAACTTTTTCTTCATCTGTTTTAGAGGACAATGATAAAAATAAGAAGTAAATAATAGATAAATGCATCTGAGGTTGTTTTGCTTAAGTTATATTCGGGGAGAAGAATATGTTATTATTTTCTGGGCTTTAATAAAACGGTGTTATATTAGAAATACTATTTTATATGTGAATATACCATCATGAAAGAGACAGAGACACAAGACAAAATACATGATGTTTTATCAAAGGATATTTTAAAATTAAAATTAGAACAGTTTGAAGGTCCTTTTGAGATACTCCTTTACTTAATAAAGGAGCAAGAGATCGATATTTTTGATATTCCGATTTTTCAAATAACAGAACAATATCTTGAAATCCTTGATTTAATGAAAGAACGACAGTTAGAAATTGCGGGGGATTTTCTTGTTATGGCTGCAACATTGATTCAGATAAAGTCGCGTATGTTGCTTCCCCCGGATACAGATGAAGAGGAAGAAGTTGAAGAAGAGGACCCGAGACTAGAATTGGTTGAAAGATTGTTGGAGTATCGAAAGTTTAAGGAATTGGGTAGAAAGTTAGGAGAGTTTGAAGAACAACAATACAATTATTTGCCAAGAAAATTTCCTTTGTATTTAGAACCTTCTGTTCAGGAAGAATGGGTTGAAGTTACACTTGCAGATTTAATCAAGGCTATAAAAAGGGTTTTGCGTTATCTGCTAGAGCCTTCTATTCAATGGGTTGAACTTGAAAAATACACAGTTGAGGAAAAAATTGTTGAGATATGGAGTATCTTATCAAATCAACAGAGTGTTTCATCGGTAGAACTTTTTGAAAAATCCAGTACTACAATAGAAAAGGTATGTGTAATATTGGCTATATTAGAATTGTGCAGACAAAGAAAAATATCATTTCATCAACAACAACCTTATGGGCTGTTTTTCTTATATATAAATAAGAACTATGAAGAAACATCTATTGAAATAAGTGCTTAACTGGTTATCAAAAATATTCCCTTTTATTAAAATAGAAAAAGAACTTACTCCCAAAGAGTTGGGGAAGGAAGGTGAAAGTGAAGCAGCTCAATTTTTAAAAAAACATGGGCTTAAGGTGCTAGAAAGAAATGTAAGAATAGGAAAATATGAAATTGATTTGATTGCTAAAGATGGAGAGGAACTTGTTTTTGTTGAAGTGAAAACTTGCAGGAACAACGAATGGATTTATCCTGAAGATAAAGTTGACTATAAAAAGAAAAGAAATTTAAGAAGGGCCGGGAACAGGTATATTGTTAAATATTCTTCGAGAATAAGAGATTATCGGTTTGATATTATCGCTATAACATGGGAACCGTCGTTGTCTATCCATTGGATAAAAAATGCTTTTTAGGGGATCAAGTATTTGTAGACCACGAAAGCCATTCAACTTCTCCTTTGGAATTCACTTTAAATTTTCGTGCCCTTAAGTTTGAAGAGGGACCCTCCTCGTAATAGATAATAAGTATACTATCATCTTTTAATGTAACCATAGATGGATATGCACCAATACATGGGTCAACCAATATTGGGTCACTCCATGTTATGGAATCATCTGTGCTTATATGGATGCATGTTCCCTTATTGGGATAACGAATCCCCATTAACAGCACACCGGAAGGGGTGCGATGTAGATAGGGACAGTGCCCTGGAAAAGGTAATGCTTTACTTACACCCCATGTTTTTCCTCCATCCTCAGATATTGAAAATCCCATGGGTAAATTCCCTTTTGACCTTTGAGCAATAAATAATTTTTGATCTTTTAGTATGCATATATCGGGTTCTGCATCAAGTTTTAGATCACCATAATCGATATCGACAGGGGTAGACCATGTCATTCCTTTATCCTTTGAAACGGATACAGCACCACATCCGTTTTTTCGTTCATCTGCGTATAGACCTATTATGAGTGTACCATCAGGTAGTGTTCGTATGGGTGAACTGCAATAATATTCAGCGAAAATTTGTTTGGGTTCAGACCATGTTTTTCCCCAATCTTCAGACCAGATAAGCCATGTTCCTAAACCTTCCCAGCGTTTATTGGAGTCTTCAATAGGTTTTAAAGAGAAGAAGTTGCAAACTAATTTCTTGTTATCGATTACCGCAATAGAAGGGTCTCGGTCATCATAAGGGCTATCATAAATGACACATGGTTTACTCCAAGTTTTTCCTTCGTCATCAGAAAATATTCCAGAAATTCTTCCCCCTCTTGGATGTTTTTCATTGGGTAAGGCTACATGGTCATATCCGTCATAGAAAACACAAAGTAACCTTCCATCTGGAAGTCTACATACATCCGGGAAAGCCTCGTAAGCACCGGCACCACCATCTCTACATATAACCAGGTAATCTTTTCCCTCCTGTAATGAGGGTAGTTGTTCCTGGGGATAAGTGAGCATGGATGTAAAAACAGTAAACAAGGTACAGAGAAAGAGTAGAGATGCAAAATTTAATTTTTTCATTTGGTTCTCCTTTTGTAATTGATTGTTTTCTCTATGATAATTATTTTATTCTATATTGAGTAAACAAATAAATAATAAATATAAGGAGGGTATTATGAGTAATTATTTTGAGATAATTAAAGAACGGAGAAGTATTCGCAAATATCAAGAGAAACCTGTTTCGGATGAGTTGTTGAATACTGTTTTAGA
>OGCI01002526.1_pt1 | contig 11952 bp, 12 predicted proteins | sample 1570021 | NCBI WGS metagenome assembly OGCI01 (sample SAMN06264664, study PRJEB24512) | hot springs metagenome | isolation source: Hot spring water | place: South Africa: Tshipise | collected 2015-06-21
CTCTTGGGTGAAATCGGATCGTCTTTACGTTATTGGAGCAAACCGATTGGAATGACTCTTCATACCCATCTCAACAATATGGTGTTTGATTACTATGAAATGGTTTGCCTGGAAACTGACATGAATGATGGGCAGACTTTGAGAGAACACTTCATCTTGAAGGATAACACCCTTTTAAACCAGAATCTTTTTCTCACGATAGGCATTAAGGTATTCTAGGCAGTAAGGATCTTGGTTGAGAAGGGCCTTGGAAGCATAGATGGATGACATGAGGGCTTGATCACGGACATCGACTAAGAGGGTATCCAGTCCAGCAGCCATGGCCATGGCTAGAAATGTCCGATTGATCAACCGCCTCGCTGGTAGTCCCATACTCACGTTGCTGACACCACAGATGAGATGGGCTTGAGGAAAATGAGATCGAATCGTTTGAATCATATTCAAACCCAACAAAGCGGCGTCCGGCTCTACTGCTACCGATAAAACCAGAATATCAAAAAAGATATAGTCTGGAGGCAGACCAGCCTCCACAAACTTCTGGTATAGCCTTTCGGCGATCCTCAATCGTTCTTCAATTGTTTTGGGAATTCCTTGATCATCCATAAGAAGAACAACAATTTTGCACCTCTTCTCAACGACAAGGGGAAAGAGTTGATCCCACTTTGACCTTTCCCCTGAGATGGAGTTAAGGATTGGAGGGGCTGAATGATGATAGACCGAAAGGGCGGACTTCAAGGCTTGAGGATTGGCACTGTCGAACATCAAAGGGAGGGAGACCTCTTGCTGGATGAGTTGAACCAACCAGGAAAGATCCTCGACCTCATTTCCTCCTGCCACTCCTGCATTGACATCGAGGAAATGGGCACCGCTTTCGTATTGAGTTTTTGCCAGTTCTCTTAGAAAAGGTTCATCCCGATAAAGAATGGCCTGACCCACCTTGGGAATAGTCCCATTGATCGACTCACCGATGACGAGCATAAATCATTTTCCTTTCATTTTATGATTTAGGAGGTAGCTTTCGGATATCCTTCTTTTGCTGCCTCCACGATCGCTTTGAGATTTTCAATAGGTGTCTGAAGAGGAACTGCACATTCAGGGGCAAGGATGTCAACACCAGCTTCAATGCCATAGCGGGATTGCCGATATACCTCTTCTGGCGTTCCTCCAAAGAGGGTATTCTTATTTGCAATGTTACCGATTAAAGACATCTCGTGATTCACCACCTCAACAGCTCTCTTGGCGTCTACCTGCCATTCAAAATGGTAGGCATCAAATCCTGCTTCGACAAACAAACGGAGTCGATCTGAACAGTTTCCACAGAGGTGAAGAATCGTAGGCCCTCCGATCCTCTTATTGATCTCTTGATGAACCGGAAGCAAAAAGTCTTGGTACATTTTCGGGCTAACCAAATCCCCTGTTGCATGGTCTGCGATAACCACCACGTCAGCGCCAGCCTGTAGCTGGGCATTGGCAAAGCGAATCGTTACCTCTTTAAGGCGATCGAGAAATTGTCGAACCTTCTCTGGTTCGGTTAGCGTCCAAAGCAAAAAATTCTGAACTCCAACAAGATGGTAAGAAATCGTCCATGGACCCATGACCTTCCCGATTAGCGCAACCCGATCTCCGTAATCTCTTCGTAGGATCTCAAGGGCCTCTAAAACAACCTTCATTGAGGGTTTTTCAAGCAAATTTTCGGGGATGAAGATATTACTGACTTCTTTTGCTGGATGGGTTTTTGCATCTGGCATCATGGTTGGATGTCCCCAGTCAACGACACATCCTAATGCTTCTGCTTCCTGTTGGACACTGAATTCTGGCATGATGGAGTCAAATCCAAGAATTTCATAGCCCGCCGCTGCCAGTTCCGCCATTTTCCTTGGGTCGCGATGAGCCTCAGGAAAGAAAATTCCTACTCGTTCCATGAGTTCCACTGAGATGATAGAGGTAGGGTTGGCTACGGAGATTCGATCCCCTTTTCGTCCTCCAAAGAGACCTGAAAGAAAGCGACGTTTGGGTGTTGTTTTCCTGTCGTGACTCATCCGTTCTCCCCTCTCAATAAAAGTCGATTGGATAATTCAACGGCAGTCGTTGCATCTTCTCCATATCCATCTGCACCGATCTCCCTAGCAAAGCTTTGGGTGACCGGCGCTCCGCCCACGATGATTTTAGGTGGAGTGGAGAAGGTTTGGCGGATGTATTGAATGACATCCTTCATTTCGAGCATGGTGGTGGTCAAAAGAGCAGATAATCCAACTAAATCCGGTTTCTCATCGGTGATGGCCTGGATGAAGGATTCTCTGGGGACATCGATCCCGAGATCAATGACCTGATATCCTGCACCAGTCATCATCATTGAGACAAGATTTTTCCCGATATCATGAATATCACCTTTGACCGTTCCAATGATAAACTTCCCTTTGCTTCGAACCTTGTCTTTGAGAAGTTGTGGTCTGATCAGGTCGATTCCAGCGTGCATATTTCTTGCTGCCAGAAGGACTTCAGGAACCCATATCTGCCCCGCCTTGAATTCCTGCCCAATGATTTCCATAGCTCGAATCAAACCCTTATGAAGGATGTCGATGGGGTGAACCTGTTCATCAATACATCTCTTCACGAGACTTTTCACAACAGACAAGTCTGTGTCTCTCAAGGCTTCATAGAAATACCGGATGCTTTCCTGATTCATTGCTTCGTGCCTTTACGGATTAGTCCTTCTACCCAGTATAAGAATAGACCGAACAGACACTTATGGATCGTAATCAAAGGATTCTTATCTCGGATGATTATTTAATCTATTCAGCGAGGATTTTTCTCACTAAATCGACTGCGGAAGCGGCGTCAGGAGCATATCCGTCTGCACCAATATCCTGAGCAAATTTACTCGTCACCGGTGCCCCTCCAACGATGATCTTGACCTGGTTTCTCAAGCCAGCCCATTCAATGGCTTGAATCGTATTTTTCATTTCAATCATCGTCGTGGTCAGCAATGCTGACATGCCAACAACATGGGGTTGATGGGTTTTGATGGCTTCGATGAATTTATTGGGGGGGACGTCAATCCCAAGGTCAACGATTTCGAATCCTCCTCCCTCCAGCATCATGACCACCAGGTTCTTTCCGATGTCATGCAGATCCCCTTTGACTGTTCCGATAATGACCTGTTGAGCCTGCCGAGTTGACGATTTTGAAAGGATCGGTTTTAGGACAGCCATACCCGAATGCATGGCTCTCGCGGCAATCAAGACTTCCGGAATATAGACCTCTCCGTTCTTAAATCGAACACCAACGCGGTCCATAGCAGAAAGAAGCCCATCTTTTAAAACCTTTTCAACCGGCTCTCCTTGATCCAAAGCCTCCTGGGTCAACCGTTTCACCTCATCCATCTTTCCCTGTGAAAGGGCGGTGTAGAATTTTTCCTGGTCAAGCATCTTTTTCCTCCTTTAATCAGTCATTGGTAATCTTCCCCAGGCCTTCACCATTTCTGTAATCCTAAGAAGTCTCTCAAATTTTGCATCAGGGGGTGTTGTATCACTGACCCCTAAAATAAATCGATCTCCGGGTTTAATTTCATTAAATAGATTTCTCATAAAATTTTCAAATTCTTCATCTGTCATGCTTTCTTCCAGTAATGCCACCGAAGGGACTCCTCCGAAGATGGTCACCTTTCCTTTGAAGGCTTTTTTCACTTCACCGATGGTCACCTTTGTCATGGGTTGGGGACAAACCGCTTCAGCGATATCCATTCCGCTTTCTGGAATGAGATCGAGAAGACCTTTATTCTCCCCATCACAATGACAGAGGAGTAATTTCCCTTTTGGATGTAATAGATCTGCTAACTTTTGAAGATGGGGCATGATATGGTCTCGAAAGAAAGGAGGATAGGTAATCATTTCATCAAAGTTGGCACCGGAGAAGATCACTTCTGCGGGAGAGTCTGCAAGAACTCTAAAGATCTGATCAAAATAGGGTTCCATATCCTCACAGAGCCATTTCATTTCTTTCGGATGATCGTACATCTCAAGATAAAATTTGGTGGCATCGAGAAACTCTTTCATAATATGATGCATCGGGCTGGCGGACAGATTTGCGAAGGCGGCTGCAAATCCTTTATCGCCCACTTTTTTTTGATACTCCAGATAATTTTCGTAGTCAGGGTGAATCTTTATATTTTTAAAAATATAACCCACAGTCTTGTAGTCTTTTGGTTCTTTGATCACATGCTCGGTAATCCAGGTGATGGACGCTCCTGCTCGCTTCATTTCTTCTGTATAAATGTATTTGCATGAGACGGACCCAACAGGGGTATGATAGGTGACAAGGGTAGCCTCTCCTTCTCTTTTTACTTCCCGATCCACACCCACCAATTCTGGTCGATAAGCCATTCCCCAGAGTCGGTAAACCCCAATTCCCCGATCAATATTGTCTTCTGGAGAACGGACCTTTAGAAATTCTGGCACAATCTTATGGTATCCGCCTCCGATATAATCGGCGATTTCGTCCAGAGAAGTCTCTTTTTTAAAAGGCTTGGGTAAGGTGCCGCGCATCGAGTTCGAATTGTGCCAAAGGTCGATCCGTGGGACCCAGGGTAGATAGTCTGCCCACTCACCTTTGGCTGCCTTTAGTATTCGCTCTTTATAGGTCATCATGTTTCCCCCTTTTTGATCCCATCTACCAGCCAATCACCTTGGAAGGGAGCCATAAGGCAATTTGAGGAATCACAGCGACTAAAATAATACCAATCAATTGAAGGATGACATAGGGAATCACCCCATGAAACATCTCTCGCATCGTCACTTCTGGTGGGACAATGGATTTCAAATAGAAGATTGCAGGTGCCAGGGGTGGCGTGAGATAGGAGGTCTGAATCATCATGATAAAAAGAATTCCAAACCAGATGGAATCAAACCCCAGTTTCACGATGATGGGCGAAAAAATAGGGATGAAAACGAGCAAAATGCTCGCCCAATCAAGAAAAAAACCGGAAATAAAGGCAATGAATAGAAAGATGATGAGGATTCCGCCTCGGCCGAAAGGCAATCCCATCAATATCTTTTCAGTCACCTCCCCTCCGCCCATTCCTAAGAAGACCCCGCTGAACATATATCCGCCCGTTAGGATCAACATCATCATGCTCGTGATCTTTAAAGTTTGGATTACGGTTTCCTTTAATGAAGTCAGAGTCAGGTGGCCGTAAATAGCAGTTAAGATAAGTGCCCCAAAAGCCCCAAGTGCTGCTGCTTCCGTGGGTGCTGCCAATCCAAAGATAATGCTTCCCATCACAGCGAAGATTAGAAACAGAGGAGGAAGAAGAGCGGTGGTGGTGGTAGATATTTTTTCTTTCAAAGGCATTTTCAACTCTTCAAAAGGAACGGGTGGAGCAAGGGTGGGGGAGAGATAAGATCGGATGCCATAGATGAGATAAAGCGACGATAGAAGTAATCCAGGGAGAATGCTCGCAATGAGAAGCCTTCCTACAGATAGTCCCGCAGCAGGCCCATAAACCACGGTCACGACACTTGGCGGGATAAGAGTGCCTAACGAACCTCCTGCGCAAATGGTTCCACAAATAAGGCTATGGCGATAATCTCTTTTCAACATGGCCGGAATGGCCATGACTCCAACCATCACCTCCGAGGCACCTATGATTCCTGTGCAGGCGGCGATAATGGTGCACATGATTACTGTCGCCATCGCCAGACCACCCCTGAGACGTCCTGTCCAAATGCTGATAGCATTAAATAGTTTTTGGGCAATTCCAGACCGTTCGAGGAGAGTTCCCATAAAAACGAATAAGGGAACCGCAGCGAGTACATAATTTTCAGCCATGTTGTATACGCGCCGGATTAACATGGGGAAGATACCCCCCTCAAACCCTACTATCCCAAACAGAAAAGCGATTCCCATCAGGGAGAAGGCTACCGGATATCCAGCAAAAATGGTTATCAACATACAAGGAAACATCAACAGAGGAAGATATTCTGAACCCATCACTCTTTTCCTTTCAAAAGGATAGTGAGATTTTTTAGAAATTCAGATAAACCTTGGAGGAAAAGTAATAAAAAGCTAATCACTAAGACCGATTTAAAAGGATATAGATGGGGTCGCCATGGGCTTGCTCCTGATTTTTCTCCCATCTGAAAAGATTGAACGGTAAATTCCACCCCGCCGTAGATCAGGGCAATCATTACTGGGAAAAAGAGGATGCAATATCCTAACACGTCAATCAGAGCTTGCCCTCTTGGGGGAAGATGCATATAGATAACATCTATACGGATATGGCCTTTCACGAAAAGGACGAAGGCGGCTCCGATGAGAAAATGGGTGCCATAGAAGAAATAGGTCACTTCATAAGACCAGATGGTAGGACGTTGAAGAACGTATCTTGCGATGACTTCGTAAACCAAGGCTAGGACATTAGGCAAGACAAGCCAGGCTATCCATTTTCCAGATCTTTGGCTAATTGCATCAATATTGTGAATGATTGATGATAACATTGGTGGTCTCTCTCTTCCATTGAAGTCAGGTGAAGCAGAAGGCCAGGTCCTTTCAAATTGGGAATCGACCTGGCCCCAAATAACTTATTCGTAATTTAGTATTCTATTCTTTTCGACAGTTTTCCATCCTTCCTCAAATTTTCGTTGAGAGTCCAAAATTTTCTTGAACCAAGCATCTTTGGCAGCAAATCCGTCTGCCCACTCCCGTCCCAACTTGTAAGCGGCTGCCTGGACCTCGGGAGCCAATTCAATAATGACATTTCCCCGTTTTTTAAATACATCCATCGCTCCCATATCTAAGACACCAATTTTTGTCCAAGACATGAGCGTAGTGATTTTAGCCGCTTCTTCAACGATTGCTTTAAGTTCATCCGGCAGCTCCTCCCATGCCTTCTTGTTGATGACAAATTCAAAAGGAGCACTCGGCTGGTGGACACCCGGAATGATGACGTATTTCGCCACTTCGTGGAACCCCATTGGCAAATTTTCACCTGGACATGCCCATTCCGTTGCATCGATTACCTTTCGTTCTAAGGCAGGCAACACCTCTCCTCCCGGGAGGGTGATGACTGAGGCACCAAGTTTTGGAAGGATATCAGCCCATGCTCCAACCGTTCTGAACTTGATCCCTTTCAAATCAGCAAGGGTCCGGATAGGTTTGTGAGAATGGGCAAAGACTTCTGTCGGACGTAATCCTCCTGGGAATGCAATCACGTCAAATTTCTCAAGCCGAAATTGTTGCCAGAGTTTATATCCATCGCTTCCATAGATCCAGTGAAGCATCACCTCAGAATTGGGGCTTCCAGCATATCCTCCCAAAAGACATGTGGCTGGATGGATTCCAATATCATAACCTGGCCAGGTATGTGCCATTTGACACACTCCCCTCCTTACGGCATCCACTCCCTCAAGGGGAGGAGCGATGGCTCCTGAGGGGAAGATATCGATGATCAACCGGCCTCCACTCATCTTTTTGACGACATCTGGTAATACTTTTGCCATCTCAGTAAATAGAGGGATGCCTGTTGGCCATGCTGTTGAGAGTCTCCATTTAAACGTTTTGGTTTGGGCATTAATCTTTTTGGGTTTGGGTAACACCATTCCGGCCCCCAAGGCAGCAACACCTAAAGCCTTTAAAAACTTTCTCCTCGATCTTTTCATACTGGATCTCCTTTCTTTGAAATAATTTTGCTTCTAAAAGCAAATGGGATGATAGGTCATAGAAAGCCCTCTTGCCGCTGGTTGTTGCCCAATCGACCTAACTCGTATAATCTCTATGAGTATTCGAGTGATGTGACTGATTCCGAAATTAAAGGGGGTATTTCCCATATTTTTTGATAGCCTGGGCCATGGCCCAAACATTTTCCACTTTACAATAGTCTGTAAGACTATTGGCACTGGTGATAATATATCCCCCACCTGGACCTGCCACAGATATCCTTTCTTTCACCTCCTGATCTACCTCCTCAGGTGTCCCGAGTGTGAGAGTGTAATCAAGATCAATATTCCCTGCAATACAGACTCTGTTTCCGTAAAGCGTTTTAATCTTCTTGATGTCCATGGCGGCTGGTTGAATGGGGTGAATCCCATTCATCCCTAAAGTGAGCAAGTCATCTAAGAGGGGTAAGATGTTCCCGTCACTATGAAAGATCCAAGGTTTCTTAATGGCATTGGCTACGATTCGTTGGTAGGGCAAGAAAAATTCTTGAAACATCTCACGATTCATCCAGGGTGACTTGGTATCTGCCAGATCATCATTCGCCCAAAAAAAGTCAAAATCGAGTTGATTCAGATGTTCCACCACTTTTGCTGACCATTCGGAGAACCGGCGGTGAACCTCCTTCACCAACTCTGGTTGATCATAAACATTGTAAGCAAATTCAATGATTCCCATGCTTTCGAGTGTCGATGCAGAGCCCAAACGAATCCTCGCAAAGACGGCATAATCCCCTTTGTATTGGCTTAGCCATTTTGCCACAGCTTCATATCGAGCAGGATGATCAGGATCTGGCAGAAATTCATCAAACAATTTGAGAGAATCGGTGGATGTGAGAAGCCCTTTTTTAATGTAGGTTCTTCCTGTTTCTGGAATCACCCCCATCTCAGCAATCCATGGGGGCACGAAGTCAAAAGTTATTTTTTGAGGATAATAGTAGCTTTCTTTAAAGCCTTTGGCAGCCTGAAAGGACTGACCTGCCGTGGCTTTTCCTCCCATAGGGAAATGGTAACCGAAACCATCCATACCCAATCGTTCACAAAGTTCACCCGGTGTAAATTGGGTAGTTCCCATGATATACTCTTGTAATCCTTCCTCAAAATCATTTTCAATCCAGGGAACTCGATCCGGCGTGCCCCTTTTTAAGGCGGTTAAAATCCTATCTCTATGTATCATTTCTTGCATAAAATCATCCCCTCCTAATTAAAAATTATCTATTTTTATAGATTAGATATCTTGTCAAATTATGCTTAATTTTGGTAATTTTCTGCTATTTTTTATGGTGGGAGATTGACTTGAATTCGTTTTAAAATTATAATAAAAATAAAGGGGTTATGGAGAGATGAGAATTCACCTTCATTCACGATGGAAACGGCCCAAATTGCTTATCCTTGCCTGTTCTGTGATGGAAAGGGAATTCAAACAATTTAAGAATGGGCAAATGGATTTTATCTTCCTTGACTATGGATTACATCGCACTCCGGAACATATGGGGCAGGCGATTCAGGAGGAGATTGAAAGGGTTTCTGATTCTCCTTATGATGGCATCGTTTTGGGATATGGCCTTTGCAGCAATGGGATTGTAGGAGTCCGATCAAAAACTCACCCGTTGATCATCCCTCGAGTTCATGATTGTATTTCTCTTTTTCTCGGATCGATCGAATCTTACCAACATCAGTCCAAAGAACATCCAGGAACCTATTATCTGACTCCGGGTTGGATTGAAAAAGGTCAGACGCCTCTTTCCAAGTATGAATCCTATGAGAAATCCTATGGCGAGGAAACAGCCCGATGGGTGCTCCATGAAGAAATGAAACATTACACCCGAATCGTTTTTATCGACACAGGTGTTTATGCTCTTGAATTTTATCGAACCGTAGCACGCCAAAATGCTGAATTTTTAGGAGTCGCTTTTGAGGAAGTAAAGGGGTCCCCGGAGATGTTTAAAAAATTGGTCTGTGGGCCTTGGGGGGAGGATTTCCTTGTTCTTGATCAAAATCAACCAGTTCAACAAGAGATGTTCTTCGATCTATGAGATATCAGGCAAAATGACCCAACTTTATCGACAAGAAAATTTATACGGGTCCACCGAGTGACCTCGAAGAAAAACTCTTACATCTCCAGCAAGCCGTTGTCACGAGAGACTGCCGGTCAGTCAGAGAACTCACTTTGCAAATGATTAAGGAGGGGGTTGATCTTTTTCGGATTCTGAATCATGGATTAATCCCTGGCATGTTGGATGCGAGTGAACGCTTCAGAAGAGGAGAGTTTTTCATTCCAGAATTGCTGATGTCTTCAAGGGCCCTCCAGTTTGGTTTAAATGTCCTCAGGCCTCTCATCCAGGAGCGGAAAAACCATAAGATTGCCAAGGTGATTATTGGCACAGTGAAATTCGACCTGCATGATATCGGAAAGAATCTGGTGACTATTCTTCTCGAAGGGAATGGGTTTGAGATCATCGATCTTGGAGTGGATGTCACACCTGAAAAATTTGTCAGAGCCGTGGAAAAACATGAGGCGCAAATGTTAGCCATGTCCTCTCTCCTGACCTCCACAATGAGCTGGATGAGGTTTACGATCGAACAACTCCAGGCTTCTGGTTTAAGCAAAAAAGTGAAAACTTTAGTAGGAGGGGCTCCTGTCACACCCATCTTTGCTAAAAATATCGGGGCCGATGGGTATTGTCGTGAAGCCACCTCTGCACCTTCCACCATCCGAAAACTTTTAGGCATTGATGAAGATGAAGGAATTCTTGTTAAGCAATAGGCTCAAAATTGGACAAGAGGCCTTTCATCAAATGGAAGAATTTGTTCATACCACTCGTCTTCCTTTACGATTATTCGATCGGAAGGGCAATATTTGTTGGATATCGAATTATTTTAAAGGTAATTTGAATTTTTGTAAATGGATCCATGCTCAAGGAGGATCAAGCAAGCCCTGTTCAAAAATCCACCAAGAAGCGCTTCGGGAATCTTTAAGATGGGGGGAGGCAATCCTTTCCAAATGTTGTTATTTTGTTATGCAAATGGTTAGCCCCATTCTCGATAAAGGTCAATCCATTGGCTATTTAATCGCATCGCCGTTTCTTCTCATTCATCCTTCTGAATTACAACCCGAAGAACTTCTGGCGCTTTGCCAGGATAACCCCACAAGAGATCGATATCTTAAGAAAGCCATCCACTCTATACCAGTACTTCAGGATGAGGAGGTCAAAGAAGCGGCCCAATATCTCTTCAGAATCGCTGATCTGTTCTCGAATCCTAATCTCAGTGATCTTCTTAAAGTGAGAGAGGCGCAAATTCTCCAAGGAAAGATTGCAGACCAAATTCGGGACCTCAAAGACTTTGATCGCGAATTGACTCCACATTCTTTGAGTAAACTTTTTCATGACCGGGAAAAGGAGATTGTCACCAAAATTCGTTTGGGTGATCGGAATGGGGCAAAAGAGATTCTGTATCAGCTCCTGGCAATCATCTTGGTTCAATACCTCGAGAACTTTGAAATACTTAAAGTCTCCATTCTCGAACTGCTGATCATTCTTTCCAGGGCAGCTGTGGAAGCAGGAGCAAAGGTTGAAGAGATGCTGGGTTTGCGGTATGGATTTATCACGGAACTCTCAAAAATTCGGGATCAGGAAGAACTCTGTTTATGGATTGTGAAAGTCTTGGATAAAATGACTGAACAGATCTATCAAACTCGAAACGCTAAAAATTATCAGCGCCTTAAGAAAGCCATGGACTTTATTGAGATGCACTGTGGTGAACCGCTCACCGTTGAGCAAGTCGCCCAGGCAATCTATCTCAGCCCCTCCCGATTAAGTCATATCATCAAAGATGAATTGGGGATGACACTCATTGATTATCTCTCAAAGAAGAGAATTGACAAGGCAAAAGCGCTTCTCATCAATGAAGACGTTCCGATTGCACAGATCGCCCAAGAGGTAGGGTTTTCTGACCAAAGCTATTTTACCAAGGTCTTCAAAAAAATTGCAGGATGCACACCAAGAGCCTACCGGACCAATCTTTTTCAGACATCCAATGGAAACCTCTCTCCTGATTGATGGATAAATGATTAATGGTCTTTTGGAAGCTCACAAAGCTCTATTAAAACGCCACCCGAAGATTTGGGATGAACGAAAGCGACTTTTGTGTTGTGGGCGCCGGGTCGGGGTTTCTGGTCGATCAGGGTGGCTCCCTTCTCAAGGTAGGCTTTCACTTCTGATTCCACATCCTCTACTTCAAA
>OGCI01002527.1_pt1 | contig 11951 bp, 10 predicted proteins | sample 1570021 | NCBI WGS metagenome assembly OGCI01 (sample SAMN06264664, study PRJEB24512) | hot springs metagenome | isolation source: Hot spring water | place: South Africa: Tshipise | collected 2015-06-21
ATTTTACTCTTTTACCTTATCCTAATAAATCTCACGGCCGCGAAAATTTTAAGGACAGAGTTTTGTTTTTTATTTCCAATCTGATTAAGGTTTTGACTTTGAAACCGGTTTCTTTTTCAATTTTTTTCTCCCCTCACTTCTTTCATAAACCGAAGCCAGACCAATGATTTGACATCTATTTTTTATCGTTTTAATCACACTTAACAATGTTCCACCAGAAGAAATAATATCTTCATAATTAGAACCTTATCTTTCTTTTTTAAACCAAGACAAAAAAGGTTGCCTTGACCATAAGCTTTTTTCTGTTTGATTTTGATTTGGTCTTTAATTTTATAATCTCTTTTTCTGACAACAATTAAATCTTTTTTATATTTTTCTGCCAACCAACTGGGTAGAAAACTTTTTATTCTACCAAATTTTAAGAAGCGGAAGATTTTCTTGAACTGCTTTAATAAAAGCAATCATATCATCAATTCGCAAAAGATCAAAAGTCGCTCGCCTTAAACCTGCGTCTTGACTTCTTTTTTCTTACCAAAAACAAAAAGATAAAGAATTTCCAAGAGACCTAAAGTGTTAACAACTAATAAAACGATGAACCAAATATGATGATTGTTTTTGGCGGCTCGCCATAAAGCCAGACCCCTACAAATTAAAGACCAAATTATTGCCAAATAAAGAAATGGTGATTGGAAATTATATTCAAGAGATTCATAAAAATTACCAGAGTTATTAGTTGGTAGTTAAATAAAAACTATTTTTTCGAATATGTCTCAATAAATTTCTTAATTGAACGGTCAAAGGTTTTTTCTACTTCTAGTGAGAAATAACAGGCTGGTAGTTGTCCTTTTTCTCGGTGATGAGAAAGACAGAGACAGCAGATTCCTTTGCGTGGACAATTCGGATAACTGCACGGGCAATCTTTTAAATTTTTTTCTTTTTGACACTCCATAGTAAAAAAATCAAAAATCAAATATCAAAAATCAAAAATACAAATAAAAATTCAAAATTTATTTTTTGAAAATTTTGAAGATTAAAATAAGAAGGATTGATAAAATTAAACTGATTAAAAGAGAAGTGGCTAAGGGAAAATAAAAGGTGAAATTTTGTTTTTTAATTAAGATATCACCTGGAAGACGGCCTAAGGGAAAAATCTTGCCAGTAAGTAAAATTATCACTCCAAAAATTATAAGAAGTAGACCAAGAAAGATTATAATTTTTCCAATTGAAATTAGTGGCATCTTAGTTAGAATATAGAAAATATTTATAGACCTAAACTTTCAGCGATTTGCTGCATTGCTTTTAAACTAATTTCCATAAATTCTTCCAAAGAAAAACCGATTTCTGAACAAGTAAGAATTGCTTGGCGATTAGCACCGCGGGCGAAAGATTTTTCTTTAAAGCGATTTAAAATATTTTCAACAGTTAAATCAGTTAATTTTTTACTCGGTAAAACTAAAGTCGCAGCAACAATTAAACCAGTGATTGGATCAGTACAAAAAAGAGCTTTAGATAGCTTTGTTTGACGTGGTAAGTTATGAATCTCGTTATGGGCTTTTACTGCTTCAACAATTTCTTTTTCTAAACCTAATTTTTCTAAAAAATCTCCAGCAATTAAACTATGTTTTTCTGGAGAATTTTTTGTTTCCTCGTAGTCAATATCATGGAGAAGACCAGTCAAAGCCCATTTTCTTTCATCATCAGAGAATTTTTTCGCCAATTCGCGCATTATCACTTCAACAGCTAAGCAATGTTTAATTAGATTTTGATTTTTAATTTTTTCTTTAACTAAATTTAAAACTTCTTTTCTTTCCATTCTATTTTCAAATTTGAGATATTCTTTATGGATTCTATTTTTTATTCAACCCAAATCTTATTCACCAATATTTCTAATAAATCTTTAACCGCTGTTTGAGATTCATCTTCTGTTTTACTTTCAGTAAATCTTTTCCATCGAGTTATAATTGCCTCATCTTTTAAACCCCTAACTCAACTTCCTTTAATTTTAGTAATTTTTTGAATTGGAGTCAAGTAATTGATACCACCATGTCTTCTTTCTTGATTGGAGCGATACATATACTGATAGAGTTTCAGGTTGAACTCTTGCCAATTTTTGAAAAGTATTTAGTCAAAAATTCTCTTTTAATGATTTTCCAAAATACTTCTACTTTACCATTGATTTGAAAATGGTAGTGGTCTGGTGTAAAGATGTTTAATTTCCAACAAACCCCTACCAAATTGGTTAGCGATTACATACAATTAAGAGAGAGGGATCCATAACGATACACATAAGACCCCTTGACTTCGCCTCGGGATGAGAGTGTTTCATAATTATTCAATACTCTCACAATTGTTAGATTGTTGTTTTCATTTCTCTAAATTAAGAATATCCCGAAGGGGTGAAGCGAGGCTCTAAACCATGGCCAGGAGTAAAGCCCAAGTGATAAGAAGGCGCTTATTTCTTACATTTTTTGTTAAATACTCGGCGAAGCCGAGTATTTATTTTGATTGAGGTTCAGAAGTTTGTTGATTTTGCTTTATTTTTCGAAAAATAAAAATATCATCAACCGTACCTTTCTTTAATTCTTCTTCTGTGTCTATTTCTTTCCAGCAATCCTCAAGATTTTAAGAACTTGGCACATCGGGCGAAATTTGATGATTCAGCATAATCAAGATATCCACATCCCCTGGATTAAATTCCAATGCTGAAGCGGCGTATGCTTCAAAACCGCCCTTCTTTAAAACCTCAACCGATTTCTCATCAATATCAACATAAATAATCCTGCTATTGAGAAAAGCGACCGACGGCGATATATTATTTCCACCACAAGAAGGGTAATAGACTACATTAGCTTTGGGGTTAAACTTTTCCTTAAATAAAAGATATTTAGCGACTAAATCAGGTTGTGATTCTGGTTCAATTGGTTTAGATTCCACCTCTGGTTCATTAGGAGGTTTTTCTGGTGTGGTTGGAATGAACCTGGTGAAATTTCCGGTCCTTCGGTTGTCATACTTTAACTATAGCAAATTTTTTGATGATAAAGAATAGCGGTTGTATTTCAGGAAATAAATTTGTATATTAAAGGTGAACTCAACTTTTGCGGATTGCTTTTTTAATGACCGCTTTGGGTAATTTGGAGCAATCCGAGTTAAGTACAACCAGAGCGGCTATTAAAGTTAAAAAGTTCTTTACCTTACAAAATCGAAAATTGTCTTTCAGTTGGAAAATCCCGTTCAATTTGGCCGCCGAGCCGCGAAGCGGCGAGGCGGAAATCTTGACTTTTCCTTACTGGCTGCCGGGCTTGGATTCGAACCAAGATACATGGATCCAGAGTCCATGGTCCTACCATTAGACGACCCGGCAAATAATTAATAACTTTTAACTTTCTTAAAAATTCCCATAAATTTTTGACATCTTAGTTTTGCTTTATCCATTTTTTGCCAATCTCCATAACCAGCAAATTTCATCCAAGAAATGTATTTTTCTTGATTCTGATAAGGACTGATTTCTTTTTCAATCTCAAAATATTTTTCTAATAAGGGACGGACCTCTATTTTTCTACCTCTGTTATCGTCATTTTGAAAAGTGCCAACAATAAAAATTCGACCATCATTTTTTAGAAGAGCGTAAAGTTTAGGCAGGAGCTGACTTAATTCTTCTAAAAAAATGTGCTGAAAAATATAAACGGCTAAAATTAAATCAAATTTCTCTTTTTGATATTTTCTAAAAAATTGATCTGGTTTTAATAGTTCAATCCTTTTCTTCTCAAAGAAAACCTGTGGTAGCCATTTTTTTGCCAATTCAAACATTGATTCTGATTCGTCTAAACCAATAATCTTTACTTTTGGATAATTTTCTAAAATTGGTAGGGCTAAGCGGCCAATACCAATTCCATAATCCAAAATTAAAATTTCCTCATTTTTTCTTTTTTCAAAAAAATTTTGTTTTAAAAACTCAAAATTAATCTCTGTTTCCTTCTGCCATCGCTCTTTTTTACCACCGAGCAGAATTAAATCTTTTGCTTGTCTTAAAGAAAGTTTTCTTTTTGTTGGAAAAGAACCTTTTTCATAAATTCCATAATCAGGCGGTAAAATTTTCTTTATTTTTTTAATTAGCCAGGAAATAATTTTCATTTTTATTTAAAGAGCGCATATTTTAACCACTGCTAATTCAAAGGGTAGTTGGGGAATATCACTATATTCTAAAGAGGTTTTGACTTTGATAAATTCTTCAATTGTCTTTATTAAATCATCTGTTTTAATTTCTTTAGCCAAAGATAAAAAATTTTTTTCTATTTTTTCATCTAAAGAAAATGAATATTTTTCTACTTCAGAGCCAATTTTAATTAAAAGTATTTTTCTTAAAAATTCAATTAAATCTAAATTAAACTGTTTTAAATCTACCCCCTCCTCTACTAATTTGTTAATTAATCCAATTGATTTTTGTAAATCTTTCTTTAATAAATATTCAGTAAATTCGCTAATTTTTTCAAATTCTGAACGCGGCAGAATAATCTCTGCTTCTTCTAAAGTTATCTCTTTATCACCAAGTGAAAGGACTTGGGCTAATAAACTTTCAGCATCGCGAACAAAACCTTGAGACATTCTGGCAATATTTTTTAAAACTTTTTCTTCAACTTTTATACCCTCCAGTCTGACTATCTTTACTAATCGTTTCAAAATCTCAGATAAGGGAACTTTACTAAAATTAAATTTTTGGCAGCGAGAAGCAATGGTAAAAGGAACCTTATGAGCCTCGGTCGTGACTAAAATAAAAATAGCATGTTCTGGCGGTTCTTCTAAGGTTTTTAAAAGAGCATTAAAGGCATCGCTTGTAATTTGGTGAGACTCATCAATAATAAAAACTTTATATTTTCCTCGTGAAGGGGCAAATCTGACGCCATCGCGCAGTTCTTTAATTTCATTGATACCTCGATTAGAAGCAGCATCGATTTCAATTAAATCTAATGATTTACCGCTTATAATTTCTTGACAGGAAAAACATTGATTACAAGGTTCAGATTGACCTTCTTTTCTTTTTTCACAATTAACTGCCTTAGCAAAAATTCTGGCTAAAGTTGTTTTTCCTAAACCTCGCGGCCCAGAAAATAAATAAGCATGGGAAATTTTGCCCATTTTAATTTCATTTTCCAAAGTTTTCTTAATATGTTCCTGACCAATAACTTCAGAGAATAATTGCGGTCGATATTTACGATATAAAGTTAACATAGCTCAAATCTGTTATTATAGATTTTTTTCCCAGCCAATCTTCTGTCTGACTGAAACGCCTAATTGAGACCTCTCTAAAATTTCTTTTTCAACAATTGCTTTTGGTCGGCCATATTTTAGGCGAGAAAGTTGGCGAATCGTTTCTGCCACTTTTCGATCACCAGGTTTGGGTTGAATTGTCACTATATTAAAAGGTCGGGTTGGCTGATTATCAACTAAAAGTTTAATATAAGCATTAAATTTTTCAACATTGATTAAATCATATTCATTAAAAACTGGTTTATACTCTTTAGTTAATATCTCTGCATCTTCAACACCAATTTTAAAAGTAATAAATGTGCCTACTGTGCCTAAAATTGCATCCCTGATTCTTGCTTCACCTCCTCCACCACCAATAACTGCAGAAGCAACTAAAAGTTGACCTAAATATTGATGGGCCATTGTCAAACACAAGCGATATTTTCTTGCTTCTGATAAAATGGTGGCAATTGAATCAGTGATAAAATTTTGAAATTCATCTATGTATAAATAAAAATCCTTTCTTTCTGCTTCTGGTAACTCAGCTCTAGCCATAGCTGCCATCTGTAATTTTGAAACAATAACCAGTCCTAAAAGATTAGCATTAACTTCACCAATTTTTCCTTTAGAGAGATTAACTAATAAGATTTTTTGTTTATCCATTATCTCTCGAAAGTTAATCCCTGAATGACTTTGACCAATGATATTTCTCATCATTTCATTTTCGACAAAACGACCAACTTTTGAAATTAGATAACCAAGCATTTCTGATTTATGAAATTCAGTTGTTCTGGCCATTTCTTTTTCCCAAAAAGCCCTAACAACAGGATCTTTTAATTTTTCTAACCAAATCTTAGCATAATCAGGGTCTGAAAACATTCGTGGAATCTCGGCAATTGTTCCAGGTGCTTCCGGGTCAGCCATAAGAGTCAACATGACATTTCTCATATTATGCTCAAACATTGGGCCAATAATTTCTGGCGGGAAAAGTTTATAAAAAATAGCAATCATTTCCTGAACAGCAAAGTCGCGTTGGCCAGGATCTTTTGCTTCAAGCATATTCAAACCAATTGGTCTTTCTGTATCTGAGGCATCAAATAAAACAACATCTTCAGCTCTTTCTTTAGGAATGCAACCTAAAATATCTTCAATTAAGTCTCCGTGAGGGTCAATCACCCCAACTCCTTCACCATTTAAAATATCTTGCTTGACCATATTTGAAATCAAAACTGTTTTACCACTCCCGGTTTTACCAATAATATAAACATGGCGACGACGGTCATCTCTTTTAATTCTGATCAGAGTTTCTTGACCACGATAGATATTCTTACCTAGGATCAGTCCTTCTTTTGGCACTTCAACCGGGGCTGGCGCTTTTCTGGCAATAAGCCAACGAATGTTTGGTATCTCAGTTATTGGTAAGGGAAAATGATAAAGACTAGTTAATTCTTCGGTATTTAGGATAAAAGATTTTTTTTCATCAATCTGACGATAAATAAAATTTTGGCAAAGATCCTCTATTTTTGAAGGAATAATTGCTTGAAAACCATTACCATATTCATAAAAAGTATATTGGGCAAAAGAATTAGTGATACTCTCAAGATATCTTTTTGCCTGTTCTTTAGTCTTTGCTGAAACAATAATCCGAATATTGATATTGAGTCCGGCTTTAGAATTTTTGTTTTCAATATTTTTAACAATTTCTTGCTCCATTGGTGAAAGTTGATACGGTTTTTTCTCTTCTTTTTCTTCTTTCTTTTTCTCTTTAGGAAAGGCAAGAGAAACAAAATCGCCCATAAACTTAACAAGTGGATTAGCACCAGCTGCTTTCATCGCTTCATTAATTTTTTTCCCTTGCTGCATCTCTCGAGCAACTTTGGCTGGAAAACGATGCCATTCTTTTTTAGCTGAACGAGCAATAATTTGAATAGCAGCTGAATCACCTTCTTTAATTTTTGTTAAAGAATTAGTAATTGCGTTTAAAGGATCAACATTTAAGTTGAGATAAGTTTTAATTGGCAAAATATGAGTTCTTTTCAAAATTAAGAAAGCACCAAGAATAACACTTTTTGGAGAAAAAATATTGTAGTCTTCAACCTCCTCAACTTGGGCACTCGGAAACTGAGCATGAATTTGCTGCTCTAAATAAGGAGTGAGATATTTCGGCGCGATCAGATAAAAAGAAATCAACCCTTCTTTATCCCTGACGATTTCAAAAGAAAAATGATCAGTTCGACCAAAAAGAAAAGTCCTGAAAGATCTCTCAACTTTTAAACCGCCTATATTATCTAAAAAAGTTTCGGCTGGAGCTAAGAAATCTTTTATCTCTTTCTTTTCTTTTTTCTCCTCTTCTAAAGCCTCTTTTGGCATCGTCACTAAAAAAACAGTTTTTTCAAAAATTTGTTGGTAAAAACCAATTTTTTTAAAAATGGTTCTGAGAATATTAATCAAAATAATCAAAAAAAGTAAAATTAGGCCAAAATAAATTAAAAACCTTCCTAAAACCAAAAGGTTGATTAGCGAACTAATTTCTAATTGAAATGAAGGAATTGTTTGCATATTACTTTCTTTTTCTTTCAGCTAAATTTAAAATTTTATCAGTTTTTACTTTTGATTCTTGAATTAAAAATAGTTTGTTAACGCCAGGGATCATTCTAGCCAGCATCAGAAGCCAATCACGGATTAAGGTTAAAATCTTTTTAACATTTATTTTTATTTCCTGAATAAGAGTCTCAATTTTTGAGGCGGTCTCTTCGCCCTTTTTTCTAAAAATCAACTTTTGCTCAGCTGTTAAAGAATTATAAAGGTCATCTAAATTTTCTGAAAGAATTTGTTCAATCTCAATAAGGGTTGGAGATTTTTCTATTTTTGGTGGGGCAATAACTTCTTTAGGAGGCGTAGGAATAGTGATAGGTGGTGGCGGAGCAACAGTTGGCACCTCACCAACCGCTTCAATCTTTGCTTCTTTTTCTACTTCCACCTCTGGCTTTACTTCTGGAGGAACGATTACCTCTTTTTTTTCAGAAACTTTAGAGACTTCTTCTTCTCTTTCTTCTTTTTTGAAAGGGAAAATAGGCATACCTAATGACTAAATAAATTATACTATTTTAAAAAACAAAAGCCAAGAGATAATTTAATATTAGCAATCTCCCAAAAAGTGTCAAATAAAAAACGGGGCTACTCCGATTCGCACGGAGATCAACGGTTTTGGAGACCGCTATTCTACTATTGAACTATAGCCCCTTTCAATTTTCAATTATTTCGTTTCTTTATGTAAAGTATGTTTTCGACAATGTTTGCAGAATTTTTTTAACTCTAAGCGAGTTTTAACTCTCTTCTTATTTTTTCTTGTATAATAATTTATCCGATGACAATCAGTACATTCTAATTTAACTAAATTTTCTTTAATACGTGGCATAAGCACTTCGCTAAAATAAAAGACAAAAGATTTTTTATTTCTAAAAGCCGCCTGCAGGGATCGAACCCGCATATGTGGTTTACAAAACCACTGCTTTGCCATTAAGCTAAGGCGGCGTTTTTCATTTTTGACTATTTATTAGCCCTAACAACATTTTTCTGATAAAAATATAATTTTTTTCTTTATCGATTTACTGTTAAAAATTTGTGATTAAAATAAGCTCTGTTTAGGAATTTAAACATTTTATTTTAAAACGACAAAGTTAAGGCGGGCGGGTAGTTAGGTTAGGGCAGAAATTTTCTTACGAAAATTTCTGGTGGGTGGAGAAGGATTCGAACCTCCGTAGCCCGAAGGGCACCGCGTTTACAGCGCGGGGCATTTGACCGCTCTGCCATCCACCCATAAAATCTAAAAGTGCAATTTTAGTGCGGGGCGGGCCTCCGAAGTCCAAAGGACGCCTTGATTTACAGTCAGGTGCAATAACCACTATGCGACCCTCCCAGCTGAAAAGCCAGGAGTGGGAGTTGAACCCACGACCCCGAACTTACCATGTTCGTGCTCTAACCAGCTGAGCTATCCTGGCAGATCAATATTCTCTATTCTCTTTTCCCACTCTTTAATTTTTTGATTTTCAGGATTAACTTCTTTTAATTTAGCCAAGTATTTTTCTGCTTTTTTTTCTTGCTTTAAAATTATAGAACTTTCTATTAAAAAGTCAAGAATTTTTGGATTATTTGGCTCAAATTCTAAAACTTTTCTGAAACAATGAAATGCTTTTCTTTCTTTTTCTATTTTTTTATAAAAAGCGCCGAGATCAATTAGACTGTTGACTAATTTTATAACTAAATCTTTCGGTAACTCTTCTTCTTTTCTTTTAAATTTTCTCCACCATTTTATAGATTGCCAAGTCAGAGCTAAAACATATTTTAAATTTTTTTCTACCTCAGGGAATTTTTTTTGTCCAAAATAAATCTTTGCCAAATTTCTAAAAATGTCTGGATTCCTTGAGTCGAGAGAGGCAGCTTCAACAAACCTTTTTTCTGCTTTTAAATAATCATTGTTTTCTAAAGATTTTTTTCCTTCTTTAATCAAAAATTCTACCCTTTGTTCTACTTTTAGAGGTTCTTTTCTTAATATTTTCTCCTGTTTTTCTAATAAATATTTATCTTCTAAAGCCAAAATTTTTTTTCTTAATTTTTCTATTTTATCAACAAAAAATTTTTTTAGATTTAATTTTTTTATTTTTTCTCTAATTTTTCTCTCTAAAATAGAAAATTTTAATTTTTTCTGTCCTTCTTCTGGAATTTTTTCAATTTCAATCCTGGCTAAAAATGGAAATTTGCTGAAAATAATCCAGAGCAGAATAAATAAAGAAAGTAAAATCACTAAAATTAAAAAAATATCGATTAGCATACAGCAAAATTTCTAATTATTCTAATTGCTCTAATTATTCTAATCAATGTCTAATTCTAAAATGTCTAAGTTGACTCTTGGTCATTTTGTCACTTAGTCATTAGTCATTGGGATTTGATTTGGTTAATTATGAATTAGGTCAATTGGTCATTTATACCTTAGGCTTTACCGAGGCTGCCAAAAATTTCAATTTTTTTCTCAACCAGGCGCTTAACCGCTTCAATTGTAGGAAGTAAAATTTTTCTTGGATCAATTTCTTTTTTTTGCTCAATTAATGTTTTTCTTAAAGCTTTTGAAAAAGCAAGATTAACTTCGGTATGAATATTAATAATTTTTATGCCAAGTGAAATTGCTTTCTTTATTTCTCCTTTTTCTAAACCAGAAGCACCATGAAGAACCAAAGGAATTTTAATTTTATTGGCAATCTTTTTTAATCTGGCAAAATCAAGTTTTACCGGGTGTTCCATTTTATAGACACCATGGATGTTACCAATGCCAATGGCTAAAGTATCAACACCTGTTTTTTTAACAAATTCAACTGCTTCTTCTGGGTCAGTCATAAATTCTTCAGGATTATTTTTAAATCTTTTGATCTCTTCAATAGTTTTTGGCACTCGGCCTATTTCTCCCTGAACAAGAACACCATACTTATGAGCATACTCAACAACACTTTTAGTTAAAACAATATTTTCATCAAAAGGCAATTCCGAAGCATCAATCATAATAGAAGAAAATCCTGCCTTAATACATTCGACTGCTGAATGAAGGGTTTCGCCATGATCCAAATGAAGAACAACTGGGATAGTAGGAACAACATTTTTAGCACCCGTCTGAACAATATGAGCTAAAGGTTTCAGACCAGCGTAGCGGATACTTCTGGCACTAATCCCAACAACAATCGGTGAGGCTTTGCTTTGAGCGGCTTTGAGAATACCAAGTGTTATTTCCAAATTATGGGTGTTAAAGCATCCTAAAGCATAATTTTCTTTTATTGCTTTTTTTAAAATTTGTTTTAAATGGACGAGCATAACTCTATTATTTTTAAAAATTCTAACGCCTCAAGGCTGGCGCCACCAACTAAAAATCCGTCAATTTTTCTTCTGGCAAAATTTTTAATGTTAGTTGAATCAACGCTTCCACCATAAATTATTCTGAAATTATTTTTCACCAATTCCATCGGAAATAGATCAATTAGTCTCTGGATAATCACTTGATTAGTATATTCTGCTTCTTCTGGAGCGACCGCCTGACCAGAACCAATGACCCAAACTGGTTCATAAGCGATAACAAGTTGATCGTTTTTTTCGAAATTAATTCCTTCAAGAGATGTGCTTAACTGCTTAATAATCACATAATCTTTTTGACCAAGTTGTCTTTCCTCAAATGTCTCACCAATACAAAGGATAGGAATCAAATTATAATCTAAAACAATCCTTATTTTTTTATGAACCATCTCGTCATCTTCTTTTAAATAATCCCTTCTCTCTGAATGACCAACAATAATATAATTTACTCCTAATTCTTTAAGCATTGAAACAGAAACTTCACCAGTATAAGCACCTTTTTCTTCCCAGAAAACATTTTGAGCACCTAAAAAAATAGGTAAAGACGAATTTTTAACCAGTTCTTTGACCATCGGCAGAGCAATAAATGACGGACAGAGAACGATTTCAAGGTTCTGAAGATTTTTGATTTTCTTCAATCCTTTTAAAATCTCAGACGTTAAAGACCCTGTTTCTTTAAGACCCAAAGACATTTTCCAATTAGCGATGATAATCTTCTTTTTCATAAGGAATTTTATGAAGTTATTCACTATCTAATTATATCAGATTAATCAAGGAAAAAAAGCCAGTGCTGGCAAGCGTAACAGTAATTC
>OGCI01002528.1_pt1 | contig 11947 bp, 8 predicted proteins | sample 1570021 | NCBI WGS metagenome assembly OGCI01 (sample SAMN06264664, study PRJEB24512) | hot springs metagenome | isolation source: Hot spring water | place: South Africa: Tshipise | collected 2015-06-21
CAGCAGCTAGCTCACGTTCGATCGTTTCGCGCCGTCGCGCATCGACGGCTTGATGTGTGGCGATTTCGCGCAGCACGAATTGATCGACGACCACGCCGTCTTCGCGCGTGTGAAGTTCAGCGCTCAGGATCTCGATGCCGTTGGCGGCGAGCGTGCCAGCGATGTCTGCAAAAAGGGCGTGCCGGTCGCGCGTGCAGACGGTGAGTTCGGTCGCGTCGCGCCCCAGCGATCGCCACGCGCACTGCCCTGAGTCGCGCAGGGCAGCGATCAAACGAAGGTGAAGCGCGATCGCATCCGCGTCGAAGGCGAGCGCGTAGCGTTCGGGCAGCAGGGCAAAGTGGCGCTCGATTTCGCTTGGCGCGATCGCCCCTTGCAACAGCTCGGCGACGCGCTCTTTACGCCGCAGCTTTTCGCTCGGCGCGCTCGTCGGCGTTTGGCCCGTCAGCGTTTGGCGCGCGCGCGTGTAAAGCTCCCACAGGAGTCTGCCTTTCCAATCGCTCCAGACGCCCGGCGCGACGCCGCTCAGATCGGCGTAGGTGAGCAGCAGCAGCATGTTGAGCGCATCGAGCGACGCCACCTGCGAAACGAAACGCGAGATGACCTGCGGATCGGCCAGATCCCGCCGTTGCGCAAGATGCGCCATCAACAGATGATGCTTGACCAAGAGCGTGACCTTGGCGCTGCTCGTCGCGTCGAGATGAAGACGACGACAGATGCGTGCCGCCATGCGCGCTCCGCGCGCGGCATGACCTTTGCCCCGGCCCTTGCCGAGGTCGTGAAGCAGCACGGCGAGATAGAGCAGGCCGACGTCCTCGACCTGATCGAAAACTGCTCGCCACGGCGTGCGGTGTTCGTCGCGGCTGGTGCGCAGTTGGTCGAGCGCTTCGATGGCTTTGAGCGTGTGTTCGTCGATCGTGTAGTGATGATAAAGATCGTGTTGAATGAGCGCGTTGATGCGCTCAAATTCGGGCAAGTAGCGACCAAGAAACCCGACATCACGCATCAGGCGCAGAGTAGGCGCGACGCGCCCCGACTGGCGCAAGATGCGGAGAAAAGCTCCCGCGGCTTCGGGCGACTGGCGAAAGCGGCGATCGATCAGATCAAGACTTCGCTCCACCTCTTCGGCCACCGTCGGCGCAAGCTCGGCGCCAGTCTCCGCCGCGCGCGCGAAGATATCAAAACAGAGCGCGGGACGCGAGCGCAACTGTTCGCGCAGGTCGCCATCGAAGCGAAGCGCCCCATCTTTGACGAACAGCGCCGCGCCGGGGCGTCGCCACGGAAACCAGCGCGCTCGCGTGCGGCCTTGTTCGGTAGCGAGCATCCGATCGCACAAGCGACTGATGTTGGTTGCGTGGCGGTAGTAATCGCGCATGAACTTCTCGGCCGCGGTCAGATGCGCATCTGCACGGTAGCCTAGGCGTGCCGCTAGTTCTGGTTGCAACTCGAAGCTGAGGCGGTCGGCGCGGCGGCCGCCGAGAAGGTGCGCTTCGCATCTCGTGCGCAGCAGGAACTCGCGTGCCCGCGCGATCTTTCGTCCTTCAGTGGCAGTCAACAACCCACAAGCTGTGGCTTCGTCGAGCGATCGGCAACCGCGCAGCAGGCGCGCCACCCATAGCGCTGAATGAAGGTCGCGCAGGCCGCCGCAACTCTCTTTCAAGTGCGGTTCGCGGATGAAGATTTCAGCCCCATGTTGGTGCCGCCGTTGCTCGCGTTCTTCGCGCACGGCGTTCAGAACGTCGGCGCGACGGCGCTCGCGCTCGACTTCGAGCGCGGCTTCCAGACCGTGGAACAACGTCCGGTTGCCAGCGACTATGCGCGCGCTGAACAGCGCCGTTTGCAAATGCGGATCCTGACGTGCGGCGTGCAACGTCTCGCTGATGGTGCGAAAGCAGTGGCCGACCGTTAACCCGGCATCCCACAGCAAGCGGAGCAGTTGCTCGACGAGTTGGCGCGTGAGCGTCGCGCGGCGTCCGGTGTGCAGCAAGAGCAAGTCGATGTCCGAGCAGAAGCAGAGCTCGCCGCGTCCGTATCCGCCGATGGCGACGACCGCGCAGCCCGCTTGTGCCAGACGCAGACGCTCGTCGGCGGTCCAATTGGCCGCCGCGAAAGCGCGCTCCACCAGATGATCGAGGACGACGCTGCGCGCCCACACGGTCCAACTGCCTGCTGCGCCGCACCGGTGCGCGATCTTCAAGCGTTCGTCTTCAACGCGCAGGAAAGCGCGAAGCTGCGCAGCGATTCGTTCAGGCACCGCGACTCCGGCGAGCGCATCAAGGCGTTGCGCCGCGTGCGATTTGACCTTCTGCCAGTGTCTGTCGGTCGCCGGATCCATGCCTTCTCGCTCATCCTACGGAAGCTTGGGGCGGTCCATAAATAAAAAAATCTGTTGATAAAGCGAGGTTTGCGGTTAAAATTGTCGCTTCGGTCGAACGCGGGATGGCGGTCGCACGACGAGCGACTTAGAAACTTTCACAGGAAAAGCGAAAGCTGTCAAGCCTTTTGTGTTGTCAGCGAAAGCCGCACGCCGCTCGATGCGCGCCGCGACGCTTTGCGTTCGAGGCGGCGTTCTTTTTGAACCGGCAGCCCATGCAACGTGTGGTCAACTGCCGCTGCTTGGTCGGTTTTGTCCGCGCGGTTTTGGCGCGTGCTCGTCGTGGTCGACAGCGGAAGCAGCGCGAGCCCGAACGATTCCGCCGAAATTTCGAAGGAGATCCGAACACATGTGCTGGAGACCGGTCTTTTCCATCGCTTCATCGGGACTTCTCTTTTTCGCCGTCGCGCCAGCGCAGGAGATCGAGAAGAGAATCGGAGACGTGGAGACAAGCGTGCGCGCTGCGCAAAGCGCGGGCGACAACGCTTGGGTGCTGGCGTGCGCTGCGCTCGTGCTTTTGATGACCGGGCCGGGACTGGCGCTCTTCTACGGCGGGCTCGTCCGCAAGAAGAACGTGCTGGCGACCATGATGCAGAGCTTTTCGTTGATGGCCGTGGTCACCGTGCTATGGGCGCTTTACGGTTACAGCTTGGCCTTCGCCGAAGGCACCCCCTTTTTCGGCGGCGTGCGCTACCTTTTCATGCGGGGCGTCGGCATGGAACCAAACGCCGATTACGCAGCGACCATTCCGCAACAGACCTTCATGATCTTTCAGTTGATGTTCGCCATCATCACGCCCGCGTTGATCACCGGCGCTTTCGCCGAGCGGATGAAGTTCAGCGCCGCGCTCGCCTTCATGGTCCTCTGGGTGACGTTCGTCTATTTCCCGCTGGCCCACATGGTCTGGGGCAAAGGCGGGTTTCTCAACGCCGCGCTCGGTGGCGCGGTTCCGGCGCTCGATTTCGCGGGCGGAACGGTGGTCCACATCTCATCGGGCGTTTCGGCGCTCATCTGTGCCCTTTTGCTGGGTCAGCGTCTCGGTTATCCGAAAGTACCGATGCTGCCGCACAACCTCGTCTTGACCTTCATCGGCGCATGTTTGCTCTGGGTCGGTTGGTTCGGGTTCAACGCCGGAAGCGCGCTGGCGAGCAATGCGCTAGCGGCCAATGCTTTCGTCGTCACGCATTTCGCTGCGGCAGCGGCAGCGCTCGGCTGGATGCTCGCCGAGTGGCTCCGCCACGGCAAACCGACCGTGCTCGGGGCGCTCTCTGGCGCCGTTGCCGGATTGGTCGGCATCACGCCCGCTTCTGGTTTCGTCACGCCCATGGCCGCCCTCATCATCGGTTTCGTCGCGAGCGTCGCTTGTTTCCTCATGGTGACCGAAGTCAAACGCAGGTTCGGCTACGATGATTCGCTCGACGTCTTCGGCATACACGGCACGGGCGGCATGGTCGGCGCGTTGCTGACCGGCGTGTTCGCAACCAACGCTATCAATCCGATCTTCAAGGATGCCAACGGCGAGCCGCTGCCGGTCGGATTGATCGATGGCAACGCCACGCAGGTGGTCAATCAAGCGATCGGCGTCGCCATCGCCGTCGCGCTCGCGACGCTCGGTTCGTTCGTCATCCTCAAGCTGGTCGATGCCATCATCGGTTTGCGTGTCAGCGCCGAAGACGAAGTGACCGGACTCGATTTGACGCAGCACGGCGAAGAAGGTTACAACCTTGACCTCGAACTGACGCCGATGCGCTTGGTGCAGGAGAGCAGAACGCAACCGTCGGCGGCGACGTCCACCGCTCCAGCGCACAACGATTGAGGCGCGGGCCGGAGCTTCGGGGCACCTGTCTCTTCGTGCGGCCGTCGCGCCCGCGCTTTTTCGGCAGGCGGCTTCGATCTTCGAACGATCATCGCGGCAGCGTTGTTGCGCGTCGCCAGCGAAATCAACGCCGGTCGAAAGCAAAAGAGAACGAAAAGGCGCTCAAGGTGTTTCAAAAGAGCCGAAACGGTCGAGAACATGGCAACGAGAAGATCGGGACTCAGCTTCGCGCTTCTTTTCGCGCTGATCTTTCACGCAGTAGGTTTAGGCCACAACGGCGCGCAAAGGAAAACTGCCGCTGACGCGCTGGACCAGCGCATCCGCGCCGAAATCGCCAGCTTCAAGGGGCGCGTTAGCCTTTTCGCCAAGAACATAGATACGGGCCACAGTTACGGTTTCGGCGCGGATGAGCGCGTGCGCACGGCGAGCACCATCAAAGTGCCGATCATGGTCGAGGTCTTCGCGCGCGTCGCCGAGGGCAAAGCCAAGTGGACGGATGAGATGGTCTTGACCGAGGCGAGCAAAGTTTCCGGCTCCGGCATCTTGCTCGAACTCTCCGACGGCTTGCGGTTGAACTTGCGCGATGCTGTGCGCTTGATGATCGTCGTCAGCGACAACACGGCGACCAACCTGATCCTTGATCGGATAACCACCGACGCGGTCAACGACCGCATGGAGAGCCTCGGATTGAAGCAAACGCGCGTGTTGCGCAAGGTCGGGGGCGGCGGCGAAAGTCGCGCCGGAGCGATTCCCGAAAACAGACGGTTCGGCCTCGGCGTGAGTACGCCTCGCGAGATGGTCACGCTGCTCGAAAAATTGGAGCGCGGCGAAGTGGTCAACCCGGAAGCTTCGCGCGAGATGATCGCTATCATGAAACGCCAGCAGTACCAAGATGGCATCCCGCGCGCGTTGCGTGGCCTGCAGGTAGCAAACAAAACGGGCGCGCTCGACCGACTGCGGAGCGATGTCGGCATCGTTTACACGCCGCGCGGACGCATCGCCATCGCCATCACCTGCGACGACATGCCCGAAACGCTCTGGAGCGTGGACAATCCCGGCCTCATTCTCATCTCCCGGCTGGCGAAGATCCTCGTTGAGGAACTGGGGCGCTGACGGTTGCGCACTCTTTTGCCGCCCGCGCCTTGGAAAAAGCGGTTATGATTGGTCCGCGGCCGCTCGGTCTTGACCCGGAGAAGCGCCGTTCAGTCTTCGACCCCGTGGCAAGTTGGTCGTTCGCTTCGTCAAGCGGCGGCGCCGCTTCGATGCAAAGCGCAGCGTGAGAGTTTGGCCTTTGAATGCCCAACAGGCGGCGCACAGACCTGCGCGCGCAACGCTTGCGAGGGACGGGCGCCTGTCGCTTCGTGTCCTTCAACGTCGAAGAACCTCTTCTCGTCATCCGCTCGCCGCTGCCGTCTTTGTATCAATTCGGTTTATAATCGTATTCGAGTTCTTGCGGAGACACGCTCACGAGGAAAAGCCGAAGATGAACGAGAGCAGCAAACGGCCCGACAAGATTCGTTTCGCCGGGCGCATACTCTTTTTGACCAGAGATACGTCGCTTATTCGCCGCCAATTGGCGGGCGAAGATCTCCTCTACGATCCGACTCTGCCCTTGATGGACAACATTTCCACCGACGAGATCACGCCCGCCTGGGTCTGTTTCTACTACGACGAAACGCTCGGGCGTTACGTTTACGTCGGCATGCGCGAAAACGCCGTGCAGCCGGACGAGGTAAAGAACGGCCATTTCTCGGTGGTCGTCTCCGGCCTCTCCAAAGGGTGCGGCTCGTCGCGCGAAACGGCGCCGTTTGCCGAAAAGGCCGCTGGCATCGAACTCGTCATCGCTAAAACCATCGAGAAGATCTACGAACAGAACGCGCAGAACATCGGGCTTCTTACCTCGACAGACTTCGGTTTGATCGAGCGCATTATGCGCGGCGAGGAGATCCCGCTCGCCGAATTCACCCGCGGATTGGATGCCATTTCCAAAGCTATCGTCGAGTACGGCGGGCTGTTCAACTACAACAAAGCGCGGCTTGCGGGCGAAGTGTCGCCGCCGCCGATCACCACGCCGCCGCGTCCGATGAACATCGTCGAGAAGATCATCGCGCGCCACGCTTTCGTCACCGCCGGAAAGATCGGCGTCCGCGCTGTCAAACCCGGCGACGCGCTCTTTGCCGTCGCCGACGTGCGCTTTTCGCATGAGTACGTCACGCCCATGGCTGAGGCGCTCTTCCGGCAAGCGCTCGGGCCGGATGCGCGCGTCACCGAGCCGCAATCGGTCTTCGCTTTTCGCGATCACCTGACCTTTCTCGGGCAGATCATGCCGCGCAAGCACCGCGAGATGGGCTTGCTCGAACGGGCCGAAGGTCTGGCCGCAACGCAGCAGCGATTCGCCGCGCGGCAAGGCATCAAGTACTACGGCGAACGGCCCGAAGGCGGTTCGGAAGCCATCTGTCACAACGCCGTGGTGGAAGACATCGCGCTGCCCGGACAGATCGTCATCGGAACCGATTCGCACACCTGCATGGCTGGCGTGCTCGGATGTTTCGCCTTCGGCGTCGGCGCCACCGACATGGCCAACGCTTGGTACACCAAGGACGTTCGCTTGCGCGTGCCGGAGACGGTCCGTTTCGTCCTCAAGGGCAAGAAGCGAGCCGACGTGACGGCCAAAGATGTCATGCTCTACATCCTCGCCACGGACTACATGAAACAGGGGCGCGGCATCGGGCAGGTCCTGGAATTCGCTGGCGAGGGCCTGCGCGACTGGCCCATGGATGAACGCGCGACATTGACGAACATGGCGGTCGAAGCGGGCGGCTTTACGGGCATCATCGAACCGGACGAAGTGACGCTCGATTACCTCGTGAAGATGCGCGGGCTGACGCCCGAGCGCGTGCGCGAGATGTTCGTCTTCAGCGATCCTGAGGCCGAATACGCCGCCACGTTCGAGATCGATCTAGCGCAGATCAGGCCGATGGTGGCGACGCCGGGCGATCCGCGCAACGGCATTCCGATCGATCAACTCCCGGGCGAGGTCAAAATCGACATCGCTTACGGCGGTTCGTGCACGGGCGGCAAGATGACCGACATGGATATGTACGCCGCCGTGCTCGGCCGCGCCCTCGCGCAAGGCAAACGCGTCGCGCCGGGCGTCGAGCTATACTTGCAGTTCGGCTCGCAAAAGATCAAAGAGTATGCGCGTCGCAAAGGCTACATCGAGATCTTCGAGAAGGTGGGCGCGCGCTTGATCGATCCGAGTTGCGGAGCTTGCATCAACGCCGGTCCGGGCGCGTCCGATTCGCCCGAAAAAGTGACCGTCAGTGCGCAGAACCGCAACTTTCCGGGGAGAAGTGGCCCGGGCAAAGTCTATCTGGCTTCGCCCTACGTCGTCGCCGCTTCGGCGATCGCCGGCAAGATCGTTGCGCCCGAAGAGTTCTTGCGCCTGCCGGAAGAGGATTTGGTGACTGTGTGAAGAGCGGCACCGAGAGCGGTTCGGCAGCGCAAGCAACGTGACGTTCGAGCGAGGTTCGAGCACCGTGGATCGAGAAGCGGAACAAGCAGCGTCTGGCAGCGTGCGTCTCGTGCGCGAGCGCACCTTTTTGCTCAACGATCTTCCGCCCGGGCTGCAACGCCACCACTGGCATTTGCAGCTCAAAGATAACTACATCGCTGGGACGCGTTTGCGACTGCGCAAAAGTCGCGTGCCAGCAACGGACGAACGCCGCCGCTGGTTGCAGCAGAAATATCCGACGGGCGCGCGCGGAACGTTCGCCTTCTCCGAGATGGAACTATCCGCGCAAGAGTACGAGATACTCAAAGTGTTCGAGGGCGACGAGATACGCAAGAACCGCTATCCGTTCGATTACGAAGGGCGGCGCTACGAGATAGACTTCTTTCTCGGCCCGCTCCTCGGTCTGATCTTGGCCAAGACGCGGTTCGCCACTGAAGCGGAGATGGCAGCGCTGCCCGTCCCGCCGTTCGCCGCGCTCGAGGTGACCGGCGATCCTCTCTTTGCCGGTAAGCAACTCGTGCACCTCAGTTTCGAGGATCTGCGGCGCGAATTCGCCAAGCGTCGAAAGCAGACCGAGGCGCGCACGTAGGCGATGGAAACCGAAATTCCGCCGCGAGGAGGCGAGCATGGATCAGCGTTCGGTCGGTCAATTCATCGTGTTGGTCGGCGCGCTCGTCGCGCTCATCGGGCTGCTGATCTGGTCCGGCGCACTGTGGTGGTTCGGCAGATTGCCCGGAGATTTCCGTTACGAGAGCGAGAACGTGCGCGTTTACTTCCCGTTTGCCTCCATGCTGCTCGTCTCGCTCGTCTTGAGCTTGCTCTTTCAGCTCATCCGCCGCCTCTTTTGAGGCTCGCGCGCGAGAATGCCCGGCCAGCGCGCACGGAGTCCGGCGTCAGGCCGCAGCGCCCGGCGGCCCTGCGACTTGGCGGCTGAGGGCTTTGGAATCAAAGTAAGCGCGAAACCGGACGATCTTGTCGCCCACGATCTCCAAGATGCTCACGCCGTCGTACTCGACCGCGTTGCCCGAAGGGGTCGTCCCCTTGGTGGTCCATTCCAACGCCGCACAATCTTCGCTGACGATGCAGTGACGGAAGCTGCTTTCAACAGCGGCGAACGTCTCGCGATATTTGGTCCAAAACTCGCGCGCGCCTGCGGGGCCGTGAAACTTTTCGGGCGCGATGATGTTGCCCACTTCGGCCTCTGCAGCGTAAAGCTGCGCCATCGGTTCGACGTCGCGTTCGGCTTCAAGCTTGTGCAACGCTTCGATGAACTGCTTGACGGTGTTGGTCGCCATGATGCTTCCCCTTGCTTTTCGCGTGATCGACTTCGGGCGTGAGTTTAAGCGCCTCTTCTTCGCGAACTTATCACGGATATCTCGCGAATGAGAGAGAATCGGCGAGCACAAAAATCGCTTTGGTTGCCAAGACAGCGGAGGGGAGATAAGGACTTGACAGCGTATCTATCTAGATATTACTTTCCTAATTTCTGGTCGCTGGCACAAAGCCAAATCCACGGCCCGAAAGGAGGTGAGAAGGGATGGCGTTGGTGATCGTTGGCGAAGGCGAGTCGATCGAATCGGCGTTGCGGCGCTTCAAGCGTCGTGTGCAGAGCGAAGACATCATTCGCGATTACAAGAAGCACACCTTCTACCTCAAGCCGGGCGAAAAGCGCCGGTTGAAATCGGCGCTCGCGCGCAAGCGCAATCGCAAGAAAGCGCGTCGCAATGAAGCTTAAAGCGAGTCAATCGCAGGGCGTGGCTACACAGGGTCGCACCAACTCTGCTCGAAAGCTGCGTTGAGCGACTTCCCTCACCGATGTTGTTTGGCGCTTCGGAACAATTTCGGTGAGGGTTTTTCTTTAGCACGCAAGCGGGGAGAGAACCATGCAGACCGAGGGAACCAGAGCCGACGGAGAGTGGAACGAAGTCGAGATGGAATTCCGTGATCGCATCATCAAGTGCATCGACTGCGGAGAGGAGTTCATCTGGACAGCGGGAGAACAGATCTTCTTCCGTGACAAGGGGCTACAGAACCCCCCAAAACGATGCAAGCCCTGTAAACAGGCGAAAAACGAACGCATCGCGGCCATCATGGCCGCGCAGGCTGAAGGCGTCCGCCGCCGCATCGAAGTGCCGGTCGTGTGTGCGCAATGCGGGCAGACGACCACCGTGCCCTTTTACCCTTGGCAAGGGCGCCCCGTTTACTGTCGTTCCTGCTTCCTCGCGCAGAAGAACGCAGATCAGCAAGGGGCCGAATAGCAGCCGCCCGCTCGCAACCGCAGCGCGTTCCCTTTTGCTTCCCTCGCAGCAAACGAACCCTCGCACGCACTGCTGAAACCCGAACTTCAGGGCTGACAAGAGCATCTCTCTGGCTTGTCGGTGGTTGATGAAGCGCCGATCAAAGAGAGCGTCGGCTGCCTTCAAGGGATGCCGATGGCGCTCTTTCGCCACTTGCTCGTGCTTCCGGTCAGCATCGCTGCTTTGGGTAACATCGATTGCACGGCGCACCAAGACGGGAATGCACGAGGAGCGCCGGCACAAGAACCTAACCGCGCGCCCTGTGGCGACATTCGTCATGCGCCCTCTCGCTCATCAACCCCCGACGTGGACCACCGGGCGGCGCTCCGGGTCTGGTTCGACACGGCGCAAGATCTCGTGCGTGACCGGAGCCGTGTCGCCCTCGCCGAAGACGACGTACTTGAAGAGGTAGGCGAGCGGATTACCCTCGCTCCATCCGAAATAGACGTGCGGCACTTTGCCGGTGGTGTCGCGCAGGAAGAGCAGAAACGCGGCGATGGCGTTCGGCACGGCAGGGCTTTCAGTCCGAAGCACGCGGAAGCCGTTCACTTTGACGCCGCGGACGTGTAGCACGCCGGAAAATTCCGACGCATCGCCGGGCGTGACTTCGAAGAAGAGGATCGGATCGCGCGTCGGAATGTGGTTGTCGGCCCGCTTTTCGCGCTCTTTGACCTCGTATTCGTGCACATCGCCGCGATCGCGCCGGTTGGCGACGATGCGGATGTCGTTGCGCCCGCGGCTGACCTCTTCGATGAATTGCCGGGCGAGATCGTCGAGTTCGACGCGATCGACGCGCAGTTCGATAGTGCGCAGGGCGCGCGACAGGAACGACGTGAAGATGATCGAGACGATGAAGAACGAAGCGATCTTGATCCCTTCAGGCCGTTCGATGATGTTGACCACCGTCGTGTAGATGAAGACCAGGGTGATGATGGCGAAAGCGAGCGTCGCACGCGATTCTCTTCGCCGACGGGCTGAGACGAAAACGGCGATCGCCGCCGAAGTCATCAACACCAACACGCCGGTCGCGTAAGCGCCACCTTGCGCGTCGACATCCGCATCAAAGATGATGGTGACGGCAAAAGCGACCGCGGTGTAGACCAGAACCAGCGGGCGTGTGGCCCGCGCCCAATTCGGCGCCATGCCGTAGCGCGGCAAGTAACGTGGGACGATGTTGAGCAGTCCGGCCATCGCCGAAGCACCCGCGAACCAGAGAATGGTGATGGTGCTGACGTCGTAGATGGTGCCGAAGAAGTCGCCGAAATAAAGATGGGCCAAGTAAGCGAGCGCGCGACCGTTGGCTTTGCCACCCTCTTGAAACTCTTCGGCTGGGATCAGCAGCGTGGTCGCCAAACTGCTGGCGATCAACATCACGCTCATGATGAGCGCCGCCGTGCGAAGCAGTTTGCGCGTGTTGCGGATGCGCCCGACCGGATGTTCTTCGGTGTCTTGCGGATCGCCCTTGACGAGCGGCATGACGGCGACGCCCGTCTCGAACCCCGACAGACCCAGCGCGAGTTTGGGGAAGAGGATGAGCGCCCAGCCGATCATCAGCAGCACGTTGCCGTTGGTTCGCGGATCGGTGAACAGTGCCTCGCGCCAGCGCGGGAGCACCTCCGGGTGCGCCGCGATCTCATAGAGGCTGCGTGCGACGACGACGAGGTTGACGGTCAAGTAGACTCCGACCAGCAGCACGGCCAGCCAGATCGCCTCGCGAAAACCTTTGAGGAAGATCGCGCCGAGGAAAGCGATCAGCGCCAGCGTGAGGAGAACGCGATGTTCGAGGAACTCAGGCGTGAACGGGTTTTCGAGGATGTGGGCGGTGGCGTCCGCTGCCGACAGGGTGATGGTGATGATCCACGACGTCGCGACGAACCCGAGCAGGACCAGCACGAAGAGCTTGCCCCACCAGAACGGCAGGAGCCGCTCCAGCATGGCCACGGACCCCT
>OGCI01002529.1_pt1 | contig 11935 bp, 15 predicted proteins | sample 1570021 | NCBI WGS metagenome assembly OGCI01 (sample SAMN06264664, study PRJEB24512) | hot springs metagenome | isolation source: Hot spring water | place: South Africa: Tshipise | collected 2015-06-21
AGACCACGTAGCGACAAACCGCCCCTTCGCTACGCGCTACGCGCTACTCAGGATGCGGTTTGTCGGTATTAGGAATGGCACCGTGGAGCGGCGTCGCGCAGGGCGCCCTGAGTAGCCGCGGAGCGGCGTATCGAAGGGTGCCGGAACTCCGTGCGCCACTCTGCCTCTAGATATACTGATTGACGGGAGCGAAGGCTTCACCTATGAACGAAATCCCGATCTTCGCCAAAACCTACGACCTGCTACTCTGGCTGGTGCCGGCGACGCTCAAGTACCCGCGCGAGCACCGCTTCGCCCTGGCCCTGCGCACCCAGCAGGCCGCCTTCGAGTTCAACGAGCTGATCGTGCTGGCGCGCAAGACCCGTGACAAGCGTGACCTGCTGCTGCGCGCCGACGCCCACCTGGAGCAATTGCGGCTCTACCTGCGCCTGGCCCACGATCTGAAGCTGCTGACCCTGCGCCAGTACGAACACGTCAGCCGCGAGGTCAGCGCCATCGGCGCGCTGCTCGGCGACTGGATGAAGCGCAGCGGTGCGCAGCCGCCGGCAGAGCGGCCGCGCGGCGCGCAGTTTCGCCCGCCGGGCGATACAGACACGCGCAACGGTGAGGTATAATGGGTGGCGGAACTGGCCGACAACGTGCTGCGCGGCGGCTCGTGGAACAACAATCGCGACAACGCCCGTTGCGCCTACCGCAACGACAACAACCCTGACAACGACAACGACAACAACGGTTTTCGTCTCGCCACTCGCGCTCCCCGCCCGCCGGAAATACGTTGTGCTTATGAAAAGCGCAACGTCGAGGCCCAAGAGGAGAACGACAGGCCGGTTCCCGGTTCGCCCTGAGCGAGCCAAATAGCACCCGCGCCGCTCCCCGTGGTAGGCGGCCACCCGCCGAAGCCTGGAGCGGCGCATGCAAGAGGGCTGCGGTCAATAGCAGATCGCAGCCCTCTTGCTGCTCGAACCGCACTGCCTGAACCACATTGCATCTCGCTACCGACGCAAGCAAGAACAGTACTACTGCTTGCAGTTTCCCTGAAGCGAAACTTGCCACAACACCCCTGATCGCCATTAAAACAGTGAATGCTGAACAATACTGTTATCGTCGCTCTTCTTCTCAACCGGAGGCCAGAAGACACCTAAGACCACCCAGGTGTTATAGGGAAAGACCGTTCCCATGAAAAAGCGTGTGTCCTTCTCGGCTGAGCACATCTCCCCCAGGAATTTGCGACGAACGCTTTCTGCTGCTTTTTGATCATCACCCAGGCGTTCGACTTCGTTTAGCCAGAGAACTCCCAATTCCCAGTCCTCAATCATCGCCCGATGAGGCTTATCATGATCCTTGCATTCAAAAATGTAGCTGAATTTGAAAGGTATTTTCCGCAAAGGTTTTTGGGGCGACCCAAAGAGCCGCAGTTGACTGAAGAGTGCTTGCCACTCCGGTTTCCATTCCGGATCGGCAGGTTCGATTACGAGATCCAGCACCCGTGAAGGACGTACGATGCCCAGCGACGTACGATCACGTTCGTACAGGGCTTGCAGTTCCTTCACCGTATAAACTGGCATCGCATCAATGATCTCCCGCCGCTCCCGCCAAGCGTCTTTTGTCGATAGTGGTGCGCCAAGAGATTGCATCGAATCCAGTTCGGGCTTGCGGCTCTCCTTGCGACGATCATTCCCGGCGCCAGAGGGCAAGAGGTCAATTTCCACCCACTGATACTTACGGAATTGCTGGTGTCGCGGCCTGTACCGGTAATCAATAGGATAGAGGCGTACCCACTCCTTGTTTTCTGTTATTCCTGCCGTGCATACGAGTTCCTGATATCCTCGCGATGGATGCGGATAGGTCATGACCGTGATCAGTACTTTCGTCCTGGTGAACTGCGTGGTCATCGCGGCCACTCCAAATGCTTAACTGGAAGCTGGGCAATAGGCGACAAAGCCTCAGCTAACGTTGTCCGATGACAGTATGTCGGGTCAGCCTCCATGCAAACCAGAACACCTGGACGATCGTTCACGATCCAGGCGAGGCGCTTCAAGGTCTTGCTCTGAGCCGGCAAGATGCTATGCTTGTACTCCTTGAATAGCCTCTCATAGTCCGCTTTACTATGCAATTCCTCTCTGCTCGAATTGGGAATGCCCAGTTCAGGAAAATGGAAATACTCTATCCCCAAAAAGTCGCACAGACGCGACAGAGTAGTCTTATGAAAGCCATAGCGTCGCGAGACAGGGTTGTTACGTACATCCAACAGGCATTGGACGCCATTCTTCAGCAGCCTATTCAAAAAGTCGTCTACAGAAAGGCCCTCATACCCAATAGTGTATATCGCCACATCAGCAACTGGACGGCTTGCACGGCGCTTGCTTGCATCCTCGCAGTTAATGGTGAACCAGGGATATCGCTCATACACTATTTCCAACAGTTGCCCTCTCGACATTGAGCCGTATTTGTTCATTATGTAGCGCAATTCGATCTTTAAAGATCCAGGTAGACTCAAGTCCTGCCTTTCAACAGATCCTTTCAATTGCCATTTGACTTCATCATTACCATTTTCAAGCACACCATCGCGCAGCATAGAGTCGATTTCCTGATATAGAACAAAAGAATGTGGTCCGTACAGATACGGGACAAACCGATAATAGGAATTCCCCCCATGTGAAGGCGTCTCCATGCCTAACAAGAAGGCCCACTTCATCAACTGGACCCGGGAGGCAGAACCTCCCGCTTCCTGCAAGATCGCTACGAGCGCCTTTTGTCTTACCAACATAATGAGCCTCGCTGCAAAGGCTGTCAGGCGCCTTTAACATGAAGATCATGTGTTCTGATTGGCAAATTATGGCACGATCGAGCCAAAAATGCAAATCACTTGTGACGAACGACCCCATGCCCTGCCGACGTATACCGTGAAGGAGAAGTCTACCTCATACCGCACATTGAGGGCTATGTTGCTGCCTGTCTCACCGTCTCGGTTAGATCGACTTGATCGACCTGCAGGCCGCCACGCCGCGTCCTCCCCGCGCGAACGATGCGCCCGACGCTGCGAGCGCAGCGCCGCCCACCGTCGTTCCGCTGCGCCTGCGGCGCACGGCGCGCGCTGCGGATGCGGCGTAGCGATGCAGTGGGGGTGTGCGCGGCGGTGTACATCGTCGCGCACGCCGCAGGCGTTGGCTGACCAATGACGCCTCGATCCGGGGGCGCAGCGAGGCTCGGGCCACCCGCAAGGCTGCCAGATGCCTCGCCGCATCGCCCACCACCGCGGCCGATCATCAGTCGGCCAGTAGCGGTGATAGCGTCCTTCCGGGAAGAAGGGACAGGCCGAAGCGCAGCGCGGTGAGCCGAACGTACCGCATAGCTGTATCCCCGGCCGCCTCTGCCGAACGGGGCTAGATCACCAGGTTGAAGAGATAGCCGATGGCGATGATGCCAGCAGCGACGACGCCGACGAAGGTGGCGATCAGGCGCGGCTTGAGCACCCGGCGCAGGATAATGATCTCAGGCAGGCTCAGGGCCACCACCGCCATCATGAAGGCCAGCATGGCACCCATCGCCGCGCCCTTGGCCATCAGCGCATCCACCACCGGGATGACCCCGGCAACATTGGAGTAGAGCGGCACGCCGAGCACGACGCCCGCGGGCGCCGACCACCAGGCCTCTTTGCCCATGATCCCGGCCAGCGCATCCTCTCGAACTGCGTGATCAACCTCGCCCCCGATAAGGGCCAGGTGCTGAACGACGCCTTCCGCGTGCTCAAGCCGAGCGGGCGTCTCTCCGTCTCCGACATCGTCTTCGATGGCGAACTGAGCGACCTGCCGGTCAGTGAGGGCGAGGCGCGCGCGGCGCTGAGCTGGACGGCCTGCTTCGCCGGAGCCCTGACCATGCGCGAGTATCGCACGCTCCTGGAGGCGGCAGGCTTTGAGCGGATCGGCCTGGAGGTGACCCGGCGCTACACGGTCGCCGAGCTGCGCGCCCAGGGCTCCGAGATGCTCACCGGGCTCCCCGCCGAGGCCCTCACGGCCCTCGACGGCAAGGTTACTAGCTGCGCGATCACCGCCTGGCGCCCCGCGTAGATCGGCGATGAAGTTCGATCTGGTGCTGATGCGGACGCCAGGACCTGTCCCCCTGATGCCCTGCACGTCAAGCTGCTCTACGTTATGTCACGCGCGCTGGATCGATTCTGTGACCCCGCTCCTCGATCACCAGCAACCCCGCAGCTTCGTCGAGGAGCGCGATGTTGCAATCGCAGCACTCGACGCGAGCTTCGCCTCGTTCCACAAGCTCCATGCCTGCTGGCTGGCGCACGCCCGACTTGAACGCCAGGCGCAGGCGCTGTATGCGGCAGCAATCGATGGCCGGGTCGCGGGGATTATCGGCACGAGCTTTCTCGACCAGCGCGTACCCCGCGTCCGCTAATCAGCGGCGACGGGCGGGGTGAGTAATCGCGAGACCGCGTATGATATTTTACCCGCGTGCATGTGAAGCAGTGGGCGGCGTAGGACGCGCAGCGCTGCTGCAGCGCGGGATGCTTAGCTTGTTTGCTGGATTGTGCATCGTTCAGGCGGCGAAGCGCGTTCGCCGGTCGCCAGCGGCGTGCGCGGCAGAATGCAGGGACAATCTGCTGCGATCATATCTCAGCTATGGTCGATCTGGCAGCACCGATATGGGTGTATACTTGAAGCCAGGCAGTGCAACATGCCTGCGCATCCTATGAAGATTTAAGGAGCATCGCATGACTCACCTCGTCCACGCTGACCACCCGCATGTGCATAGCGAGCACTGCGGCCATGTACGCATTCTGCACGAGGGCCACGTGGACTATCTCCACGATGGCCACCTGCACTTCGCCCACGAGGGCCACTATGACGAGCATGTCATTGCCGTGAGCGCGACCAACCCCGACGTCTGCGCCCCGATCGCCTGCCAGTGCGGCCACGAGGGCTGTGGCCACCCGCTGGTACCTCACGGCGACCATTTCGACTACCTGGTGAACGGCCGTCTGCACCACCGCCACGGCGACCACTGCGACGACCATGGTCCGGTCACGGTGCTGTAGCCCGGGCCGATGACCGGATTGAGGGTGCAGGCGTCACCCTCGCCTGCACCATTATTGGCGTGCGGCCCGACCCGCCTCTTTGCCTCGACCTGACGCTCAGGCTGCGGCGGTATGTGGTTTTGTTGCGCTTCCTGGCAGGGCCGACGATGTGTGCGGGAAACCGTCTGGCTGGCACCCTGCCTGGAGCTGTGCCAACGCAGCGCTTTTGAACTGTTGGAGTGCCTCTGGCCCCTGCTCGCGCTCCACTGCCTCGAGCCAGCCACGTATGCCATACGACCAGAGCGACGCCCACCCGGTCTCCTCGTCGGGATAGACGAAGTGTGCCGTCTCGGCGGCAACGGAGACGCTAGTGAAGCTGGCTGCGCCGAGCACCGCGCTCAACCCCTCGGCTGTGTCACATGCCGGTGGCGAGGAGCAGTTGCACGCTGGCGCCGTAGGTGGTTGGAGGATTGATCCTCAGGAAGAAGACGCCGGGCGAGTTTCACTGAAATTCGTTAAAGTCTATTGCACGAGAGCGCGTGGGAGTCGAACCCACCGGCGAGGCTCGTCACCCCGCCCACAGGTTTTGAAGACCAGGGCGGCCACCGGGCCACTTCCGCTCTCGGTGCGATTCTAGCCCCGGGCCGGGTGCGCTGTCAAACCGAAGAGGGCGCGTATGTGTTCAGCGCTGGGGTAAGCACGCAAGCCCGGGCGTCTGCCATTTGAGATTGTAGATTTCAGATTGTAGATTTCGGGTTGCAGGTGGTTGCAGAGGGCGCCAGGGCACGCTGCGCTGCACTCCGCCAGGATGAACAACGTAGGGGCGCAGCGGTATAAGCCCTTACATCCAGCGGAGAGGGGGGGAGAAGTCGTGGGGACGCCACACGCGAGCGCCCCCCTCTCCCGCAAGGGAGAGGGGGGTGGGGGGGTGAGGACAGGAACGCCCTCCGCCAACACCTACCCCCCTCTCCCGCTCAGGGAGAGGGGGGCAGGGGGGGTGAGGACAAAAGAGCTGGGGTTGCTGGCGGAACGCTCCCGGCCTTCCCCGCCGGGAGTGACATAAGGGCGCCGCCCGCGCGGTTACCCCTGCGGCGTGGCGTCCTCCTCGGGCGCGCCCGTCTCCCACTGAACGCGCTGGACGCGCGGCGGTCGCTCCAGACGCTCGGCGCCCGTGAGCATGCGCTGCGCGACCCGCACTGCGTCGCCAATAAAGCGCTGGCCGTCGCGAATGGGGAAGGCGAAGCGCACCGGGCCAACCTGGGCGAGCACGTCGAGCACGCTCCCCGGGAAGCGTGTGACCTGCTCGCCAGCTTCCCGCAACGTGGCCGCGACCAGCGATTGCACGTTCTCGACCATGGTGGAGCCAGGGGGCGGCATCAGCACGTTCATAACCATCTGGCGCGCCATTTCGATGCTGCTCCGCACCTCGATCTCGCCATCGCCGCGAATAACGGCCTGGCAGGCCAGGCGCTCACCCTCGGCCAGGCGTTCCGCCGGAATCCAGGCCCGCTCGGCCTCGCTGGGCGGGCTGAGGAGTTCGCCCCCCGCCAGCACCTGGCAGCGGCACGCCTGACACGTGCCGGCGCTGTCACACCAGAAGCCGATATGGGCAGCATTGCGCCGTCCGACGTTGAGCAGCCGCTCACCAACCTTGGCCTCCATCGCCACGTCATTCATGATTACCGTAGGCACGTAAGCTCCTTCTGCATTCAGTGCGTGACCGCAATGCGCTACCGGGGCGCCGCATGCGCGCTCCGCGTTGAACATCCGCCCCCGGGAGGGCCGGAGCGCCCACCGGCTCTACACCACCTCGATCTGCTCCAGGCCGCCGTAGATGCTCCACCAGGGACTGGCGCCCCGGCTCACCGCCTGCTTGAGGGTCTCCAGATTGCGCGCGCCGTGTTCCTCCAGCCAGGTCTCGAGGGCAGCCAGGCCCTTCTGGCCGTAGACAGGCAGACTCTCCTGCCAGATTGCGCGGCCACAGAGCATGCCGGCGAACGGCACATCAGACTCGCCGGCCAGCTCGAGCGTTTCGGTAAACACGTCGTTGCTCATCCCGGCGCTGAGGTAGATGAAGGGCCTGCGGGCCACGCTGGCGGCCCGGCGGAACAGCTCCCGGGCTTCCTCGCGATCCTGGGCCTTCTCGCCGCGAAAGGCGCGCATCCCTTCGACGTACTGCACATTCACCGGCACCTCGACCATCAGCACGTCCACCCCGTACTGAGGCTTGGAAAATTCTTCCATGGCGGCGGTGACGTAGCGCGGCTTGACGCGGGCAAACTCCAGCGAGCGGATGTCCATACGATCGTCGTAGACTATCGGTTCGAGGAACAGGGCCATATCGTTCGCCGCGCACTCCGCGCCCACCCGCTCGACAAAGACGTGCTTGGCCTCATTGATCCGCGGGTCGTCGAAGGCATTATAGTAGAGCAAGCACTTGATCGCATGCGCCCCGGCCTCCTTCAGGCGACGCACGTTCCACAGGTCGAGCAGCGCGGGCAGCCGGCCCCGCGCGTTCACGTCGTAGCCGCTCCGCTCGTAAGCAAGCAGCACACCCGTCTCGGCGGCGCGCTGCTCAAGCGCCGGAAGCCCGTACTCCGGATCCATCAGAATGGCGCTGGAGTAGCGCGACAGAATGCGCGTAACCGCGGTCTTGAACTCCGTCAACGCGCCATCATCAACCTGCCGGTCGTGGACCCTGGCAATCGCGTTCTTTAATGAGCCCCGTTGATCCATCGCCGCGGCGATAATGACGCCACGCTCGTCGGCACAGGCTTGAATCCCCTCGAACTTCCCCCGTGTCATGGTCATCCTGGCCATGTTCGTCTTCCCACCTCTGTGCGTTGCCACTTGCGTTCCAGACGAGCGTTTCCCGGTTCATCCGAGGTTCATGCGAGATGGGAACCGGGCGGCGCCCTCCCGGCAACCCCCTGCTCCGGCTCCGCGGCCAACCCGCTTGCCGGATGAACCGTTATGGAGTATATGACAATTATACCTGAAATAGCCTGAAACGTGGTGCAGCGCGTCACAGCCAACGGGGATATGGTACAATACGTTTGCATGCACGTGACTCGCACCAGGAACCCTGGAGGATCTATGAAGCAGGTAGTTGGCGCCCTGACGTTTGTGCTCGGGCTGATCTTTGGCTTGATCGGCGGCGCAGCGTTGCTGGCCTATGCTTACCAGGCAGCAGGGCTCTACCCGCCGGACGATGCGACGATCAAGTTTATTGCCCGTGAGCGGGGATGGCTTCGCGATGATGTTTAGCCGTTAGGGGAAAGCGCGCCTGTCCCGGCCCGACCGCGAACGTTGCCGCGCGCAGGCGCGTTTCCATTCCTTTATAAGCCCGTGATAGCACGAGGAGGTGCCTGATGGAGAAGCCCTGGCTGTCGTCCTACGAGAAGGACGTGCCACCAACGCTCACCTATCCGAACCAGACCCTGAGCGAGATGCTGGTCAACGCTGCCCGGACCTATCCCGAGAAAACGGCTACCAACTTCGTGCTCAAGTATATGCTTGGTGGCCGCTACACGGTTGGCGGGCGGTTGACCTACAAGCAATTGAACGAACTGGTCGATCGCATGGCCACGGCCCTCTACCAGCTCGGGGTGCGCAAGGGCGAGCGTGTGGCGATCATGCTCCCCAACTCTCCCCAGTACATTATTGCCTTCTTCGCCGCTATGCGCATCGGCGCGATTGTGGTCAATGTCAATCCCACCTACACCAGCCGCGAGTTGCAGTTCCAGCTTACCGACGCCGGCGCCGAGACGATCATTCTGCTCAATCTGTTCTGGCCACGCCTGCGCGAGGTGCGCCCCGAAACGCCGGTGAAGCGCGTGATTGTGGCCTATATTTTCGACACCCTCGGCTTCCCTTCGAACTTCCTGGTTCGTAGTGCGCAAAAGCGCACTCCCGAATGGGTGGACGTTTTGCCCGAGCAGGATACGTTCTTCTTCCAGCACCTCCTGGAGAAGTATGGCCCCACCCCTCCCAGGGTGACGGTGGACCCGGGTGACACGGCGCTCTTCCAGTATACCGGCGGCACCACCGGCCTGCCCAAGGCCGCTATGCTCACGCACCGCAACCTGATCGCCAATGTGCTCCAGGTCAATGCCTGGCTGCCCAGCGGACGTCCCGGCGGCGAGAAGATGATGGCGGCCATTCCGTTTTTCCACGTGTACGGCATGACCGTGGCGATGCTCTACTCGATCTATCTGGGTTCGGAGATCATCATTGTGCCCAACCCGCGCCCGATTGACAATGTGATGAACGTGATGCAGAAGGAACGGGCGACGCTCTACCCCGGCGTGCCGGCGATGTATATCGGCATTATCAACCATAAGGATGTCGCTAAATACGACCTGCACAGCATCAAAGCCTGTATCTCCGGCTCCGCGCCGCTGCCTATGGAAGTGCAGGAGCGCTTTGGCCAGATTACCGGCGGGCGCCTGGTGGAGGGCTTCGGTATGACCGAGGCCAGCCCCGTGACCCACTGTAACCCCGTCTTCGGCAAACGCAAGTCCGGGAGCATCGGCGTGCCCCTGCCCGATACCGAGGCCAAGATCATCGATCTGGAGACCGGCGAGCCGCTGCCCTTCGATGGCGAAACCCAGGGTGAGCTGTGCGTTCGCGGGCCGCAGGTGATGAAGGGCTACTGGAACCGCCCCGAAGAGACGGCGGCGACGATTGACGCCGACGGCTGGCTCCACACCGGTGATATTTGTAAGGTTGATCCCGAGGGCTACTTCTTCGTCGTGGACCGCAAGAAGGATATGATCAACGTCTCAGGCCTCAAGGTGCTGCCCCGCGACGTGGAAGAGGTGCTGTTTATGCACCCCAAGGTGCTTGAGGCGGTTGTGGCCGGTATCCCCCACCCGACCCGCGGCGACGATACGGTTAAGGCTTATGTCGTGCCCAAGCCAGGGGAAAATCCGACCGCCGAGGAGATAAAGGAGTTCTGCAAACTGCACCTCGCCCCCTACAAGGTGCCGCGCGAGGTGGAGTTCCGCACCGAACTGCCCAAGACGATGGTCGGTAAGGTGCTGCGGCGCCAGCTTGTGGAAGAGGAGAAGGCCAAACAGGCCGCCGGCTCTACCGCAACCGCCGCGGTTTGATAGCCGTTACCGGGCCGGGTGGAGCGAACTCACCGTCGCCTCCACCCGGCCTTTGCTATGATCCTCGTATGCCGTGAACGCGACGGTCTTGTGCTACTCTTTGAAGGGTAATACCAATTACCGTTGATGATACCGCATTGCTTGAAGCGGTTTCAGGCGTTATGCTGCCCAGCGTGGCAATCCAAAATCCAAAATCTAAAATCTAAAATGGTATAAGGGTCTCCCCAGGCTCCTGCTTCCCCATGCGCTCACATGTTCTGTCCGCCCCTGAACCTCCCGCACACGGCAGGGCGCCCGCCAGCGCTACAGGTCGTTGCTCTCCCGCCGGATCGTGACCACGCGCACGTTGACATCGCCGGCCAGCAGGCTCAGCGCCGTGGTGACGAACGAGATCACCAGGCCGCCCCAGAAGGCGTCCCAGAAGCTGTCAATGTGAAAGGCGATGTTGAGCTGATCGGCCAGGGCCGAGGTGAGAATCAGCAGAATCGCGTTGATGACCAGCCCGAAGAGACCCAGGGTGAGGATCACCAGCGGGCAGGTCAGCAGATAGAGCAGCGGGCGCAACAGGGCGTTCAGTAATCCGAAGAGCAGGGCGATCACGCCAATGTGCCAGCCGGGACCGCTGAAGTGGATCCCCGGCACGATCCAGATGGCCACGAAGATCGCCAGTGAGCTGATGAGCCAGCGGAGAAGCAGTCGCTGCCATTCCGGTCGCGCTGGCGCCGGGATCTGCTGGTAGGTCATGGGGTGCACTCCTGGGACGCCGCAGCGCCCTGGTATGGCGAGGTGGGGCGCATGCGCTCCATCGTCTGCTCTTATGATACTATACGCTCTGCCGGAACGCAGGGGAGAAAGACAGGGCTATGACCACCGACCTCCTCTCGACCCCGCTGTTCAATCAGGTGCAGCGAAGCGCCGAAGCCGATGGCAAGGCCGCCTACTTCCGCCTGCACCGCCACCGCTTCGCAGCGATGCTGCGCGCTATGGGCGATGTTGCCGGCCTGGAGGTGCTGGAAGTTGGCGTCACCCCCGGCCATTTTACCGAGTTGCTCGTGGGCGCAGGCTGTCGCGTCCACGGCGTCGATCTCGATCCCGAGCGGCGACAGGCGCTCTGGCAACGTCTCGGCGTCGAGGTGCGCCGCGCCAACCTTGAGCGCGAGCGGCTGCCCTTCGCTGACGCTGCGTTCGACTGGGTGGTCTTCTCCGAGGTGATCGAGCACCTGCTCTACTCGCCCCTGCCGGTGCTGCGCGAGTTCCGGCGCGTGCTGCGTCCCGGCGGACGGCTGTTGATCACCACGCCGAATGAACTGTACCTCAAGAGCCGCCTGCGCACCATCCTCCGCGCGGCCCTCTGGATGAGTCTCAGCACCCGCGCAGAGTTCCGTCAGCAGATGCTGCTGGAGGGTGAGGCGCGTTACACCACCCACGCCCGCACCTACACCATGGGCGAGCTGAGCTGGCTGGTGCACCGGGCCGGCTTCCGGGTGATCCAGCGCCGCTTCGAGGCGCCCTGGGAGCGGGTCGGGCTGGAAGCGGCGCGCCTGCGCACGGCCCCCCTGCGCGTGCTCGTCAAGGGCTGCTTTGCCGCCGCTACTGCCCTGGCGCCGCCTACCCGTTCGATGTTGCTGGTGGTCGGGCAGAAACCTTGAGGTGAAAATATGGGGAAACCGGGTTTCCCCATACCCCTGCCTGTGGGGGCGAAATGGGGAAACCGCGTTTCCCCACCTGCGGTGAGCCTGTCGAACCGCACCCCTCCCTGCGGGGAGGCGCCCGGTTCCCTCCCCCAGCGGGG
>OGCI01002531.1_pt1 | contig 11928 bp, 9 predicted proteins | sample 1570021 | NCBI WGS metagenome assembly OGCI01 (sample SAMN06264664, study PRJEB24512) | hot springs metagenome | isolation source: Hot spring water | place: South Africa: Tshipise | collected 2015-06-21
GCATATTCATCGTTACGATTGTTCGGTCTTACAAATACTGCGATAATTGGTTCGATTTTATTGCTGTCCAATAGATTATCGATTACATTTACCGCATAACCGAGCGAGATGTATTCAAATCCATCCTGAAAATAAACAGTCGGATATCTTTTTGCAGAAGCTGAATCATAATCCGGTGGCAGATAAATTCTAAGTTGATAAGTTGTATTTACGTTTACGCTAAAAACTGTTTTGTTAATAACTGTGCCGTGAGGAATATTCGCTCGGTAGTTTATCTCCCACGGTTGAACGAACATTGGCATAGCTAATTCAGAATTAGGTCCAAAACCGCCCATTACTTGTTTTGGATTTTCGGGATCTAAAATCCAGTTGCTGCCGTTAGTTACGAATTTGTAATCAAGTCTTGCATCAGGTTCGAATATTTTTGAGTAGTACCAGAAATTTGTTTGAGGCAGATTTATCATATTCCAATTCGGATTCCAGCTATTGAAATCGCCAGCGATAGAGACAGAGCTAACATTTCCTCTGTAAATAAAATTTGCTGAATCGCCTGTAATAAAAGGTATTCCTCTCGTTCTTGCATAAACAATAAAGCTGTCAATAGCAGCAGTCTTTAAAGTTTGATTCGGAAGAGAATTTACATAACTAATGAATTGTTGAAACTCATTTTGTGAGTAGGAGTAGCTTATAAAAAACAAGATAAAAACGGCTAATAATTTTTTCATTACATATTTTATTTTAGTTTAACATTATTTCAAAAATAATTATGTGAGCTGAATGAAACTATCTGACTTTGTCGTTGAGCCAAACTCAAAAGTTGATTTATCAAAAATCAAAACGGATATACCTAATCAAAAAATTACTAAAGAACAATGCGAAAGAATTCTCAGTAAAAACATTATAAAACTATCAGAGATTCAGGAAAAACTTTATGCTGATAATAAATATGCTTTGCTTTTGATATTTCAGGGAATGGATGCAAGTGGGAAAGATAGTCTGATTAAAAATGTAATGAGTGGATTAAATCCTCAGGGAACACAGGTTTTTAGTTTCAAAGAGCCGTCGAAAGAAGAACTGGATCATGACTATCTCTGGCGAATTCATAAAGCAGTTCCTGAGCGTGGAAGAATCGGGATTTTCAATCGCTCACATTATGAGGAAGTATTGATAGCTCGGGTACATAATCTGATTTCAAAACAAAATATTCCTCCGAAACTTGTTTCAAAAAACATCTGGCAACAGCGTTTCAGACAGATAAATGATTTCGAAAGATATTTATTTGAAAACGGAACAATCATTCTGAAATTTTTTCTTCACATATCTCCTCAAGAACAGAAGAAAAGATTTCTCAAAAGAATTGAAGACCAAACAAAAAACTGGAAATTCTCAATTGGGGATATTAAAGAACGATCTTTCTGGAACAGATATATGATTGCATATCAGGAAGCTCTCTCTTCAACCAGTACAAAATTTGCTAAATGGTTTATTATTCCTTCAGATAAAAAATGGTATGCAAGAGCGATTGTAAGCGAAATAATTGTTCAGTCGTTGAACAAGTTGAAACTGCATTTCCCAAATGTTTCCGCCGAACAACTCGATGAGCTTAAAAGAGCTAAAGAAATATTATTGCAGGAATGAAATTAATTTATCATATTAACAAAAGAACTATAAATTTATTAATAGGTTCTCGAATGAAAACATTTTATACATTTCTTTATTTGCTTTTATTTCCCTTCATCCTAACTGCACAAAATTATAAGCAAGTAAAAATTTACTTTAATGATTTTGACAATCTCAGTAAACTTCAGCAATTGGGCATTCTATATGACCATTTTAGCATTGAAAAAGATAATTCGGTAATTACTTTTATCTCAGATAATGATTTTAATAGGTTGCAACGATCTTCATTCAGTTATGAAGTTTTAATTAATGATTGGATAGCTTATTATTCATCCCAGCCTCAACTTTCAGAATCTGAGAAACAGAATTTTATTCAGCATAGTAAAGAAAATTTCAATGTTGACGGCTTTGGATTTGGTTCGATGGGAGGATTTTATACTTTTAACGAAATAGTCGCTCAACTTGATTCGATGTATTTACAATATCCCAATCTGATTACTCAAAAATTTCAGATTGGTTCGAGTCACGAAGGCAGACCAATCTGGGCAGTGAAAATTTCCGATAATCCAACGGTAAGCGAAAACGAACCGAAAGTTGGATATGATGCTTTAATTCACGCACGCGAACCTCAGTCAATGGCTTCGTTGATGTACTTTATGTGGTATCTACTTCAAAATTATGGGACTAATCCTGAAGTAACTTATCTAGTCAATAATAGAGAAATGTTTTTCGTTCCGTGCTTCAATCCGGATGGATATGAATATAATAGACAAACAAATCCAAACGGCGGAGGAATGTGGCGGAAAAATCGTAGAAATAATGGTAATAATATTTACGGCGTTGACTTAAACAGAAACTTCGGTTATATGTGGGGATATGATAATAGCGGTTCAAGTCCAAATCCAAGTGATGAAACTTATAGAGGACCATCTGCATTTTCTGAACCAGAATCACAAGCAGTCAGAAACTTTGCTTTGTTGAATAACTATAAAACTCATTTCAATATGCACTCATATCAAAATGCTTTTCTTTATCCATGGGGATATATAAATTCTTTTACTCCTGATAACTCAACTTACGTTGAATTCTCAACTGATATGTGTTCTTTTAATGGTTTCACTCACGGAAACAGTTATCAGATTTTAGGATATAATTCAAATGGCTCTGTAAGAGATTGGATGTATGGTGAGCAAACCGCTAAACAGAAAGCATTTGGATACACTGTTGAAATTGGCTCATCGAGTGATGGTTTCTGGCCACCAACAAATAGAATTTTCCCGCTTGCACAAGGAATGTTGAAACCAAATCTTTACAATGCCTGGGTTGCTGGAGAATATATCGCTTTGGAAAATTATTCTTTTTCTCAACAGTATTTTAATCCCGGAGATGTTGTTCAATTAAATATTCAATCTGTTAAAAACAAAGGATTGAGTGATGGTGAGAATATTTCTCTTTCGCTTTCTTCAGACAATCCTTTAATTACTATCAATAACGGCACAATAAACATCGGCAATGTACCTCAACGAACGACACAAATTGTAAATCAAAGTTTTACTTTCACAGTTGGAAATTTGCCTCCTGAGACAAATGTGAAACTTCTTGTTTCTTCATTTAGTGGAGTAACTCAATTAAAAACTGATACGATAAGAATAATTATCGGAACACCAACAATGCTTTTTGCTGATACAACTAATGTGATTACAAATCTATGGACTTTATCAGCAAATCCATCAACACCTATTTGGGGAACAACTACATCTACTTTTGTTTCGCCTCCGAATTCATACACTGATAGCCCAACAGGAAATTATGCTAATAATGCGACGGTTACTATGACTTTGAAGGATGCAATTAATCTAAGTACTTATGCTAATCCAAAATTAAAGTTTTATACAAAGTTTGATATTGAGAATAACTATGATTATGGTCAGGTAAAGATTTCAACAAATAACGGAACAACGTGGGCTCCTTTACAAGGATTATATACAAATCCCGGCACAGGTTCATTTCAACCGAACGGAGAACCCCTTTATGATGGGACTCAATCATCATGGGTTAATGAAGAAATTTCTTTAGCTGGTTATACATCTGCACAAAATAAACTGAGATTCGAGTTAAAAACAGATGGTTCAATTAATAGAGATGGATGGTATTTGGATGATATTGCAATTTACGTTTACACAATTATTCCTGTAGAATTAGCTTCTTTCACCGCTAATATTGTAGAAAACCAAATTCTCTTACAATGGACAACCACATGTGAATTGAATAATCTTGGATTTGAAATTCAGAGAAAAATTCAGAGCAACAATTCTGACTGGGTAGTAGTTGGATTTGTGAATGGTGCTGGAACTTCTACGGATAGAAATAATTATTCATTTATTGATGAAAATCCAATCGCGGGAAATTTGCTTTATCGTTTAAGACAAATTGATGTTGACGGAAGCTACAAAATTTTTCCATCCGTATTGATTGAATACAATATTCCTACTGAATTTTTATTAGAGCAAAATTATCCGAATCCTTTTGGCAGAGCTAGCCATTCGGAAAACCCAACAACTAAAATCAGATGGCATTCTCCTGTGAGCAGTTGGCAGACTTTGAAAGTTTATGATATTCTTGGTAATGAAGTTGCTACTTTGGTTAATGAATATAAAGAAGCTGGCTACCATAGCGTTGAGTTCAATTCATCTGGTCTTTCAAGTGGAGTATATTTTTACAAGTTATTCGTAGAATCCGTCGGACAGGCTGGAAAGTTAGTTCAGCTGAAAAAGATGATGTTAATCAAATAGAGATTTGAATGGCACGCAGATGACACTGATTTAGTTGATTTACGCAGATAAAAAATCAGTGAAGATCAGTTAAATCTGTGTCATCTGTGTGCTATTACCCCAGAACTTAATTCACTCTTAATAGTTACTCTTCAATTTTTACTCTCAAAATTATCCTCAGGAACTGATTTAGTCGTATATTAGTTTTAATTTTTACCAAACTGTATAATTCTTAGTAAATTTCGTTTCAGAAAAACTTATATCTTTATTGATGCTAACGCTAATTCTGATAGGATTTATTGCTTCTGCTTCAGCCCCTTTGATTTACAGACCGCTGAAGAAATATTTTGGATGGATTGCTGCGTCTTTCCCGATATTTATGTTCATTAGCTTTCTTTCTAAATATAATCAAGTTGCTAATGGAGAGATAGTAAGAGAAAGTGTGCTTTGGATTCCTTCACTTGGAATAAATTTCACTTTCCTGCTTGATGGCTTAAGTCTGACTTTCGTTTTAATTATTACTTTAATTGGTGCGGTTGTTTTTCTGTATGCCGGCGCTTATATGAAAAATTATGAACACACAGACAGATTTTATGTTTATATCGGTTTATTTATGACTTCGATGATCGGACTTGTTACCAGTGATAATATGATTACTCTTTTTATGTTCTGGGAATTAACCAGCATCAGTTCTTATTTGTTGATTGGTTTTAATCACCATAAAGAAAAATCAAGAAAGTTAGCTCTTCAGGCTTTGCTTGTTACTGGTGCAGGCGGACTTGCACTAATGGCAGGTTTTATTCTACTGTCTCAGATTTCAGGGAGTCTTGAGATTTCCTCTTTGTATGATTTGAATGAAACAATAAAAAATTCTTCTTCATATGTTGCAATTGTTATACTTGTTTTGATTGGGGCATTTACAAAATCTGCTCAATTTCCTTTTCATTTTTGGCTTCCAAATGCAATGGAAGCTCCGACTCCGGTTAGTGCATATCTTCATTCTGCAACAATGGTAAAAGCAGGAATATATCTTATTGCAAGATTAAATCATGCACTTGGCGGAACTGAATTGTGGCAGAATACGATTATAATCATCGGTACACTTACGATGTTATTTGCAGCTATTCTTTCTTTCAATCAAATGGATTTGAAGAAATTACTTGCTTATTCTACTTTAAGTGTATTGGGTACTTTAACTTTGTTACTTGGAATTGGCTCGAAGTTGGCAATTAAAGCTTTCTTTATTTATCTGGTTGCCCATTCACTTTATAAAGGAACTTTGTTCTTAGTTGCGGGAACTTTAGATCACGAAACGGGAACCAGAGACGTTTCAAAACTTGGTGGTTTGAAAAAACTGATGCCAATCACAATGATTACTGCTGCATTAGCTTCATTTTCAATGATGGGAATAATCCCGCTTGTTGGATTCATTGGAAAAGAAACGGTTTATTCTTCAATTCTTGAAATAGAATTTTGGGGACAAATCTTAATTGCAATTGCAGTTTTCGCAAATGCATTAATCGTTATGATAACAATTCTTGTTGGCTTTAAACCTTTCTGGGGGAAAAAATCCGAAACACCAAAGCACCCTAATGAAGCTCCTATCAAAATGTTAATCGGTCCTGCTCTTTTGGGAATTCTTGGACTTCTATTGGGCATTTTCCCAAATTTCTTTGTGGGAAAGTTACTTGAACAATCTTCTATAAGTATTATCACGACTGAGCTCGGATTAAAAATTAAACTCTGGCAGGGTTTCAATCTCGTTTTGTTTTTAAGCTTTATAACTCTGTTAATTGGAATTTTTCTTTATATCCTTAGAGAAAAATTTCTGGTTGTATCTCAAAATGTGAAACTAATCAGAATTTTAAAGCCATCAGAGTGGTATGAAATGATAATTAACGGAATGATGGCATTTGCAAAATATCAGACGAAATTTTTACAAAACGGATATCTGAGAAATTATATAATCTTCATTCTTATCACAGCTATTTCAATTGCAGGTTATGCTTTATATGATGCGAGACAGGGGCTTCTAATGATTCTTGATTTCTCGTTAACTTTCTATGAAATATCTATTTCATTGATAATCGTGATTGCCACTTTTGTTGTTATCACATCAGATTCGAGATTGAAGTCAATTATTGCTTTGGGTGTAGTGGGTTTTATGGTTGGAATTATTTTCATAATACATAGTGCTCCTGATTTGGCATTAACCACTTTTGCGATAGAGACTTTAACAGTTATTCTATTTGTACTTGTTCTTTACAAACTTCCGAGATTTCTTCAATTCTCAAAGCCGGCAAGTAAATTCAGAGATTTTATTATTGCTTCCTGCGTCGGAATTTTCATGACTTTGATGGTTTTATATGTTACATCAATAGAATTTTCAACGGAACTAAAAAAATATTTTATCGAAAAGAGTGTTCCTGATGGAAAAGGCAGAAATGTTGTAAACGTAATTTTGGTTGATTTTCGGGCTATTGATACACTGGGAGAAATAACTGTTCTTGGAATTGCTGCTTTGGGAGTTTATGCTCTATTGAAATTAAGATTAGACGATAAAGGTGAATAATGTTTTCTGTCATTTTATCAACTGCATCAAGATATCTGTTACCGCTTTTGTTAATTTTTTCATTTTTTCTTCTTCTAAGAGGACATAATGAACCGGGCGGTGGTTTTGTTGGCGGGCTTGTAGCTGCTGCAGCTTACGCACTTTATTTTATCGCTAACGGAGTTGAAAAAGCAGAAAAATTATTAAAAGTTGAACCGATAAAACTTATTGCAATTGGACTTTCTTTTGCGTTATTAAGTACTATTCCATCTCTTTTAGCGCAGAAAAATTTTATGACCGGTGTTTGGTTGAAGATAAACTTTCCGGTAGTAGGGAAAGTCGGAACACCATTGCTGTTTGATGTTGGAGTTTATCTCTTGGTTTTAGGAATTTCACTGAAAATTATTTTTTCCTTAGCAGAGGAGGATAAATAATGACTTTTGTTCTTGCTGTTATTGTCGGTTTACTCTACGGAGCTGGCACATATTTGATATTAAGAAGAAGTCTGGTAAAAGTTATTTTTGGATTATTTTTTCTTGGGCACGCTGCAAATCTGTTGATCTTCACAATTGGCAGATTAACAAAAGGTTCTCCCGCTTTTATTCCTGTTGGCGCTGAAACTTTATCTGAACCTTATGCAGACCCTCTGCCTCAAGCATTAATTTTAACCGCAATTGTAATTGGTTTTGGTGTTCAGGCATTCGCAATTGTATTGTTCAAAAGAGTGTATCAAACTGTTGGTACTGATGATTTAGATAAAATGAAATCAACTGATGAATTAAAGTAGGTGAACTTTTGGAGCAACTGATTATTCTTCCGATTATAATTCCTTTGTTCATTGCAGTAATAATGCTACTGATGTGGAATAAAGTATCTTTACATAAATACCTCAATTTATTTTCAGGAATAATCTCGCTTATTATCTCTTTCATCATTATATCATTTACAATATCGAACAAAATAATTTCTCTTCAAGTTGGTGGATGGGTTGCTCCTTTCGGAATTACTTTTGTCTCTGATTTACTGTCTTCAGTAATGGTGGTGATAACTGCTATTATTGGTTTTGCAACGGCACTTTATTCTATCGGAACTATTGATTCTCAGAGAGAGAAATATCTCTACTATCCGCTTTTGCAATTCTTACTGATGGGAATAAACGGAGCCTTTTTAACCGGAGATGTTTTCAACCTCTATGTTTGGTTTGAAGTAATGTTAATCTCCTCTTTTGTTTTGTTGGCACTTGGCGGAAGAAGAGGGCAACTAGAAGGAGCAATTAAATATGTTACTTTGAATTTACTTTCATCAGCAATTTTTCTTGCAGCGGTCGGAATCCTTTATGGAATTACAGGCACTCTCAATATGGCTGACTTAGCAAGAAAAATTCCGATGATTCAACAGAATGAATTATTAACGGTAGTTTCAATTCTATTTATGATTGCTTTCGGAGTGAAAGCTGCTATCTTTCCATTATTTTTCTGGCTTCCTGCATCTTATCATACTCCGCCTGTTGCTGTATCGGCAATATTTGCTGGCTTACTTACAAAGGTTGGAGTTTATGCTCTAATTCGATTTTTCACTACTATTTTTACTCACGATACAGCCTTTACACATTCACTACTTCTTGTTTCAGCAGTTTTGACAATGCTAACCGGAGTTTTGGGAGCTGCAGCTCAAAATGATTTTCGAAAAATTCTTTCTTTTCATATCATCAGTCAAATCGGATATATGATACTTGGTTTGGCTTTATTTTCTCCTTTGGCAATTGCCGGAGCAATTTTTTACATTATTCATCACATAATTGTTAAAACTAATTTATTCTTTGTCAGTGGTGTAGTTAAAAGATTAAAGGGTTCTTACTTATTAAATGAAGTTGGTGGAATTTATAAAATCTATCCTCTTTTCGGATTATTATTTTTAATTCCAGCTCTTTCTTTGGCAGGAATTCCTCCGCTATCAGGTTTTTGGGCAAAGTTTGTTGTTATAAAAGCAGGACTTGATTTAAACCAATATCTTGTTGTTGGAGTTGCTTTGATTGTAGGTTTATTAACTTTGTTCTCAATGACCAAAATATGGAATGAGGTTTTTTGGAAGGATGATCCAACAGGAAGCAATGAAAATGTAAATGAAAATTATCAGTCAATTTCTAAAGCTAAAAAATTTTTGATGTTCAGCCCGATTATTTTTCTTGCTTTGATTACAGTAATTATCGGATTTTACGCTGAGCCATTTTTCACTTTTGCAAACAATGCTGCACAACAATTACTTGATTCTTCGGGATACATTAACTCAGTATTGGGAATGAAATAATGAATCAATTATTATTCAACATTTTGCTTGCGATTGCCTGGATGTTATTGACAGGTGAACTTAACGCTGAAACTTTTCTCGAAGGAATTATCATTGGTTTTGTTATTCTCTGGGTATCAAGAAAAGCTCTCGGCGGCTCAAAATATTTTAGCAAAATACCTGTTGCGATAAAATTCATTTTATATTTCATCAAAGAACTTATTAAAGCAAATTTGATTGTGGCTTATGACATTATTACACCTAAAGATTATATGAAGCCGGGAATTGTTGCTGTTCCGCTGGATGTACAATCAGACCTTGAAATAACTTTGTTTGCTAACTTAATTACTCTTACTCCAGGAACGTTAAGTCTCGATGTTTCCGGTGATAAAAAGACTTTATATGTTCATGGTTTATATGTAAAGGATGCTGAAAGTTTCAGAAAAGAACTTAAGGAAGGACTTGAAAAAAGATTGTTAGAGGTTTTAAGATGACTTTTATTGAGATTTCAACTAACATTTCTACCATAATTATCGGCTTATCCTTATTGTTGATTTTTTTCAGAATTGTAACTGGACCTTCTATTGAAGATAGAATTGTTGGTATAGATCTTTTGACTTCAAATGCAATTGCGTTTATTGCGGTTTACTCAATTCAAAGCGGATCAACCACTTTTTTGGATGTAGGATTAATTTTAGCTCTTATAGCATTTTTAGGCACAGTTGCTTTTGCATTTTATCTTGAAAGGAGAACCAAAAGATGATCGAAATTTTAAGCGGAGTGCTTTTAATGTTAGGCTCTTTATTTATTCTTCTTTCTTCGGTTGGAATTATAAAAATGCCTGATTTATTTACCCGAATGTCGGCTACAACCAAAGCATCTACATTGGGAATCGGACTTGTCTTGATTGGCACTGCATTATTTTGGGGAAATGTAGGAATTGTTGTTCGCTCTTTTGCTATAATCATTTTCCTTTTATTAACCACTCCTGTTGCCGCTCATATTATCGGAAGAGCTGCGTATTTTGATAAAGTTCCGCTTTGGGATAAAACTCAGATTGATGAATTGAAGGGGAAATATGATGAAGACTCTCACGAACTGAAATAACTTTATTTTCGTGCTATCGGTAATGAAAATTCAAAAGTACTTCCAAGATTCAACTTGCTTTTAACGATTATTTCACCATTATTTTTTTCTATCATTTCCTTCACCATTAATAACCCTAATCCTGTTCCTTTCTCTTTTTGAGTTCCTTCGGTTGATATATTTGATTCAACGCTGAACAATTTTAAAATGTTTTCCTCCGGAATTCCGATTCCATTATCTTTAATTTGAACGGAGACAAAATCATCATTTTTCTTATAGATTAACACGTTAATATCAGTATCTGTAAAAGAGTATTTAATTGCGTTGGAAAGAAGATTTCTGATAACTGAGGAGATCATATTTCTATCTGCACGTACGAGAAAATCTTTTTCGATTTCAGTTTTAATCCGAATATTTTTTTTAAGAGAAAAGTTTCTTAATGATTCGATTGATTCGTTCAAAACATCCGTTAATATAAATTCGGTTGGTTCAAAAACCATTTTCCCCGACTGAAGTCTTGTCCAGTTAAGAAGATCATCAACAAGTTTAAATTGATTATTAACAGCATTTTCTAATTTATCTACTAAATTTTTCAATTGCATATTATCTGATTTATTTGTCTCTTCTTTCAATAATTCAATTAAACCGAGAATTCCGAGAAAAGGACTTTTAAGGTCGTGTGAAATGATGGAAAAGAATTTCTCCCTCTCATTGTTCAGTGAAACAAGTTTTTTATTTATCTCAGCAAGATTTTGTTTTGATTTCCTCACTTTTATGTAAAGAACAATTGAGGAGATAAATAGAACAAGAATAATTGATGAAAAAATTATTAAGTAATTCTGAACTTTACTTTGAACACGATTTATTTCTTCCAGATATTTAATTTCTCTATCTTTTTCTTCAATCTGCCTTTTTAAATTTAAGATAGCTGTTTGTCTTTTAACATTTTCATTATAAACAGAATCACTAAAAATCTTAAATTCCTTAAAATATCCAAGCGCTGTTTTATAATCTCCTAAATTTTCATAAGCTGTAGATAAACCACTAAGTACAGAAACTAACGGTCTTATAGCATTATAGTCTTCTAATATTTTTTTTGCTTCTAAAAACTTTTTGATAGCATTACTATAATCTTTTTTTGCCAGATAAATTCTTCCAAGCATAGATAAATCAGAACCCATACCTCTAAAATCAGCATATGATTTTCTGATTTTCCCAGATTCATTCATAAACTCAATTGCTTTATCAAAATCACCCATACGATTATAAATGACCGCATAGTTGTAATACACCGCGGGATAATTAGCCCAATAGTCCATTTTCTGAGAAATGTCAAAAGCTTTTTTATTGAACTCTAATGCTTCTTTATACTTGCCCTGTTTAATTCTGATAATAGCAAGATGTTCATTTGCTAAACGAATTCCATCGAGAAAATTGTTTCGTTCTGAAAGTTTTAATCCTTTAAAAGATAATTTTTCCGCTTCCTGAAGATCATCAAGAATATAATTGAGAATTCCAAGATAATTTATCGCTAAAATTTGATTTTGTATATCGTTATTTTTTTCTGATATTTTTAATGCATTGTCAAAACAATTCAAAGCACTATCCAAATCT
>OGCI01002534.1_pt1 | contig 11923 bp, 7 predicted proteins | sample 1570021 | NCBI WGS metagenome assembly OGCI01 (sample SAMN06264664, study PRJEB24512) | hot springs metagenome | isolation source: Hot spring water | place: South Africa: Tshipise | collected 2015-06-21
AAAAAGAAGCTGAAGAACAGTTATCAGAAGTTCAAGAGGAATTGGATGAGATGGTGGAAAGGATGTATATGGGTTAAAAAACATTATTTTATGAAAGGGTATCCTATTATAGTAAAACAATTACTGCAAAAAGCAAAAGATTCGGCTTTACTTGCAGTAGAATACTACAATAAACCTGCTGTTTCCTTTAAATCCGAAGGTTTTATTGTAATGATGTGCATAGCATGGACATCAATGTTCCATGCTTATTTTCTAAAAAACAAGATAAAACCTTGGTACAGAAAAACCGAAAAAGGGAAAAGACCAAGATATGACATTTTAATAGAAAAACTTCCAAATGGACAAGAAATCAAAGATAAAAAATGGTGGGACTTAAATATGTGCTTAAGCGAATTTTATAAAGCTAACAATAACGATCCTGTTTATTTTAATATAAAATTCTTAAGTGGACTACGAAATTTGATTGTACATAGAAATTTACCTGAATTAGATGCATCGATTTTTGCTGAATGTCAGGCAAACATCTTGAATTTTAATGATTATTTGATAAAACATTTTGGTGAGAAACAAAGAATTGATATTTTTTTATCTTTTTCAATTCAAATGTTTCGTGACCCTGTAAATATCATTGAGGCAACAAAAGAGGAATTGAAAAAGAAAAGTGCTACAGAAGTAATAGATTATATTAAAAATTTTAGAAATTCTTTAAGTGTGGATGTTTTTGAAAACCCCCAATATGCTTTTAAAGCAGTATTAATACAAGTAAAAAATCATCAATCAAAAGATTCTTTAGCATTAAGGTTTATTCATGAAAAAGATTTAACTGAAGAACAAAAAGAACAATTAAGAAATATTGGAATAGTTTTAATAAAAGAAAAAACTGTTTTTAAAGATGAAATTCCTGAAAATTGTACTTGGGTTTATAAAGATTTACTAAAAGCAAAAAAGGTAGAATTGCCTTCATTACCACATTCACTATTTGAGAAATTCAAAAAATATTTTCAATATAAGTTTAATGATAAAATTAACCCAAATTTGAAATCTAAAGAAAAATTGGTTTTTCAGCGAATACATAATCCTAAAAGTAAAAAGCCACAATCAACATTTTATTATGATCCTAAGATAATAGATGAATTTAAAAGACTGTATCCTTCAAATATCACCACATCCAACGAGTCCATTGTAAAGAAAATCGAAGCATTGGTAGACCAAATCCTCACCGCCAAAAAAGCAAACCCGCAAGCGGATACGAGCCACTGGGAGAAGGAAATAGATAGGTTCGTGTATCAATTATATGATTTAACAGAAGAGGAAATAAGGGTGGTTGAAGGGTAAGAGAATAACTCTTAATCGGGGTTATTTATGTATCTTTGTCTGTTTTAGTGGGTGTCTTCTTATCATGTTTATGTTTGGACTGGAAGGATTTACAGTGGGGATTTTGTATGTTTTGACAAGTTTGTTATAATTTATGAAGAAATCAATTTTATAGGGAGAATAAGTATGTATAAGTATTGGTCTTTGTTTTTTTGTCTGTCGGTGTGTTTTTGGGGTGTAGGGGAGCGAGTTAGTAAGACGGTCTGGGAGGTTTTGAGGGAGCCGTTGCCGGCGGAGGATTTAACCTGTGAGGAGAAAGAGGAATGTTTTGTGGTAAAGGGACCAACTTATCGGTATGTGGTGGATAAGAAGACAGGGGCGATTGTGGATGTTGAGGTTTGGCGGGAAGGGGCGGTGGTGGTGAAGATGACGGAGCCGTGGGATGTGCTTGTGGATAGTGAAAGGTTGGTTCGGGATATGAAAGGGGAGACGGTGCTTGTAGAGAAAGAAAGGAATCGTGTTGTATTGGAGACGAAGGGGGAGTGGAATTCGGGGTTGGATTGTTCTATCCGCACTGTTTTTTACAATGATGGTGTGGTTGTGGCGGAGTTTTGTGTAGTGGCGGGTAGGGATGTTTTGTTGCGGGAGGGGATACGGCAGGAGTTGAGTGCGCGGGGCAAGTTCTCGCATTTTTTGCATAAGCGGAGGGATACGCATGGTTTTGATTGTTATCAAGGGGCGATACCGAAAGTGGGGGAAGTAAGTCGGGTGTATACGCCGACTTCGTGTTTGGAGGTGTATAGCCATAAGTGTGCGTTGGCTATGTTTACGGATATGGGGGACTATTATCGCTCTCCGGAGGAATTGGATACGGGTGCGGTGCGGGTGGATGGTGCGGAGGGAGAGGATGTGTTGTTGAATGTTCATCAGCATTTGGTGCATGTGGGGGAGAAAGGGGAGCGGTTTGCGTTGTCGGAGGGGAAAGCGTTTCGGTTTCGGATAGGATTGGCTGTGGCACCGAATCGTTTACCGCATCCGCGACGGCATGATTTGCGAATGTTTATTTGGATCGGGGATGATAAATACCCTTATCCTACGGATGAGGAAATCAAGGCGGTGGCCCAATTGGGCTATACTTTGTTCCAGATGCATCGTTTGGGACCGCCGGGGGAACCGAGACCGCCTGCGGAGGAGTTGGACCGTGTGATACGAACAGTTCATGAGGCGGGGATGCTGTTTATCTGGACGGCAAATGCGGATTTGCAGTATGCGCATGCGTCGGAAGTGGCAAAGCGGATGAAGGAGGGACGCTGGGCAGAATGGGAAGGTTTTTGCTATGGGGGGAGGTATAGAGATAGTAGGGATTCGTTTTGCGACCTTGTGGCGACTTGTCTGGCTTCGCCGAATGGGTTGGCGGATTATCGGATGGAGTGTAAACGGCGGATGATGGAGCGGTATGCGGTGGATGGGATGTATATTGATGATAATTTGGCGTATGCGAATTGTAAGCGGTGGAAGGAGCATAATCATCCGCAGGAGGTGTATGATTGCCTGATTGAGTTGCATGAGGTAAATTGGCGACGGCGGGAAGTTTTAAAGGAGAAGATACCGCATTTGGTGTTGATAGACCACTGTAGCAAGGCGTTCGTTCTGCCGGTGATTGCTCCGTTCGATATGCATTTGTTTGGGGAGGGGTATGATTTTCCTTCGGTGGAGGAGTTTCGGGCGACTTTTGGGTCTTTTTCGAATATGTATGCGCAGGGTTGTTTGTATGCGGGGGATGATGAGAGTGAACGGTGCACGGTGGAGTCTGCGTATGCGTTTGATTTGCTAACGGGCGGGGGGCTGTATTGCACGATTGATTGGCGAATATGGCCGGAGAAGTTTCCATATGCGAGGGGGGTGCATCCGCAGGAAGTGAAGTATATAAAAACATATAACTTACTGCAGTATTATTTTGGGATGTATGAGTGTGAGCGGTTTGTGGAGGTTGGGACATCGGTGCCGGGGACTTATGCGGTGCTGTATCGGAATGCGGTTTGGGACGATTATCTGCTGGTGGTAGCGAATCGGACGGATAAGAAGCAGGTGTGTGGCGTGTTGGATGTGGGAAAAAGTATGAGTAAGGGGAAGGAGTTTGTGTGTTATGATGTGATATTTCGAAATCCTGTGAGAATTCGGGGGGATGAGTTGGAAAATGCGTTTCAGGAGGTTTCGTTAGATTCTTATGAGGTGAAGGCTTTGTATATAAGACCTGTGGGGGGTGAGGTTCCTTATCATCTTTGGGGTGGAAAACGGCTGTCGGAGGTATGGGATAGTAAGGAGAATTGTTTGACGGTGAAGTTGGATGCGCCGGTGGGATTGGAAGAGTGGGTGGCGTTTGGTAGAGGAACGGTGAATGTTTGTAGGGTGACGGTGAATGATGTGCCTGCGGAGTTCTATTATGACCGCGAGAAGGATTTGGTTTTTGGGAAGGTGAAGTATGCGGGGCGGAGTGCGGTTGTTAAGTTGTATATGTCCGACAGGTCCGACGAGTCCGACAAGTCCGACCCGTCCGACAAGTCCGACAGGTCAGACAGCACCCCAGTACCGAGACCAAAACCATAAATACCTCCGGGTCGGACAGTGGTGAGGTCAGGGTTGGGTTTGGAACTGGAGTAAGGTTTGGAGGATTTGTTGACGGGCGGTGTTGACTGTTTCGGGTTGTTTCGATTCTCGCCAGAAGAGTAATCCCTTTTGTGGCATAATGGATAAAATTTTTTCTACTGTTTCATTAAGGAACTGTTCTGTTTGTTTCTGTTTTTCTTCTGAATATTTGCTTTCTTTTATTGCCCTGTCAAGCATGACCAAATACTCGTAGTCTTCAATACCTTCTCGCATGGATTCTAGATGCTTGCCTGAGTAGACGGAGGTCTCATCTATGAATAAGGGAGTATAGGTATTTCGGGGGCAAAGATATTCGTTCCAGGAAGAGGCTCCTGCACCATCTGCAAATGCCCAGAAGTATGTGGCTTGTGCTTTATATCGCCAGCAATCCCATGCTTGTAAACGGCAGTAGGCAAATGGGTCTAATAAACGCATGGGACCACTACAAGAATAAAATTCAAGTTTTTTGCCATTATTCCTTTGGTTAATAAAGAAATATCTGTATTCTTCTCCACGAGAGTAAAAAAGTTGTCGATTAGGACAAAGGATGTCACATTGTTCAATCATTTCGGGTAGAGCCTGATTCATATCATGATAAATAGGGTCTTCCCAAATTTGGATTTTTGAACCGGATTCGTGAATTGCTTTTGCCCAGGCGGAGATTATTTTGTCTGCAGAGTACTCACGAGGTTCATCTACGAGTAGAATTATTAATTGGGATGGGTCTAAACCTACCTCTTTCATGTAGTTGTCCCAAAATTTTGCCCATTCTGCAACTGCTCTATTAAATTGTGGTGAACCAAGTTCCCAATTTTTGAGTTTTTTAGTGACATTTACGAAAACGCAATATCTTCGGGCTTTTTGCCAGAGTTTTCTCCATTCATCCAAGTTTGTTGTGTCCGGTGGAGAAATCATATTTCCATTCTCATCATAGGTGCCAAATGGCATGGCGATTGAAGTAGCCCATGGCGAGTCAACGAAGTAGTTCTGCAACATTTTTACAAGGGCTGGACGATTCGCCTCTGTAACTTCGTAATGTTTTGGGACATTGGTGTAATCCCATCCTCCCATGTGTAATGTAGGTTGGTCCGGAAAACAAATTGGATATATTTTTAGGGTAAAGGGAAGAGTATCGTCATTTACTTTTACAGTTAGGTTATAGGTGTTAGGTGCTAAATCTTTCGAGTGGACTGTAATCCATATTTGTTGTATAAGACCTCCTGTAATAGAAAGTTTGTAAACGCTGTTTTCTTCGTTGAGTGGTAATAAAGCGGATGCAACAGGTTCTAATTTTTTTGTATCGGTCCAGAGAACTTTGCGAATTTCGATATGTTTTTTTCTTGCTTCATCAGGCAAGCCTATTATTGAGATGAGAACATCTGTATTTTTTGGGGATGCAATGTTAAAAGCAACGGAGCGAGTTTCTTTTCCCATCATTTCGAGTGAAAGAGAGTCGTTCTTATCCGATGGTCCCGGTTTTTGGGGCAAATGTTGTAAATACTGATAGGGGTCACAGGTCCAGATGATAGTTCGTTTTATACCCCTGTCCTCCCAGATTTTTCCTATAATGTGGAAAATCTTTTCATGGGTATGATTAATAGGGAATATCGTTTTGAAATCGGGTCCGTATTGCTTTGGCCAGGAATCTACTTCTTTGCGAATTTCATCTAATTGTTTGTTGTATTGTCTTTGTTTATACTTTTTGGGGAGTGTCTGAACAATTTCTTGGACAGTTTGAATGTCCTTTATAAGCCTTTGCTTTAGACATGAATGGATGATTTCTGTTGGGTTGTTTTCTATGGTTGTATTTTTGTTTTCAGCAGTTGTTATGAGAGAAAAGAGAACAAGGGGAACAATAATGAACATGAGATTTGAATTAATAAGTGATTTCATTTTCTTTTCTCCTTACTTGATGTTAATTCTGATTTATGTTCCGTGACTGTATGCTTTGAGGACACGGGGTAGGTCAAATATTTCGTGGGCATTGCGGTTCATGATTCTCTGGATAAGTGCAGGTGCTTCGGATTCTGTGATCCAGTTGTCTTGCAGGAGTTGTGAGAGAGCAAGGGCGATACCTCTTCGTGCAATTCGAGCATGTCCGGGGACGAGTTCTACCGGGATGTAGTCACCGCCAAAGGTAAAAATCTTATGTGCGGGTGCGGTTGTAAGAAATTCTTTCAGGAAGCGGGTTGTAGATGCGGGATCTATTATCCAGGACCAGCACATGTCCGCATAGACATTTTGATACTGTTTGCATAGGGCTATTAATTCGTGTTGATAGGGGTAGGAGATGTGCATCAGAACAAAGGTTGTGTTTGGAAAATCTTTGATGAGCGGAATGAGGTCGCAGAGATTATCTCGGACACGGGATAAGGGCATATTGTTATAGCCGGCATAATAGCCTGTGTGAAGTTTTATGGGAAGTTTGTATTCAGTCGCACATTCAATACATTTGCGGAATAAATGGTCCTGGATGGCTTTTAATTCCTCGGGTTTGAGTAAGGAAGGTTTTTGTATAAATTGTTTGAAGATGGTTTCTATATCTTCGTTTTTTACATTTTCGTAAAGGAGTCTTCTGCCGTAAGCGGATTGGTCTTTAACGGCTATGGCTTTGGGACCGAATCGTTCAAAAATATGCTCGATGGTTTCATGTGCTTGTTTTAGGCTTTTGATAGACTTTTCTGAGAATTTGTTAAGGTTTGCGATTTTTGAAATAGAACTGGCAATACCGACGGTGGAAATGTCAAAGCAGATTAAATCTGAAGCAGGTTCACTTTCACGGAAAGTTCCACTTTGAAGACAATTGACTTGGGCATAATCTATGTTGGCTATTTCACGAAGTATTTTGCGATAAAAGCCGGGACCTATTTGGTTTTTTAATTTCTGGCTTATGGTTTCACAGTTGTTTTTAGTAATGTCGTCTTCGCCAAATAGAGCACGAATGCTTTCACGGACACATAAGAGATAACCGGTATTTCTACATCGTTCATAAATGGGAGCAATAATTTTCCATTTGTCTTTTGGGGATAAGTCCCAGGAAATTAGTTTTTTGTAGTCTTCGTTAGTTAGCCCTGATACTTTAAGGTCGGAGTCTGCGTAGTGGCTGAAGAGTGTGCCGAAGTCGGGGGCGGGTGTTTTTTCTGGATTTTCTTTGTTTGCGATGCGGTCGTTTTCGGGGGGTAAGTGTTCGTGTGTATCTACGAAAGGCGTTTTTTCTATTAGGTTAAGGATGTTCGAGATGAGTTCGGAAGATGTATTGGGTTTGGTTGTGGGGGAAATAAAGTTATCATTACTGGCAATGCTTAAACTAAGGGTTGAACCTGTGATGCCTATGAAATCCCGTCGGTTTATGTTTTTTGGCATAATGGTTTCTCCATGAGTTGATGAATATATTATAGGGGTATTGGGAGGAGAAATAAAGTTTAATGGGATAGGTCGGACGGGTTGGACGGGTCAGATAAGACAGGAAAGTCCGACAGGTCGGACGGGTCAGAAGAGGGTTAGGTGGTCCCATTCGTTGGTGCCGATTGAGATGTTGTTCTCTGGATAGTCGTTGGGTTCGCCGTTGTAAGGGACTTTACCGAAGGATATGTTTTCAGCCGGAGTGAGGATAGGGCATGCATGGTTGAAGTATGCAATTTTATGCCACTGATTGTCGGCTTTTAATATTTCAATAATTCCGGCTGATTCAGTCCAGCGGACGCGTAATGGTGTCCACTCGAAGGGGTTAAATTCTTTGTATAATTTTTGTTCACCACCTATATCGAGTTGAAATAGTCCATCACTACGGAGCCCCACTCTTAATCTTTCTCCTGTTTTCCAGCGAATTTGCACAGCAGGACCCCAGGACATGCCTTTATCTGTTCCTTGTCGGAAACGGACGGTGAACCCATGAATAATTTTGTTTAAAGGACAAGTGAAGAACGCGTATGTATGAGGCAATGCGGAGATAGTCATGATTCCATTTTGCACAGAGAAAGGGTTGTTATTGAGTGGAGAAATGAAAGTTTGACAGTTGGGTAGACTGTTGAACTCTTCAATGAAAAAGGGTTCCTTCCAGATAGGCTCCTGTAGTAGTTTTTTTTCTTCTTCTGCTTTTTTTCTTGTTATTATTGCGATTTCTTTTTGTCTTTGATTGGAGAGTTTTTCAATTTCTTTACGCAAATCTGGTGTCAGTTTGTTTTTGTAATGTGTTTTTAGTAAGTCCATGAAATCGGCATCGTGGAGCCAACCTGCAAGGGTATGGAGACGAACATTTGCTTTTAAGAGGCGGTCTATTGTCTCAGCGTCGGGTTTAGGTCCGTTTGTGCAGAGGACGCCAATACTATTGCTGGTGTTGTATCCTGAAACGAAGTATCGCAAGTAATTAAAGTTTTTGTAGTGCAAATCCTGTCCTTCTCCACGAAGGATGAAATCTACATAGGCGTCTGCTTGAGGGAGGAAACACTGTCCATTGCCGAGTGCCCAGGTAGAGTGCCATTCTAATATTCCGTTTTCGCCTATTATCTCTCTGCTTTTTCGTGCAAGCATATATAGTGGGGCAGGATTGTCTATATATTGTCCGTCAAAATATAATCCATCAGGTTGATACTCTTTCATAACACGAGTAATTTCAGATAGGAATAAATGGATATTTCTGCCGGTGGCATCTCCGGGGGGCCAACCTTTGAAGTTTTCAAATGAGTTTATAGCGTTTTGCTCAAAAGGTGTTTCCTTTAAGAAGTAAAATGGACTTGTGTAAACAATAAATTTTAAGCCGTGTTTGTGACAGGTATTACAAACACGGGCAAATTCGGCTTCTCCTAATCTGGGGATAAATGATAAGTTCCAATCTTTCCATAACATCACTTCTGATTGTAGTAAAATAATATTTCCTTCTTTTGCCCAGGATATTAAATCGGTATCGGGGGGATAACCTAACTGATTGGACCAATGCCAAACGATATTGTCGTGGATGGAACGCTCCCAATTATAGGGTTTTGGAGGGCAGATACCTATCCATAAAACCGCATTTTGTGGGAGAATGTATTTTGTAGTTGTATTTTCGTAGGGATAGAATTCATCATCGGCTTCTTGTTCCGAGTAGAACAAGCCAAAACCACCATATTCATCAAATATAACATGATTGGCTTTATAAGATGCATGAAACCCAACATCAATCTGGTGAGAGACAGTTATTGTGGTGGGTTTCAGCGTCTGGAACATAAATAACGAGTCGCCATTAACACGGATATTCAGGTCCCCATAGGATACAAAGACCCGACCGGGTGTGTTTACTATTATTTTCGGAGGGACTTTATCAAGAGTTGTCTCTATTTTTATGGAGAGAACGGGACGATGGTGACCAATGCGTTGTTTGAATATTCCATCACCAGAGGTATTTAAAGAGAATTCTGCACCTGTTGTTTGAATAATAAGATTGTTATTGGTAATCTCTGCTTTTTTTACTGACATACCGCATTGTGGATTAGGGAATAAATCTGGGTTCATCAAATCTTGAAAAGTTGGAGGGGTAGAAGAGAATATAGTAATAAACAGTATTGCATGGGAGATAAGAACGGCCATATTGGATACCTTTATTTTTTGAAAATACAAGGGTTAGTATAACTGAATTAGGCGGGTGAAATTAAAAAGATAGAGGAGAGGGGAGTGTTATTTAAAAAAGAAAACGGTATGCTATTCTGCATACCGTTTTGTTTTCTATGGTAGCGGGGGCTGGATTCGAACCAGCGACCTTTGGGTTATGAGCCCAACGAGCTGCCAGACTGCTCCACCCCGCGTCCTATCAATATGTTGAGAAGTGATTATATACTAATGTTGATTAGAAAATCAACTATATTTATAGATAAATATAAATATGAGATGTTAGATTGGTTGTAGGTTAGTTGCTAAAATACTTGCGAAATATTTCGGGGTTGTCGAGTAGATCGATTTCTGAATTTTTAAATCTTAAAACTTCATCACGCGTGATAGGCCTATTTTTCCTGGCTTTTTTGCGAGTATATTCTTCAACGCAATGTTCTGATTTGAACGAATCAACGGCGTTCTCTACTTCAGATGGTTGTCTACTTTCTTTAGGATTAAAGAATTCTTCAACTTTTTCTTCGATGAAGGTGCGGAATACCTCGGAGATGTGTTTCTTTTTTTCTTCGAGTGTGCCTTCTAATATTATTTTTGAATCTAATGGAAGTGTTGTACCGTTAAACAATGCAACCATACCTTTGCATTGTGGACAGGGACCTATTAAAACAGTCCCTAAGGGAGGAAGAACAATTTTTCCTCGTGCTCCACAATGGGGACATTGAACATCTACAAATGATAACATATTATAAATCCTTATAATAAGATTAATAAAAACAATCATTATCATTGAAATTATAACATATTTTACTTGATTATGCCAAATTTTCGGGATAAAGAAGTATTTATATTTTATAAATAAGAATAATAAGATATTGAATTTTTAATATAATGAATAGAAAAATAAGAAGAGTAATTGTTAAATAGAAGAAAGATAGGAATTTATTGAATGGTCTTCATAAAATAGTTTGCTATAATCGATACAATCTAAAAGATAGATTGTGATGGCCTCCATTTTTTTTGTCTTTAGATATAGTTCTGCGGTTTTTATGGCCTCATCAAAATTTCCCCAGAAACAGACATCTTTTCCTTCGATGTTGAAAATCCATAATCCGATAGCGTTTTGAATGGAGTCTTTTGATGATTGGCACTTGCTAAAATCGAGTGGCATATTTACTCCTTCCTGATAAAGGCTACATTAATAATATACCATAAAGGGATAGTTAGGTTCTAAAATATTTGATTTTTTTAATATCTTTATGTTATTACTATTATAGATATAATAAATCGCTCTGAAACCGGTCACCCGGAGTTGTAAAAAGGGTGCTAAGAGGGAATCCGGTGAAAAGCCGGAACTGCCCCGCAGCGGTAAGCAGGAACGAAAGGTTCATGGTGGCACTGGAAGTAAATCTGGGAAGCCGAACCAAGTAGGTATGAGCCTGCAAGTCCGAAGACCTGCCGGTTGCTGTACGATTTGAGCAAACAGACTGAGGTCTCGCGGGAAGGCTGATGTCTGGCAGTCCTTTGAGTATGAGGGCTGAAGAACCTTCCTTCCAGTGCTTAATCCTCCGTCTGTAGCCTCAATTAAATTTTGAAAGGCTATAGATGTGATGTATAACATAAGAAAAAGTTGTTTTTTTGTATCTCTTATATATTATTGTGCTATTACGGGGTATTCTTATACTAATGATGACCCCTGGGCTGATGAGGTTGTTGACTCCTTTGGGAAAAATCAGAATGCAGGCTTTACGAATCCGCAGAATGTGTTAGGTCCACCGATGGGTTTCGGGGCAAGTTTCCCTTCAATGCAGGGGGTTTATTCTGTTGGGACGCCGGGAACACCTCAAGAAAGTTATATTGTAGTTAAATTTAATACTCCTGTTCGGGATGACCCACAAAATCCTTTAGGACTGGATTGTATTGTTTATTCTAATGCTTTTTGGGTAGGGGGGAATATGAGAAGAAAATTTATTGAGCCGGGGTTAATTGAAATTTCTAAAGATGTAAATGGGAATGGGCAGCCTGATGATAGGTGGTATGTAATTCCCGGAAGTAGGAATTTAGGTCGAAACATTTTCCCGGAGGGGCTGAGAGGAAATAATCCTCCTTTTGTAGGGAATGTTTTATCGCCTACTAATGATGAGGTAGTATGGGGATATGCAGATACGAATCCTACAATGGCTCCGTACAGAGATAATTATTTGAAGCCTGATAATCCTTTTTTGGTGGGTGTTGATTTTGGAACAGGAGGTGGTGATGCGTTTGATATTGCATGGGCTGTGGATGAAGATGGAAATCCTTCGGGACTCGATGCGTTTGATTTTTTACGAGTTTCTACGATTCCCAATATTTTGGACCCGGTTTTTGGTTTCTATACTACGGA
>OGCI01002535.1_pt1 | contig 11915 bp, 11 predicted proteins | sample 1570021 | NCBI WGS metagenome assembly OGCI01 (sample SAMN06264664, study PRJEB24512) | hot springs metagenome | isolation source: Hot spring water | place: South Africa: Tshipise | collected 2015-06-21
TTCAAGTATCTGGAGCCGCAGAAGTATGAGGAACTCACCGCTCGCGTGCAGCGTACCCGCAAGGAACGCGAAGAAGACATTAACGAAGCTATCCGTCTTCTCAAAGAACGGCTCGAAAAGGCGAAGCTGCGTGCCGAGGTGCATGGACGCCCCAAGCACCTGTACAGCATCTACCAGAAGATGCTCCGCGAGGAGATCGACATCGAGCAGATATACGACCTGCTCGCGATACGGGTGATTGTGGACACCATACGAGATTGTTACCTTGCGCTGGGCATCGTACACGAACTCTGGCTGCCCATTCCGGGGCGCTTCGACGACTATATCGCCAAGCCCAAGCCCAACATGTATCAGTCCCTGCACACCAAAGTTTACGGTCCGCATGGACAGCCGCTGGAGGTGCAAATCCGCACGTGGGAGATGCATCGCACCGCCGACTTCGGTGTGGCGGCGCACTGGCAATATAAAGAGGGCACCACGCCTGAAGACCGTTACGAACAACGAATGCGGCTGCTGCGGCAACAGCTGTTCGAGTGGCAGGCAGATGGCAAAGACTCCTCCGAATTCCTGCGCTCGGTGATTAACGACCTGTTTAACGACCAGGTCTTCGTGTTTACCCCAAAAGGCGACGTGATCGACCTCGTGGCGGGGTCGACGCCGGTGGACTTCGCCTATCGCGTGCACACCGATATTGGAAATACCTGCGTCGGCGCGAAGGTCAACGGGCGCATCGTGCCGCTAAACTACCGGTTCAAGAACGGCGACATCGTGGAGATTATCACGCGCCCCAATGCCCATCCCAGCCGCGATTGGTTGAACTTCGTGAAGACCTCGCACGCACGCAGTAAAATCAAACAGTATTTCCGCAAACAGGCGCACGCCGAAAGCGTGGCACGCGGCAGGGAGCAGCTGGAACGCGAAGCAGAGCGCCTCGGACTGGACGTCAGAGAGGTGCTGAAGGCGGAGGCGCTGGAGGAGGTTACCCGAAAGCTGAACCTGCCCAATACCGAGGAGCTGTACGCCGCCGTCGGCGATGGACGCTACTCCGCGCACTCCGTGCTGAACCGCCTCCTGCCGGAAGTGCCCGCTCAGCCGGTGCTGTCGCCGACGGGCAGGATGCTGGAGGGCGAGACCCGACTCTCGGTAGACGGCATCGACAACGTGATGATCCGCCGGGCACGCTGTTGCACTCCTCTGCCAGGCGATGAAGTGGTGGGCTACACCACACGAGGACGCGGGATGACCCTGCACCGGCGCTCTTGCCGGAACGTGCAGAGCTATCTGCAGCAGGAGCCAGAACGACTGGTAGCCGTTCGATGGGATAGCCGCTCAGGCGCCGTGTACGCCGCCTCACTGCACATCGAGGCAGCAGACCGCACCGGACTGCTTTCCGACATCGCGGAGGTGTTCGGCGAGTCGAAGACCAACATCACCGCGGTGCGCACTATCTCTCTGCCCAGCGGGGTCGCTCGCATCGACCTGACGGTGGAGGTACAGAATACCGCCCAATTGCGTTCCCTGATGGACCGCGTGCGCCGAATCAGCGACGTGCTGGACATCCGCCGAACGGGCACAGGAGAAGAGGCAGCATAATGCGAGCAGTGGTGCAGAGGGTCGCACGGGCAGAGGTAACCGTCAACGGTGAGCAGGTGGCATCGATAGGCAGGGGCTATGTGGTTCTGCTGGGTGTGACGCACGACGACGGCGACGCCGATGCCCGTTACATCGCCGACAAAATCGCCACCTTGCGCCTGTTCGAGGACGACGTGGGCAAGATTAATCTCGGGATTACCGACATCGGTGGCGAGGTGCTGGTGGTATCGCAGTTCACGCTCTACGCGGACTGCCGGAAGGGGCGCCGTCCCAGCTTCACCGATGCCGCACCGCCCGACATGGCGGACAGACTGTATCAACGGGTGGTAGAGATGCTGAGAGAGGCGGGATTGTCTGCCCAGACAGGTGTATTCGGGGCGCACATGCTCGTGTCGCTGGTGAACGATGGTCCCGTCACCATCCTGCTGAACAGCCGAAAGACCTTTTGAACGGTCTTCGCCGGCAGGCTACGTCGCGTCGGAGATGGACTCAAAGACCGGCTCTGCCACGTAAATGGGCGAGCGCGTTCGTAGTGCCAGCGCAATCGCGTCGCTGGGGCGAGAGTCGATCTCGAGCGACTCGCCGTTCCGAATAATCGTGACCTTAGCATAAAACGTACTCTGCCACAGGTCATCCACGATGATCCGCTCCACCGTACCACCCAGGCGCTCGATCACGTTTTTCAGCAGGTCGTGTGTCATGGGACGGTCGGGCACGTCGCCTTCCAGCGCCATCGAGATGGAAAGCGCCTCGTACTTGCCGATCCATATGGGCAGGCGACGCCCACGGTTGTCCTGCAGCAGGACGAAGAACTGAGGGGGCATCCCGGTTTCCTGGTGCTCGTACACGCCAAGCACACGCACCTCCTTCTCGTCCAGGCGACGCGGCTCGAGGTGCCCAAGCTCATCGAACTCATCTGGCGGTCCTTCGTCGTCCTGCCAATCGTTAAAGATGTCGCGGAAACGGTCGCTCATAGCTTGTCCCCCCTCAGCGCTCCGCGCGTTCCTCAGTCGGTCTCTTTAATGTTCTCCACCACTCTCAGGAACTCCTCGTTAGAGCTGGTGTGCGAAAGCAGACCGATGAGCTGCTCGATGGCTTGCATGGGTTCCATGGATGCCAGCATTCGGCGCAGCTTCCACACCCGTCGCAGTTCCTCCTCGGTGAAGAGCAGTTCCTCGTGGCGCGTACCGGAGCGGTTGATGTCGATTGCCGGGAAGATTCTCCGCTCCGCGAGCCCGCGGTCGAGCACGAGCTCCATGTTACCCGTACCCTTGAACTCCTCGAAAATCACGTCGTCCATACGGCTACCGGTATCCACCAGCGCGGTGGCAAGCACCGTGAGGCTTCCGCCTTCCTCGATGTTTCGCGCCGCTCCGAAGAACCGTTTGGGACGATACAGCGCCGACGGGTCGAGACCTCCCGAGAGCGTGCGCCCGCTGGGGTTTACCGTCAGGTTGGAGGCTCGCGAGAGGCGGGTCAGGCTGTCCAGCAGGATGACCACATCACGACGCGCCTCCACCAGCCGCTTCGCCATCTCCAGCACCATATCCGAAACGCGCATGTGGTTCTCGGGCATCTCGTCGAAGGTAGAGCTCACCACCCTTCCCTTCACCGAGCGACGGATGTCGGTCACCTCTTCCGGACGCTCGTCCACCAGCAGAACGAGCAGAACGACCTCGGGATGGTTGATGGCGATGCTGTTGGCAATGGTTTTCAGCAGGGTAGTCTTGCCTGCCTTTGGAGGCGACACAATCAATCCGCGCTGCCCCTTGCCGATGGGGGCAATCATGTCGATCAGCCGGGCGGAGATGTTCTTGCTATCGGTCTCCATCCGGATGCGCTCGACGGGATAGATGGGTGTCAGGTCGTCGAAATGCGTTCGATGCCGCGCAAACTCCGGGTCCAGACCGTTCACCAGCTCCACACGCAGCAGCCCGTAGTATTTCTCGTTCTCTTTTGGCGGGCGTACCACGCCGAACACCGTGTCGCCAGTCTTCAGCCCGAAGCGTTTGATCTGCGTCTGGGAGACGTAGATGTCACCGTTGCCGTCCGCTGCGAAGTTGATGTCTCGTCGCAGGAAGCCCCATCCGTCAGACAGGATTTCCAGCACACCCTCCGCCATAATCTGCCCGCTGGACTCGGTATGCGCCTGCAAGATGCGCTGGATGAGCTCCTGTTTGCGGATGTTGTCCTCCACCTCCAAGCCCTTTTCGCGGGCGATGGCGTGTAACTCCTCGAGCGACTTGCGGTCGAATTCCGCGAGGTCAATCGTTTCCATGCCGGTTGTCACCTTTCACCGTGTGGATGTGTGTTTCGCGCTGTTGCGTTCAGCGCACAGCCACGAGGTCGGAACATCTTGTGAGGTTGAATGTCTATCACCTGCAATTCGGAAAAAGCTCCTGTGCTCTCCGTACAAGCCGGATACCCGTTACTGGGAAACTGGAAACGCCTTCTGGTCGCTTTCGCTTATTGGCAATTGAGAGGGAAGACACAGGAACTGTCCCAATCCGTATTATAGCCCATTTTCGCTGTGGAGTCTACCCCCCTGCATCGATTCCCCTGCTTTTCCCCTGCTTTTTTGCAGCGTTAACTTCCGGCTTCCTGCTCCAGAACGCCGATATAGGGCAGATTGCGGTACAGTCCAGCGTAGTCCATGCCGTAGCCCACCACAAAGACATCGGGCACCTCGAACCCTCTGTAGTCGATCGGCACATCCACCACACGCCGCGCTACCTTGTCCAGCAGCGCACAGACCTTCACGCTGGCGGTGCGGTGCATCTTCATGTTCTCCAGCAGAAACTGCAGGGTCAGTCCGCTATCCACGATGTCTTCCACGATCAGCACGTCTCTGCCGACGGGGCTTTCATCAAGGTCCTTGAGGATGCGCACCACCCCAGAAGTCCTCGTGCCGTTGCCGTAGCTGGATATCGCCACGAAGTCGTAGTCCACCGCGCCGTCGATCGCCCGCAGCAGGTCGGACAGGAAGACAGCCGCCCCCTTCAGCACACCCACCAGCAGGATGTTCGTGTCGCTGTAGTCTTCACGGATTTGCCTGCCCATCTCGGCGATACGGGCAGCAATCTGTTCCTCGGATATCAGCGGCTTAATCGTGGACTGAACCATCACCATTGCGAACTCCTCAACCGGATGAAGTGGATCCAGATGTGGTGTTATTATGACACATTTTTCCGGAGTTCCCACTCACTCCCACTCGATGGTTGCTGGGGGCTTGCTGGTGATGTCGTAGAGCACGCGGTTCACGCCTGGCACCTCCCCCACGATGCGGTTGCTGATGCGTTCCAGCACCTCGTACGGCAGCCGCGCCCAGTCGGCCGTCATGGCATCCTCGCTGACCACCACTCGCACCACGATGGGATGCGCGTAGGTGCGCTGGTCGCCCATCACCCCCACACTGCGCACCGCTGGCAACACAGCAAACGACTGCCAGATTTCGCGCATCAATCCGGCGCGCCAGATCTCTTCCAGCACGATGCGGTCGGCTGCCCGCACAATCTCTAGCCGTTCCGGCGTCACCTCTCCCGCGATACGCACTGCCAACCCGGGTCCCGGAAACGGCTGCCGCCACACCACTTCCTCAGGCAGTCCCAGCTCGGCTGCGACGGCACGCACCTCGTCCTTGAACAGGTAGCGGAGCGGCTCGATGACCTTCAGGCGCATGTCGCTCGGCAGTCCGCCCACGTTGTGGTGTGTCTTGATGGTGGCGGAATGTTTGGTGGCGCCACTTTCGATCACGTCCGGATACAGCGTGCCCTGCGCCAGGTAATCACAGTCGCGCAGCTCGTCCGCATGTTCCTCGAAGACGCGCACGAAGGTCTCGCCGATGATTTTGCGTTTCTGCTCGGGGTCCTCCACGCCTCTCAACCTGTCCAGAAAGCGCTGGCGGGCATCCATATACACCAGATGCACGGGGAACAGACGCGAAAAGGTCTCTCGCACCTGTTCCGCCTCGCCCGCGCGCAGAAGACCGTGGTCCACAAACACGCAGGTGAGCCGGTCGCCGCCAATTGCCCTGTACACCAGCGCCGCCACCGTCATCGAATCCACGCCGCCACTGACCGCCACCAGCACATGCCCATCACCCACCTGCTGACGTATCTCCTGCGATGCCTGCTCCACGAAGTTGCCGGGCGTCCAGTCCCCGCGACAACCACATACCCGTTTCAGGAAGTTGTCGATCAGCTGTGTGCCAAAGGGTGTATGATGCACTTCGGGGTGGAACTGCACTCCGAAAAATCGGCGCCGAGTGTCTGCCATTGCCGCGACGGGGGTCGATTCGGTAACGGCAGTGATGCGGAAGCCCGCAGGTGGCTCCAGCACCTTGTCGCCGTGGCTCATCCAGCAGGTGAGGCGTGTGTCCAGACCAGCGAACAGCGGGTCGTCCGGAACGAGCACCTGCAGTTCGGTACGCCCGTATTCGCGCGTCTCGGAGGGTTCCACCACCCCACCCAGCTGATGGCTCATCAGCTGGTGTCCGTAGCAGATGCCAAGAATGGGAATGCCCAGCTGGTAGAGGTGCTCATCAGCTCGCGGAGCGCCATCTTCGTAAACGCTGGCGGGTCCGCCCGAGAGCACCAGCCCCGTCGGACGTCGTTCGGCAATGTGCTCGCCGGAGGTATCAGCCGGGACGATCTCGCAGAACACGTGGCACTCGCGGATTCGCCGGGCGATGAGCTGTGTGTATTGTGCTCCGAAGTCAACGACCAGTACGGTTTCAGTATCGGGCGGTTGTGGCATGTGGTACTCCGCGACCGGTGTTTACGTAGAATATAACGCAAATCCTTGGGGAAGTCAATTGGACTCGTGCCTCCCGATGTGCTAAAATGTGACCGAATACATGCGGGAGGTTCGGCATTATGCCATTGAGCAAGGAGCTGCTGGAGATACTCGCTTGCCCAGCCTGTGACGACCGCCCACCGCTGAGGCAGCAAAGTGAAGATAGCCTCGTTTGCGACAAATGCCATCGTCATTATCCCATCCGCGATGGCATTATCGAGCTGCTGGTGGAAGACGTCGCCACCGAGCAGAAACAGGAGTGAGGAGAACGACATGCCACGAGTCGCTGTGATCCATGGTCCGAACCTGAACATGCTGGGCATCCGCGAAACCGAAGTGTATGGTCACCTGAATCTGGAACAGATTAACCAGCGCATCCTCGAGCGGGCAAAGACGCTGGGATTGGAAGTGCGTATCACTCAGTCCAACCACGAGGGAGAGATTATCGAAGCCATCCACGAGTCTCTGCAGTGGGCAGACGCGCTGATCATTAACCCGGGCGCATACACACATTACAGTATTGCTATTCGCGACGCCATCACGGCGGTGCGTCTGCCGACCGTGGAGGTGCATCTGTCCAACATCCACGCCCGCGAGGAGTTCCGGCGGCAGTCGGTCACTGCGTCGGTTGTGCACGGTATCATCTCAGGCTTTGGCGTGATGAGCTACCTGATGGCGCTGGATGCGGTCAAGTTCATTCTGGAGGAGAGTCGCCGATGAGCCTGAGGTTTCCTCAGCGTGTGCACCGTCTTCGCTCTCGTCTGGATGAACTGAACGTCGACGCTCTCGTCATCACCTCTCGCCTGAACGTGCGCTACCTGAGCGGATTCACCGGCAGCGCGGGCACACTGCTCATCGGCAGAGACTTCGCCGTGATGCTTACCGACAAACGGTACACCCTGCGCGCCCAGAGCGAGGCGCCCGGCTACGAGATTGTAGTGCCCGACAACCCGGATGATGATCTTTTCAAAACACAGCTGGAGGGGCGAAGCCTGCGCAAAGTGGGTTTCGAGTCGGCGAACGTCACCGTCAAGACGCTGGAAGGCTGGCGCGAAAAGTACAACGAGATGGGCGTGGAGTGGGTGCCCACCGGCACTACTGTAGAAGACCTTCGCATGGTGAAGGACGCCGAGGAGATTTCCAGCGTACGTGCCGCCTGTGGAATTGCCGATGCTGCCTTCAAGCATATCCAGCTCTTTCTGCAGCCGGAAGCGGTGGAGATCGATCTGGTGATGGAGCTGGAGTTCTACATGCGCCGCCAGGGTGCGCGCAGACCTGCCTTCGATAGCATTGTCGCCTCTGGCGCCAACTCTGCCATCCCCCACGCCGAGCCGTCCGAGAAGCGTCTGCAACCCGGCGACTTCGTCACGCTGGACTTCGGCGCGGAGGTGGACGGCTACTGCTCCGACATCACCCGAACGGTCGTGATCGGTTCCGCGTCCGATGAACAGAGACGCATCTACCAGACAGTGCTGGAGGCACAACTGCGCGCTATCGAAGCCATCAAACCCGGCGTGAAAGGTGCGGACGTCGATGCGGTGGCACGCCAGGTGATTACAGATGCGGGCTATGGCGATTATTTCACCCACGGCTTGGGGCACAGTATCGGTCTGAGCGTGCACGACGGTATGGGTTTCTCGCAGAAGTCCGAGGTGGTGCTGGAGCCGGGCATGGTGTTAACGGTGGAACCGGGCATCTACATCGAGGGCTTTGGCGGCGTACGCATCGAGGACGATGTGCTGGTCACCGAGACCGGCGCAGAGGTACTCACTCACGCGCCAAAACACCTGCTGGAATTTCCTGTATGAGAAATGGAGGTCGTTATGTTTGCTCACCGAAGGCTTTTCGTGGCGGTAGCGGTGCTCGCATGGCTTGTCACGGGCGCGGCGCTGGGGGCGGATACCCCTCCGCGCTACTGGAAACTGACCATCCTGCACACGAACGACACACACGGTAACCTCTTCCCCTTCAGCTATCCCGACCCGCCCGATCCGGCTACCTTCGAGGCGCAGCTGGCTGTTCGGCGCAATATCGGCGGAATCGCGAGGCGAGCTACCCTGGTGGAGCAACTACGACAGCAATTCGGAACCACGTGGGTGGTGGACGTGGGCGACTACATGGACGGCACCGCATTCTCCATAGAGTATCGCGGCGAAGCGGACGTCGCAGCCATGAACGCGCTGGGATACACCATCAGTACGCACGGCAACCATGAGTTCAACAACACGCGCGCGCAGTGGCTGAAGCTGGCACAAATGGCGAAGTTCCCTGTGGTATGCGCCAACGTCGTGGACTCAGGTACCAAACAGCCCCTCCTCAAACCTTTCGAGATACTGAACGTGGAGGGGGCGCGCGTTGCTGTGTTCGGGCTGGTCACCGAGAGCACTCGTGGCTATCCGGCAACCCGTGAAGGCGTGGAGATTCTCGATGCAATTCCGGTAGCACGACAGCTGGTACCCCAACTCCGTGAGCAGGCGGATGTAGTCGTTCTGCTGTCGCATCTGGGTATCGCGGCGGATCAACGTCTGGCTCGTGAGGTGCCGGGCATCGATGTGATAGTCGGCGGGCACTCGCACACGCGGCTGCCCAAACCGGAGTTCGTGCCACACGGTGAGATGGAGAGCCTTTTCCGCAAGAACGGAACGATTATCGTTCAGGCGTTTCAGTGGGGTACGGAGCTGGGCAAACTGGAGCTGATTCTTCGCCGCGACCCCGCCAGTGGAAAGTGGACGCTCATGCGTTATGACGGCGAGCTGATTCTGATCGGTCCCGATATCCCCGATCATCCCGCAGTGAAAGCAGTGGTAGAGCGCTACTGGAAGCCGATAAGCGGTTACTATGGCGTTGTTCTGGGTGAGGCGGAGGATGACTTCACCCGCCGGGGCAACGACGATGCAGAGTACAACCTCGTTGCAGATGCCCTCCGCGAAATGCTGGGTACCGAAGCCGACCTTGAAAACATGGGCGGGGTGCGCGCCCCCATCCTGCGCGGTCCCATCACCCGATACGACCTCGCGAAGGCATTGCCGTTTGGCAACACAATGGTCAAGTTCCGAGCCTCGGGCGCGCAACTGCGCGAGCTGTTGCGGCGAACACGCCCTGCCGTCTCCGGCATTCGCTATCGCTTCGAGGCAGGGGTGCTGACCGAGGTGACCGTGAACGGCGAGCCTCTGCAGGACGACCGGCAATATTTACTGTCCACCAACAGCTACTTTGCTCAGCGCTACCTGGAACCTGCCGGGATTGCCTTCGAGGACACCGGTCGCAAAAGACTGGACATCGTGTCGGATTACATCCTGAAACACAAACGCATCCGCCCAGCGTACGATGGACGCCGCATTGTCGATCAATCTGTCTATTGAGCGCACGCAGGAGGCAAGCCATGAGCGACATTCTGGAACAGACCTACGAAAAGTACCTGCAATATGTCAACCCGGGGCTGGCGCAACTGATGAAGTTCGCCGATTTCGGCGTGGAGATGCGGGCGGAAGGCATGATGGTGTACGACCACGCCGGGCGAGCCTACCTGGACTTTCTGGGTGGATACGGCACTTTTGCGCTGGGGCACCGCCATCCGAAGGTGGTGGAGGCAGTGAAAGCACAGCTGGACAGGATGCCGTTATCCAGCAAGGTCTTCTTCAGTGCGCTGGTGGCGGATTTTTGTGAAGCGCTGGCGCTGGTTCTGCCGGGCGACCTCCGCTACAGCTTCCTGTGCAACAGCGGCACCGAGGCGGTGGAAGGAGCGCTCAAAATCGCCCGGAAATACACCGGCAAACACAAGTTTATCGCCACGCTGGGCGGCTATCACGGCAAGAGCATGGGGTCGCTCAGCGCAACCGGGCGCGAACAGTATCGTCAACCTTTCTATCCGCTCGTTCCCGGGTTCGTGCATGTGCCGTTCGGCGATGTGGACGCGGTGGCTCAGGAGATGGACGACGATACCGCAGGCATCATTGTGGAGCCGATACAGGGCGAAGGAGGCATTTTCCTGCCGCTGGACGATTACCTGCCCAGCCTGCGCCAGCTCTGCACCGAGCGGAACGCCCTGCTCATCGTGGACGAAGTGCAGACGGGATTGGGACGTACTGGCGCGATGTTTGCGGTGGAGCACTGGGACGTTCAGCCCGACATCATCACTCTTGCCAAGGCGCTGGGCGGGGGCGTGGTGCCGTCGGGGGCGTTTTCGTCTACGCGCGAAATCTGGGAAAAGGCTTTTGGCGACAACCCGCTCATCCACACCAGCACCTTCGGCGGCAACCCGCTGGCGTGCGCTGCCGGTATCGCTACCCTGCAGGTTCTGCAGGAAGAAGACCTGCCTGTGCGTGCCGCACAGCGCGGCGAACAGCTCCTGACCGGTCTCAGCGCGGTACAGCGCGATTATCCCGACATCGTCACACAGGTACGCGGTAAAGGGCTGATGGTGGGCGTGGAGTTTTCCATCGAGGACGTGGCGAAGCTGGTCATCGGTGGGATGACTCGCAGGGGCGTCATCGCTGCCTATACCCTGAACAACCCGCGGGTCATCCGGTTCGAGCCTCCGCTCATTGTGTCGCCGGAGAATATCGACACGGCGGTCTCGGCTTTCGCCGAGTCGCTGGACGAGTCGGTTAAAGGTCTGCGGGCGCTCGGTTTGCTGTAACCACGCGTCAGTCCTGTGATGGTGACTTGAGCGCTTCCTCCAGATCGCGCTGGATAGTTGTGATGGTGACGTCGCCACGAGTGCGCTCCAGCACCGCGCGCAGAGCATCCACACTGCGCCGCAGACCGCCGGTAAGCGCGTCGGGATAATCGAACGTGACCAGCATGTAGTAGATATCGTCCATCTCGGCGAGGAGGCGCTCGGCGGTACGGGTGTCTCCCTGACGCAGGAGGTCGAGGATGTGCCGTCGGCACTCGCTGGCGGCTTCACATAGCGCGTTGAGGTAGGCGGGCACCTCGATGCCCAGCTGGTCGTGTGAAGGCAGAGGCTGAGAACCGACCAGCGCGTGCAGGAGGCTTGCCTCCGCATACTCTTTCAGCGCGTCCTGCACATACCCCGCATAGTAGATATCGGCATGGTCGGTGCGAAGCGCGTTAAGCTCGCCCGCCCGCGCCGACGCCTCGGTCAACCCCTGCTCAGCCTGCTGGAACTCGTGCCGGTGGATACTGCGTACGGTGGTGGCGGAGAGACGAATCAGCTCACGCGACTGGCGCAGAGCCATCTCGCGTACACCGTCCTTCGTGTCAAGCACCGCGCGTACGGCGTTCGCAATGGATTCAAGGTGTGCGTTCATAACTGTAAATACCCGGATTCCGCAAATCTGACTTCTCTGCTACGCTCTCAGTGTATGGCGCTCGCGACGGTACCGCATGCCCTAAAACAGGGTGCTCTGCTCCTGTTCCGGCAGCGGTTCCGCAACCTGCGTTCGCCGGCGGCTACGGCGATGACCGTTGCGTGGAGCATTCAGCACGCGGTGACACCGCCGACAGCGCGCCTCGTACTTCTCCGCTGCCCCGATGAGGATGGTCGGCTCATCCCACGAAGCAGG
>OGCI01002537.1_pt1 | contig 11911 bp, 9 predicted proteins | sample 1570021 | NCBI WGS metagenome assembly OGCI01 (sample SAMN06264664, study PRJEB24512) | hot springs metagenome | isolation source: Hot spring water | place: South Africa: Tshipise | collected 2015-06-21
TCTACATTACCATTTGGTGTAACTGTTAATCCGTTATCATCGCCGCTTACTTTTGAAACCTCAAGTACAATTTTGTGGTTAGTAACGTCACTTGTTGCATCGAAGTCCGCACCGTATTGGTCTTTGTATTTTAATTGAGTTGTTGTTTGTGCGCCTTGAATTAAGAAGGTTGCTAAATCCGTTGGGAATTCAATAGTAGACAATTTACGAGCAGCTTTTGCTTCTAATTCAAAGCTTACAGACTTACCAGTTGCGTTTACAGTAAGAGTAATAACTGTCTTACCTTCACCACGAACTGGATTTATATTAACAAGTTTACCTTTGTTATCACCAGTAGTTGCGATTTGTAAATCAGTTGATTGTAAAACAGAGCTGTTTGAAGATGTAATAGTGATACCACCAGCGTTTGCTGCAATTTCGTCTAATGTTAGCTCTTTACCGAATTGATCTTTCACAACTAAAGGTACTACAACCTTACCCGCAGCATCTCCAGCAGCAATTACATTTGTTGGAGCAGTAGCAGAGATTTCAGCCGCTTCAGATGGTTTCACTACGTCAAATGTATATTGTACAGATTGACCAGTTGCTTTAATAACAACTGTTACTGTTACTTTCTTCGCTGTAGTTAAACCAGAAGTATTAAGACGTAAGTAAGGCTTGTTATCGACGTCTACCCATGTTGCTTGTACAGCTGGATCAGAAACTACAATTTGAGTTGCAGCATTAATTGCGCTAGCTGTTGTAATATCGTTACCATACTGATCTTTTGCAGTTACAGCAACTTCAGCAGCGTTTGTTAAACCAATTTCAACACGAGTTTTGTTTGTAGGTAACTTTAAATCACCAAATGTAACTTCTTTAAGTGCTGCAGCATCTACTGCTTTTAAAGTAGCTGTTACTGTTTTACCAGAAGCTGCATCTACACCTGTAACAACGATAGTATCGCCAACTTTAATTTCCGCACCTTTATTTACTGTTAAGACACCTTCATTATTGTCAGTAGCAGTACCTACAGAAGATATCCAAGTAATGTTAGCAGCTAGAGCTTCTTTAGTGATGTCCGTACCATATTGGTCTTTAACTACATAACCTACTGTACCTGTTTGTGGAGTTGTACCAGAAGCTAACACAAGATTAGTAGATTTTAATTCGATAGAAGCAACTTTTTGTGCTTCTACTGTAACAGTTCCAGAATTAGAACCTTCAACAAATTTTCCACCTGTAACTGTTACTGTATAGTCACCAGGAACAAGATTAGTAGTAGAAGATAATTCAACAGATTTTTTATCTTCTCCTAATTTTGCGCTTAATACAACCGAAGTTGTACCGCGTTTGACAGAGAATGTTAATCCATCTAAGCTTTCTAACTTAGTGTTTAAAGCAACTTTTAAAGTTTTAGCGTTAATCGCACAAAAGCAACCCTATTTTCTTCCAAAACAACCGTCCCAAAACCCCAACAAAATCAAGGAGTTGGCAAAGTTCCATCTCGCTTTGCATAGTTGCCGTATACAAAAAAATGAGAAAGTTTTCGCATCCATACGAAATCAATACAGAAAAAATGCCGACCAAATCCATAGAAAATGGCTGGTCGACACACATTTTCTCCATCTCGCTGTCTGGAAGAGAGACCCATCTTTCCATGGAACACTTCGTTACTACGTTCGACTGGTGTATGAATGAGCAACGCTTCCCATGAATGATTGGCACCTTTCAATCATTCTTTCCTCTTACAATCATCATGCAGACGATTGAGAAACATAAGACTTAATATAGTTCATCAATATACGCTGCATTTCTTAACAAAGGCAAAGTCGTTGTTTTGTTCACTAAGTATCTCGCTTCTAAGCCATTTTGCAGCGGAAGAGGATTCTTAAATGTTCCGACCTCGCTTAAAAGAACGACATTCGTTATGTCCCACCTACTAATTTCTTCATCCCAAAAATCCGGATCGTTCATTAACGGTTGCAGTTCAGGAATATGAATGTAATCGCTTGGATGAATGTCATAAATGATTTCCTTTACTTTTCCATAATAAGCGATATGACGTGGATGCTCATTTTTTGTTCCGTCACTTTCTTGTTTCGTCGTTTCATAGAAAAGCAAATACTGCATCGGTGTCACTCTTCCAAGGGAAGGATTAAAGAAGTAAATGTGGTGCTTACGAAGCAACTCCATAAACCATGGATGTTGCGTGACGATTACCGCCTCTCTTACTTCTTTCACCTTTAACTCATCAATGGACACACGCGAAAAAGACACATTCGCTTTCATTTCTTTCTCCACCCTTTCCTCAATTGTTTGGATCAAAAATTCATTCAGCGACTGACCATAAGACGAAGCTAATTGCGCAACTTCTTGATGCAATTCGGGAGACATTCTGAGTAAGATTCGACCACTATATTGTTTCATTGCTGTCACCTTTAGCATGATTCATTGATGATATCATTATATAATCGTGCTGAATACACGTCAAGTACGATATACGATTTGATATCATTTTTTTAAAATCAAAGTTCTTCTGCATAGTTATTGTCAATCAGAGAACCCACGTCCCTCGGTCTCCATCACCTTTCCCTTCGTCTGGGAGCAACAAGAGCTGATGTGACACAAAGAATCCCCCAAATCCCCTAGTTTCCCTATGCAAAAATAACAATATGGATAACGATTCCTTTTATGAAAAGTAAGGGTGTTGTCCAACTTGTTCTTTGCCCAATTTGGTGTTTGGTCTAAGAATGGTTGGATGGGTATTTTTGCAAAGTTGTATGTGATAAATGTATATGTTTTTGTTTCTCAAGAAAAATCTTTTCAGTTAGGTTCTGTTAATGTTTATTGTTGATTTTTGCCCAAAAGAAAAACCGCTCATAATAGAAGCAGTTAATTCAACTATCGATTCCCGTTAGCCGTCTATGCCACATTTATCGGCACCACAGGTGATGGAAGTTAATTCTAGTTTTTACCCTGTTGTTTTGGTAGAATAGAATCGTAATTTTCTAATATAAGGGAGTGATGGAAACAACATGATGAAAACCTGTAGAGCGTTTGGACTTACACTCATCTTTCTCCTTGGATTCCTGTTTTTAGACTTTCAAGATAAGGTTGTGTTTGGGGCAATCAACAATAGTGCAACACTTTCTACAGATTCCTTCATTACATATCCAAATGCATCAATCACTGTTTACGGAAAGAATTTTACCCGATATGAAAAAGGATACGTGTACATCGATCTGAATAATAGCAACACCTACACAAAAGGAGAACCTTATACACAAGTTTCGACTTCGTCTTCTGGGTCCTTCACCTCTTTATTATTTACGGGGAACATAAAAGCGGGAACCTATTGGATCCGGTATCTGTCTTCAGGAGGAAGAACTTATGGAACTTCTGTAAAAATTACCATTAAATATCTTCCTGAGTTAAAGGTTTATCCAGATAATGAACAAGTAGGTGCGAAGATTTCGGTTTTAGGAGATTACTTTTTGCCGAACCAAAAGGGAAGATTGTTTTTTGATAGCAATCAAAATAAAACTTGGGAATCCGAAGAACCTTCCGTAGAAGTGTCAACTAATCAATTTGGTTATTTCTCTAGCCAACTGACAGTTCCAAATGTAAAGGAAGGGTTTTATTCTATTTATTTTCAACCTGTAAACGGTTCTAAATCCACATCCACTTATTTTAAGGTTGTGAAGTATCCATCCATCTCTGTCTCTGTTTTAAACCGAAAAGTATTTGCAGGTCAATCGATAACCGTTTATATTGACAGTTTACCCGAGTTTTCTGAAGGATACATCTATCTGGATACCAATAACAATGAACGATTAGATGGAGGAGAATCAAACATTCACATATTCACTCAAAAGAAACCGTTTAACCCGATCGCCTTTAATATCCCAAAAAACCTTGAAAAAGGAAAGACCTATTTTATTCGTTTCGAGTCCTCTCGGGGGGTGATGAAAATCAACCCGGCAACTGTTGAAGTGATTGGTCCAACTGTGACCCTTTCTACGACAAGCGCAGCACCAAAGACCACTATCACCTTAAACGGTTCATATTTCCCTTGGTATGTGAGTACCAATGGATTTTTCTACTTTGACAGCAATGCAAATGGAAGATGGGACAGTAACGAGCCTACGACAGGGTTACTTCCGATTCGTGACGGCGGCTCTTTTGTAGTCTCCTTAACCATTCCAAATGTGAAGAAAGGCTCTTATTTAATTCGATATGGGATAAAAAGCGGAGTACCTTACGTTGATTTTACGTACGATCCGATTCCTTTTGAAGTAAAGGAATAGTATAGTTTGACAGAAAATTATGTTTTGTGTTGATCTGTTCTTGCTTGATCATTTCACTTTCTGTGATAGGAATAGCAAAAACGTGCAGTCAGTATTCGTCCCCTTCTTCGGACTAAAGTAGAGGGGGATGTTTTTGTACCTTAAACCTAAAGTAGATATTCTACAGGGTGAAAAAATAAAAACATTATAATCAGGAAGCTGGAACCCAATACAATGATGTTGAAAACTCCTCTAATCCCTATTCCAATACCCTGCCTGTTTAGCCACCTATGCTGCATTTCGCGGCACCATAGATTATGGAAGAAGTTCTGTTCTTCCTTGGGAGATCTCCATGTCGTGCTTACGGCACCAGCAAATGATGAAAATACAAAATTTCAGGATAGTTGAACAAGAAATCAACAACAAACGATAACAGACATCCATGCCAGTTGTCATTGGCACAACCATGAATGAAATAACAGTAAAAGTTATCCATAGTTATTTCAGGGTAGAGCCTTCGGTTAAAGAGAAAAGGCAGAACTTCCCGGTCAATAATGCTTGAAAATTGGGAACCAAAATGCATTTGATTAGAAAGAGCAAAACATCATTGCACGAATAAATATACCAGCTATATATCATAACAAACGAACAACCACTCACCATCAGGAAGCAGGAGGAAGGATAACAACTTAACTCCGTACGAATCTATCTGTCTATTAATTTTTGTCTATTAATTTTTTATCTGTCTACACAAAAGGCGGGGGAACTAGGGGAATGGGCGCAACTCCATGCTACGACTGCATTGGACAGCCCCCATCTTGGGGGATTGGATCGGGGGAAAGGGGGAGAAAAAAAACGGCTGACACCGATCGTGCCAGCTGCTTAGTTTGATCGAAGAAGACTTTCGATCTCGTATTCATATCCATACCGTTTGAAAAACTCAATCAAGGCTACTTCAAACAATTCCCGCTGCTTGATGTTTCTCTGATTGCAAAACTCCACCGCTAAATCCTGCAAGCGATCGGACATTTGAATGGTCTTTCCACTCGTCCTTCCCGGAATGATGTATCGTGGGATGGTGTCACTTGGACCCGTTGGCACCATCAGCTCTAACAGCTTTTCTTTGTTCTTTTCCAACATCTCAAGGAGCGGGAGGTAATGTTGAATTTTGTTTAATAGTTCGTTGTCAACGGGTGTTCCATTCGTTTCCTTCCTGTCCACCTTTTCTTCAAGAACAACTTTTGTTTCGTTACTTTCCGGTTTCGCGATTTTCCCGGTCCGCTTCACATAGTTTCCCTCATCTGGCGACCAAGCATATCCTTTAGCGGACATATATTCAGCCATCTCTCGGTGATCTTTGAATCCTGCTTTTTTGCACACCTCATCAATATCAAAATCCTTTTGCTTCAACATTTCAATCACGATGCCTGCCTTTGTGGTTGGCAATACTTTTTTGTGTTGGTCTTTGATAGCTGGCAGTTTCGGAACGTAGGTTTGTTTTGCACTATCCCATGTGAAGTTTCGTCTTCTCATATAGATATCGAGCGTCTTATAATTGGCATGCCCGAACATCTCGGCTAGTTCATCCCTCGTCAATCCTTCCGCTAATCCTTGTAAAATGTCTTTTACACGTTCATCGTATACCGGTTTCTCTTCTTGGCGAATTGCCATTATCATCATCCTTTCTTCTGTGTAAATGTCAAGATGAACATGTACATTTTTGACTGTTTAAGAATGTACAAATTTACTCGTTTTCGCTTTCCTTTTCTAAGTGATTTTTTAAACGATACGATTTCCCTACAATGTTAATAACGGTCGCATGGTGTAAAATCCGATCTAAGATGGCGTTGGCTAACTTTGGATCTTGGAAAATCTCCCCCCAGTCTTTAAAATTGGCATTGGTCGTAAAAATCGTACTTTTCTTTTCATATCGCAAATCAATCAACTGAAAAAACAGTTTGGCGTCTTCCTTATCAATCGGCAAATAACCAATTTCATCGATAATCAATAGCTTATATTTCGTGTAATGCTTTAATCGGTCATCTAATCGATTTTCCATCCTCGCTTTCTTTAGTTGTAAAATTAACTCATGGCATTTGATAAAATACGTACTCGTTCTTTTTTTGGCTGCCGCAATACCAATGGCGGTGGCCAAGTGGGTTTTCCCCACTCCACTTGGCCCTAAAAAGACGATATTTTCTTTCTCTTCGATAAAACGTAAGGTGGTAAAATCGAATATTTGCTGTTTATTGATGGATGGCTGAAAGTCGAAATCAAAGTCTTTTAGTTCCTTCAAGTGAGGAAAGGCCCCCACTTTTACCATCGAATGAATCATATTTCTTTCCCGTGTATCAATTTCATAATTCGTCAATTTGACGAGCGTTTCCACAAAGGGTAATTCGTTCTTCACGCTAAAATCAATCGTTTCGTTCAAATGAATGATCATCTGCTTGAGTTTGAGATATTCTAAATTTCGAATTAATTGTTGGTAACTGCTATTCATTTTTATACACCTCATGAATGGCGAGTAAGTTTTTCTTCGCTAACTCTTCGACATCTGGGGAATGAGGCAAATCTTGCGATAATGCCTGGATATAGTGCTCCTCCTTATAATTCATTTTCAACGAACTCACTGAGTGTTCGGCAATGAGTTTTGTGTTATAATAGACATACATCCGTTTATCATATATCTGTACATTTACCGTTTTTCCTTGATAGTCCATCGGTACGGAATATTGATTTCCCTTGTAGCTAATCATGCCGGCCGAGTTGACTTTGACAGGTATATGCTTGATTTTGTATGAATCTCTTATTTCCTTCCTTGGCAAGGGGAGTAAGAGATTTTTTTCTTGTTGAAAGGCAAGAATCGGAATCTTTCCTGTGCCCTGATGGTAGCTATGATTGATCCGTTCGCAGAGGGACTGAATGAAGTCCTGAAGTCCTTCATATGACAACTTTCCTTGGTACGCATGAATCTCATCAATGAGTTTCATCGTCGTTTCCACTTTTCCTTTCGTCCTCGGTCTACCGGCTATACACGGATGAATGTCAAATCCATAGTCTTTGGCAAATTGATCAAATCGCTCATTGACCACCCCTTTCGAATACGTGGTTCGCGCTTCATCCATCACCGTTTTCATATTATCGAAGAGGATTGTTTTTGGAACACCCCCAATGATTTCAAAGGTTTGAGCTAAAAAATCCATCAACATCCCTTGTGATCTGGAAAGCGTAAGTAAAAACGTCCGAAAACGAGAGTAGGACAGAAGAAACACGCCAACCTGTACCGACAACACTTCCCCTTCTTTCGTTACGTATCGAATGTTCTCCTTCCAATCAAACTGCGCTTGTTCTCCTGGTGCTGTTTCGTATCGAACAACTGGTTTGTTTGTTTTTGTTCGTTTTCCCTCTGTAAAATAAGCTTGAAACTCCGGCTTACGTGCAATATAAGCCCGAAAGGCAGACGATGAGCACTGCAGCCCGTGATTGTCCTTCAAATACTGCCACAACACACGCTTGTAATAAAACACTTGCTTGGATTCTTCAGAAAGTAGCTCAGCGATCACCTCATAATACGGATCAATTTTTGAAGACTTGTTTCTCTTCTTTTTCGGAACATAACCCTTTAAGTACTTATCCACCGTCCTCCTGTCTACATTCAGCTCTCTCGCTAATTGACTCTTATTGATTTTCATTCCTGAACTCTCCATGAGTATCTTTAATTTTGGTAAATCTGATAAACAACGAATTTCCATCTCTGTTGCGATTGTTAATTTCGCATGCATACCTTTTCACCTCAAGTTCAGTATGCATGCGAGAATCAAAATTGTACATTCTTACACAAGCAGCTTTGTACATTATTAAATTAGCATTTATACTCCTGATTGGCATGGACATAGACAGAGGTAGTTTTCAAGTCCGCATGCCCTAGGAGCTTCTGAATATGGACAATGTGAACATTGTTTTTGACGAGATTGGAAGCAAAGCTGTGCCGAAGAACATGGCAAGTCACTTTCTTTTTCCAGCCCAATTTTTTCGTCGTTTCATGCAAGATTCGATTGACGTACACATCCGACACTTTCCCTGTTTTGGCTAACGCAAAGAAAAAGTTGCTTTCTGTATCCGGTCTAATGTTCTCTTTGTAATCGATTAATACCGGAAGAAGCTTAGGGCTAATCGGTATTTTCCTTTGCTTGTTCCCTTTTCCGTTTTGTACGAAAATGGTTTCCTCCTCTAGATCTACATCCTCCAGTGTAAGGGATAAGCATTCGGTGATTCGTAAACCCGTGAAAAAGAGGAACTGTATGATGGTCTTGATCGTTGGATGCTCGATGGCATGGACCAATTGTTGATACTCTTTCTCATCAATAAATGTCCGTTCTTTCTTCGGTGCTTTCAGTTGGTCGATGGGAGCCACAACATTTTCCTTTGTCCATCCCTTTTTAATGGCATATTTATAAAAAGACCTTAACGTGTTTAAGTGGCGGTTGACACTCGCTGGTTGATAGTTTCGTTTTACACGCAACATCGTCAGATAATCCTCTAAATCTTGGGTTTGAATATCCTCTAACATCACGAAACCGTTATATCGTTGTTCCAAAAAGCGATTGACCATTTCTAAGTCTTTGGAGTATCCGCTAATTGTTTCTGGACTAGCATTTCGAGCCATCAAACCTGCAATATACTCTTTCATGCAATCACGAAACATTTTTTTACTCATATGCATTGCCTCCTTATCGTTGGATCAAAGGAAAGGGAGCAGTTCCCCTTCCTTCTCTCCCTAATCAAAATCCTTAATATTAATCTCTTCTCCTTCATCAGATTCAAATGCTGAGATGTTCTTTTTTCTTGGCATTCTTGCAATCTCTTTATCACTCAAGATTTTGCATATTCCATACTCCTCGGCTCGTTCTTTATCCATCACTATGACATACACCCTGTCTTCCCCTTTTGACCCTGCCAAAGGTTCCAGACCACTATTTTTTCTTAACTCGATATCACTAGGTTCCAAGACTTTGCGGCGATTGGTATATTTTCCTGATTCCGTCTTCAGGTATCCTTTTTGTTTCCATTCCTTACAAACTACTTTTGGATCACTAAAGTTTCCTTCTTTTAGCAATTGCTCGAATTTGTGAGGAAAAATCGATACTTCTACCTTATCTCTAAAGGTGATTTTGCCCCAGCATTCGTTTCCATCGAACTTTTGACTCTCAATCCGGAAGTATTTACTGTGCCGCATCACTCGTTCTACCATATATTGATACGCTTTTTCACCTATTTCTCGTTCAAACGCTGCTTCTTTTTCCACTTCGTACAACACGTTCATCATACTTTCCAAGTCGAGCGAAAGCCCGAGCGACTCATTCACCATCTCTGCAGTCGCAAGGAAAACGCCAAACTTCTCGGACACCCTCGAAAGAAACTCCGTTTTCGTCAGGTTCTGTTCACAATATGCTTTCCACTTCTCACATCGCTCTACCACTTTCTCTACGCCTAACTGCAACAAGTAGCGAACGAATTTGATTCCGGCATGTCCGTAATTCTCCAGCAGTCCTTTTTTTAGGTTGTCAGAGTTCTTCGCCGAACTCGTCCATGTGATATTGCCAAACTCGAACGCTCGCATTCTCAATCCTGCATTTTCATTGGTTTTTTGGAACAGGGAATGCTCTGCAGTTGAGATAATCGTAGTGGACCAGCTTCGTTGTTTCCTCAACTCTCCCTCTTTAGTCATCCGCTCTTTTTCTCGATTCTCCGCAAACATATAGAGAAGGGAGGTCAGGTCTTTCAAGGTGTTCATCGATGTTTCATCAAGAACAAGCGGCACTCCATAGTTGTCCCGAAGCAACGCAACAATGGCATTGTGTGTCGCACTCCAACTTTTAATTAGCCCCTTTTTGTTTTTGCTTGGTCTACCGAAGGCAGAAACGGCTACCTGTGCCGCAGTGGTTTTTCCTTTCGTACTGTTCCCGTAGATATGGACGATCAATGTGTCCATATCTTTAACTTTGGAAAGCAAACCGACAACAGGAGCGGAAAAGCCAAACACAAGCGCTAGTTCCAAATGCGTATTTCCTATCACTTCAGAACGAATAATATCCAACCAACCTTCTAATGTTCCTTTTGGCTCTATATTATAGTCCCCACAATAAGTAGAAGCAGGAGGATTATTGCCAATAATCGTATGATGTTTGAAGTACAGTTGATCCTCCGCTTCCTCCCAGCCCATTCGATTGTGAACCGTTTCGTATGGGGCAGAGGCTTCTTGTATCCGCAAGAATTGGAGAATATCTTTGACATTGCTGTAGATCACATCGACTCCTTTACGGCTAAGCTTTTGAAACTCATTCGGCTGTAGCTGGTCTCTTATAATCTCTTCAGTACGATACTGCCCTTGATACAAGTAACGAAGGGTGAACGCGACATCATTCGTTTCCATGACCTGACGTACATTCGTGATTTTTAGATATTTACTAACGAATCTCCAAAACTTCTTTCCAGACTTATCCTCATCCTTTACCCATAGTCCTTTGCTCGTCAGCCGCCATTGCCCATCTTTCCCATATTCCTCATACTTTTTCCCTGTTGTCATCGGTCATTCCCCCTCTCATTTTTCTACTAATTGCATCACTCATCACCGATTTCATCAAAGGCGAAGTCATCACATACTGGCTTTGGATGCCGGAGCATTTCAGCAGGCTCGATATGTATTACCTGCCTAACATGCACTTCCGTTGCCTGAGTCAAGATTTCTGTTCTTTTTCTCATTTCTTCATCTCTCCTCTCGCAAGGCTTGTCACTAAACCGCAATGACTCCTCATTTTACGCAACAAAAAACGCCCTAGCAAAACAAAGACCTCAAAGAAAAGGGCACACTTCACCCATTTCTATTTACTGAAGTCTTTGTTGCTAAGGCGTCTAGTGTCAGGCTTCGCACGTAGTTAATGCCTGTCTTATTGACTTGAGTTAGCTTGCATGGAAACAATTGATCCTGCAGAGGCTTCCTTATATGCAACAAAAAATACATTGCGATTCAGTTGTAATGATATCTTAATGTAATGATATAGTGCTTGTCAATCATTTTTTTATATTTTCTGCCATTTTTTATGCCCATATCCCATGATGGGATATGGAGCATTTATTAATGGCTATTAATATCAATTGATATCAATCACGATGATTGGTATTTCTTCATCAAGTAATCTTTCAGGCTATCATTGATGAATTTGGTGATCGATTCGATTTGGTTCTGTTTCTTAAGCATTTGGATGATTTGATGGACGTTTTTTTCTAAGTATGTCGTCACCCGAACATGAGTGTCCGCAAATGTTTCTTTCTTTGGTATCTTCTTAAACATAAATGGCTTGCCATTTAGCAATAACACTTCTTTTTCATGTTCATCATTCTTTTCTTCGTTACTTCGCTCGTGAACCTCTTCTTGAAAAACTTCGCCATCGTCATATTCGATCACCTCTTCGTATTCGTATCCTTTTTCAAGTTCTTCCCCCCATTTTATCGAAGTGGAAGGTTCTTCATGACGAAAGCGGCTGAGATCGATGTTTCGTTTTCTTCTCATTCCGTAGTAACCACCGTAATTGTCCATGCTTTTCTCTCCTTTTCTTTTCACTGTTTGCGTTCATGTCGAT
>OGCI01002539.1_pt1 | contig 11893 bp, 10 predicted proteins | sample 1570021 | NCBI WGS metagenome assembly OGCI01 (sample SAMN06264664, study PRJEB24512) | hot springs metagenome | isolation source: Hot spring water | place: South Africa: Tshipise | collected 2015-06-21
CAACCGAGACTCGCGTCGCCAACCCGCCGCTGCTGCGGCTGCGGGCGGCGTGAAAATGAATTTTTCAGGGACGACTAAGTAATGACGATGGAAAAATAAACGGTACGATGATCAACCATGTCATATTGTCTTTTACACCCAGTGTCTGGCCTATCGATACGGCAGCCACTAACGCCACGGCGTACAGCATACCACTGATTGGTAGCAATACCCACGGCTCCTTAATGCCGGACAACACATAAAAAGCGGCTGCCAGACTCGCCGGTGCTTGTCCCTCGTAACGCAAAACCCAGGCTGACCAGCCTTCGCGTTCGATGGACTCGGCCAGTTGCAGCGCTTGTTCGTGAAACATCACCCAATCACCGCCCGCCAGCAAGCCATATCCCGCATGCCATGGTGTAGCGGGGATCACCCACCACTGCAACAATACACCTGTTATCAGCACCCAGGCCCACCCGCCGATGAGCAAGGTGCCACCACGCAATGGATACCGCATCGTTTGCTCCCACAGTCTTTGAATCATTTCGTTGTTCGGTTTACATCGACCGTTTGTATCAGGATGGCGTTGGCCCGCCGGACGTCAAAACGCTCCTCGGCCAGGCGACGACTCTCCGCCCCCATGCGCGCGATCAGCGCCGGTTCGTCGATGAAGCGCTGCATGGCGGCTGCCAGTGCGGGCACGTCGCGTGGCGGTACTAAAAAGCCGTTGACGCCATCGACGACCGTCTCGCGGCAGCCGGGTGCGTCGGTAGTGATGACCGCGCGACCCATGGCCATGGCCTCTTGTGTGCTGCGGGGCACGCCCTCGCGGTACGATGATGGCAAGACAAATACGCTCGTTTGCGCGAGCCACGGCTTGACGTCCACCTGCCCAGGCCATTCGATGATGCCAGCCTGCACCCAAGGCTGGACGTCGGCCTCGCGCAGCGACCCGGGATTATCGTCGAGTGCGCCCAACAACAAAAAGCGCGTCGACGGATGGCGTTCTTTGATCAACCGCGCCGCTTGCACAAACTCGAGCACGCCTTTTTCGCGCAACAGGCGGGCGACCAGCGTGAACGTGATGGGAGTCGTATGGGGAGGGCAAAAGGGCCAGTCGGAAAGCGGCACGCCGATGCCGCCCAGCAGGGTGGTCTTCTGCCGCTCCAGGCCGCACTGACGCTGCAGATCACGGGCGTCATCGGGGTTGAGTACGATCACCCGATGCGCCTGTCGAAACGCTACGCGGTAGAGCACGGAAAGTACGGCGCCGACCATGCGCTGCTTGCTGGTGCGGCCGTCCTGCCCTTCGGTGAAGGCAAAGCCCATGCCTTCCACCATCGCCACCCGGCGCGGCACACCGGCCCATGCCGCCGCCAGCATTCCCCATACATTGGTTTTGGCGGCATAGGTCAACACGGCGTCGGGTCGGTTGTCGCGCAAATGGCGATAAAGCACCCACAGCGAGCGCAAGTCCTGCAGGGGGTTGAGCCCGGTGCGCGACAAAGGGAATGTCCTCGCCTCGGCACCCAAAGCCCGCAAACGCTGCCGCTGGTCTGGCGTCCAGTCGGGTGCCAGCACCTCGACCTGCCAACCCGCTGCCACCAGATCGGCAATCAACGGCGCGCGGAAGTTGAGCGTCGCCCCCGCCGCGTGACCGATGAGGGTGATTTGGCGCGTCTGTGATGCTGCGTTCACAGTGAAACCCGCCGCTTGGGCATCTTCAAACCGGCGGTTGCCAGCTGACGTTGGCGTGCAGTGTCGATACGCACACCGGCTGCAGTCGCCACCCAGTAGAACTGGTGCGTCAGTGCGCGGCAGGTACTCGATTGGCTCAACCAACCCCGCAGCCAGCGTAGCTTTTCCAATACGGTTTTGACCTCGGATGATGTCGCGGGGTGTACCTCGATCCAGACGCAAGTGAACTGCGAACCTTCCATCGCCTCGATGCCGTAATCCCAGCGCGGTGCATTCGGAGCGCTTGTTTGCAGAGCGGTATCCAGATCGACGGACGCCGTTGCCTTCCGGTTGCGCATCTCAACACAAGTGGTGTGCTTGCCCAGCGCCTGCAGACCCTGTTTCAGGTGTTGGCTCAGACCGTGACTTTGCAGACAGACTGCCAAACTCATGGCGTATCCCCTGCAAAGCTGCGCTGCACCACGTCCGCCACCACATCACCCACGGCTGCGGTAAACGCCGTCAAACCGCCCCAATTGGCCTGGGCTGTGTCGTCCGATCCGGGGTCGAGATCCGAAATATCGGTCACCACCGAGCCTTCTGTCTTCGGGTCGAAATACAAGACCCGCAGTGATTTCTCTAACACCGCCTTCGCCAGTTCTTTCATCGGCGGGTTGCTGGGCAAATCGAACAGGCGCAGCACATCGGCTACCGTACCGCTGTGGCGTTGTAGCGTCCGTAAGCCCCAGACGGCATCCAGCACCACTGTCGAGTGGGTCGACAAGGCAACCCGGTAGCCGCGTTTCAAAAGATCCAGCACTAACAGCAAAAAGGCCATCACCGCCCGTGGGTGCAGACCCATCTCGGGCTCTTCGATGACTACCCACTCGATGGCCTCGCGACGGTTGATGGCCCCGGCGGGCATCAACCAGTATAGCCCCAGCAAGAGTGGCGTGAACTCGCGCTGACCAGCCGACCAAGCAAGCACCGGCAGGTGGGTATTCCCCTTGGTCAGAACCATTTGCTTTTGGCCAGAGTGCGCGTCGGTGTGCAGTGCGAGCGCAAAACCCCGGTATAAAGCGTTCTCCAGCTTGTCGCGCAATTCACTCTTGAGACGGTTTTTCTTGGGGAACAGCGTCGGCGACGACGCAAACTCCATTTGTACCAATCGATGCAAATCATCGCCAAATGCACGCAGGACGAACGGATCGCCCAAGTGAAAGTCTGTAAACGGGCGGGTCGCGCCACTGCGCAACGCCATGACCCGCTGCGCTGGAATGTAAAAAACCCGCTCGGCATCTGCGTCGGCGGGTTGCTTGCCTCGCGGCCGGCGCACCAGCTTGTCGATTTCCAAGGACTTGCCGTCCAGACGCATACTCGTATCGCCACTGACCAAGGAGCGCATGCCCTCGCCAAAATACAGGTTCACGGCGCTGTCACGGTCTTGGCCCCACGAGATCCCCGCACGTTCAAAACGCGCCCGGATCGCGCGTGAGTCCAACGCCAGCTTCAGCGTCTGCCACAGTAAGCTTTTTCCGGTGGCCTGTGGTCCGACGGCTACCGTCAAATCGCCCAGCTCAACATCGGCGCTGGCGATCGGCCCAAAGTGTTGTAACTGAAATTTCATCGGTTTACTCCTGTGGCAGGGGATGAAAGTTGTGGAGTGTGGGCCGCGTCCAGCCACGCCTGAAACATCAAAACATCCCACAAATAAAACGCCCAGTTGCGCTGGCCAGAGAGGTGTTCGGCCCACTTTTGACGAATTGGCGCGGGGTGAAAGAAACCATCGCGGGTTAGGCGTTCGTGTGACAGCAGGTTTTCAGCCCATTCGCGCAGTGGCCCGCGCAGCCAGCCATCCAGCGGCACGCCAAAGCCCATCTTGGGCCGCTCGATCAACGCAGGCGGAACGTATCGATACAACACTTGGCGCAGCAGCCATTTGGTCTTCCCGTCGCGCAGCTTCATGGCCAGCGGCAGCCGCCAGGCAAACTCCACGATGCTGTGGTCCAAGAGCGGCACGCGGGTTTCCAGCGACACACCCATCGCCGCGCGATCCACCTTGACCAGGATGTCATCGGGCAGATAGGTCATCTGGTCCAGATACATCATGCGCTCTTCGAGCGTCGCCAGCGGCGGCCAGTCGTGCGGGCGTTGCAAAATCGTTTGCGGTTCCTGTGTGCCGATAACGACCTCCTCCGCCGGGTGCTTCCAGTGGGACACCAGGTAGCGGTAGACCGCCTCGGGCGATGCCAGCGCCACCAACTCGGCCAGCTTGTGCATCTTGTCGCCCGCCAGCCGCACGCGCAACCCGCGCGGCATGAGCGGCTGCAACGCGTGCAGCACGCGGCTCCACGCTTGTGGCGAGGGCAGCACCAACGCGGCAGCCAGCGCCCGCCGCACTGGCAGCGGCAGCCAGCGCAGCGTGTTCCAGATGCGGCGCGTCCAAAGATAGCGCGTGTAGCCGCCAAAGAGCTCATCCCCGCCATCCCCCGACAGGCTCACGGTCACATGCTCGCGCGCCAGTTGTGCCACCAAAAAAGTCGGGATCTGCGACGAGTCGGCAAACGGTTCGTCGTAGAGCATGGGCAGGCGCGGGATGACGTCCATCGCCTGCTGTGGGGTGACATAGAGTTCGGTATGGCCGCACCCCAGGTGGCGGGCCACGGCGGCAGCATGGTCGGCCTCGTTGTACTCGGCTTCATGAAAGCCGATGCTAAAGGTCTTGACCGGTCGGCTGGAGAGCGCCTGCATCACTGCCGCCACGGTGCTCGAGTCCACCCCGCCCGAGAGGAACGCCCCGAGTGGCACATCCGCCAGCATCTGGCCGGCAATGGCTTGACGCAGCAGCGCATCGAGCGTCTGAACCGCGTCGGCGTCGCTGCCTGTAAAGGGGTGCGCACGCCCGTGCTCGACCGCGTGATGTACCGACCAGTAGGTCTGTGGCGCTGGGTTGTGGTGCGACTGCGCGTCTTTTTCGCCGGCGGTCAACCACGTACCTGGGGGCAGCTTATGAATACCCCGATAGATCGAGTTCGGCGCTGCCACGTAACCCAAGCGCATGAATAGCGCCAACGCCCCGCGGTCGATTTCGCTCACAAAGACGGGATGCGCCCGCAGCGCCTTGAGCTCCGACCCAAAGAGGAAGACGCCGCCCTGCCAGCCGTAGTAGAGTGGCTTTTCTCCCATGCGGTCGCGCGCCAGCGTCAGGGTGCGGGTCTCCCGGTCCCACAAAGCCAGCGCGAACATCCCCACCGCCTTCTTCAGCGTGGCCTCTATGCCCCACGCCTCGATCGCCGCCAGCAGCGTTTCGGTATCCGAATGGCCGCGCCATTCAGGCGCCGCACCTTGTGCCTGGAGCTGCTGCCGCAAGGCCAGGTGGTTGTAAATCTCACCGTTGAAGGCGATGACCAATCGGCCACTCACCGAAACCATCGGCTGATGCCCAGCGGGCGACAAGTCCAGAATCGCCAACCGCCGGTGGCCCAAAGCCACCCCGGCGGATTCGTCCACCCACACACCGGCGTCGTCGGGGCCGCGGTGGACGAGGGTGTCGGCCATGCGCTGCAGGATACCGCGGGCTTGCTCGGCGGCGCAGCCCTTGGGCTGCCAGAAACCGGTCAGGCCGCACATGGTTCAGGCTGTCCTCTCGCGTCTTGTTTCGCGGCACACAGCTTCCCACACCGTCCGATACCGCGCCACCATGGTGTCGATGCCAAACTCATTGGCGATGCGCTGACGGCACCGCTCTTGGCGCACTCGCCAGGCCGATCGATCCCGCCATGCCGCAAGCGCGGCTTCCAGCGCCTCGGCCAGCGCCTGAGGATTGCGCGGTGGCACCACCCAGCCGGTGTCCCCGACTATCTGCGCCGCGTCCCCGACGTCGGTGGTCACACAGGGCGTGCCACAGGCCATGGCTTCGGCCAGCACATTGGGGAAGGCTTCCGCCGAAGATGACAGTACATGCACATCGAGCGCGTTCATGACGGCGGGGACGTCGGTGCGCGGCCCCAGGGGTTGCACCCAGTCGGACAGCCCCACATCTGCGATGCGCCGCATCAGTGTGGCGTTGTGCTCATCAACCCCAGTGCCTACCAAGACCGCGCGAAAGACATGGCCACGGCGGCGGAGCAGAGCGAGCGCCTCAATCAGATTGGCGTGATCTTTGTACGGATCCCAGCGCGCAACCATGCCCAAGAGGGCGAGATCGTCCGGCACACCCCACTGGGCACGCAGCCCTTGGCGCAACCGGAGATCCGGCGCGAAGCGCGACAGATCGTAGCCATTGGGGATAACCACCATGCGCGCCGCATCGTAACCCAGCGCAGCGTGCACCGCTTGTGCAGCCTGTGCGCACACAACGATCCGATTCGGTACCCACCGCGAAAGCCACGCGCACACCCGCGCCACCCAGATCGTCGCACGCGAGGATCGCCCTGGCTCCAAAGTCGTATTGCGGATACCCCACACCACGGGGATACCCGCCGCACGGGCGGCAATGCCACCCACCAAGTCGGCGTGGTACATCCAGGTTTGTACCACGTCGGGCCGCGCTTGGCGAAAGGTAAACCATAGCGTTTGCACACCGCGCCATGTCAGCCGCCCTCGCGGCATTTCCAATGCGACGACTGGCACGCCACGGTCACGCAACGCCGGGCCATATTTGCCCTCGCTGGTCAGGGAAACCACCGCATGCTGGTTCTTCGTGTCATGCGTGATGAGACGAAACAGCACCGCCTCCGCCCCGCCGTCCGCAAGGCCGGTAATGATGTGCAACACCTTCATATTCGACGGGCGTATTCTGGGGCGGGCGGAAGCCCTAAGACCGCGAGGTAGGCGTCGATGGCCCGTTCCTGATCGAAATCGGCCGCGCGCAGGCGCACGTTGGGCAAAGCGTTGCGCTCAGAAGACAGTACCGCATCGATGGCATTGGCTAGTGCCGCACTATCGCCCACGGGTACTAATCGGCCCCACCGGCCACCCTCCAGAATCTCGTTGGGGCCGCTGGGGCAATCGGTGCTTACCACCGGCGTACCACACGCCATGGCTTCGATCAACACGCCTGGCAAACCTTCCCAGCGCGAAGAGAGCACGAAAACTCCTGCGCGCGCAAGAAACGCATACGGATTATCGACGAAACCGGGCATCTGAAAATCCTCTTCCGGCAGACCGCAGGCGGCAGCCTCGGCCAACAGGGCTGACCGCAGCGGCCCCTCGCCCAAAATCAGTAGACGGGCATTGCCGCGTGAACGGCTTTGCGCGAAGGCCCGAATCAGCGTCGAAAAGTCTTTTTGTTCGGTGAGCCGTCCAATGGCGAGCACGACCGGCGGCTGGCCGGGTGCGAGCCAGGGGTGACGTGGCTCATCGTACGCCATCCGATGGATGCGCTGAAGGTCAAATGGATTGTAGATGGCGCGCACTGCGCCGGCGGGAAGGTGTGCAAACTGCTCGAGGTCGCGCGCTGCCGCCTGTGATACGGCGATGATGCCACCAGTCCAACGGTACACCCATGGCACCAGCGCATACACCATACGCCCTGCGACACTCCGCTCCCGCTGGGCCTCGACACTGATGGTCGTACGCTCGGAGAGCACCAAACGGCTGGGAACGCCAGACCAACGATGCGCGAGCGCGGCCACGACATTGGCATGGTTCATGGCCGACAGTAACGCCGCTGGTCGGGTACGCCGCAGATGGCGTGCCAGTGGTACCAGGGCCTTGATGACACGGCCTGCCTGGAGGTCCACGATTCGAACATCCGAGGAGACGTCCCCCAGATACGGACCCTGTCCGCTCGCGAGCACAAGATCGACCGCATAGCCGCGTGCCGCAAAGCCATTGGCCAACGTGACCATGACCCGCTCAGCGCCACCGCCGTTGAGGGACGGGAGGAAAATGGAGATTCGCTCGATCATCTCAATCTAACCACGTTGAAAAACGGTTCTTTCGAGCAAACTGACGCCGAATCATCCACTTTAACCATCTGGCGGCAGGTACCGGATGGCGCAAAGGCAACCCCAGTGTCCATCCCGTCGCTCGCAGCTTTTCCTCGAATCGTAGAGCGATCTCGTGGTTTTTGGATCGATAGACGTTGCCGTAGAAATCCATCACGGCAATGAGGTGCATCAAGCGATAGCGCCGAAGTAAATCAGATTCGCCATGCAACGCCTCTCTTGCGGCCCCATCACGTTCGCGCCACAGGTCGAAGAACTCTTCCACGTGGCGCACAGTGATCGAGCGCATCAACGAGCCTTCACGCGAAAGATAACGATAGGTGGCATGAGGCACGGCGCGAACTTGCCAATCTTTGCCGTGCAAAAACACGCGCAGGTTGAACACCTGATCTTCTCCATAGCTCAGGCGTGGGCGCATCAGCCACCCTTCCTGTAATAACTCTCTGCGGTAAAGCTTGTTCCAACAGGGGTAGAGCCCGTTGCGGTGGTGGCCGACGAGCAGTTGTTGGGCTGCTTGGTGCATGGTCAATGCGGTGAAAGGCGGTGTGCGCAGTGTTGCTCGGCCGCTGGAATCGACGGCCACGATGCCACCTACCACCACACCGGTGTGCCCATCTACCTTCCCCCATAGGCTTTCCAAGTGGTGCGTCTCCACCTCATCATCGGCGTCCATGAAAGTGATCCACGCCGCATGTGCATGGCGAATCCCAGTGAGCCGCGCCAGATAGAGGCCCATATTCTCTTGCCGCACCACGCGCAGACGAGCATCCTGCTCCGCCCATGATTGCAGCACCTGTGGTGTATCGTCGGTACTGCCGTCGTCGATGGCGATAATCTCGAAATCAGAAAACGTTTGCCGCACCAGACTTCCCAAGGAGTGCTGCAGAAATGGTGCCACGTTGTAGCACGGTACGATGACGCTAATAGAGGGGTTTTGCATAGTGGGCATGTGGTCCTCATCGAAAACGGCGGCGGGCGAGAAGCGGAATGAGGTAGGTAAGGGTCGCGGCCACCAAACCGGCCACCACCGCTTGCGCCTGCCAGCCAGCGAAGGTTATCAAGCCTAATGTGACCGTTAGCTTCGCCACGACACTGCACACTGCGGCCCACCACAGTGTGCGGGCCTGGCCGGGGGATGTAAGCGCCCATTGCACCCACACCGTACCTGCCAAGTAAAACGGCAACTGCAACGCCATGCCCATCAGCAGGTTTGCAGTCTGGGTCGTATCGTCGGCGGTGAACGCCCCGCGCTCGAACAGTATCTCGATGACGAATGGAGCGCTGACGACGATGAGTACTGCACCCAGCAATCCCAGCCCAAATAGCCATGTCGCCCATCGCCTGGCTACGGCGTATGACTCTTCCGGACACAGCCCGGCCAAAACGGGCAGCAGGGCACGCCCTGTCACGGTAGCAGTCAACGTCAGTACCAACGCCATGACCCGATTAGCGTAGCCAAAAGTAGCCAGCGCCCCGGCAGGCAAGTGCGCCAGGATGATTTGGTCGATGACGGCACCGATGCTCATCAATAGTTGAGCTGCCAGTAACCAAGCCGCGCTGCGACCGAGAGTAGGATCGAGTGGGCGAGCAAAGCCCAGGGCGGGCATAACGGGCAAGCTGCTAGCCCGCACGATGGCGATCAATAGCAACCATTGAAACAGAAAGCCCGCGGCCGTCCCCCATAGCAGAACATTCACCGTTGCGAACGGCATCAGCAAAACGGCGGCCAAGATCCCCAGTGCAGGCATGGCCTCGAGAAAGGTATTCGCATGCCTTTGGCGGCTCATCAACTGGCAGGCGTGCCAGCTGGCCAGCACCCCCAGCACCGCAACCGGCGCCAGCCAAGGCACAGCGGCTAGTGCAGCTTCCCGCGCCAGCGGGGCGAGCCCCAACCAGCCGCTCCGGATAAGCAGCGGCAACAGCGTTGCCACTAGGCCCGCCACCGCCAGCGCAGCCATCCACACCCAGGTCGTGACCTGGCGCTGCCACGCGTGACCGCCGTCTGGCGCGGCTTGCTGACGCACGAGCGCAGGCACTAGCACAAAGTGCATGACGGAAAACAGTAGGCTGACGGGCCAAGTGGCCAGGTTGAACGCCAATAGGTACCCTTCCAACGTCTCGCCCGTGCCGAAGCGGTAGGCCACCGCGACTTCCTTGATCGCAGCCACGCCTTTTGCCGCCATCACGAACAGCGTCAGCCACACCATGCCCCGCACCACGTCCTTGTGGCCTGCATGGGCACGCCGCAAGCGTACCTGCCAACTGTTTGGCAACCAGCCCAAAACGGTTTGCTCGAGGTGATGTAACCCCTTTGGCATGGTCAGAAAAATCTTAGCCCCAAGCGAGCGAGCACGTCCCGCAGCCGCGCGGGGATATTCCAGCGGTCCAGCACATATACAAGCCAACCAAGGGGAGAAAACAACGCCACCCAAACGCGCCACACCCAACGCTTGGGCCAGACGCTCGGCACACCGCGGGGCAAATGAGCGCCGAACCGCCCGTGCTGCACGGCTAGATGTCGCATCCCGGATGATCACATAATACCCAGCCGCCGTGGATACCTGCTGGCACGCAGCATCCTGCAAGAGCTGCTGCGAGGCGCGGGAGTCGGCGGCGAGGTCTCATCCGAAGGAGTGCGATCATGATCGTGCGACTGCACAAGTTGGCGCGCACCACCCCGGCGATCCGCGCCGAGATTGCCGCCAGCGACGAGTCGATCCAGACGCTGGCGCAGCGCTACGGTGTGTCGCCCATGACCGTCTTCAAGTGGAAGCACCGCACGAGCTTCGAAGACCGGCCGCACACGCCGCATCGGCTGCCGACCACCTTGACAGCGGCGCAGGAGATCATCGCGGTGCAACTGCGCAAGACCCTGCTGCTGTCGCTGGACGATCTGCTGGCGGTCATGCGCGAGTTCGTCAACCCAGATGTCTCGCGCTCTGGCCTGGATCGCTGCCTGCGCCGCCACGGGGTGAGCAACCTGCGGGCGCTGCAGCCGCAGGCGCGCAAGGCCACGCACGCCCCCTTTGCTGCCTACGAGCCGGGCTACGTACACATCGACGTGAAATACCTGCCCCAAATGGCCGATGAGGATAGGCGTCGCTACCTGTTCGTGGCCATCGACCGCGCCACGCGCTGGGTGTTCATCCAGCTCAAGAGCACCAAGAGCGCACGCGCCGCGCGCGCCTTTGTGGCCGCCCTGGCCAAGGCCTGCCCGGTGCGCATCCGCACGATCCTCACCGACAACGGCAAGGAATTCACCGACCGCTTCGTCACCACGGGTGAGCGCACCCCCACCGGGCAGCACGCCTTCGATGAGCTGTGCGCTGCGCTGGGCATCGAACATCGGCTTACCCGTCCACGGCGGCCCCAGACCAACGGCATGGTGGAGCGCTTCAACGGTCGTATCGAAGAGGTGCTGCGCAGCCATCACTTCCTCAGCGGCCGAGACCTGGAGCAAACCCTCTTGCGCTACGCTTGGCTCTACAACCACCATCTGCCTCAGACTGCCCTCGATGCCCGCACGCCCATGCAGGCCATGAAGGACTGGTATCGGCGAAGATCGGATTTGTTCCAAAAGCGACCCCATAATCATCCGGGACATGACAGCTAGAAACATGGCCCGCAGGGGCGAGCGCAGCAAGCGTCTCAACGTCAAATGATCGATCGCTTCAGCATACGATAATACGGCGCCCTGCGCACGGCGCCGTTTGGCTTCTCGTAGATCGCGAGGCTGCGTTATGGATTCAACGTCACGGTGATAAACCCGAACCGGTTCATTGAAGCACCGCTGTTGATACACGCGCGCCATGCGAAACCACACCACATTTTCTGGAACTAGATCGGGGATATCTTCTGGGAACGGGAATTGCCGAAGTGCCTCAGTGCGGAGACAGGAAAATTTTTCGCCTGAAATCCGGTAATCAAACCACAATGCCGCCGAATCGGCATCCAATGGGGCGTCCGGGAAGGCGTCGCCCACGATGCGGCCCTGGCTGTCCACACATAGTCCCACGACTGCGCAGTAGCGCATTTGTTCGCCCTCTGGTATTGTGGCCCACATGCGAGCGAACTTTTCCAAGGTATCGGGCAGCAGCTCATCGTCGCTGTCGATCGGCACGAACCAGGGTGCCCTCGCTTCAAGCACGCCGCGATTGAATGCGACCTTTTTGTGCTGGTTAGGCTGCCAGAAATAGCGTATGGGGAAGTCGTTGCCTGCCTGCTGCCAATTAGTCGCCCCTGAAATATTCATAACATCATGATTTTTCTTGTGTTATTGTCTGTTT
>OGCI01002542.1_pt1 | contig 11873 bp, 12 predicted proteins | sample 1570021 | NCBI WGS metagenome assembly OGCI01 (sample SAMN06264664, study PRJEB24512) | hot springs metagenome | isolation source: Hot spring water | place: South Africa: Tshipise | collected 2015-06-21
TCGGATTGACGAAAATGCTCACCACCAGAAAGCCGCGGGGGCGCCGCGCCAGATCCATGAGGCTGCCGTGGCCCTCGTGCAACGCACCCATGGTGGGGACGAACTCGATGCTGCAACCGCGGCTTCGGGCCGCCGCCACCGCGCCGCGGACTTGTTGGATGGTCTGAACGAGGGTGCTCACGACACCGCCTCCCGGGCTTGGGTTGGGAAACGTCCCGCACGGACGTCTTCGGCGTAGGCGCGTACTGCTTCCAGGATGGTCTCACCAAGCCGTGCATACTGTTTGACGAACGGCGGTGTCGGCCCCGGATACAGGCCCAGCAGGTCGTAGCTCACCAGCACCTGACCGTCGCAATATGGGCCCGCGCCGATCCCGATCGTAGGGATGCGGAGCTGCTGGGTGACAGTGCGCGCCAGCTCAGCGGGGATGGACTCCAGGACCAAAGCAAAAATGCCGGCCTGCTCCAGTGCGCGGGCGTCTTCAAGAAGCCGCTCGGCGTCCTGTTCGCGCTGCGCCTGACGCCGGAAACCGCCAAGCTGATGCACGGATTGCGGAATCAAACCCAGGTGGCCCATCACCGGGATACCGACGGCCACCAGCCGAGTGACGACATCCAGCATCGGCCGGCCGCCTTCGATTTTCACGGCCGCCGCACCTCCCTCTTTAAGCAGCCGCCCGGCGTTCCGTACGGCCTCCGCCACGCTGACCTGGTAACTCAGAAAGGGCATGTCGGCCACCACCAGCGCCCGCTGCGCGCCACGGACGACGGCGCGGGTATGGTGGAGCATCGCTGCCATCGTTACGGGCAGCGTGGTCGGACAACCCATGATCACCATGCCGAGTGAGTCGCCGACCAACAGCACGTCCACGCCCGCCCGGTCCAACAACTGCGCCATGCTGGCGTCATAAGCGGTGAGCATCACGATCTTTTCTCCGCGCTGCTTCTTGAGCTTGAGGTCCGGAACACGGACGGGCTTGGTGGCATCAGACTCCATGATTTTGTCACCTTTGGAGGAGCAACGCCTCCAGTCTATCTGCCGTTTCCGCCGCCTGGCCGCGTCGCCTGGCGATCTCCACCAGGTGTAAGGACGCGACGCGGTAGAGTTCTCGCACCGTGGCCGGTGCGGCTGTCAGCGCACTGCGGTGATGCGCTATGGTTTCCAGGTCGCCGCGCTCGATTGGGCCGGTGAGGGCCGCCGTCGGCCCGAGCGTCAGCGTGTTTTCGCAACTGGCTCGCAGCAGTGGGGCCAGAGCCTGCAAGGCGGTCTCCGGAGCCACACCGGCTGCACTCATCAGGATAACAGCCGCATCCGCCAGCGCGACCAGACAGTTACTGGCCAGCACGGCGGCGGCGTGGTAAAGCGGGCGGCGATCCGTCGGGATGCTCAGCGGTGTGCCTCCCAGCAAGCCGACGATCTGCCCCGCCCAGCGAGCGGCGGCGCCCTCGGCCGTAATGCCGAAAGCCGCGCCGGGCAGAGCCGCCAGACCCAGCTCCGGTGTGGCGATCGTTTGCAAAGGGTGCAGGGTGCCACAGGAGACTCCCTGCTCGGCTAACGGCGCCAGCGCCTCCGGACCGTGCGCTCCCGAGGTGTGCAGTGCGATGCCGCCCTTCATGCCCGCCGCCGCGAGACTCTTGGCCACCACAGGCAAAGCGCCATCAGCGACCGCCACCAGGAGACGTGAAACCAGGGCCGGCAATTCCTCAATCTGCGCCGCCTTCACCCCCACGAAGCCGGCGGCGGCTGCTGTACGCGCAGGGTCGCGGCCGGCCAGTGCCGCCACGGGCTGCCCGCGCTCGACCAACAGGCGACCCAAGGCTTGGGCCACGCGTCCGCATCCGACGATTCCAATCCGATCCTGGCGTGCGGATTCCATGAGCTCTCGTCTTATGGTATCCTCGGCAACCGGACAGCAGGAGGCGGATCATGACCTCACGAAGGGTTTTTCTGGGCGCTGCCACCGCTCTGTCGGCAGCCCGCGTCATCGGTGCGGCGGAACGCATCCGCCTGGGCATCATCGGCACAGGTGACCGCGGCAAATACCTCATGAAGCTTGCCAATCAGGTGGGCGGCGTTCAGTGGGTGGCGGTTTGTGATGCCTGGGATGTGCGCCGCAACCAGGCCGCGGAAATCGCCGGTGGCGATGTGGCTTCCTATGGTGATTACCGGCGCCTGCTCGATCGGACCGACATTGACGGCGTGATCGTAGCCACCTGGGATCACCTGCACGCGCAGATCACCGTGGACGCGTGCCGGGCGGGCAAGGACGTTTTCGTCGAGAAGCCCATGACCTCGTTGCCGATGCAGGGACATGAGGTGGTGCGTGCGGCGCGGGAGAATGAGCGGATTGTGCAAGTGGGCACGCAGCAGCGTTCCATGGCTCACTTCATCGAGGCGAAGGAGCGGTTCTTCGACAGCGGCTTGATAGGACGCGTGAATATGGTGCGCACCATTTGGAACGGGAATCGTGGCTATCTCACCCCTGTGCCGCCGGGCATGGAACGCAAACCAGAGGGGCTGGATTGGGATGCCTGTCTGGGCTGGTTGCCGAAGATTCCCTGGGATCCCAAGCGCTACTTCAACCGCTTCGCTTACTGGGATTTCTCGACCGGCGGGCAGACCGGCGGATTATTCGTGCACATGGTGGACGTGGTGCACTGGTTTTTGAACGTGAGGCGGCCGGTGGCGGCCGTCGCGTTGGGCGGAATCTACCGCTACGACGACGGACGCGACACGCCCGACAATATTAACGCCGTCCTGGAGTATCCGGAGAAGCTGAACGTCACTTTCGAGGCTACGTTGACCGACCTGATTCCGAGGAATGCGGCCGACATCGTTTTCATGGGATCGGGCGGGCGACTTTCGATCTTCCGGCGCGGCTACCATTTCGTTCCCGCCGAATCCAACGCCAACTTGGGCGAGATCAGCGCGCCCGGAACGCCGGAAACCAGCCACATGGCAAACTGGCTGCAATGCATGCGCACGCGCAAGCGGCCCAACTGTGATGAGGTGGAAGGCCATTATTCATCGGTCGCTTGTCACTTAGTCAACATCGCCTACCGGGAAAAGAGCCGTGCCCTCTGGCAAAGGGAGTGGGACGTCTGAAAACCGGCGGCCTGCCTGAGCGAGGGTTATACTGGTTCAGAGAGCGGCTATGAAAACACAGGTCAAACTTGCCGCGTTGATCGTACTCCTGCTGGGCACCCTCGTCTGGCTGGCGGCGGGCGGTATTGGGGAAGGCAAGACCTATTACAAAACCGTATCCGAGATCCGGGAGATGGGGCAGGCAGCGCTGGGCAAGCGGTTGCGTGTAGCCGGGGATGTGGAGGAAGGATCCATCCGGCGCAGCGGCCGCGAGGTACGCTTCGTACTTCGTCAAGAGGGGTTGAAACTACCAGTTGTCTACCGCGGTAGTGATCCGTTGCCGGACACCTTCCGGGACGGGGCTCAGGCGGTGGCCGACGGCAGGTTGGGACCGGACGGCGTCTTTGAGGCCTCGCGCATTCAGGCGAAATGTGCCTCCAAGTACCAGCCGGGCCCTGGTGCGCGCCCAGGCCGAGTCGCCTCACCGGTAAGTCGGGCGGGCTTGTAGGAACCTCGGGCCATGGAAAACCTGGGATCACTGGCCTTGGTGCTGGCTTTTTGCCTGTCGCTCTATGCGGCCGCGGCCTCAGCCGTCGGGGGATGGAAGCAGAGACGGTTGCTGATCCTGAGTGCCGAGCGTGCCGTCTATGCGCTTTGGTTCTTGCTCACAGTGGCCTCCGCGGTTTTGGTCACGGCGCTGTTGACGGACGATTTTCGCCTGGCCTACGTGGCTGGACACAGCAACCGCAGCCTGCCGACGCTTTACAAGTTCGCCGCCTGGTGGGGCGGTCAGGAGGGATCGCTGCTGTTGTGGAGCTGGCTGTTGGCCACTTACGCAGCGATCGTGGTGGCCAGGGGTCGCTCACGTCGTGAACCGGTTTTGCCTTACGTCACGACGGTGCTGTCGCTGACCCTGTGTTTCTTTCTGATCCTGAACGCCTTCGTTGCCAGCCCGTTCAAGGTGCTGGCCGTGGGCCGCGCGATCACGCCGGCGCCCGACGGCAGCGGCTTGAACCCCCTGCTACAGCACTGGGCGATGGCCGTTCACCCGCCTACGCTCTATTTGGGCTATGTGGGCTTCGCTGTCCCGTTCGCCTTCGCCATAGGTTCGCTGATCAAACGCCTGCCGGGTGAGGGCTGGATCCGCACCACACGACGTTGGGCCTTGGTGACGTGGCTGTTTCAAAGCTGCGGCATCCTGCTCGGGGCGGCCTGGGCTTACGCCGTTTTGGGTTGGGGTGGTTACTGGGCCTGGGACCCTGTGGAGAACGCTTCCTTGCTTCCCTGGCTGACGGCCACCGCATTCCTGCATTCCGTGATGATGCAGGAGAAGAAGGGCATGATGAAGGTCTGGAATGTGGCCCTGGTGTCGGCCACGTTTTGGCTCAGCATCCTGGGCACGTTCCTTACCCGTTCCGGTGTGGTCAGCTCGGTGCATGCGTTTGCGCAGTCGCCCATCGGCGCGTGGTTTGTAGGTTTCATGGCCTTGGGTTTGGCTCTCACGGCGGCTGTGATTCTGTTTCGGCTCGACTATTTGAAGAGTGAGGCCCGGCTGGAAAGCGTCGTCTCGCGTGAATCCGCCTTCCTGTTCAACAACCTGATCTTTGTAGGGATTTGCTTTGCGGTGCTTTGGGGCACCTTATTTCCGCTGATTTCGGAGGCTTTCACCGGCGAGAAGATTAGTGTGGACGCTCCGTTCTTCAACCGCGTCAACATTCCCATCGGCTTGGTCCTGCTGCTGCTGACCGGCATGGCGCCGCTGCTGGCGTGGCGTCGCACTTCCCTGGAGAGTCTGAGGCGGAACTTCCTTTGGCCGGGCGTCGCAGCGCTGGCGCTGATCACAGCGCTGGCGGCGGCGGGCATTCGTCATTTCTACGCGCTGGTCACGTTCGGTGTGAGCCTGTTCGTGACCTGGACGATCGTCTCGGAGTTTTACAAAGGTGCGGCGGCCATCGGCAGACGGACGGGAATGAATCCCCTGGCGGCGGCCGTTGAGCTGACGCGACGTAACACGCGGCGTTACGGCGGTTATCTGGTGCACCTGGGTGTCGTACTGATGTTCGTGGGCTTCGCCGGTTCGGCGTTTAACCGGCAGGCGACACAGGAAATGGCGGTCGGAGGGAGGGCGCAGATTGGCCGCTACGAGCTGCGCATGGCGGACATCCGCCAGGGCGAGAACGAGAACTACTCCTGGGAGCGGGCTCTGATCGAGGTCTTTCACGGAGGCCGCAAAATCGACACCCTGGGGCCTGAGCGCCGGTTTTACAAAGCCAGCCGCCAGGCGACTTCGGAAGTTGCCATTCGCCGTGGCTTGAACGAGGATCTGTACATGAATTTTGCCGGGACGACGGAAGACGGCCGCGGCGGTGTGATCCAAGCCTACGTGTTCCCACTGGTGTCCTGGATCTGGATCGGTTTCGGTGTGCTGGTTTTCGGCGGTTTGATTTGCCTGATGCCCAATAAGCCCAAGGATGCCCTCCGATCCCGCACAGCCGAGGTCGAAGTCGAGGAGCGCTATGCCGCAACGCCCTGAGGCCCAGGGAGAGCGATCGCCGTGTTGAGCCTGACCGCCGCTGTGCTGGCTGTAGGCACGCTGATTTACACGCTTTGGGTGCGCGAAAGCGATGGGCTACACGGGGAATCCGTCTCACCCGCAGGTCACCTCCAAGACAGAAAGCAGTCCCTCTACGAGAGTTTGCGCGAGCTGGATTTCGAATACCAGCTTGGGAAGCTTTCCGAAGCCGACTACCGGCAGACCCGGCAGGACTTACAGCGCGAGCTGGCGGCCGTCAACGCCGAGATCCAGCGGCTGGTGGCTGACCCAGCCCGGCAAAGAGCGAGTACTGAGGCATCGCCGGTGTCGGCAAAGCCTGTGCCGGCCGGCGTCGCCTGCCCGCACTGCGGGGCGCGCTTTTCTCAGCCGCTGAAGCACTGCGGCGAGTGTGGCAAGCCGATGAGCCGGGAGGAGCCATGAAAACAGCGGCTCTGGGTCTGGTTGCAGCACAGGCCTGGATCGCGTCAGCGGCGATTGACGGAACGCTGATCAACCGCACGACCGGACGGCCGCTGCCGCAGGTCGAAGTCCGGTTGATGCGTATGACTGCGGCCGGCTCGGACGAGGTCGAGGTCGTCAAGACGGATTCCCAGGGCCGGTTTGTTTTCCAAAAGACGCCGGAAGCTGTGCATTACTTAGTGGAGGCGCGACACCAGGGTGTGACCTATAGCCGGATGCTGGCGCCGGGGTCCGCGCACAGGGACGTCGAACTGGCCGTGTACGATGTGACGCGCCGGCGCGAAGTGGCGCAACTCACCCAGCGGATCGTTTTTCTGGAGCCGGCTCCTCAGCAGCTCCGGGTCACCGAAACATGGCTGTTCCGCAATGACGGCCGGCTCACTTGGTACGATCCGACGCGAGGCGCCTTCCAGTTTTTCGTACCGCAGGCGGCCGACGTTCAAGTTAGCGTTACAGTGACAGCTCCCGGCGGGATGCCGGTGCCGCGTCCTGTGCGAAAAACCAACCGTCCCGGCTGGTTCCAGACGGACTTCCCCATCAAACCCGGCGAGACGCGTTTCGATGTGAGTTACACTCTGCCTGGGGCGGAAGCTTTTTCCAGCCGGATGGAATACCCTGAGGTTCCGACCCGGCTGGTGGTGCCTCGCGGCGTCACTCTCAAAGGGGAAGGGCTGGAATCGCTGGGCCAGGATCCGTCTTTGCGCGCCGGGATCTTCGAAGTCAAGGGGCGGCGGGAATTCGCGGCAGAAATTACGGGCACGGGCGCACTGGCCGAGGCGGGGGAAGAAGACCTGGGTCCTGGACTGGATCCGATTCTGCCGCGCATCTACGACAGCCTGCCGTGGGTTCTGGGCCCAGCTTTGGCGGCCTTGGCCCTCGGTTTCCTGTCCTTGTATCGCAGGAGCCCGGCGGCGCGAACCGCCGGCGGCCGGGGCCGATGAACAGCGCGATCGAGCTGGAGGACGTCTGGAAATTTTACGGTGACTTTCCGGCACTGCGCCAGATCCATTTGCGCGTCGCACCCGGTGTTTGCCTGGCGTTGCTGGGACGCAACGGGGCGGGCAAAACCACGCTGCTACGGATCCTGAGCGGCCTGTCTCGCCCCGGGCGCGGGCGCGTCGCGGTGTTGGAAGCCGACCCCCGACGGCGAGAGGTCCGCGCACGGATGGGTGTGCTGAGTCATGGTCTGTGGCTCTATGACGACCTGTCGGCTTTGGAGAATCTCGTCTGGTTCGCCACTCTGTACAATCTGGATGAACCGCGCCGCCAAGCCCGGCAATGGCTGGAGCGCGTCGGCCTGGATTGGGCGGCCGATAGTCCCGTCCGCGAATACTCGCGCGGCATGCGCCAGCGACTGGCGATCGCCCGGGCCTTTCTGCACGAACCCGAGCTGCTGTTGCTGGACGAGCCGTTTACGGCGCTGGATGACCGCGCCGCGGCTCTGCTTCAGCGGCTGCTGGACGGGGCGCGCGGGCAGGGACGTACGGTGGTGCTTTCCACGCACCAACTGCGTGAGGCGCTCGAGCTGGCTGACGAGGTGGCGCTGCTGGTCGGGGGGCGCCTGGCCTATCACGGTGAGCGCACGCCGGACATGCTGGAGGATCCCGGCAGCTTGTACCGGCGTCATGGCGAGGGAGCATGAAGGCTTCGACCCGGGAGGTGAGAGCCGCATCTCGAGGGCGCACGGCGCGACCTCGCCGTCCTCTGCCCGGTTTGGTGCACTCAGCGCTGGCTGTGGCGCTCAAAGACCTGCGCGCCGAGCTGCGCACCAAGGAAGCCCTGAACGCCTCGCTGGCCTTTTCGGTGGTGATCCTGGTGCTCTTCAGCTTCGCCTTCGAGCCCACGACTGAGGAGATGCGGGTGCTGGCGGGAGGCTTGCTGTGGCTGGTTTTCGCTTTCGCCGGCATGCTGATTTTGAATCGCAGTTTCACCCGCGAGCTGCCCAACGAATGCCTGGATGCGCTGATCGCCTCGCCGCTTTCGGCAACCTCGATGTACCTGGGCAAGACGGCTGCCAACTGGTTGTTGTTGATGGCGGTGGAGCTGGCCGGGCTGGTGATTTTCGGGGTGTTTTACAACGCACCGTGGACGCGCCAGTTCTGGGCGCTGCTGGGGGTGCTTGCTTTGGGGACCTGGGCAATGGCGGTGGTGGGCACGCTGTTCAGCGCCTTGACGGTCAACCTGCGCCTGCGAGAGCTGATGCTGCCATTGCTGCTTTATCCGGTTCTGATTCCCGCGTTGCTGGCAGCGGTCGAGCTCAGCAGGCCGCTGGCGCTGGGAGAACCGCTGGTGGCGGAGATGATGGTGTGGCTTCGACTGCTGGCGGCTTTCGACGTGATTTTCACGGCCCTGGCGCTCGTCCTGGTGGAGTCGGTTTTCGTGAGTTGACGGCGGGGGGAAGATTGCGACAAAAAGCGCTGATTTTGTTTTGCTTGCTGGCCGGTTTCTTGCTGGCGCGCAACCTCTACGTCATGCTGCTGGTGCTGCCGGATGAGGAGGCGCAGGGCTCCATCTTCCGGATTATGTTTTTCCATGTGCCGGCTGCCTGGACGGCGCTGCTCGCTTTCCTGGCGGCAGCCGGTGGCAGCGTCCTCTATCTGCTGCGCAAGGATCTCCGCTACGACGCCTTCGCCGTGGCGGTGACTGAACTGGGCCTGGCCTTCGGGGCCGCCGCTCTACTTACCGGGACCATCTGGGCGCGAATCATCTGGGGCATCTGGTGGACCTGGGATCCCCGCCTCACGTCGATGCTGGTTTGTTGGCTGCTGTACGCCGGCTACCTGATGGTGCGCAAGGCGATTGAGGAGCCGACGCAGAGGGCGCGGATCGCAGCCGTGGTTTCGATCGTGGCCTGCGTGGATATTCCGGTGGTGTTTTTCTCCATAAGCTGGTGGCGCACGCAACACCCGCAGCCGGTGGTCTGGGGCGGCGGCTCGATCCACCCGGCCTATCTGAACATGATCCTGTGGAACTGGATGGCCTTGCTGCTGTTGAGTGTCGCGCTGGCGGCGGTCCGCCTGCGGCAGGAGCGGCAGCAGCAGGAAATTGAAGCCTTGCGGAGGATGGCTCACACGGTTTAGTTCGGGGCGAAGAGATGGAGGCGCGAAACTTTGCCTACTTGTTTTACGGCCTGTCAGTCGCCTGGCTTACTCTGGCGCTGTACGTGGTGATTCTGGTGCAACGGGAGCGCAGGCTCCAGCGTGAGCTGGAGAACCTGAAACGCATGCTGGAAAGCAGGACGAGGGAACGGACATGAAGCGCAGGGATCTGTTGGCCTCGACGGCCGCTCTCGGAGCGGCGCTGAGTGCGCGGCAGCTTGCGGCACAGGAGCGGGTTGAGCGCGCCACGCGCGGCATGCCGTCGCCGCGCATCAAAGATGTGCGGGTCATCGCCACGGCTCCTGCGGGACTGCGGCTGGTGGTGGTTAAGGTCCTCACGGACCAGGACGGACTGTACGGATACGGCTGCGGCACCTTTACGCAGCGCGCTGAGCTGGTGGTGGCGGCCGTGGAGCGCTACCTCAAGCCGTTCCTGATCGGCAAGCTGGCCGACCGCATCGAAGACACCTGGCATGCTTGTTACAACTCTTCCTACTGGCGCAACGGTCCGGTGCTGAACAACGCCATCAGCGGGGTGGACATGGCGCTATGGGACATCAAGGGTCGGCAGGCGGGAATGCCGGTTTACCAATTGCTGGGAGGCAAATGTCGGGAGGCCGTGGATTGCTACGCGCACGCCTCGGGGCCGGACATCCCGCAGGTGATTGAGAATGCGCGGCGGCTGATGGAGCTTGGGTTTCGTCACATTCGTGTGCAGGTGGGCATACCGGGAATGTCGGCTTACGGGGCCGGGAGCGGCGAGGCGCGCGTCGAGGCTCTGCACTCCGGCCCGGTCTTCGATCCCGCGGTCTATATCCGTCGCACGCTGCGCCTGTTGGAGGAGTGCCGCAAGCAGCTCGGCGAGGAGATCGAGCTGCTGCATGACGTGCACGAGCGGATTTCTCCCACCCAGGCGCTGCAATTCGCCAAGGATTGCGAGCGCTTCCGGCTGTTCTTCCTCGAGGATCCGGTGTCGCCCGAAGACATTGGCTGGTTCCGGCTGCTGCGTCAGCAATGCGCCACCCCTCTGGCCATGGGGGAGCTGTTCAACAGCCCGCACGAGTGGACGCCGCTGATCACCGAGCGACTCATTGATTACATTCGCGTGCACGTTTCGCAGGCCGGAGGGCTGACGCCCTGCCGCAAGATGGCCGCCCACGCGGAAATCTATGGGGTCAAGACTGCGTGGCACGGACCGGGCGATGTGTCGCCGATCGGGCATGCATGCAACATCGCTCTGGATCTGGCCTGCTGGAACTTCGGCATCCAGGAATACTACGCTTTCAACGAGCGCGTGCGGGAGGTTTTCCATGGCTGCCCCGAGATGAAAAACGGCTATCTCTACGCCAACGAGGCACCCGGCTGGGGTATTGAGGTGGATGAGAAGGCGGCGGCCAAGTATCCCTTCGGGAGCTTCGAATCCGGCGAGCGACGGCGTTTGAACGGCGGCTGGGGCGAGGTGCGTCGCCGCGACGGCACCGTGATCAAACAATAGCCGGAAGGGCTCGGTTGTGTTTCAGCCGGCGGGGAGCGGTCGCCGCCGGCAGTCGGCGACCTCCATACCTCGCCGGCGCGGCAGCGCGCCAATCCGGGATGGTCTCTGAGCATGCCCTCGCGGCAGCGTAACCTGAGTGGGCTGTGCCGGTCGGTGGCAGTGCGAAGAGCTGTCCTGCTTGCCCGTGGGGCGCAGGCTGGCTCCTCATAGATTGCGTTACAGAAAGCCCAACTTCGTCGGGGAGAATTTCGTGAGATGAGGGAAGATTTCGGGCAGGGACTGGTCGGGAACCCCTAACCAGGAGGCCAGCGTAGCTCCGTATTGGTCCAGCGAAAGGGTGGGGACCCAAACGCCGCGGCCGGTGGCGTCGTCGGGACTGTTGAGGGCGACCGTGGGAAAGGTGCCGTAGACTCTGCCCCCCTTCACCGCAGCTCCGATCACCAGGTGATGACCGCCCCATCCGTGGTCGGAACCGTTAGTGGAATTGGAGTTGAGGGTACGACCGAACTCGCTCTCTGTAAAGGTGGTCACCTGGTCAGCCACGCCGAGCTCCTCGGTGGCCTGATAAAAGGCGGTCAATGCCGAGGCTAACTGATTCAGCAGCGTGTCGTGACCGGCCATCAGGTTGGCGTGCAGGTCCCAACCACCGAGGCTGGCAAAGAAGATCTGGCGCGTGACGCCCAGTTGGGTGCGGGCCCGAATCAAGCGGGCGATCTGTTCCATCTGGCGTCCCAGGCTGGTGGCGGGGAACGGCGTATTCAGCGCGGGGCTTCCGCTGAGAATGCCGGAGAGCAAGTTCGACATGCGGATGCCTTCGGCAGTGATCTGGCCGGCGGCCTGCACGAGCGCGTAGCCGGAATCGCCCGCGAGGATCTCTTGAAAGGCCCTTAGGCGCGCTTGCTGCTCGACGCTGTTGTTGAAAGTGGTCAGGCTAGGGGGCGTCCCAGGGCTGAGCAGCGCCTGCCGGGTTTCGCGGCCGGTCAAGAGCAGGTTGGTGCCGGCCAGCGAGACCGCGGTGAACGACTTCTCGGCATTCAGATCCAGCAGGCGATCGAGGACCAGGCCGCCCCAGCCGTAACGTGCGGCGCCGTCCGGCAGGCTGGTCTGCCACTGGAACTGCTGGTCGGAGTGCGAGAAGAGGTTGCGTGGAAGGGGCAGGGTGCGCTGCTTGTACTGAGCCTGA
>OGCI01002544.1_pt1 | contig 11866 bp, 11 predicted proteins | sample 1570021 | NCBI WGS metagenome assembly OGCI01 (sample SAMN06264664, study PRJEB24512) | hot springs metagenome | isolation source: Hot spring water | place: South Africa: Tshipise | collected 2015-06-21
ATGATCGTCTTCTCGATCTCCTCCGGCTTCAGGTCCTTTATCGATTCGTCAAGGCCTACGTCAGGGTTCGGATCCCTTACATACTCCGGAAATTCCCTGCTCAGTACCTTCTCCTTCTTCTCTCTCGCCTTTATCGCCATGGAATACCTCCTTTTTTATATTTTTCTATAAAGAAATTGCTTTGTCAATGCATGCGGATACGACAGATAATTCAAGGGAGAAAACGCCCAGGCCGAAAGTGCGATACGCTCCATTATTCACAAAATCTCATAAATCTTTTAAGCTATGGAGGCGTGAAACCGTCAGCCCCATATGTGAAAACGGGTATCGATCTTTTCGAGCAAAGATGGCCTCGCCGCTTGAGGAACGCGCGAGCCGCGCTCCTCGTTCACCCGGCTTCCGTAAATAGGAGATTGGATCACGCTGTCGGTCTGTTCCGAAAAAGCAGGAAATGCCATTTGACCGCTCTGTTCGGGCCGCAACACGGCATCCGGGGCGAGACGCAGGACAACATGGTCGAATGGGAAGGCTTTCGCGATCCCAGGACGGGACTGCCCGTGTTCAGTCTTTACGGGACCAGGCGGAAACCGGATCCCGCAATGCTTCGCGACATCGACGTCCTCGTCATCGATCTCCAGGATGTCGGCTCCCGGTACTACACGTTCATCTGGACGATGGAACTCTGCATGCAGGCCTGCGCGGAGATGAATAAATCGGCTGTCATTCTCGACCGTCCGAACCCCATCAGCGGCCTTCTCGCGGAAGGACCTGTTCTGAACGAAACGTATGCTTCCTTTGTCGGCCGTCGCCCTTTGCCGATCCGTCATGGAATGACGATAGGTGAAATCGGGCACTACCTACGAGAGGAATACCATCCCGCTCTCGATCTCTCCGTCATACCCATGGAAAAATGGGAAAGAAACATGTTCTTCGATCAAACAGGGCTCCCCTGGATTATGCCGTCCCCGAATATGCCGACGCTCGATACGGCTCTCGTCTATCCGGGCATGTGCCTCCTCGAGGGCACGAACATAAGCGAAGGCAGGGGGACGACAAGGCCGTTCGAGATATTCGGCGCCCCCTTCATCGATCCTGACCTGATCGTCGAACGCCTTCGTGCATATAAGTTACCCGGCGTGGCATTCAGACCGACTTATTTTCAACCGACCTTTCAGAAGCATGCCGGCAGCCTCTGCGGAGGCGCACAGGTGCACATACTCGACAGGAAACGGTTTCGGCCGTTCAAGACCGGCGTCGCGATTTTGAAGGCGATCTATGAGCGCTACACGGAGCATTTTGCGTGGAAACAACCGCCCTACGAGTACGAATATGAAAAGATGCCGATCGATATCCTCGCCGGGTCGGATAAGGTGCGACGGGATATCGAAAGCCGCGAGCCTCTCGATCGCATGGAAGAATGGTGGCTCGCGGAGTGCCAGGCGTTCGACAGGAAGAAGAGGAGAACCTATTTACTGTATTGAGAGAGCGATGCCGCTCCTTACCGAGCTTGACATGAGAGCCATACGCAGCGGGTACAGCAACTTTTTTCGTTATCCCCGCTTGTCCGGAATCGCTTCCGGTCGATCCTCTGCCAGGGAAAACCGCCTGCAACAGTCCGTACAATTCGGGATAACCTCGTACTCATAAGGAATCCTTTTGAAATTGTCGGCATTCATTCTCGCAGCGGGAGTCGGTCAGAGGCTCTCGCCAATCACCCGGCATATTCCGAAACCGCTTTTACCAATCCTTGGCAAAACGGTTCTCGAAACGATCGTCGAAAAAATCGCCTCGCTCCCAATCGAAAAAATAGGCATCAATCTCCACCATAAGAGAATTTCGATCGAACGGTGGGCGAGGCAATCCGTCTATGGCGATACGATAAGCCTTTTCCCTGAGGAGCCGCTCCTCGGGACGGGCGGGGCATTGAAAAATGCGGAGGACTTCCTCAAGAATGACCATTTTATCGTCCACAACGCCGATATTGTCTCACACATCGATTTGCGGAAAGCGATAGAATTTCACAGTGCGTCGGGGAACCTCGCGACGCTCGTGGTTCACAACCACCCCGATTTCAATGCGCTGAAGGTCGATTCATCGGGGTTTCTTGTCGATCATGTCCCGCGGAGGAAGCAAGGGGGCGACGGAAAAACCGTCGCGTTCACGGGCATCGCCGTTTATCATCCCCGCTTCCTGGAATTCCTCCCGATGGGCGCTTCGAACGTTGTCGATGCGTGGCTCGCCGCCGTATCGGCCGGCCACCGGATCGGCACTTATGACGTGACAGGCACGTACTGGACGGATATCGGCACACCCTCTTCGTACGCCCGGGCGATCATTCAGGCCTTGCGGGAGCGGGGCGAGACTATCTATATCGACAAGTCCGTCAGGGGCTGCGCCTCGTCGAAATTGAGCGGCTACGTCGTCCTCGAAAAAAACACCGTCATAGAAAACGGCGCTGTCCTGAAAAATTGCATCGCGCTCCCCGGGGCGAAAATCGAGGCGACGTCTCGCCACGCAACCCCGCCAGATTGCTTTCTCGCTCGCTTCTGGGCAATCGAAGAGACGACACCGACGCGAAAGGTCTATCAGCATTGCCTCGTGGGACCCGGGATCCACATTTCTCTCGACGAATCCGATTTCTGCGAAAAAGACACCTCGGGCGCCATCCTTATAGGAGCCGGCGGCTCGGACAGAAGATATTACCGGGTCATGAAAAATGGCCATGCGGCGGTTCTCATGAAGAGCGCGAAGAGCGATCCCGACTTCGAGAGGCAGATTGCGCTCACGACTTTCTTCGATATGCACAGAGTGCCGGTTCCTCATGTGCTCGATATTTCTTTCAAAAAGAGGACGGCGCTCTTTCGCGACCTGGGCGACGTGTCCCTCTACAGTTGGCTGCAATGCAGCCGGTCCGAGAGAGAAATCGCAGAGATGTACAGGATGGTGATCGATGTCTTAGCCCTCCTCCACACGACCGTAACGGACCATGCCCGTGAATGCGAGATCCTGCACGAAAGAATCTTCGATTACGAACACCTCAGATGGGAGACGGGGTATTTCCTCGAATGGTTCGTGCGCGGGGTCAAACAAGTTGAGATCGGGGATAGCGAGGCTTTGGAGAGCGATTTTCACCGCCTCGCGTCACTCGTGGACTCATTTTCGAAGACGATCGTCCACCGGGACTTCCAGTCGCAGAATATCATGATCGACGATGACGGGCGGCCCTCCATACTCGATTACCAGGGGGCCCGGATGGGCCCGCCGGCCTATGATGTCGTCTCACTGCTCTGGGACCCGTACCACCGTCTCGGGGACCTCTTGAGAGAGAGTCTGCTGGAGTACTACCTCAGCAAGATCACCGATGAGAGGGCCTTCAAGAGAGAATTTCGAAGCACGATCGTCCCCTGCCGTCTCCAGCGTCACATGCAGGCTCTCGGAGCGTACGGGTTCCTGTCCATGGTCAAAGGGAAGGCATACTTTAAGAAATACATTCCGGAGGGGACAAGGCTATTGAAAATTGATGCATCAGAGTCCGCCGATGATTACCCTGAATTGTTCAATTTAGTTATGCGACTTTGATTCTCTCGCGGCAGTGTCTTCTAATGCGAAGATTCAAACTTCGGATGGTCGTACAGGATTGGCATGCGATTGACAATCCACCTGAAGGCAAGGATTTCAAGCGTTATGATGCCGAGAGTAATAACAACCTCCATCCATGAGGGGTAATACCTGACGGCAGCATTCCAATTAAAGGCTATGATACACACATTGACGCGGTTCAGGATGATGCCAAGTACGGTTAAAAGGGCCGTAAATCTTACAACTCTAACATTCTTCCACCTGACTCCATAAGCAAAGAGAAAAGCGGGAAGCAGTATGAATCCCAGAATCTCAAACATAAACCAGTAGCCATAATGAGTAAAAAGAAGGTTCCACGAATTGGAGTGAGCAACGCCGATTATTTTCAGAGCAAAATATGTTAGCAGCACCGCGGAAGCTGCCTTCCCCAGGCTTATTGTCAGCCTGTCGAAATGACCATGGTCAATATGCGCGACCTGGTTTCTAAAAACGCGGTGTGAAAGTGAACTCTCAACAATTACCATCGACATGCCGGCAGTGACAGCGGACACAAAGAAAAACAGCGGAATGAGTTCCGAATACCAGAGGGGATGAAGTTTACCCGGCGCAAGGAGGAAAATAGCGCCAAGCGCCGACTGGTGAAGCGTCGAGAGAAGAATTCCAAATATAGTAGCGCCGACAGCCAGCCTGTAAAACCATTGTCGTGCCTTTCTCATATTCAGCCACTCAAAGATGGCGGGACACCATTCAACAAACTGGCACGCAAGATAAAGAGCCACGTGCCAGGCTATCAAGAACATGATTGAGGTTACTCCAAATGATACAAACATGGGGTAGGGGAGACGGTAGTATCGCCCAAGGTCAAAGATCAGACCGACTACCGCGAAAAGGTAGCCCAGAAAACCCGTAAGAATGGCCGGCCGAACAAAAATGCGGTATTCTTTGAGTCCAAGGATGTAAAAGGCAGTACCCATGACAAACCCACCCGCAGCAAAGGCAACACCGCAAAGCATATCAATACCAATCCAGATTCCCCATGGGTTAATATCGGACAAGTTGGTACTGGGACCAAGCCCGCGTACAAATCTATAGGCCATCGTCGGAATGGCTACAATAAGAATCAGAGCAGCAATGCTGTTCGATAAAGTAAGGTTGCTCTTCAGATACTCTCGAAACGTCTTTCCGAGGAATATCTTCTCCTGGACCCAGGACAACGACTCGGGGCTCCTATCCATCCTTACCCGCCTTCATTTTCGTAGACGGCATGTTTTCCCGGGAACTTTTACTGGACATCCTTGAAAAGACATAAAGACCTGTAAAAAGAACCGGCCAGGAAACGAGCACAACAGACACCGCGGTGAGAAATGTCTTGCCTAATTTCGGGATGATCGTCCTGCCGAGGTCCGTCCTTAGACCGATCTTGTCAAAAGGAATCGCGGACAGATACAGCCAGCTTGTCCCACCGACTTCGTGTTCTCCGTAAACATGGTTGATGTATTTTCCGGGATTGTTGCGTATCCTCTCATGAGCAAGTTTAATTAGGTCAGCCCTCCTTCCGAACCTGAGTGACTCTACCGGACATATGTTGACGCAGGCCGGCACGCCACCTTCCTTGCTGATCCTGTCAAAACAGAAGGTGCACTTCGTAACCAGCGGCGTGAGGGGCTCATCATATTCAAATGCCGGAATATCGAACGGACAGACGATCATGCAGTAGCGGCAACCGACACAGACACTTGCATCATACACAACTGCGCCTTCAGGGGTCTTTCTGAATGCCTTCACAAAGCAGGCGGATACGCAGGCCGGCTCTTCACAGTGCATGCACTGTTTTTTTACATACACCGGTTTTGAATCATTTGAATCAATGTGCCGGTTCACGACGGTAAATGTGCCGGCATGTGTTCTCCGCACCGTATCAAAAACGGTTTTATCTTCGAATGATTTTATGGGTTTATTAGGCAGTTTATTCCATTCATTGCATGCCCATTCACATCTCCTACATCCAATGCATAGTGTAGTATCGACAAGTACGCCATAACGGTCTCTGTATCCCGGGAAATTATCAATGGCAATTGCCTGCGATGCGCGACCCAGCAATGCGGCGCCTCCCGTTGCCGCCAACCTGCCCAGGAATTTTCTTCTGTTCATTCTCATTGCCGCTATCCGTACCTTACTTTTTCTGAGCATTAAGGAATTTCCAGAATATTATGAAAAGTATCATGAATGATACCGCTATGATATATTCATTCCCCTTAACAATTAGAAAAAATTCATTAAACGTATTCATTCTGATGCCATTGCCCCTTGAACCATTTGCCGCGTCAATACCTTTCCTCCGGATTTTTCCTCATGGCAATCATTGCAACCGGTCTGTTTAATCTCCATTCTCTCATGGCATCCCAGACACTGCCGATGGTAAGCGGCAAGGAGTCGAGGACGGTTCATGTTCTGTGAGTCGAATCCGATGGAGTGACAGTTACGGCAATAAGGGGGCTTGCTTTTTTCCTCTTCCGCTTCCGGAAAGCTTTGATGATGACACCCAAGGCATATGCTATCAACATTTTTGTGGAATGCTGATGCCAACATGTTGTCATTTGATATATCGATGAGCCGCTTGATAATCTTCAGGTGAGGGAATGTCGATGGCTGATATTCATTTTCGAGAACTTTGATCGTAACCTTATCCGGCACTTTTTTCTCAAGAAGACCCGAATATTGAATCTTCTCTTTCCGGACAGGAACTTCTTTCCCGCCGTGACAAATTGAGCAGGACTCCTTTTTCGGCCCCTTTGTCTGAGTATCCATAGGGGGCAGGTTATAATGACATCCGGCGCAATTTTTCTCTGCTTTCTCCGCCGCGTGACACCCCGCACATGCCGTCTTCGAAAATATGTTGTGATAGGCCTGGGCGGTCGTGATCCCCTTGCCGTCAGGACTCCCTGTGAGTGTATGGCAGAGTGAGCACGCTCTCAGCGTTTCATGATGACACGATCTGCACGTCGGGGCGGACTTCGCGTGGAATTCGTGGCTGAATGAGACACCCTTCATCCGTCGTCCTTCCACTGCGATGAGTGCCCTTTTGGGCTGGCCGCGACCGGGTCGCGGCACGTCCCGCAATTGAGCCGTCGTCCTGTACCGCCCCGTGTGGCACTCGGCACAGCGCGTCGGCCCGGCTTTCCGGCCGCGATCGGAATTCGAGAGGTGGCAGTTCACGCAGAGCCGATGCGAGACTTTTCTCAGGGTGAGATTCTTATTCTTCGTCACCTCGATCTCCGCGCCGAGGAAGGGACCCCGTTTCGCGTTCACGTCATGGCAATAGTGGCAGGACTGCTCCGTCCCCTCCTCGTAGACGAGTTCCCGGTCTCCGCTGTCGTACGTGTGATGGCAGGGATCGCACTTCCTTCCAAGTTTGACGACGTGCTTATCGTGGTAAAAGAAATCGAACGCGCACTGCGGCATATCACGCACCTGCTGAACCCGCCGCCTGTCATGGCACTCACCGCAGATTACCGGACCGTACTTTTTCCCCTCGTTCATCCGTTTCGAATGGCAGGAGATACACAGCCCATGATAGGCTTCTCTCACCGCCTTTCTATCCGACGGCATGAAGGGGAAGGGATGCTCAAAGGTGAAATTCCCCTCCGCGTCGGGGTGGTGGCATGCCCGGCATCCCTCCGCCTTCAATTCGCTTTCATGAAGGCCATGGTCGAAGACGACGGCGGGACGCTCGAGCGTCCTGAAGACGTCCGCGTGCCCGATAACGAGGGTATTCTCGCTCCCTTTCACCGCATCGTCCCTCACCGCTGACAGCGGACTCGACTGCTTCAGAAGGAATATTCCGATGATAACGCCGGATGCGATGACGAACGCGACGAGTCTCCACCGCTTCATTGATCCGATCCTTTGCCCTCGGGGGTGCGCATGTCCTCGGGAATTTCCATGGTCTTGACGAGGAGTTCACTGATGAACATGACGTGCATGTCGGCTTTGTAGTAGTCGATCATCTCCTCGATCGTCTTGTGACAGCTGTGGCAGGGGGCAATCACGATTTTCGCCCCCGTCGCCTGCAGTTGACGGATCTTGGCCCTCCCCCCCTCCATCCTGAGGAACTTCCACGGCGGCCCGTAGTTGATGACTCCCGAACCGGCCGCACAACAGTAATTGTGCTCGAGGCAGGGGTCGACCTCCCTAAAATCCTCGCACGCGGCCTTCACGACCGATCGGAGCATTCCCCCGAGTCCCCTGTTCCTCACGATACTGCATGGATCCTGGACTGTTACCGGCTCCTCGATTTTTCGCGCGATCCTGATTCTGCCGTCACGCACGAATTCGAAGAACAATTGTGTCGGTTGGAGGTACGTGATAGGCGGTTCTTTCCACCCCAGCGAACGCGAGCCGTCGTACACGGCAGCGCGAAAAGAGTGGCCGCACTCGCTCGTCACGATCTTCTTCACCTTCAATCTGAAGCCAGCGGAGAAGTGCATCCTCTCCACCATGCCCATCGTCTCGTGATCGCCGAGGTGCATCGACTGATTGGTGCTATCCCATCCGTCGAAAGACGGCATCGTCCAGTCGACCCTCGCGACATTCATGATCTTAGCGATGTTCGCGAGGAGGTTCGTCTTGAATTTCGCCTCGAGGCTATGGGGCGAATACATGATTTCCGCCCCCTCCTTGTCAAGGGGTATGCGGGCGTTTTTGATATTCATCCGCAGTTCCTCCTCCACGAACTGCACGGTGTCCACCCAGTCATCCTGCGCCACCCACGACTGCGAATAGGTATACATGTGGCTGTAGCCCTGGTCCTGGAGGTACGATGGGGCCACCTTCAGAAGGCCGCAGATCCGTCGCACGAGAATCATCATGTAGCCGATGTCTATGCCGAACGGGCAATACATGCTGCATCTCCTGCAGATGTTGCACTCGGTGAATCCGATCCGCGCATACGTCTTGACGGTTTCGGGATCCACTTTCCCCTTCTTCTCGATCATGTCCCATATCGTTTGCCGGACCTTGGCGACCGGCGCATAACTCGGATCCCGATCGTACGAGACGTAGAAATGGCAGGCTTCATTGCAGAGCCCGCAGTGAATGCACGTATCCACATACGCCTTCAGGCGTGCTGCGGCTTCCTTTTCGAGCACGTAGCGAATGGTGCGGGCGATCTTGTCGGGGCTTAGGTTCTTTATCGTCTCGTCGAACCCGAGATCCGCGACCGTTCTCCTCTGCATCCTCGCCATCATCGTTCTCAGTAGTCCCTCGAGTGCCTAAATACCCCAAATTCCGATCCAGTGTGCGCCCGTATCAACCAGAAGGAAAACATATGGTGCAGCCGCGTGAAGGGTATAGCCATGAGCATCACCTCGCCGAACGCCATATGGAGGATGACCATCAGTCTGTAGTGATCGACCACCTGATGAAATGCGAGGAATCCGGTGAGAAAGGGAGCAGCGACGATGGCGATGATCGCATAATCAGAGGGGAAGGTAACGAAACGGACTTCAGATGCAAACACTCTTCGGAGGAGGAAAAAGGCGCAGCAGACAAGAACGACTATCGTCATGAAATCAGCGATTTTTTCGGGAAGGGACCACCACCGGATGCCCCACGCGTCGTGCCAGAGGGCAATGTGAGGATAGAGCAGAATGGGGGTGACAATAACCCCCAAGTGGAAGGCGAAGGCAAAGACGGTCACCCAGGGATGCAACCTCATGTTTCTGCTCCCGAACGGTACAAGCCAGTGCACGAGGGAACGCAAGGAGTATTTTACGTTGAGGTACGGGTACACGACCCTATCCTTCCTCGCGAGCTTGAGGAGCGATATGACCCTGTAGACACTCCCGGATAGGAAAACGGAGAAGGCCACCCAGACCATCGGCCCTTTGAGAAAGGTATACAGCTCCATGCTCGTCAAGAATTCGTACATGTCTTCTACACGTCGGATACCGGCCGTACTCTGCGGTAATACTTTCCGCCCTGAATGCACCGGATCAGGACCTTCTCCCCATCCGGACTGAATATGGGCGGCCAGAGATAGTCATACGATTCTCTCCCCGGTCTGCCGTCGACGGCAATGAAATACGCCCCTTTCCTCTCCGCCTTGACAGCGATTCGGCTGCCGTCCGGACCGAAGACGGGATCCCAGACCATGTCGAAACGCTCATTCCACGCCGTTCCGTCTACAGCGATAGTGTACCGGTCGTCTTCCTTGACGATCGCCGCCACCCTCTTGCCGTCCGGGCTGAAAACCGGCGCAAGGACGGCATCCCGAAATGTCTTCCCCCACGGAACAGCGTCCCGGGCGACCGTCCACTTCCCGAACTGCACAGCGACAACCGCGGCGATCTCGTTTGTTGTCGGGCTAAACCGATGCTCCCACAATTGCACGAAGGAATTGTCCCACACGGGGGATCCGTTCATCGCGAGAGTCCATAAACCGTCGATCTTTACTGGTGCGAAAACGTCATACGATCCGGGCTTGAAGAGCGGCTCCCATATGTGGGAAAACGTCCTCTCCCATGGTACTCCGTTTATGGCTACGGTATACGTGAGTCTGTCGAGATTCACCCCGGCGGCGACCATTCTGCTGTCGGAACTGAATGACATGCCCCATATGCTGAGAAAGTTCCTCTCCCAGGCCTCTCCATCAACAGCTACCGTGATCACTCCCTCCGCGAAGGAAAAAATGTCAAGCGTCGCCACCCGCCTCACCTTCACCATGGACGCTGTTCGAGAGCCATCGGGACTAACGACCACATCCCTCGCCTCGGTGAACCTGGTCTCCCACGAACGTCCGTTCAGGCAAATACCGAATTCATTGTCCTTTTTTATATTCGCTGCGATGCTCTTTCCATCCGCACTGAAGGTAAGATTCCAGACATAGTCGTACGTTTCCTCCCACGGGGAGCCGTCGACGACGATGCTCCATTCGTACTCCCGCAGCATCGGACAGACAAGCCGGTTGTCCGGGCTGAATTTGAGAGACCACGCCCGTTCGGCAACCACAGGCCATAATTCACCGTTGACGCAGACCGTCACCGCTTTGTTTCCCTGCTCGACAATAGCGGCGATCTTTTCGCCGTCATTCGTGACGGTGTATTCGTGAACGACCGGGAACCGCCTTTTCCAGTCGGCGACATCGGCGATACACTTATCTCCGGGCGCCCAGTCCCAGTCCGCGACGTCATTCATTCCTTCGTCTCTCCCGCGATAAAGGACTGCAGACCCGTCCTCCGAGACAATCCGGCAGACACATACTAACTAATAGGGATGAGTGCCGAGAATCACCTCTTTATTGAACTTTTTCTCGATCTTCTTTTTCACATCCTCGAGGTCGATTGGGCATTTTGCCGTCTGAGTCGCCTTCATGATGCACGTGCCGAGGTGGATCGCGTCGAAATCCCTCTCGTACAACTTGGCCATGTCCGCCAGGAGCGCCACTTTCGGCATGAGAACCCCCGGACACCCGCCGCAATCGTCCATGCCGACAACTTCGACCTCGTAATCTTTCCAGCGTTCATATTCGCCGGCCCGCTCCGCAATCCCCTTGAAACACTTGAGACAACCGCCGACACAACTCACTCCCTTGATGTTTTTACATGCAATGATGGCAATTCTCTTCTTAGCTTTCGCCATGTCAACCTCCTATGTTCAGAAAAAACCCTTGAGACGGTTCAACTGCGAAGAATACCGTCATCCCGTGAAGATCCCTCATTGTGCTCAGGATAGCAATCATCATAAATCATAAATCGGCGCATTATTGTCTGCATTTCCCGCCGTGCCCAGCGCACGGAGTGAATGCTATTCTTAGTTGAAAATGAAAGGAGAGGCTCCTAAAATGATGCAGTTTCCGGAAGAAACACGACATCAAGAAAGGAGCCGATATGAAGAAAGTACCAAAAATAAGAGGAAAAGGCAAGGTCAGGAAGGCGAAGGCGGTAGAGGTGAAGGATTTAAGGGAATATGGGGCGATGGATCTGGATAGCAAAATGGCGCTCATCCATGAACTGATACCGATAGGCCTGATGCATGTAAAGGACCTCCTGCAAGAGGAAGTGAAGCAGTTGGCAGGAGACCGATACCAACGAAACGGTATCCCGGGGTATGACCGGTGGAGTTAACAGCGGGGATCGATCTATATACAGGATCAGCGGATACCGGTGTATACTGCGACCCTGGAGAGATGGACAGGCCGGAGGTGTAGAGGATAGCCTCTCCGCATGAGCGGAGAGAACCTTTACACGGAGGTGAAGGATGAGGCAGCGGACATGGACGGCGGAGGAGG
>OGCI01002545.1_pt1 | contig 11866 bp, 9 predicted proteins | sample 1570021 | NCBI WGS metagenome assembly OGCI01 (sample SAMN06264664, study PRJEB24512) | hot springs metagenome | isolation source: Hot spring water | place: South Africa: Tshipise | collected 2015-06-21
GAATCTGTACCGTTTCGTAGATGGGAAAGGCACCCTTACTCATCGTTTTACCGATACCCTTCGGTTATCTACAGAAATGGGAATAGAATATGCAAACCGTCTCTTAACCGGAACGGTTCCCAAAGATCGGTCCGAGACCTTGGCCAAAACACTCCTTCGGCTGGTCTATGAAAAGGAAAAAGGGTTCCTTGCACTGGAGAGTTCTGTCTTTGGAGGCACGTATTCGGAACTTTCTGATCGGGCGTTTTGGGGAGGGGGGGCGAATCTGGAAGGAGAGTGGACTCCCGTATCCCGAGTGTCTCTTGCGGGAGGGATAGGTTGCCTATGGTTGGACCAACTGGAAGTACCTTTTCATGTAGACCTGCGGGTAAAACCACAGGAAGAGCTCCTTTTTGCGTTTCAAGGAACATACACGGTGGATACTGCCTCCTATGGAAATCTATGGAAAGAAGTAGGTCCTGTTTCGCAGTCCGATTCTCCCGTTCATCCCAAAGCCTTTATTCTGGGATTACGGGGAGAAATGAAAGGGATCGAAAATCGAACGTTCTTGGCCATACAGGGGGAGTGGCAAAAGCGATACAATGCTTTGAAAATCCTCCCCTATGACACAGGGAATGAGTACTTTCCTTTGGTAAAGAGTTCTCTTTCTACGTACAAGGTACAGGTAGAGGGGTCCTACAGGGTTTCTCCTGGAATCTTGGGCTCTCTCAAGTGGACTTGGCTTTCGGGAGATCGAGCTCTTCTGGAGAAAGAACACACGTGGGAGGGGACTATCCGGGTCGCGCCGGAGAAACAACCTTTTTGGGGTTCTCTTTCTGGGTTGTGGGTAACAAACACTGGAACCTCTCTTCCTATTTTAAATATCGGAGGGTATTATAGACCGAGGGAGAATGTGGAAATTTCTCTTAGCTTTGAGGATCTTCTATCCCCCTACAGTGAGGATAGGCGAACCTCCATTGATCCTTTCATTGCCCCTGGCTTCAGGATTCTATTGAAAACAACGGTAATGTTTTAAGGGGAGGTAAGAATGGCAGAGCTGATTCAGAAAGGCGGCATAATCCTGGTACTGATCCTGGGCCTCGCTTTCATAGCTACGGTAATCATCATCGAACGCCTGTTATACTTTCGGAAGATCCGCATAGACGAGGAAAAAATACTGTTTCGTTTAAAGGCGACCTTGGAGAAGGGGCACTATGACGAAGCGATCAGTATTTGTGAAGGGAATCCTTCCCCTATCACCAATCTGATGAAGGTGGGATTGGAGTACAAGGACCATTCGGAAGAACGCATCAAGGATGCCATCGTTAGTGCGGCTAACATGGAGATCCCGCGATTGGAACGGTACCTTTCTGCCTTAGGAACCATAGCCAACATCGCCACCCTATTGGGACTCCTGGGAACAGTAACGGGAAACATCCGTTCCTTTGGGGTATTAGGAACGATGGGAGCAGTGGGTGACCCGAGCCTTCTGGCCAAAGGGATTGCCGAGGCCCTTCTTACTACCGCCGCTGGGTTGATCGTTTCCATCCCCACTATCGTATTTTATAATTATCTAGTAAACCGTGTTAACCACACTATCATTCGATTGGAAAACCGGGTTACCGAACTGGTGTTAATCCTTGTGAAGACCAAAGGGAAGGACCCTGCCTAGGAGGTACCTATGGAGTTTGGTAGACGCCTCAAACCCGCCGTTCATCTGGATCTAATCCCCATGATCGATGTGGTGTTTCAGTTGGTCCTGTTCTTTCTGGTTAGTACCACATTTATCATCACCCCGGGAATCAATCTAAACCTTCCCCAATCCCAAACATCCGAACCTGTCCTGGTATCGAAAATGGTGATTACCGTCCTTTCGGAAGAGGAAATCTATCTCAACAAAGTGCGATACACATTGCGGACCCTAGAGCCTCCTCTGGCGGCTATGACAAGGGAGCAGAAGGAACAAGTATCCTCTGTGTTAATCGAGGGGGACGAACGGGTTCCCTATCGAACCCTCATTGGGGTTCTAGACATTTTACGGAAGCAGGGATTCCGGGGAATCGGATTGAAGACGATGGATCTGCGGTTGTTGGATAAGAAGGGTTCCCAATGACTCTTCTCTATCGAGACAGGGATAGACTCCTCATCAGCGTATTTATAGCCCTCCTCCTATTTACTCTCATGTATCTCTTTCTCGATATCTTTCTCAGGCTCCCATTGACCCCCTTTCCTGAAACCACCACACTCCTGCTCTTGGACCTCCAAACCGATCAAGTATTGGGCGAGAACGAAAGGCGTGAAACAGTTCCTACGTTACCTTCCCCCATGAACGAGATCATTCCTTCTGTTCCGGAAGCTCAGATTTCGTCCCCGAGAGCTCCTTCTGTAAGCTCACCCCAGACACCGAAAGTCCAGGCCCCTCAACCTGCTCCCAGGGAACCAACGGGGCAGCGAATGCCAGAGCCTCGGACCGAACGTTCCCCTTACCCCTTACGAACAGAACCTAGCTCTCCGATACCTCCCCGGATCCAACCGTACGCCCCATCGGAGTCTAGGGATCCTTCAGTAGCCGAGCGAGAGTTCCTCCAATCGGAGAAGGCTCGGTTAGAGACATGGTTACGAGAAAATGCGCCCTCTTCACCCCCCCCTCCTATATCGCCTACTGCAAAGGCAGAACCAACGCCTCCCGCCCCGATAGATCCTAGGGTGCAAAAAGTCGCCGAGCAGCTTGAATCCATCAAGCGTCGACTGGAACAACTTCCCGTAGCCTCGAGTACGCCCGGGCAAACCCTCGCCGAAGGAAAGGAACCCCTTTCTCGGGAACCTCTACAACCTATCTATGATCGGGAAGGGAGTGAAATAGGGAAAGGAGAACTGAAAGGTAGAGTACCTTTATTCCCTCTCAACATGGGAAGGATCCTTCCGGAAGATTTCGAAGGGTTCCCCATCCAGAATCTGGAACTACGGGCCGAGTTCCTCATTGGGGAATCTGGACTCTTAGAACCGGGAAGCTTGAAAATTTTTGGAGATAGCAGATATACTAGGATCGTTGAAAAAGTCCGGTCGGCCTTAGAGAAATGGCGGTTCGATTCTAGGCCCGGAGCAAGAACTCAAGCGGTCATTCATTTCTTGATCAAGGTTAAAGGGATGTGAGGGGAAAGGGGGGAAATGAAACTAAAACTTGTGGCTTTCGATGTGGATGGCACCCTTTACCCCAACTGGATAATGTACCTGCGATCCTTACCGTTCGGAATCGCCAATTTCAGAAAGCTCCTTGCCTTTGCTCGGGTTCGGAAAAGAATCCGTACCATCAAACCGGTGCATGATTTCTATCGGTTGCAGGCTGAGTTATTTGCCAGTTATATGAATATAACGGTTCCGGAAGCTAGGGATCAGATTCAAAGAGTGTTCTACTCCCTATGGGAAGAGGTGGTCCTCGATGTCAAACCGTACCCGTATCTTCCAGAAGTGCTTCTTCATCTCAAATCAAGGGGGTACAAATTGGCAATCCTATCCGATTTTCCCATTGGGAATAAACTCAGGTATCTGGGGTTGGATTCTTTCTGGGATGCTGCCTATTCTTGCGAAGAAATCGGATATTTAAAGCCGAATCCAGAACCCTTTAAGCTGTTGGCTGCTCATTTTGAAGTTCAACCCCATGAAGTGCTTTATGTGGGCAACAATTATCGGTACGATATTGAAGGAGCAAAGCGAGTAGGATTCCATACTGCCTATCTTCATCGCTTGCCACGATGGTGTCCTGCGGCAGATTTTAAGTTTTCTGACTATCGACAGCTTTTAAAGTGGGTGGAGTCTGTAAGGGAAAAGGAATAGGTATACTGGGAGGGGGATGGGTATGGTATTCACGGTAGGAAACCTGCTTGTAATCGGTATAGTTCTTGTGATTCTCGCCATATTTCGTCAACTCGATCGAAATAGCAAGACTCTCGATAAAGTACGGCGATACGCGGAAAAAGCCAAAGAAGAGTTGGATAAAGTGGTGCTAGAACGAGTACAGAACTTGAAGGATTTGGCCATTGAGTTGGATATTCACCAGAAGGCAGGAAAAGAGATCCTAAAGAGAATTCAAACAATCGAAGAAGGAATCCAAGAAAAATTCGCTTCCGTCGATACGATCGGGTCGCGGCTCAAAGATTACGACAAGGTTCTCTCGGATCTGATCGAGATGACTAGGAGGGCGGAGGAGAATATCCAGCGATTGAAGGAAGAATCCATCTTTGTGGACGACACGGCTAAAAAGATCAAAGTACTTCAATCGAAAATGGATGCCCAAGAGGCTAGGATTCCAGAGCTCGTTCGTCAATTCGAAACCCTCAATGGAAAGAGCTTGGAATCGGTGAAGGAACAGGTGCTGTCTGCTACGGATAAATCGGTATCCTATTTGGAATCCCGAATTGCAGAGGCTATGGCAAAAACGGATGAACTTGTTCTGTTCCTCCAGAACTCAGAGCGAAAGCTTCGAGAAGAAGTGGGGTCCTTTGAAGGAAGCCTACGAAAAACGGCAGAAGATCTGGTAACAGAAGTATCGAATCGATTGGCCGATCTAGAACAATCTTATCACGAGCGTCTGGAGGAAGTGGCAAGGAAAGGAGAACTTCTGGAGACGAAAGCTCTCCAGAAGCTGAAGGAGCACGTAGAAGAGAAGATGAAATCTACCTACCGGGATCTTGCCACTCAGATCGAGTCAGAGAAGACTACCTTGAAATCCCAGATGGATGAATTGGAAACAAAGATCTATCAGATCGAACAGGAAATCGAATCTTCGTTTACCGACGTTCGGAACAAGAGCTCAGCTGCTGCGGCATCCTTGGAAGAAGACTTGCGGATGGCTTTCGAGAAACAAACGGGGGAAATGAAGGCGTCCTTTGTTTCTGCCCAAATGGATATTGAAAAAAACCTTGCCCAGTTCACCGAAGAGACCTTCAAGAAAACCTCTCTCTTGGATGATAAGATTCATTCTCTCGATACGCATGTGCAAACCTATCTTCAGGAAGTTGGGGATAGGATTCTCCAAGGAAGACAGAACCTAGAGCTCTTTTCTCAAGAAGTAATGAAGCGGATGGAGGCCCTTTCGGAAGAGCTTACTAAAAAACAATCAGGAATGGAGGCTTCTTTCCAGGCAGAGTTTGCTTCTCTCCAGGAGGTCCGGGGAGAATTGACAAAGAACATGGAGAATCTGCGATCCACTCTCCTCAACGAGACAAAAACCTTCGAAGCTCTCATGAAACGGACCTATCAAGAAGTAGAGGAGAAGATCCATAGACAAGGAGAAGATCTGGAAACTCGGGTTCTCCAGAAACTAGAATCCAAACTACAAGAGCAAGAGAAGGAATTTTCCTATCGGTTTGCCAAAATCGAAGAGGTATCTAGCGAGATAGACAATTTAGAGAATAATCTCCGTACTTTCATGGAGAGAACCCGAGTAAGGCTTCAGGAAGATTTCACAAACTTTGGTAAGCAGTTGCATGCTCAAAGGTTACAGGACCAAGAAGAAGTTGCCAAGGCTATGACCGAATTACGGAATGCCATGGCAGAACTAGAGAAAGGATTGGCGGATCTAAAGACAAGAGCATACGAGAACGTGTCGGAGAAATTGAAGGTCTTCGAGGACGAGTTCTTCCAAGATCTTAAGAGTCGTGATCAACAGATGCAATCTAAATTCATGGAATGGCAGAACAAGGTGGATGGCGCATTAGACTCTTTGATGGCGGAGGAGGTGAATGAGCGGCGAAAAATCGAGGAAAGGTACACGTCAGAACTGTCTTCCGTTTTGCAGGATTTCCAACAACGGTTCCTCCTTCAGATGGAAACCTTAAACACGGAGGTGGAAAGTTTCCGAAAGCAGACGGAATTCCGTATTCGTGAATTCGAAAAGAATCTGCAACAGTACCGTGAGGAAATGGTTCGAGGAATTGAAGAAAGTAAAACTGCCTCTTTGGGAACCTTCTCCGAAGAGTTCGCACGGCATCAAAAGGTGTTAAAAGAAGAAATGGAACGCTTCGACAAAGAGTACGAGAACCGTCTCAAGACGATTCTGGATACGTTCGAAGCACAGAAACGAGAACTAGTGGGATTGTTGGAGAATGTACGCTCCGATGTTACTTTGTGGCAAGCGAAAGTAGGTCAGGAGCTGAAGACCAGCGAAGCGGAAATCACCAATCAATTTTCTGGTTTCAAGGTTCAAATATCCAATACAATTGGCTCTTTAAGGGATGAGTTCCTCAAGCAAAAGAATGACCTCATCTTAGCGACAGAAGAGGAACGGAAACGGTTGAAGGAAGAGTTGGTTTCCTTGGCAGAAAGGATCGATGCGTTGGAAGAGTCTCTCCACAAAAAGGCAGAAGAGGCCCTATCCGCTTTCCGGGAAGGGTATGAAGAATTCCAGGAAGAGTTCCAGCGGAAGATTAAAGAACTCCAAGCAGAAGCGGAAGGAAAAGTGCGGGATGTGCGCTCATACATGAAGGATACACAGGAACGGTTCGAAGCTCTGCATCAAAAGCTCTTCGGAAAATTAGAGGAAAGTACGAAGTTACTCACGTTGAATCTATCTGAAATCGAAAAGCGGCAAAGGGCTTTTGTGGAACAAACCAAGATATTCGACCGTGCAGATGCCTTGAAACAGACTCTGTTGGAACAGATCGAGGAGATGAAACGGGATCTCCAGCGAATCGAAGAGGACCGAAAAGAATTGAAGGAAACGGAAGCCCAGTTCCTACGGGTAAAGAAGCTCGGAGAGGAAGCTACGGAAAAATTGGCTCGATTCACAGCGGAGAAGAGACGAATCGATTCTATCGAAGAAGACTTCAAACGATTGATGGCGATGTCCGAAGGGATCGAACTGAAACTGAGGCAAGTTGCCACATCGGAGGATGGAATCCAGTCCATCCAGGCGAATCTTCGGAGTTTGCAGAGCCTACAGCAGGATGTCGAGAGTCGGTTTGAACGGTTGGAAAAGAAGCGGAAGTTCCTCGATCTTACCCTGGAAGGAATCGACAAGAACTTTCAGATCCTTCAGGAAATGGAACGTCGCATGAGTTCCATAGAACAAGAATTGAAGGAATTGCCCGATGAGGTAGAGAGTTTAGGAAAACAACTACAGATCCTTTCAGAGGGTAAGGGGCGAGCAGAGGAAACGATCCAAAGAATCTCGCAAATAGATGGATTGATGAAAGATCTCGAAACGAGGGCGACTAACCTGTTGAAGGCTCGGGAGTGGTTGGCTAAAACGGAAACTAGACTACAAGAACTCAGTCGGGAGGCTCAGGATCAGGTGAAACTCCTTGGTTCTCTGTTGAAAGAAGGGGCAAAAGGACCTACCAAGGGAGAGCGCGGTGCTCCCTCCTTAAGCGCTAGGGAAACAGTCACAAAGCTAGCCCATCAGGGCTGGACAGTGGAGCAGATCGCAACCGCAACCAAACTAAGCAGAGGAGAGGTAGAGTTGATATTGGAGCTTTCAGGAAAATCTTGACGACTCTTTCCCCGGTTAGTATTTTTTAGTTGAAATCAAATCTCCACCCGAGGAAAAATCATGTCGGACAATCGCGAGGAATGGAAAGAACAACAGCAAGAGGAGGAAAAAAATATTCAGAATCAAGAAACGAGAAATAATAATAATGGGTCTTCCCCTGTTGTGGAGGAAAACAAACCCCAATCGCAGGAGGAAGAGACCCTGGAGAAAAAATTAGAAGCTAAGGATAGTCGAATCAAAGAATTGGAAGAAGAGAATCTTGCGCTGAAAGACCAGTATCTCCGTAAAGCAGCGGAATTTGAAAATTTCCGAAAACGGATGTTGAAGGAGAAGCAGGAGGCAATCCAATTTGCCAATAAACAACTTCTCCTTGATCTGGTCCATATTCTGGATGATTTCGAACGTGCCATTAAGTCGGCCGAAACCTCGAAAGATTTCGATTCCTTCCATGAAGGAATCTTGATGATCGAAAAGAGACTATACGAACTGTTAGAGAGAAAGTGGGGGTTGAAACGGCTGGAATCCGTGGGACAACCCTTTGATCCGAACAAGCATGAGGCTATCACTAGCGAAGAACGGCCGGATCATGAGGTGTCAATCGTCCTAGAGGATTACCAGAAAGGGTATAGCCTCCACGACAAGATCATTCGAACGGCAAAAGTAAAAGTGTCTATGCCGAAGGCAAAGGACACTTCAACAGTAAATAATGAACAGAACACTATGGCGGGTACATAACCGTCGTTTTCTAAAAGAGAGGAGCACGTACTATGGGAAGAATTATTGGAATCGATCTAGGAACCACCAACTCCTGCGTGGCAGTGATGGAAAATGGAGAACCAGTTGTAATACCCAATTCTGAAGGACAACGGACAACTCCTTCTATCGTAGCCTTTACTGCGAAGGGTGAACGGCTGGTGGGGCAACCCGCAAAGAACCAAATGATCACGAACCCCGAAAATACCGTGTATTCCATCAAGCGTTTTATGGGTCGGCGGTACCATGAGGTAACTGAAGAAATTCGTATGGTTCCCTACAAGGTAGTAGAAGATTCAGCGGGAATGGCACGGGTAGAGATCATGGGGAAACAGTATTCTCCTCCTGAAATCTCTGCAGCCATTTTGCAAAAAATGAAAGAGACCGCAGAAGATTACCTGGGGGAAAAGGTGACCGAAGCGGTAATCACCGTACCAGCTTACTTCAATGACTCCCAACGTCAAGCTACGAAGGATGCGGGACGAATCGCCGGTCTAGAAGTAAAGCGGATCGTGAACGAACCTACCGCCGCAGCCCTAGCGTATGGATTCGAGAAAAGCAAGAAAGAAGAAAAGATCGCGGTGTATGACCTGGGAGGTGGAACCTTCGATATCTCCATCCTCGAACTAGGAGATGGCGTTTTCGAGGTGAAATCAACGAATGGGGATACCCACCTTGGAGGAGACAACTTCGACCAGCGAATCATGGATTGGCTGATCGAAAACTTCAAGCGCGATTTCGGGATCGACTTATCCAAAGACCGGATGGCCCTACAACGGTTGAAGGATGCCGCTGAAAAAGCAAAAAAAGAACTCTCTACGACTCACAGCACAGAAATCAACTTGCCTTTCATTACGGCAGATGCTTCAGGACCCAAACATCTGCTCTATACCCTCACACGGGCAAAATTGGAGCAGTTGATCGGAGACCTGATTGAACGGACTAGAGGACCGGTTGAGCAGGCATTGAAAGATGCTGGCTTGACTCCCAAAGACATTGATGAGGTCATCCTGGTAGGAGGATCTACTCGGATCCCCGCAGTACAGGCATTAGTGCGGGAGATGTTTGGAAAAGAGCCTCACAAGGGGGTAAACCCGGACGAGGTGGTTGCTGTGGGTGCGGCCATTCAGGGAGGTATCCTTGGAGGAGAAGTAAAAGATGTACTTCTGTTGGATGTAACACCCCTTTCTCTGGGAATCGAAACCTTGGGAGGCGTGTTCACTAAGTTGATCGAACGGAACACTACCATACCTACAAAAAAGACTCAAATCTTCTCCACTGCTGCGGATAACCAGACGGCCGTATCCATCCACGTTCTCCAAGGGGAACGGGAAATGGCCAGCATGAACCGAACGTTGGCTCGATTCGATCTGGTAGGGATTCCTCCCGCACCTCGAGGTGTTCCTCAGATCGAGGTAACCTTTGATATCGATGCCAACGGAATACTCCATGTCTCGGCAAAAGATCTAGGAACGGGTAAAGAGCAAAAGATTCGCATCGAGTCTTCCTCTGGGTTGAAGGAAGAAGAGATTCAGCGCATGGTCCGAGAAGCGGAAGAACATGCTGAGGAAGACCGACGGATGAAGGAGGCTGCCGAAGCGAGAAACGAAGCGGACAGTCTGATCTACAATACAGAAAAAACCTTGCGAGAATTCGGAGACAAAGTTTCTTCCGAGGATCGCAAACGGATAGAGGCTGCTATTTCGGATCTACGTTCTGTGATGGACAGTCGGGATGCAGCGAAGATTAGGGAAAAGACAGAAGTCTTGAAACAGGCCGCGTTCCGGATTTCGGAAGAAGTGTACAAACAAGCCCAGCAGCGAAGTGGCGGAAGCGCTAGCGGTAGCCAATCCTCTGGAAGCGGAAGTTCGAAGACCTCTGCAAAGTCCAACGTCGAGGATGTGGACTACGAGGTAGTGGACGACGATAAGAAATAATCTAACTACTGTAAATAAGGTGTGGCAGCTTGGCTAAACGAGATTATTACGAGGTCCTCGGGGTTCCCCGAGGCGCCTCCTTAGATGAAATTAAAAAAGCTTATAGAAAACTCGCAGTACAATACCATCCGGATAAGAACCCTGGAAACAAAGAAGCAGAAGAGAAGTTTAAAGAGGCAACAGAAGCCTACGAGGTCCTGTCGGATCCGAAAAAACGCGAAACCTATGACCAGTTTGGGTTCGCGGGCGTGGAAGGGATGGGAGGAGCCGGTGGAGGTTCTCCCCACGATTTCTCTTCTGTATTCCGGGATTTCGAGGATATATTCGGAGATTTTTCGGGTATTTTCGACTCCTTCTTTGGAACAGGTACAAGGCGTCGGTCTGGTACGGGTCGTACCACTACCCTCCAGCGGGGAGCGGATCTCCGATACGATCTAGAGATAGACTTCAAAGACGCGGTAAACGGAACGAAGGTAGAAATTTCCTACAATCGTAATGCTCCCTGTGGAATCTGCGGGGGAACGGGTGTAGAGCTCGGTGGCGGAAGAAAAACCTGTCCCACTTGTGGTGGTACGGGTCAGATTCGAAGGAGTTCTGGATTCTTTTCCATTGCCTCTAGCTGCCCCCACTGCAATGGTGAAGGCTACATTATCGACCATCCTTGTAAACACTGTGGGGGAAGCGGGTTACTGAAAAAGCTGCAAAAGATCAAAGTCACCATTCCGCCGGGAATCGAGGATGGGAAGCGTATCACCATTCCAGGCCAAGGGGATGCGGGCCCGAATGGAGGACCCAGTGGGGATCTGTACGTGATCATTCACGTTAGACCCCATGAATACTTTGAACGGGATGGAAGCGATGTGTACTGTGCGATTCCCATCAGTATCACTCAGGCAGCCTTGGGAGCTGAGCTGACCATCCGGAATCTGGAGGACAAGAAAATCCGTCTGGTGATTCCTCCGGGTACACAGAATGGCAAAATCCTTCGGTTGAAAGGGGAAGGGTTCCCGTATCCCAATCAACCAAACAAAAAAGGAGACATGTACATCAAGGTGTTCGTACAGGTTCCTACCCGTCTTTCCAGTCGTGCGAAAGCTCTCTTGCGGGAACTTTCCGAAATTGAAGGAGAAAATACTGAGCCTCATCCGATTCCATTGTCCGAACTCCGGAATGCATGAATCTACCTCAATGTTCTTTCCTTTCGTTCCGATTCTCTAACTGGATACCCCCGATGAAGAGACCCTTATTCTTTTTCCTGTGCATGATGGCTGTTTTTTCTCCCCTTTTCTCTGTTTCAGCAGAGGTAGACGTGGAAAGGATACGCCAGGAAACCTACGCTTCCTTTTCCTCAATTAAAACCTCGAAACTAGAGTTCGATCGAAACAGGGATGGAAAGATCGATCAGGTTATGATCCTGGACGAAAAAGGGAGGAAACTCTACGAGGAACTGGATTTTAACTTCGATGGCCGAATGGACGATCTATGTTTCTATACCAATGGAGTCCTTCAGAGTGAATGGATCGATACGAATTTCGACGGAAGGATCGACCTCTGGGTCTATTTAAAGAATGGAGTGTATGTAGATCGATATGAACGGGACACGAACTACGATGGGGTAGTGGATAAAGTAAAGCAATTTGGGCAGAAGAAATAAAAATGTATCGATACGTGGTTTCCCTTCATTCCATAGACGCGTATCTGGATCGTC